>Ga0209382_10006757_pt1 | contig 14718 bp, 14 predicted proteins | sample SoiMetdeltSBSDD5_FD_187599 | JGI IMG/M metagenome (GOLD analysis project Ga0209382, IMG submission 187599) | Bulk soil microbial communities from a Populus tree surrounding site in Tennessee, USA - Soil MetaG P. deltoides SBSDD5 (SPAdes) (version 2) | ecosystem: Environmental > Terrestrial >... | reverse complement strand
CGGACTTGTTCGTCTCGAGCTCGCGCGCCACCTTCAGGTAGGTGTCGACGAAGTCGATGAACACCCAGGCGTCCGGCTTGCCCTGGGCGAGCAGGTCGGCCGGCGCCGTGAAGATCGTCGAGTCCGCCTTGTAGGTGGCCTTGCGACCGACCTGGCCGCCCTTGCCGCGCCACACCTGTTCGAAGCGCTTGGTCACCGCGGCGCCGTAGGTCGACTCGAGCGTGCCGATGTTGACCGACTTGCCCCGCGCGCCGCCCTTCAGCTTGCCCGCCATGTACTCGGCCAGCGCATCGGCCTGCATCGTGTCGGGGGGCACGACGCGGTTCAGATAGCCCCGGTCGTTCACATCCGTCAGCTGCACCGCGCCCGCGGACGGCGTGATCTGCAGGACCTTGCTCGGAACGCTGACCTGCGCGCCCACGCGTGCCGCGGTCCCCGACCCGTACGGCCCCGTGAGGCACGACGCGCCGGCCTTGACGAGTTTCTTGGCCTCTGCAAGCGCGGTCTTCGGCTCGGACTTGTCGTCGACGTGCTGCACCTTCACGGTGTGACGGGCGCCGGCCTTGGCGGCGGCCTTGCGGATCTCTTCCGCGGCAACGTCAGCGGCCCGCTGCGCCGACTTCCCGAACGGGTCCAGGTAGCCGGTGAGCGGCGTCAGGTTGCCGATCGTCAGGTCGAGCTTCTGCGGGCCGGTGGGCTTCTCGTCGCCGCCGCCGCATGCGCCCACGACCGCGGCGGCCAGCACCACGGCCGCGAGGAGGATCGCCCTCATCCCGCAGCCGTCTCCACCGCAGAGCCCCGCAGGGCCTCGCGCAGCGCCCACAGCAGGCGGTCGGCTGCGTGGCGGTCGCGTATCGCCGCCCGCACGCAGTCGGCGTCGCCCAGCGGCTCGCCGGGAGCAACTCGCACGCGGGATCCTTCGAGCCGCGCCACGAGGTCCTCGCCGGGCACCTCGTGCGCACGGATCCACAGGAAGTTCGCCTGGCTGTCCGGGACGGTGACGGCCATCGTAGAAAGCTCCGCGAGCAGGCGGGTGCGCTGCTCGATGACCGCTTCGCGGCGGCGGCGGATGTCGGCATCCCCGACCTTCAGCGCCTGGAGCACCGTGGCCTGGCTGAGCGCGTTGACGCCGAGCGCGGGCGCCAGCCCGGCCAGGAGGCCGGAGGCCGCCGGTGAGCCGACCGCGTAGCCCGCCCGGATGCCGGAGAGGCCGTACACCTTGGAGAACGAGCGCAGCACCACGAGTTTCGGAAAAGCCTCCACCAGCGACATCACGGAGTCCTCGGGTTCGACGTCCTGGAACTGGACGTAGGACTCGTCGACGACGGTGTGCACCTGGTCGGGCAGCCGCGCGACCAGGTCGCCGATGCGCGCCGCGGGCGCGTACGTGCCGGTGGGATCAGCCGGGTTGCAGAGGATGACCACGCGCGTGCGCGGCCCGACGGCGCCCAGCACGGCTTCGGCGTCCAGCATCCCGCCCGGCATCGCCGGCTGCACGAGCCGCGCACCGGCACGCGCCACCATCGCCGCGTAACGCGCGCGCGACGGGCGCGGCACGACGACCTCGTCGCCCTCGGAAGCCAGCAGGTATACGGCGCTGCGAGCCAGCTCCGCCGCCCCGTTGCCGAACACGATCTGGCTGGAGCGGATGTTGTGGCGCTCTGCGAGCGCGCGCCGCACCGGCACTGCGTCGGGGTCGGGATAACCGTTGATGCGGCCGCGCGCCTGATAGACGGAGGCGCCGACCACTTCTGCGTTGGGCAGCTCGGGCCATTCGGTGCTCGACAGGTCGAGCACAGGCACGTGCTCGAGGGCGAGGGCCTTCTCTCGCGCGCGCCGCTCGCGCAGCCCGGCGTTGTACTCGGACTCGCCGATGTCGTCGAACTGCTTGTAGTAGTCGAGCAGGCCCATCAGCGCGGCGCGATACTCGACGACGGGCCCTCGAGCACCAGGAACCAGAGCACGAACCCGATCAAGGCCACGCCCATGCTGATCACGAAGATCCGCTCGAGCGCGCCCTTCTCCTGCTCGTGGCCGCTGGCGCGGCGCACGATCTTCCACCACCGGTCGAGCCGCATCGTCACGGCCAGTGTGCCGAGGATCGTCGTCAGCATGCCGACGAACGCGACCAGGATCGCCAGGCCGATCGAGTCTGTCTCGTGGTAGAGCTGAGAGCCGAGCCACAGCCATGCGGCAGGCTGTGGCCCCCACAGCGTCGCGCACAGGAGCGTCTCGACCACGAGGATGCCGGCTGCCAGCACGGCGTCGACGCGCCGCCGCTTCCCGCCCGCGGGCGTAGGCTGCCCGCGATAGCGCAGCGGGGCCGTGCCGGGGCGCCTGCCGATGAACAGGCCGCCGGTGTCAGTCGGGTCGTTCCGTGCCATTCAGTCGAATCGGGCCCGCTCCCTGCAAGCGGCGCCCGAAGCAGGAAGTTTAGGCGAGCGGTGCGGGAACTCTGTCAGGCGGTCCCGGCGCGGGCGTCGATCGCCTCGTTGACCAGCTCGTCGGCAAGCTCGTTCTGCTCACGGGGCACGGACCTGACCTGCCAGCGCTCGAACCCGCGCAGCCTGGCCAGCGCCTGCGCGTGCAGCGGCTTCAGGTCCGCCTTCTTCACCCGGTATTCGCCCGAGATCTGGCGGGCCACGAGCTGGGAGTCGTTCACGACCTCCACCTCGCGGGCACCGAGCTGCGACGCGAGCTGGAGCCCGAGCAACAGGGCGTGGTACTCGGCCTCGTTGTTGGTCGCCTCTCCGATGAAGTCGTTCGCGCGCGCCAGCTCCTCGCCGTGCGCGTCGGTGACCACGACGCCGATCCCCGCCGGCCCGGGGTTGCCGCGCGCGCCGCCGTCGACGTGGACGACGACCCGTTCGGGTGCTGCGCTCAAGCTACGACTAGTCCAGCTTGGTGCGTGGGAACATTCCCGGCCGGCGCCGGCGCCGGTCGCGGATCACGCGCTGCCCGCCGCCGGTCGAGCCGCGGTCGCGGCGCTCCGACTTGCGGCGGTCGACGATCACCTGAACGCCGGGATCGTCCTTGTAGTAGTCGCTCATCTTGTCGAACAGCTGGCCGGCAAGAGGCTCGGGTATCACGCAGTAGATCATGAGGAATCCTTCGCCACTATAGGGGGCGGTCCTCCCCGCCGCCAGCCGTTTCGGGCACCGGCGGGGGCGCTGCCTGCTCGTCGCTCTCCGCGGCGAGCGTGATCGTCCCGTCCGGCGCCATCTCGCAGTTCCAGTTCTGCGCCTCGCCCGGCAGCTCGGACAGCTCCTGTCCCTGGCCGCGCAGGCGCACCGGCTCGCGGCCGTCGGAGAGGTCGACGTTGAACTGGTACCAGGACAGCTCCCACGCGACCGTCAGCACGACCTCCGCGGCCGACGCGGTCGACGTGGCGGCGCCCGCGTGCGGTTCGCCCAGCGTGCGCGCGAGCCCGGCGACCGTGCGCGGGTGCTCGGATGCGTTGAACAGCTCGAGTGCCCGGCCGATCTTGAGCTGCGCGTTGGTCGGCACGGCCTTCACCTGACGCGGGCTGCGCGGGCGGGTGCGGCGGATCAGATTGCGCAGCGGAGCCTCCTCGGCCTCGCCTTCTGCCGCCTCGCCGTTGGGTGCGCGCAGGCGCTCGGGCTCCGCGTCGGGCTGGGGCGCCTGCTCGGGCTCGGCGTCGCCGCGCTTGCGCCGCCGCCGCAGGATGCCCCGCCGCTCCGGCTGGCGCGCCGGGCGCGCGGGCATCTCGGGCGCGGCCGCCTCTCGTATCCACCCCTCGTGCTGGGCGCGCGGTGCGCACAGCTGACACACCAGCCGCCGCTCGCGCGAAGGCGTCAGGTAGGGCTCGGCGCGCTCGCCCTTCAGCATGGTGCGGTGACAGACCTCGCACGAGACGTGGTCTTCCGTCATCGGGTTGATGTTGACCTTCTGAGCCATGGGCAAAAGGTACGCGGTCCCTCGACCGACCCGCCATTCTGCGCGCAGAATGGCGGTTTGACCTACGTCCTGGCTGCCGCTTCCTCTTCCTTGGTGGCGGCCGAGATCACCTTCTGGGCCAGGTGCGCCGGGATCTCGTCATAGCGCACGAACTCCATCGAGTACTCGCCGCGACCTCCGGTGATCGAGCGCAGGTCAGGTGCGTAGTTCAGCATCTCCGCCATCGGGACCTCGGCCTTGATCTCGGTCATCGGGCCTTTCGGCTCCATGCCGAGCGGCCGCCCGCGGCGGCCGTTGAGGTCGCCGATCACGTCGCCCACCGCGTCCTCGGGCACCACCACCAGCGCCTGCATGATCGGCTCCAGCAGCGTCGGCTGGGCCTGCTCGGCAGCCTTCTTGAACGCCATCGACCCGGCCACCTTGAAGGCGTTCTCCGACGAGTCCACCGAGTGGTAGGAGCCGTCGTACAAGGTCACGCGCACGTCGCGGAGCGGGTAGCCCGCCACGACCCCTGACCGCATCGCCTCGACGACCCCCTTCTCGACCGCCGGGATGAAGCCGGTGGGGATCACGCCGCCCTTGATCTTGTTCACGAACTCGAAGCCCGTGCCCTGCGGGAGCGGCTCGAGCTCGATGTGGCAATCGCCGAACTGACCGCGGCCGCCCGTCTGCTTCTTGTAGCGGCCCTGCGCCTTGGCCGATCCCTTGATGGTCTCCTGGTAGGGGACACGCGGGGGCTTCAGGATGACCTCCGCGCCGAAGCGGTTCTTCATCCGGTCCACGATCACCTCGACGTGCACCTGCGACAGGCCGGCGATGATCTGCTCGCCCGTCTGCGGGTCGCGGTGGAAGTCGATCGTCGGGTCCTCCTCCTGGAGGCGGCGGATCGCGCTCCCGATCTTGTCCTCGTCGCCCTTCGCCTTCGCCTCGATGGCGAACGCCATCACCGCCCCGGGCAGGCCGAGCGGCGGCATGGAGACCTTCGAGTCCTTGCCCGCCAGCACGTCGCCGGAGTGGGTCTCCTTCAGCTTCGCCACCGCGCCGATGTCGCCGGCGCCGAACTCGTCGGCGTGGCCCATCTCCTTGCCGTGCGGCACCAGCAGCTGCCCGATGCGCTCCTTCGAGTGGGCGCGGACGTTCGTGAGCTGCGAGTCGTGGCTGACGGTGCCGGACAGCACCCGGAACAGGTTGATGCGACCGGCGAACGGGTCGGCCAGGGTCTTGAACACGTAGGCGATCGGCTCCGCCGCGTCGTCGGGCGCGATGTCGACCTCGTTGCCCTCGCCGTCGCGCGCCTTGAACGCTCCCTTCTTGGCCGGTGACGGCAGGTCGTGCACGAGCGCGTCGAGCAGCCGGTCGGTGCCGAGGTTCTTGGTCGCGACGCCGCAGGTCACGGGAAAGATCGTGCCCGCGGTGACGCCCTCCTTCAGGGCGGACACGATCTCGTCGTGCGAGATCTCCTCACCCTCCAGGTAGCGCTCCATCAGCTCGTCGGAGTTCTCGGCCACCTCGTCCATCAGCTTCTCGCGGTAATCCTGCGCCTGGCCGGCGATGTCATCCGGGATCGGGATCTCCTGCGCGCTGTCGCGCCCCGCGCCCGAGTACTCGTAGGCCTTCATGTCGATCAGGTCGACGATGCCGCGCAGCTCGTGCTCGGCGCCCACCGGGATCTCGGTCGCGACCGCGTGCGGGCCGAACGCCTCCTTGAGCGAGTCGAGCGTGCGAAAGAAGTCGGCGCGCTCGCGGTCCAGCATGTTCACGAACACGAGCCGGGCAAGTCCGCGGTCCTTCGCACGTTCCCAAAGGCGCGCGGTCGACACCTCCACGCCCATCACGCCGTTGACGCAGAAGATCGCGCTCTCGCAGACGCTCAGCGGACCGAGCGCGTCGGCGATGAAGCTCGGATCGCCGGGCGTGTCGATCAGATTGATCTTGCGGTCCTCGTACTCGAACGACGACAGGCTGGCGGAGATCGACATCTCGCGCTCCTGCTCGTCGGACTCGGAGTCGGAGACGGTGCTCCCGTCGGTGACGGAGCCGAGCCGGTTGATCACGCCGGCCTCGAACAGCAGGGCCTCGTTCAGCGACGTCTTGCCGCACCCGCGGTGCCCGACGATCGCGATGTTCCTGATGCGCTGAGCGCCTTTGTGCGCCACCAGCTATCTCCTCTCCTCGAACGACACGCCGAGGGGGGATTTTAGGGACGGACGCGCCAAGGGACGAACAGGCCCTGGACGGCGAGAACTTCGTTGTCGTCCGGAGCGAAAGCCGGGCCGTCAGGCTTCGACTTCGCTCTGTAGCCGGGCCTTCAGCCGCAGCACGGCCTTGGTGTGCAGCTGCGACACGCGCGACTCGGTGACGCCGAGGACCTCCCCGATCTCTCGGAGAGTCAGGTTCTCGTAGTAGTAGAGCGCGATCACGAGCTTCTCGCGCTCGGGCAGCCGGGAGATCGCGTGGGCGAGGCGGTCCTTCAGCTCGCTCACGCCCAGCTCCTTGGCCGGGTCGACGGCGTTGGGATCCTTCATCGTGTCGAGCAGCGACACCTGGTCGCCGCTCGAGTCCGACACGGTCCACAGCTCGTCCAGCGCGACCACCGTCGAGTTGGAGATCTGCAGCAGGCTCTCCTGGAAGTCCTCGACGGAGACCTCGAGCTTCGCCGCCACCTCCTGGTCCGTCGGCACGCGCCCCAGCTCGTGCTCGAGCTTGGTCTGCGTCGCTTCGATCTCGCGTGCCTTCGCGCGCACCGAGCGCGGCACCCAGTCGAGCGAGCGCAGCTCGTCGATGATCGAGCCCTTGATCCGCGCGACGGCGAACGTCTCGAACTTGATCTCGCGGCTGAGGTCGAAGCGCTCGATCGCCCCGATCAGGCCGAGCAGGCCGTACGAGATCAGGTCGGACTCCTCGATGTGCGCGGGGAGGCCGCTGGACATGCGGCCGGCGACGAACTTGACGAGTGGCGAATATGCGAGCACGAGCGTCTCGCGGGCCTTCTCGTCGCCGTCCTTCTTGTAGCGGGCCCAGGTCTCCTTGAGGTCTTGTTGGCGTACGCGCGTATCCATGCAGGCAGGGAGGACTACGCCCTCGGGTGGCTCCGACTGTACTGGCGGCGCAGGCGGCCGGACTCTACCCGAGTGTAGATCTGGGTAGTGGAGACGCTGCTGTGCCCCAGCAGCTCCTGGATCGCGCGCAGGTCGGCGCCGCCCTCGAGCAAATGAGTGGCGAAGGAGTGGCGCAGCGAGTGCGGCGACGCGCCTGCCGACAGGCCCGCGTTCCGCAGCCACAGCCGCAGGCGGCGGCGCACGTCCGAGGGCGACAGGCGGCGGCCGCGCTTGGAGAGGAACAGGGCGGGCTCGGTGCGCTCGGCCGGCGCCAGCAGGGCCGGGCGGCCCGTCGCGAGATAGCGCTCGAGCGCGTGCTGGGCCGGCTCCCCCACCGGCACGATGCGGGTCTTCGAGCCCTTGCCGGTGACGCGCAGCTCCTCGGCGTCGAAGTCGACGTCGCCGGCGTCGAGGTTCACGACCTCCTCGCAGCGCAGGCCGCACGAGTACGTGAGCTCGAGCATCGCGCGGTCGCGCGTCTCGAGCGGGGTGCGCGCCGGGATGCGGTCGAGCAGCGTCGTGACCTCGTCCGTGCGCATCAGCTTGGGCAGCGGGGACTGCCGGCGCACATGGGAAACGAGGTCGGCGGGGTTCTGGGACAACTGCCCACGTTCGACCATGTGTCTGTAGAACGCTCGGATCGACGCGAACTTGCGGGCCACGGAGCGCGGCTGCAGCGCTCTCCCCCCCTCGCGCTCCGTGCTCGTGAGGTGGGCGGCGTAGCGGCGCAGCAGGCGGTAGTCGACATCGGCAGGGGCGGCGCGCTCGGACACCCACTGTGCGAGCTCCGCGGCGTCGTTGCCGTAGGCGCGGCGGGTCTTCTCGGCCATGCCGCGGGCCGCGAGGCTCTCGTCGAAGCGGCTCAGGGCGGAGCGCCACGCGCGCGGCAGCTCCTGCTCGCGGGTATCTACGATGGGCACGGGATGTCGGGTTTCTTCATCAACGTCGATACGGGCCGGGTCGCGACGCACTCAATGCTGATCGAGGCCGGCGAGGCCTCCGACCGGGAGCCTCCCGGGCTTCCCTGGCATCCGCTGCAGGGCCCCAATGACGCTTCCACGGCCGTCTACGCGGTCCTGCGCAAACGTGTCGAGGGCCGCGCGCGCAGCGCATGGATCGGCCTGCTCTGTATTCGCTACGGCGACCGCCAGGCCTCTTTGGAGCAGGAGGGCTGGGAGGAGGTCACGGTCGACGAGATCCGCGGCGCGGCGGCGCAGTGACCCGGCTCGGAAAACGAGGTGGGTACGGCTGCGCTGGCCGAAGGCGCAAGGGTTTCGTGACGTTGGTGTCGACAGCCGCGCGGATCCGGCCCTTCCGGCGCCCGCGCCCAAACCGGGTGGGCGTGAAAACGGGCGCATAGCGCCCGAATTCCCGCCCACCCGCAGCGCCGCGTCACCGAAGTTGCGCCATGAGTGCAGTGAGCGTCGCGGAACTCGCCCGCTTACGCACCGGTTATGTGGTGAGGAATCGCGCGCTACTGGATGTAAACCGGCGCCTGGACCGGGACCTTGTCGTACAGCTCCTCGACGTCCGGGATCGCCATGCGGATGCAGCCGTGGGAGGCGGCGGTGCCGAGAGAGCTGATCGCGTCGGTGCCGTGAATGCCCGCCCCGTCGTAGATCCCGAGCCAGCGTGACTTCAGCGGGTTGTCGGCGCGCCCGCCGGGGATCACCTTCCCCGCCAGGTCGCCGGCCCAGTCGCTGTTCGGGACGTGCCAGGCGGGATTCTCGGCCTTGTTCTGCACGTGGTACAGGCCCGACGGCGTTTCCAGGCCGACCTGGCCGACCGCGATCTTGTACGTCTTCGCGAGCCTCAGGTCCTTGAAGTAGCGGAGCCGGAAGTTCTGCCTGTCGACGGTCACCACGTGCGGGTACTTCTGGCCGAGCTCGGCCGTGGTGACTTCCGGCTGCACGACGCGCACCTTGCCGCGGACGCGGCGGTCCTTCCCGGTCGCGATCAGCGCCGCCTCGACGTCCGACCGCAGGCGCTTGGCGTCCAGCTTCAGCCCGGTCTGGGAGGGGATCGCAGGCAGGCTCGCGGTCTGGAAGTTGACGTCCGCGTCGCGCGGCGCACGGTTCACCTGGCGCCGCACGCGCCGCACGAACCGCTGCACCTCGACGCCGGAGTAGGTCACGCGTGCCTCGACCTCCTTGTCGACCTCGCCGCCCGTGATGCCGCGCCACACGCGCGCGGGCAGCCCGCCGTCGCGGCTCGCCTCGAGGGCCGCGTCGACCATGCCGTCGACGTCGGCGACCAGGTGGGCGCGCGCGGCGGTGAGCTTCAGCCGCCGGCCCGCCACGGCGACCCGCACGGGGCGCTCCAGGCCCGGACCCAGGCTGGCGCGGATCTTGTCCGCGGCCTTGTCAGCTCGCATACCTCCCACGTCCACGCCCGCGACGGTGACTCCCTCGGAGACGAGGTCGTCACGCGAGGTGTCGTAGCCGTACGCGGCAACCGCCAGCGCGATGAGAACCGCGACGGAGAGAACCGCTACGAGTGGGGCACGCTTGCGGAGCATGGTCTTCCTGTTCGACCTGGCCGGAGAAACCCCCGCAAAGGGGCGTACCAATAGTACGGGCCAATTCCGCGGAACGGTTCACCCGCACGCAGGATTTCAGCTTGCGCCAGGCACCAGCGACTCGCCGGAGGCGTCGCGGTTGCGCACGCTGGGGCTCCACCGCAGGAAGTCCTCGACCTCCTTCTCGTAGCGGTAGGGCTCCGCGACGCCGCGCAGCACCGGCCCCAGGCGCAGGTGCTCCGCGAAGCTGATCACAGTCTCGCGCGTCGAGTACTCGTACTCGAAGCCGGCGGCCTTGTACCTGCGGTTGTCGAGGCCGCGGCCGTAGCGCAGCTGAAAAACCATCTCGAGCGGGATCAGGAGGCCGAGCCGGCGCAGCGCCGCCGTTGCGAACCGCGTGCCCCACGGAGGCAGCACGGGCAGGGCCTGCTTGCCGAGCAGGCCGATCACCTCGCTCAGCGCGAGCACGCCGTCCGGCGCGACGTTGTAGATCCCCGGGTGGTCGTGCGCCACCGCGAACTCGAGCGCGCGCACGACGTCGTCCGCGTGGATGAACTGGTAGCGCGGGTCGAACCCGGCGATCATCGGCACCGCGGGCAGCGCGAACAGGCGCGCGTGCGAAGTCACCATGTCCGGCCCGAGCACGTTGCAGAAGCGCAACCGCGTGACCGTCACGTGCGGGTGCTTGTCGCGGAAGTCGGCGACCGACGTCTCCGCGTCGACGATGTCGCGCTTCAACTGCGTGAGCGGCGCGTGGTCGCGCCGCATGTCCTCCGTGAAGAACGCGGGATCGCCCTGCCCGGTGCCGTAGTAGTGCGCGGAGCTCTTGAAGACCAGCTTGCGCACCGGCGAGTCCTGGCCCGAGCACGCGGCCAGGATGTTGAGTGTGCCCATCACGTTGTTCTCGTGCGCGCGGCGCGCGGACGCGCGCCCTGCGTCGACGACCAGCCGCGTGTCGACGACCGTGTCGATCTCGGCGGCGCGCACAATGCGGCGGAGCAGGGCGTGCTGGTTGGAGACGCGCACGAACTCGGTGCGGTCCAGCTCCTGCGTCGGGTCCTCGGAGTCCACCCCCACGATCACGTCCACTTCGGGGTTGCGCTCGAGCGCCTGCGCGAGCCGCCCGCCCCAGTAGGTGGACAGCCCGGTGACGAGTATCCGGCGGCTTTCGGGCATCCGGCTCATCTTTCCACGTGGCGATCGAGGGAGGCGTTCAGAGCCGTGGATAGGATTGCGCGCGTGCCGACCAGGGAGAACGCGAAGCGAGGCGGCGTCAGGTCCAAGGAGGCGATCCGCCGCTCCGTGTGGAACGCCATGGAGAAGGAGGGCGTCGCGCGCTTCCCGGGAGCGCAGGAGCGCATCCCCAACTTCGCCAACGCCCGCGGCGCCGCGGAGCGGCTCGCGCGGCACCCGGCCTGGAAGAAGGCCAAGACGATCAAGGCGAACCCCGACGCGCCGCAGACGCATTCGCGCCGGCTGGCGCTGGAGGAGGGCAAGATCCTGATCATGGCGGTGCCCCGCCTGCGCGACGCGCACCCCTTCCGGCTGCTCGACCCCAGCCGGCTGACCAAGGCCAAGATCCGCGAGGCGGCCACGATCAAGGGCGCGCTGAAGCACGGCGAGGTGATCGACGTGGACCAGGTGCCGAAGCTCGACCTGATCCTGTGCGGCTCGGTCGCCGTCAACCTGAAAGGGGCGCGGATCGGGAAGGGCGGCGGCTTCAACGATCTCGAATACGCCCTGCTCGCGGAGGGCGGCACGGTGTCCGAGAAGACGGCGGTGGTGACGACGGTGCACCCGCTTCAGATCCTGCGCGAGAACCTGCCCGTGACCGCCCACGACATCCCCGTCGACCTGATCGCCACGCCGCGGGCCGTGATCGAGGTGGAGCGCGCCTACACGCGGCCCAAGGGCATCCTCTGGGACCACCTCCAGCCACCCCAGATCCACGAGATCCCCGTCCTGGAGCGGATCGGCTACGCATGACAGGGGACGCAGATTGCGCGCCGGGGTATGGTGGATTTCCATGAGCACCACGCCGACCAGGCCACACGAGACAAGCCCCGGGACTCCCCAGCTCGCGCCCCTGCCCGACGGCTACGGGCCCGACGGCCGCTCCGCGTGGCTCGACGTCGACTGGCGCCGGCACCTGCGCTCGGCACCGGTCAACGGGACGCGCGTGAACTACGTCGAGATGGGCGAGGGCCCGCCGCTGGTGTTCGTGCACGGCCTCGCCGGCTGCTGGCAGAACTGGCTGGAGAACATCCCCCACTTCGCCCGCCGGCACCGCGTGATCGCGGTCGACCTGCCCGGCTTCGGCGAATCGGAGCTGCCGCAGGAGGACATCAGCATCCCCGGGTACGGGCGGTTCGTCGATGCTTTCCTGGGCGAGATCGGCGTGGAGCGCGGCGCGATCGTCGGGAACTCGATGGGCGGGTTCATCGCCGCCGAGGTTGCGCTCAACCACCCTTCCCGCGTGGACAGGCTCGTGCTCGTCTCGGCGGCGGGGCTGGTGACGGTCTCGCCCGGGCGACTGGCATTGGCGAAACGCGTTGCTCCCTACTTCCACCTCGGCGCGGCCCGCACGGTCGGCCGGCGCGAGCACTGGGTCCGCCGGCGGGGCATGCGCCGCATGTTCCTCTACGGCGTCGCCACCCACCCGGACCTGCTGCAGCCCGAGCTGTGCTTCGAGATCGCGAGCGGCGCCGGTAAGGACGGCTTCATCGACGCGTTCGCGGCCGTCCTCGACTACGACTTCCGCGACCGGCTGTCGGACGTGGCCGTGCCGACGTTGATCGTCTGGGGCCAGGACGACCGCATCGTGCCGGTCGCCGGCGCCCACGAGTACGAGCGACTGATCGCCGGCTCGCGCAAGGAGATCTTCCGCGACACCGGCCACGTGCCGATGATCGAGCGCCCCGACCGGTTCAACCGGCTGCTGGACGAGTTTCTCGGCGGCTAGGCCGCGCTCACGGCACGAACACGCCCTGCACGGCGAACGGGTCGTTGGGCTGGGTGGCGGCAAGGCCGTCCGACCCGCCGTCGTTGACCCGCACCTGCCCGATCTCCCAAACCGAGCGCCGGCCCTCCGGGATCGCCCCGGGGATCAGCGCGTCGATCGTGGTCACGACCGCGCATGTGGCGCCGACCGTCGTGGAGCTCGTCGCGCCACACGGGACGGCCACGGGGAGAACCGTGTCGATGACGGTCCCCGGACCGGCGCCGCCGTTGAAGCGGTCGGTCGTCCTGACCCCCAGCTCCAGCTCGAGCTCGCCCGCGTAGTCGTCCAGCGTCGTGAGCGCGCGGACGTCGCTGAGGCTCACCTCGACGGCCACGTCCGCCTCGTCGGCCGGCGTGCCGGGAACGCCCCCCACCGCGCGCGCCTTCACCAAGCCGACGGATTCGGCCGGATTGGAGTTCGCGTCCGGGGTGCCGATCGTCAGCGCGGGCGACGCCTGCGCCGGTGGATGGCACGACGCGAAGGCGAGCGGCGGGCCGTGCTCGCGGTTCGCCGCCGTGCACGGTGCATATGCCGGGACCAGCGACACCGACAGCGCAGCTGCGATCTTCGGGCGCGGGTAGCCGAGCGGGATCGGCTGCCAGTCGGGCTGCTCGTCCGCGACCGTGTTGTTCGTGAGCGCCTGGCGGCCGCTGCCGTCGGCGTTCACGACGAACACCTCGAAGTCGCCCCCCTCGTTGCTTGCAAACGCGATCTTGGAGCCGTCCGGGGACCAGACCGGGTTCAGATCGTCCACCGTGTTGTTCGTCAGGAGATCTTGGTCGCTGCCGTCTGGGTTCGACACCAGGATCTCCCAGTCCGAACCGGTGTGAACCGTGTAGGCGAGCTTCGTGCCGTCGGGCGACCAGTTCGGATCGGCGCAGCAGATGAAGAGGGTGGTCCTCGCGTCACCGTCGGGTTCCACCTTGCCCAGGCCGTCCTCGTTGTGCTGAGCGAAGATGATGCTCTGCCCGTCCGGCGACCACGTGGGCTCCACGTCCGGCCCGCCGTCATTCGACGTCACCGGGTCGTAGCCACTTCCGTCGATCCCGACCGTTGCGATCTCCTGCGACAGCCAGCATTCGCTCAAGTCTTCGGGCGGATCGCAGAACAACTGGGTGATGTCGAACACGATGCGCGCACCGTCCGGCGACCAGGAGGGATGTGTGATGTCGCCCCAGTGCCCGAAGAACGTGCCCGCGCCGCTGCCGTCGGCGTTGCGCAGGCAGAACTCGGTCGCGTCGAAGCACGCGATCACGAGCTGCTTCCCGTCGGGTGACCAGGCCGGCATGCGATCGGCGTAGGGAGCGCTGTTCGTGATGCGCGCCTGCGCACTGCCGTCCGGGTTCATCGTGTAGACCTCGACGTTGCCGTCGCGGTTGCTCTCGAAGGCGATCTTGCCGTTGGCGCCGGGGAACGCGGCGTGGGCGGGCGACGCGGCTGCGAGCGCCAGCAGCAGCCCGGCCATCACGGTAAGGAACCGTTTCATCACCCCGCGCGACCATACACCCACTCGGCCGCCACGGGTGAGGGGTACGTCAGCGAGTGATCGCGCCCAGCGACGCGGACGACACCGACCGCGCGTACTTCGCCATCACGCCCTTCTCGTACTTGGGCGGCGGCGGCTCCCAGGCTGCCAGCCGGCGGTCGATCTCCTCCTGCGGCACGTCCAGCTCCAGGCGGCGGTTGTCGATGTCGAACTCGACGGTGTCGCCGTCGCGGACCGCCGCGATCGGGCCCCCGTGCGGCGCCTCGGGCGCGACGTGCCCGGCCATCAGCCCGCGGGTGGCGCCGGAGAAGCGCCCGTCCGTCAGCAGCGCGACCGAGTCGCCCAGACCCTCCCCCACCAGCGCCGCGGTGACGAGCAGCATCTCTCGCATCCCCGGGCCGCCGCTCGGGCCCTCGTTGCGGATCACGACCACGTCACCCGGCTCGATGGCGCCCGCGGTGACCGCGTCCATGGCGTCCTCCTCGCACTCGAAAACGCGGGCGGGGCCGCGGTGCGTGGTGCGCTCGTAGCCCGCGACCTTCACCACGCAGCCGTCGGGCGCGAGGTTGCCGCGCAGGATCACGAGGCCGCCGGTCTCCTTCAGCGGGTTGTCGAGCGCCCGCACGACCTCCTGGCCGGGCGCCTCCTCGGCGCCGGCGGCCTCCTCGCCGATGGTGCGCCCCGTGACGGTGCGCTC
>Ga0209382_10006756_pt1 | contig 14720 bp, 8 predicted proteins | sample SoiMetdeltSBSDD5_FD_187599 | JGI IMG/M metagenome (GOLD analysis project Ga0209382, IMG submission 187599) | Bulk soil microbial communities from a Populus tree surrounding site in Tennessee, USA - Soil MetaG P. deltoides SBSDD5 (SPAdes) (version 2) | ecosystem: Environmental > Terrestrial >... | reverse complement strand
CTCCGAGCCGCTCGATGACGGGTCCTTCCTGTATTTTATCAGGACGGTGCCGCTCGAGCTCGGTCGCACGTACGAGTTCCAGCGCTACTTCAAGCCCGATCGCAACCCCGTGACGATACGGGCCGTGCGGCGCGAGCGCGTCACCGTGCCTGCCGGCACCTTCAACGCGATCGTGATCCAGCCGATCATCAAGACGAAAGGTGTCTTCTCCGAGGATGGCCGCGCCGAGGTCTGGCTCTCCGACGACGACCGCCGAGTGATCCTGCAGATGAAATCGCAGCTCGTGTTCGGGTCGATCAACCTCTATCTGACCGACCTACGCGTTCCCTGACGAGGCGATCGTATGGCCTGCTCGACGGTCATGGGATCAAATCGGCGAACGCTTCATCGGCCTCTGTCCTGGAGTGGCTCAGCAGGTAGTCCACATGGAAGTAGTCGCGGATCCGGATGACCTTGCCGTTCCGCCACCACAGCCGCACCGCTGCTTGCGGCAGCCAGCTGTCTCCGGCCTTTCGCCAGAGCACGACGATCGGCTCGCCGTCGCAATGCGCGAGGCCGAACCGCCATTCCCAGGGTAGCGACATGTAGTTGCGGAAGTAGGTCGGGCGATCACCGTGCACGGTGGCCACAGCTTGCGGCATGCCGACAATCTCCATGCGCGCATCGGCCTGGATGAGCTGCTTCAGACCATCCCAGTCGTGCCGGTTGAAACGCTCGACGTACGACTCGAGCAAGCGCCGCTCATCGTCGTCGAGGTCGACGCGGGGTGGTGCCTCCTTTCGTTCGCGCAACTTCGAGCGTCCACGGTGAAGGGCCGATTTCACACCACCCACCGTGGAGTCGACGACATCGGCGATTTCCGACAGTCGATAGTTCAGCACATCCTTGAGGAGGACGGCGGCGCGTTCCATCGGCGGGAGCGCAGTGACCAGGGCAGCGAGTGCCTCGTCGACCGGCTCGCCAGCCGCATCCTGACCGTCGGGCATCCCCCCCGGGACGTGATCGTCGTCGTACGACACGGTGTCCTCGCTTGGACGCAGCTCGCGGCGAAGAAAGTCCACGCACTTGTTATGCGCGATCTGAAACAACCAGGGCTCCAGACGCGCGGGGGCCTTGAGGGCGGCGAGAGAGTAGAACGCCTGAGCGAGCGTTTCCTGCACCAGATCCTCGCCGTCCAGCACCGATCCGACCATCCGCGAGCAGAAGCGATGGAGCTTTGGGCGCAGGGCGGTCACCGCGGCCAGGAACCTCGACCGTGTCTCCTCGACGGCAACCCGCAGGTCGCCCGCGCCGTCTTGTACGTGCTCTTCCATGAATGTCATTCCGTGCGTGGCGTTCGCTTCCCGCGATTCCACTCTCGCGATTCCACTCTATTGAGACGTGAACGCCACCCCAATTGGATACGCCGAATCTACGAATCGACACTAGTTCCCCGACCCGCGCCGCCATCGCCAAGCGCTGGTTGGTGGCGCCAGCGCTCGAGGGTCGGAATGTCGAGGATGTGGACCTCGCCTCGCGTGAGCCGGATAGCGCCTGCGCGTTCCAACACCTTCAGCTCACGCTGAACGACCTCGCGCACCGACCCGATCATCGTCGCGATCTCCTGCTGTGTGAGCCGAGGCGCCAAGCTCGCCGCATCCTCCACCAGCGTCGGGTTGCCATGCGCGAGATCGCTGAGGAGTCCGGCGATTCGCGACACGACAGGTCGTAGCGAAATGTCCTCCACTATCTGGGTGAACGCACGAAGGCGAGCGGCGAAAAGCCGGAGTGCCGGCAAGATCGCCTGCGGCTGCGTTGCCAGCACGCGCTGAACGTCGGCTCGCGGGATGAGCGCGACAGTGCTGGCCAGCCACGCCTGAGCCGTCCCGGGATGGGGGCCATCGTCGAACGCGGCGATGTCGCCAAAGGTCCGCCCGGGTCCGAACGCATGGAGCACCTGCTGGCGACCATCGGGTGACGTCGTGAACGTGGCGACGCGCCCGCTGAGTACGAGATAGAGGCCGTCGGACGGATCGCCCCTCAGGAAAATGGTCGCCCGAGGCCGGTAGCGGTGTTCCGACCAGCGCAGCGCGAGCTGGTCGAGCGGCTCTCGAGCGAGGCCCGCGAAATACGGGACCTTTTTGAGGAACTCCACTCGTCCAGCGAGCTTCGCTTGCATGACACGTCCCAACGGCGTTTCGAGAAGTGCTTGGGCCAGCGGCCGTCCGGGGATTTCGATGCTGTGTGCAACGTAAGTCGCGGAGCCCGATTCCGTCCGCGCGTAGGTTCCCGCTCCATGAGTATACGACGCGTATCCTTTTCGCCGCCTTTTTCGACATAGGAGGCAAGCACGCGACACATCATGGAGGCGCGAACATGCACGGAGAACTCGAGAGCTTCATGAGTCTCTGGGAACGCGAGACGGAGCGCACCGAAGCGCTTCTGAGTGCGTTGCCAGTCGACCAGTACGATTTCCAGCCCGATCCGGCCGGTCGCTCGTTAGGGCAGCTGGCGTGGCACCTCGCCGAAGCCGAGGCGTACGCGAGCACCGGCATTGAACGGGGCACATTCAAGTTCGACGTTAGGCCGCCGCGCATCGAGCGTCCGACGACCATCGGCGCGCTCCTGCCGGCATTCAAGCTGGTGCACGCCGACGCCGTTGCGCGAGTCGCGCGTCTCGAGCCCGATGACCTCGACGTGGAGATCACGTACGCCGACGGAACGCTGTGGACGATCCGACGGCTCCTGTGGGAGCGTCTGCTCCTGCACGTCATTCACCATCGCGGCCAGCTCGTCCTTCTCTGTCGGCTCGCGGGCGGCGTTCCGCCGGCCATCTACGGCAGAACGCGCGAGCAAACGCTGGCGCGCAAGGTAGCGGCCGCCGCCACCCAGGGGGCTACATGAGGCGCCTAGCCGAGGCGGTAATCCGCTATCGCGCCGCCGTCCTCACCGTCACTGCCGCGCTCACAGTCGTGCTCGTTATGCAGCTCAGGAATCTCGGCATCATCATCGACCCGAACAACTTCCTGCCGCCGAGCCATCCGAACGTCGTGGCGACGAACACGGTGGAGAAGGTCTTCGGGTCGAAGTACGTGGTGGTGATCGGACTGACGGCGCGCGAAGGCGAGGCACTGCGCCCCGACATTCTGGCCAAAGTCAGCCGGATCACGTCTGCCGTGATCGAACTGCCGGGCGTGGTGAAGGGCAACGTGATGAGCCTCGCGGCGCGACGAGCGAAGAGCATCAAGGGCACAGCCGACGGCCTCGAGGTCCGCGGCCTGATGGATTCGGTGCCGCGCACGCCCGCGGAAATCGAGGCGCTCAAGCATGCCCTCGTCGCCAACCCGGCCTACTTCAACGCGATCATTTCGCCCGACTGGCGCACCACGTCGGTTGTGGCCGAGTTCCGCGATCCGCCGCACGGGTTTGGCAGCATCATGTCGCTGATCACGCCGATCGTGAATCGAGAACGCGACGCGACGGTTGACATCGCTGTGGGCGGCTTGCCCGTCTTCCTGAGCAACCTGGAACGGCTTGCACAGCGAATGGGGTTCCTTTTCCCGATCGCGGTGGTGCTCATCGGACTGATTCACTATGAAGCGTTCCGCACACGCCAGGCTGCGTTCCTCCCGCTCGTGACGGCGCTGCTCGCCGTGGTTTGGGGGCTCGGGGTGATGGGCGCCGTCGGCGTGCCGATGGACGTGTTCAACGCGACCACACCGATCCTCATCCTCGCGGTCGCCGCCGGGCACGCCGTGCAGATCCTCAAGCGCTACTACGAGGAATACCACGCGCTCCGAGACGGCGGCCTCGAGCCGGCGACCGCGAACCGCGAGGCGATCGTGGTCGCCGTGCAGCGCGTCGGCCCTGTCACGGTGACTGCCGGCGTTGCCGCGGCCATGGCCTTTCTTTCGCTCTACGTATTCGAGATCCGCGCCGTCAGGACCTTCGGCGTGTTCAGCGCGGTGGGCATTCTCAGCGCGCTCATGCTCGAGCTGACGTTCATTCCGGCGCTCCGGTCGCTGCTGCCGCCACCGGGTGAGCGTGAACAACAGCGCGAGCGATCCGAGACCGTGTGGGACCTGGTCACGCGCGGCATTGCCGATGTAGTAACGGGCCGCCAGAGACGGCTGGTGTGGGCCGCGTTGGGCGGCGTGGCCCTCGTTGCGGGGTTCGGCGCGTCCCGCGTCGAGGTCCGCCAGCAGCTCAAGCGGCAGTTTTCTCCCAGGCTGCCGTTCGTCCGCGACGACCAGGCGCTCAATGCGCGACTCGGCGGCACCAACGGCGTGTTCCTCCTCGTCGAAGGACGTGAGGCCGGGGCGATCAAACAACCGCGCGTGCTGCAGGGGATCGACTCGCTGCAACGCCTGCTCGAGGCGGACCCACAGATCGGGAAGACCTTGTCACTCGCCGACTTCGTTAGGCGAATGAACAAGGCGATGCACGGCGACGACCCGGCCCAGGACCGTATTCCGGATTCCGCCGATCTCATCTCGCAGTACCTGCTGCTCTACTCGATGTCTGGCGAGCCGGGAGACTTCGACAGCTACGTGGACAACGACTATCAGTCTGCGAACATCTGGGCGCTCGCACGCACCTCGGAAAGCTCCTGGTTCCATGCCCTGGCGGACCGCGTGCAGCCCGCCGCGCAGCGCATCCTCGGACCAGACGTGAAGGTCTCGGTGGGCGGTTCGGTCGCGCAGGAGTCGGCCCTGGCCGAAGTGATGGTGCGCTCGAAGCTCCTCAACATGCTGCAGATCGGCGGTGTGCTGCTGCTCATCTCGACGCTGGTGTTCCGATCTCTTGCGGCCGGCTGGCTCGTGATCGTGCCGCTCGCGCTCACCGTGCTGGTGAACTTCGGGCTGATGGGACTGACCGGAATTCCGCTGAACATCGACAACTCGCTGACGGCGGCGATGGTGGTCGGGATCGGAGCGGACTATGCCATCTACCTGATCTTCCGGCTTCGCGAGGAGTTGGCGCGTCAGCCTAACGAGATGGATGCTGTCCGCGCGACACTCCGCACCGCGGGCAAGGCGACGCTGTTCGTCGCGTCTGCCGTGACTGGTGGGTACGCCGTGCTGGCGTTATCCGTGGGGTTCTATCCGCACATCTGGATGGCGATCCTCATCGGGGCGGCGATGATCGTGAGCTGCTTCGCGACCCTGATCCTGATCCCGGCGCTCCTGCTCGTCACGAGGCCCAGGTTCGTCTTCGCGCGACCGCGGCACGCCGTTGTGGCGTCGGCGGCTGTCGCGCTGTTCGCGGTGGCCGGAACATTGGTGCCCGGGCAGAGCGCAGCCGCGCAAACGGCGGCTTCGGACCTCACCGCCATCATGACGCAAAACTTCATGGTGAGCCGCGTGCCGAATTCCGAGCAGCAGACGACGATCACCCTGATCAACTCGGCGGGCCAGCAGCGCGTGCGCCAGCTGGTGGGATGGACGAAGCTCCAGTCCAACAGCGTGGACAACCGGCGAGTGGTCCGGTACGAGACGCCAGCCGACGTGGCTGGCACGGCGACACTGCTCGTCGAGCACGCAGACGCAGAGGACGACATCTGGATCTACCTGCCGGCGTTGCGCAAGGTGCGGCGGCTCGTGGCGTCGAACAAGAAGGAGAGCTTCATCGGTACCGACTTCTCGTACGGCGACGTGATCGGCCATCGCGTGCGGGACTGGCGATACACTGCACTCGGCGATGAAATCGTGGATGGCCAGCAATGCTTTGTCGTGGACGCGGTGCCCGCGGGCGACGCCGTCCGCGACCAGAGCGGTTACAGCCGACAGAAACACTGGATTCGAAAGGACAACCTGGTCACCGTCCGCACCGATTTCTGGGACAAGTCCGGACAGCCACTCAAGCGGGCAACGTACAGCGACGTTCAGCTGGTGGACTCCACAAGGCGTCGGTGGCAGGCGATGCGCTTAACAGCCGAGAACCTGCAGACCGGACATCGAACGATCGTCCAGTTCGACCGGTTCAAAGCGAATGTCGGCGTGCCAGATGAATACTTCACGGTGCGTTACCTCGAGCGCTGATGCCTGGCGTCCTTCGAGGCGCGCTCCGCATCGCTCTCGTGGTGCTGGCGGGCGCAGCACCCGCCAGCGGCCAGGAGGGCGATCAGTCGCTCCGCGCCTGGCTCCGCCCGCGCGCGACGCTGCGGAGCGCAGCCTGGAGCTCGTCGCGCACGGTTGACAACCGGGGCCCGCTGTTCGGCAGCGAAGTTTGGGCGGACATCGCCCCGCGCTTCTCCGAGCGCATTGGGCTCCGCGCATCGGGCTGGGCAGGCATTGGCTCGGTGCTCGGGGCGAGTGACGCCGACGCTGCGCTTCGCGAGCTGTACGCCGAGATCGGTTTTCGGGCTGCGGAATTCCGGCTCGGCAAACAGATCGTCGCCTGGGGCCGAGCAGACGCCGTGAACCCGACCGACATCGTGAGCCCGCGCGACCTAACGATGCTGGTCACCGATGACGACGACCAGAAATCCGGGGTCCCCGCGATCCGAGCCGCGCTCACGTTCGGCGGGACCACCGTGAGCGCCCTCTGGATCGCCGGGTTCGAGGCCAGCACTCTGCCGTTGGGTTCCATTCCCTCCAGCACGCGGATAGTCCAGCCGTCGCGCAGCGACGAAGTGGCACAGGGCGCATTGCGCATGGAGCACGCCGGGGGCCGCGTGGACTGGTCGGTCTCCTGGTTCTCGGGCCTGGACCTGGTCCCCGACGCGGCGATTCGCGCGACTCCGACCACGACGGCGCTCGAGCTGGCGCACCACCGGCTGCGCGTGCTCGGCGCCGACGCCGCCACGACGCTCGGGCGGTACGGCCTGCGCGCGGAGGCCGCCCTGCTGCTCACAGATGATGCCAGCGGACGCGACGCGGAAATCAAGAACTCGACGCTCTTCGCCGTCATAGGCGCCGACCGGACGTTCGGGAGCTACTTCAACGTGAATGTCCAGTACCTGGTGCGGTACGTCCGAGGGTTCACCCCGCCCGGATCGATCAGCGATCCGCCGCAGCGAGAGACGGCGCTCACGCTCGCCCGCGTATCGCAGCAGCTGCGACAAACTCAGCACGGCGGGACGGTGCGCCTGTCCAACCAATGGTGGCACGAGACGCTCAAGGCCGAGGTCTCCGGCGTATTCTTCGCACCGCCATGGCAGGTCCTCATCCGCCCTCGCATCACGTACGCGGTGTCGGATCGCTGGCAACTCGTCGCCGGTGCCGACCATGCCGACGGTGGTGACGGAACCTTGTTCCGCTCGCTTCGCAAGAATTCACTGGCCTTCCTCGAGGTACGACTCGGTCTCTGAAGTCGCGGAGCGCGAGCGATCACGCAGCCCGGACATGCGATTCGGCTGCACGCCCTCAGCGGGCTCTTTCCACTCGGTCTCAGCCGTTGCCGACGCGATGGCGCGGGAGGTGCTACCGGGTGTCGTACGCGCGACGTGAGCGCTCCTCGGGTGCCTTCTTCCCAGTGGATACCAGGCCAATCTGCCTTGCGGCCATGACGACACAACTCCACATCGACTACCGGCAGCTCGGGTCCGGGCCCGCCGTGTTTCCCCGCTGCCGGTCGACAGCGGTTCGACTCGGCTCAGCGCCCCGCGTGGCCCGCGACGATAGGGTGCCAAACGCCTTCAGTCGACCCGCGAGCCGCTGACCCGACGGGCGCCGGGATGCCGATCGAGATCGAGACCGACGATACCCGCCAGCGGAACGACCAACCATTGAGGCCGGTTCTCCAGCTCGTATCGAAGCTCGTACACCAACTTGTCGAGCAGGTAGAGATCCAGCAGATCCGCGAAATCAGCCGCGTCCGTCGGCAGAAACGCCGCGTCACCCACCGCCCGTCGATAATTCCCCAGAAACGCAGCATGGACCGAGCGCTCCCAGAGGCGCGCCCATGGCAGCAGCCGATCCTCGCCACCGGCACGGCGCGCTATGTGGGTCAAGAGCCCGAAACGCGCGGCATAGCTGAACGATCGCAGCATGCTGGCGACGTCGCGCAACGCACTGTGCTTCGCGCGCCGCTCGGTGATGGGACGCGCGGGCTCACCCTCGAAGTCGATGATCACGAAGTCCGTGTCGGCACGCAGCACCTGGCCGAGATGATAGTCGCCGTGCACGCGGATCTTCTGCCCGCGCGGCACCAGCCCGCCTAACGCGGCAACCCTGGCCGCAACGCGACTGCGCATCCCCAGCACCTGGCTCGCGATCTCGACCACGTCGTCCGGGAGTGTCGGAAGCAGCTCGCGCAACCGGCCGAACGCCTGTGTCGTGTGGCTGCGCAGCTCCGCGACGGTCGCCGTCAAGTCTTCCGCGGTCAGCGGTTCCGGCGCGAACGCCGGATCGTCCACCTTCACCGCGAGCGCCAAGTGCATCTGGGCCGTTCGCTGACCCAGCGCCGCGGCGGCGTCGTCCGATATACCAAGCGCCTCGTCCAGATCCGGCGGCAGCTCGCCTTCCGCCAGCTGCATCAGCGAGGCGTCCTGGCCGAACCCCAGCAATTCATCGGAGGGGAACGTCAGCACCCGCTCGTAGTACCGCCCGAGCTCGTCGAGCATCCAGAGCCACCCGTCGCCCTGGTTGGGGACGAGACGCTGCAGAAAACCTAACGTCGCGGTGCCGGCCGCCGGCCGCCGGTACTGGATCTGGCCGGCGAACGCCGGCACGCCGTCGAACCCCCGCACTTCCGACAGATAGCGTGTCATCTCGGAATCGGGATTCGGGCCGTAGTCGAGCCGGCGAAACACCTTCATGATGTACCGATCGCCGAAGGTGATCGACGAGTTCCTCTGCTCGCCCGAGGCTCGCCCGACGCTCCACTTGTCCGCGGGCTGCCGGTCGTCGCGCGCTCCGTCCCCGAGCTCTCCGGTGAGCGTCCCCGCCACACCGCGATGCGTCTCGTGATGGGCGATCATCGACAGCAGCTCGCGACACCGGTCGTCGGCGAGCAGCGCATCGTGCACGACTCCGGTCTGGTCGCCCGCGGTGATGGCGCAGACGATCGCCGCTGGATGCGCCACGCGGACCCGTTCGGCCGCCGCGCCATAGGAGATCGCGAGCAGGAGCACGAACGTCTCACGACCGCCGTCAGCATACTCGACCCGAAGCATCGCGAAGCCCGACACATCCGACAGCGGGATCCAGTCCTCGGAAACGCACTCGGTGATCCGCCGCGACTTGCCGCCGAACCATTGCTGTCGCGACAGGAACAGCGCGGGTTGGCATCCGTCGAGCAACGCCTGCGCGTCGGGCTCGAACGGCGCCGTCCAGTCGAGCGAAGCCGGCAGCGCGAGCGCCGGCTCCGCCGATGTCGCGGCGAGATCCGCCAGCGGCTCCGGCTCGCCATGTAGCTCGAACCAGAGAAAGCCATACGGACCTAACGTCAGCGGGTACGGCGTTCGCGCGATGCGCGGAAACTCGACGTACCCGAGCATCTCCACCGGCGTCGTCCCGGCGAACGCGGCGAGATCGAGCTCCACGGGTTGCGCGAAGCGGGAGAGATTCGCCAGGCAGAGCACACGCTCGCCGTCGTACTCGCGCACGTAGGCCAGGATCTTTCGGTTTGCCGGCTCGAGGAATTCGATGGTCCCGCGGCCAAAGACGCGGAAGATCTTCCGCAGCGCGATCATGTGCTTCGTCCAGTTCAGGAGACTCGACGAATCGACCTGCTGCGACTCGACGTTCACGACCTCGTAGCCGAATGTGGGGTCGAGAATGACCGGACTGTACAACCTCGCCGGGTTGGCGCGGGAGAATCCGGCGTTGCGATCGGCACTCCACTGCATCGGCGTGCGCACGCCGTTCCGATCGCCGAGGTAGATGTTGTCGCCCATTCCGATCTCGTCGCCGTAGTAGATGATCGGCGTACCAGGGAACGAGAGCAGCACGCTCATGAGGAGCTCGATTCGTCGCCGATTGTTCTCGAGCAGTGGCGCGAGGCGGCGCCGGATCCCCACGTTCACGCGCATGCGCGGGTCCGCGCTGTACGCGAGATACATGTAGTCGCGCTCATCGTTCGTCACCATCTCGAGCGTCAGCTCATCGTGGTTTCTGAGGAACAGCCCCCACTGGCAGTTCGCCGGAATGCTCGGCGTCTGTCGCATGATCTCCACGACGGGATGGCGGTCCTCGAGCCGCAGGCTCATGAACAGCCGCGGCATGAGCGGAAAGTGAAACGCCATGTGGCACTCGTCGCCGTCGCCGAAATACGCACGCACGTCCGACGGCCACTGATTCGCCTCGGCGAGGATCATCCCGTTCGGATGCTCCTTGTCCAGCGCAGCGCGGAGATGCTTGATGACGAAATGCGTCTCGGGGAGGTTCTCGCAGTTCGTACCTTCGCGCTCCACGAGGTACGGAATCGCGTCGAGCCGCAGCGCATCGACCCCCATGTCGAGCCAGAAGCGCATGATGCGCACGACCTCGTCGACCACCGCCGCGTTGTCGAAGTTCAGGTCCGGCTGATGGGAGAAGAAGCGGTGCCAGTAGTAGGCCTGCGCTTTCGAGTCCCACGTCCAGTTCGACTTCTCGGTGTCAGTGAAGATGATCCGCACGTCTGGGTACCGTTGGTCCGTATCACTCCAGACGTAGAACTCTCGTTCGGGCGAGCGGGGACTTGCCTGACGAGCGGTCTGAAACCACGGATGCTGGTCGGACGAGTGATTGATGACGAGCTCGATGAGCACCTGCATGCCGCGTGCGTGGGCGGCGTCGAGAAACTCCTGAAAGTCCTCCAGCGTGCCGTAGCTCGGGTGTACGTTGCAGTAATCGGCGATGTCGTAGCCGTCGTCGCGGAGCGGCGACGGAAAGAACGGCAGCAGCCAGATGCACGTCACACCGAGATCGCTCAGATAATCGAGCTTCTGGATGAGCCCGCGGAAATCGCCGATCCCGTCGTTGTTCGCGTCGAAGAATGTCCGGACGTGCAGCTCGTAGATGACGGCGTCCTTGTACCAGAGGGGATCGGTGACGCTGCTCGGTTTCTTCATCGTTCAGATCGGGTTGTCGCGAAGCGCCAGGACGGGTTTAGGCCGTCGCCTCGGCGACGAACAGACCAACCGCGACCGTGGCGAGAGCCGTGCCGACCGATAGCGGCGCGTCGGCCGGCGGGGGGCGGAGCCTTTCGCCGGTGAACACGTTGCACCATTCGGCCGAGCCGCTTCCGGCCGGGAGCGAGAGCCGGTGTCACGCCATAAGGGTGGCCGAGCGGGAGGGAGCTGCGGCGCCTGGCGAGGCCAGCAACGAGGCCGTGGCACGACCACCATCATCCGCCCGCCGCGTGGAGGCCTGCCCGGGTGGCAGGCTGGCGCGGTTTCTGATATGTGTCGTGTAGCTCAACCGATCCACCCTCGTGCCCTGATGCGCCGCGACGACCTGAGTCTGCAAGGTGCCGGCTGAAAGGCGCCAACCGTTCGACGCGGAATCGCAATGACCCAAACGCTCCTCGAGTCCAGTGCCCGTGTGCAGACAGCGGTGATGACCGCTGACGTGGTCATCGGTGTCCCAACGTACAACAACGCCGACACGGTCGTCCACGCGCTGCAGGCCGTCGAGGCGGCGTGCGGCGACTTCGCCGGTAACGCCGCGTTCGCCATCGTCCATGCCGACGGCGCCTCCAGCGACGGCACCGTCGAGCGTACGGCAGAGATCTCGGCCACCGCGGCGCCGACCACGCGCGTCGCGTACCCGATCGACGCGGTGGACCGCATGTCGGGTCCGTACCGCGGTGTGCCGGCCAAGGGTAACGCCGTTCGCGCCGTGTTCGAGAGCGCCCGTCAGCTCGGCGCGAAGGCGTGCGCCATCGTCGATGTCGAGGTCGAGCACTTCGTTCCCGGATGGCTCGACGCGCTAGTTCGACCAGTGCTGGCCCACGATCGTGACTTCGTCGCGCCGTACTACGCGAGGCACAAGTTCGGCGGCGCGATCAACAATGGCGTCGCCTACCCGCTCACGCGCGCGCTCTACGGAAAGCGCGTGCGATATCCGATGGGCGGCGACTTCGCGTGCTCGATGCGGCTCATCGATCGCTGCATGGGAGAGCGAGCGTGGGACACTGACGTCGTGAAGTCGACGGTGGACCTCTGGCTCACCACCCGCGCCCTTTCGGACGGCGCGCGTGTCGCACAGGCGATGCTCGGTGTGAAGCATCAGGCGTGGAAGGGGCCCGGCGGTGATGCCGCCGAGCCGCTCGCGAAGACGCTGGCCGCGCTGTTCGATGGCGCGGAGCGATGGCAGACGGTGTGGCAGAAAGTCCGTGGTTCGGAGCCGATCCAGACGTTCGGATCGGTCGATGCCGCCGACGACGCTCCGGTCATGGTCTCCGTGAGGCGCGGCATCGAGTCGTTCAGATTGGCGCAGCGAAACCTGGACGAGATCTGGAAGCTGGTGCTGCCGCCGCGCACGCTGCTCGAGTTGAAGAAGCTGGCGTCGCTCGCCGAGCCAGCCTTCCGCGTGCCTGACGACGTGTGGGCGCGCATCGTGTATGACTTCACGCTCGCGTACCATCAACGCCTGCTCAGTCGCGAGCACGTGCTGTCGGCGTTCGCGCCGCTCTTCGCCGCGTGGGTGTCGTCGTTCGTCGCCGAGCTGCACGACGCGACCCTCGCCGAATCGGAAGAGCGGTTGGACCGAATGTGCTTGCGATTCGAGAGCGAGAAACCTTACTTGATTTCGCGCTGGCGGTGGCCGGACCGTTTCAGCCCCTGATGAACCCGCAGCGACGGCAAGGAGAAGCGTATGTGGGACCAGGTCAATGATGCGCTCCGCCAATCGGCGAGCCGCTTGCTCACCGGCTTCGCGAGCGTGCTGCCGGGGGTGGTCGCGATGATCGTGGCGGTGCTCATCGCGGCGCTGTTCGGCTGGGTGATTCGCGTGCTGCTGCTTCGTATGCTGCGGGGCGTGCGCTTCGACGAGCGCATGGAGCACCTCGGCTTCGGCATGGTGGCCGAGATGTCACCCGGCCGTAGCCCCGCGCTGCTGGTCGCGCGGGTGGTCTTCTGGCTCATCCTGTTGCTTGGCCTGCTGGTTGGGCTCGCGGCGATCGATCCGACCCGGACGGCGACCCTCCTGGGCACGGTGCTCGCCTACCTGCCTAACGTTGCCGTCGCCATCCTGCTGCTGGGGATCGGTGCGGTGGTGGCGCGATTCTTGGGACGCAGCGTATTGATCGGCGCCGTGAATCTCCAGATCCAGTCGGCCAAACTGCTCAGCGTCGGCGTGAAGTGGATGGTCATGGTGCTGGCGACCGCGATGGCACTCACGCACCTGAGCATCGGTGGCACTGTGCTCACCCTCGCCTTCGGCATTCTGTTCGGCGGTATCGTGCTCGCCCTCTCACTCGCAGTAGGGCTCGGCTCGAAGGACATGGTGCGAAAGTCGTTGGAGCGCCAGGCCGCACGGCGTGACGAGCCAGTGGAAACACCGTTTCAACATCTGTGATGGCACCGGTGTGCCCAGAAGCACGATCACTGCGCTCGCTTCGCAGGAATTCACTGGCCTTCCTCGAGGTACGACTCGGGCTCTGAAGCGACGAATCACCAGCACCGTGCGGTGACGCTCGACCGACGCCATCTTGGGTGCTCGTTCCTTGCTTCCCGTTTCGGACCCCAGGGTCGGCTCATGGTCGCACAGAGAAGCGCATCCGGCACGAAGGCCGCGGCATCGCGGCATCCCTCGCGTCGCCTCGCATTCCTGATCCTTCTTTTCTGGTCAGCCGGCTGCAACCCCGGAAAGCCGGAGCGCCCGCTTTTCAAGCTCCTGAGCCCAAACCAGACCGGCGTCACGTTTGCGAACACCATTACGACCGATGACTCGCTGAACGTCCAGAACGACGTCTACGTCTACAACGGCGCCGGCGTCGCGGTCGGAGACATCGACAACGACGGACTGCCGGATCTCTTCTTCTCCGGCAACATGGTCTCGAGTCGCCTGTACCTGAACAAAGGGGACATGCGCTTCGACGACATCACGGAGCGAGCTGGTGTGAAGACTCGCTCGTGGGCGACGGGCGCGACGATGGCCGACGTCAACGGCGACGGGTTCCTGGACATCTACGTCTCCATGTCCGGCCCCGAATGGTCGAAGGCTGAGCAGCGGGCGAACGCGCTGTTCATCAACAATGGCGACCGAACGTTCACGGAATCTGCCGCGCGATACGGGATCGCGGACACGAGCTTCACCACTCACGCCGTCTTCCTGGATTACGACCGGGACGGATGCCTCGACCTCTTTCTGCTCAACAACTCGCCAGCGGATTTCTCACGCGGCGAGGTGGTCCGTCACCCACTGGGGGTTCGCGGCGAGACGCCCGGCAGCTTCAACTATCTCTATCGCAACGGCTGCAACGGCTCGTTCACGAACGTGTCGCGTGAGGCCGGGATCCTGCGCGACGCCGGCTACGGGCTCGGCGTCGTCGTCAGCGATCTGAACGCCGACGGCTGGCCCGACATCTACGTCTCGAACGACGGCACGCCGAACGACGTCCTCTACGTCAACAACGGGGATGGGACGTTCACCAACAAGGCCGGGCAGTGGCTCAAACACGCGAGCTACGCCGGCATGGGTGTGGACATCGCCGACTTCAACAACGACGGCTGGCCCGACATCCTGCAGGTGGACATGATGCCCAAGGCGCTCAGTGGTCGAAAGCGCACGAGCGGGTTCATGACGCACCAGCGTTTCATGGAGGCGCGCGCACAGGGATTTCGCGATGACTACTCCGTGAACACGCTGCAG
>Ga0209382_10006755_pt1 | contig 14721 bp, 9 predicted proteins | sample SoiMetdeltSBSDD5_FD_187599 | JGI IMG/M metagenome (GOLD analysis project Ga0209382, IMG submission 187599) | Bulk soil microbial communities from a Populus tree surrounding site in Tennessee, USA - Soil MetaG P. deltoides SBSDD5 (SPAdes) (version 2) | ecosystem: Environmental > Terrestrial >... | reverse complement strand
TCTCGCTTGAGGCCGATGATCGACGCCCAGACTCATCGCGGCCCTGACGCCGGGGGCGTCTGGTCGGACGGGCGCTGCGCGTTAGGGCATCGCCGCCTTTCGATCATCGATCTTTCCGAAGCGGGCCGCCAGCCGATGTCGAACGCGCGCGGCGACATACAGATCACGTTCAACGGCGAGATCTACAACTTTCAACATCTCCGCCGCGAGCTTGAGCGCCTGGGCCACAGTTTCCGCACGCGCACGGATACGGAAGCGATCATCTACGCCTACGAGCAATGGGGCGCAGGTTGCCTGGCCAGACTGCGCGGAATGTTCGCCTTCGGAATCTGGGATCAGCGTCGTCGTCGGCTCTTTCTGGCGCGAGATCGCGTCGGCAAAAAGCCTCTCTTTTACGCGCAATTCGACGACCATTTTCTCTTCGCCTCGGAGTTGCAAGGGCTGCTTGCCGACAAGCGCTTTCCCCGCGAAGTCGATCCGCCTGCGATTGACGCATATCTTAGCTACGGCTACGTCCCGGCGCCGCGCACGGCGTTCAAAGGCGTTTATAAATTGCCGCCCGCGCATTACCTGACCCTCGATCTGAAACAGACGGGGTTTGAAAAACGGGTCGAGCGCTACTGGTCGCTCGATTACGAACCCAAACTCCGCATCGACGAAGACGAGGCCTGCGAGGTCTTGCGCGAGAAGATGACCGAGGCCGTGCGGCTGCGGATGATCAGCGACGTTCCGCTCGGCGCCTTTCTGTCGGGCGGAGTCGATTCGAGCGTCGTCGTGGGGCTGATGGCGGAACTCTCGGGCGCGAAGGTCCAGACATTCTCGATCGGGTTCGACGAGGCCGCTTACGACGAGACCGCGCACGCGCGGCGAATCGCCGAGCGCTGGGGGACCGATCATCACGAGTTCATAGTCGAGCCTGATGCGCTCTCGATACTGCCCAAATTGGTCAGGCATTACGGCGAGCCTTACGCCGATTCATCGGCGATACCGACTTTTTATGTGGCGCAGATGGCTCGCCGTCACGTGACCGTGGCTCTGAACGGGGACGGCGGCGACGAGAGCTTCGCAGGATACGAGCGCTATCTCGCCAATTACCTGGCCGAGCGCATGCGCTCGGTTCCCGGAGCGGCCGCCGCCGCGCGCGCTCTCAGCCGCATCATTCCCGATTCGATCAACCCGAAGAGTCCTGCGAGGCGGGCGCGACGATTTCTGGCCGTGGCGTCGCAACCGATGGCCGAACGCTACCCGCGATGGCTGAAGATGTTTCAGGACGAGGCGAAGTCGCGACTCTACAGCCCGGAATTCGGCGGCCTTTTGAACGGTCAGAGCTACGGATCGCTGAAAGCGCTGTTCAACGGATCGATGCCAACTCATCCCCAATCTCCTCCCCCGACTCATCCCCCAACTCATCCAATAGACGCCGCGATGGCCATCGACATAGCGTCGTATCTGCCTTACGACCTGCTGGTGAAGGTCGACATCACTTCGATGGCAAACAGCCTGGAGGCGCGTTCGCCGTTTCTGGATCACGAGGTGATGGAATTCGCCGCGCGACTGCCGGTCGAGATCAAGTTCCGAGGCGGGAGATTGAAGAGTCTGCTCAAGCGCGCGTTCGCCGACATGCTGCCGCCGGAGAACGTCAACCGGCGCAAGATGGGATTCGGCGTCCCGGTCGGGCAATGGTTCCGAGGGCCGATGCGTGAGCTGTCGCAGGACGCGCTGCTCTCGCCGCGCTCGCTCGAACGCGGATATTTCCACGGGCCGGAGGTCAGGCGGTTGGTCGACGAGCACCTGGGACGACGCGCCGATCATTCGTTTCAGATCTGGAGTCTGTTAATGCTGGAATTATGGCATCGCGAATTTATCTAAATCAGAGCGCGCGACTTTAGGATGAAGGCTCTGCCACCGCAGCCACCGCAGCCACAGAGACAAGGAAAGGGAGGGACGGAGAGACGGAGAGACGGAGAGAAAATGCGCTCCCATCTCGCTGCTTCTCCTTCTTTCTGTCTCTCTTTCTCTCCGTCCCTCTGTGGCTGCGGTGGCTGCGGTGGCTACTTTGACGGAGCGATGGACCGAATACGCGTCGTCAGAATTATTGACCGGCTAAACGTCGGCGGCCCGGCCAAACACGTCACGTGGTTGACGGCCGGGCTTGATCCGGGGCGGTTCGAGACGACGCTCATCACCGGGGTCGTTCCCGAGAGCGAAGGCGATATGGGATATTTCGCGCGCGCCGCCGGCGTGGAGCCGGTGGTTATTGAGGAGATGAGCCGCGAATTGAGCGTCGGCGACGTCGTTGTTCTCTTCAAAATCCTGCGCGCGCTTTTTCGGCTGAAACCTCAGATCGTCCACACGCACAAAGCCAAGGCGGGGGCCGTTGGGCGCGTGGCTGCGACGATTTACAAATGGTTGACTCCGTCGGCGCTCCGTCTGCGCCCGCGCGAGCTCGGCGTGATTCACACCTACCACGGGCACATCTTCCACAGCTATTACGGCGCGGCGAAGACGAGACTGTTTATCGCAATCGAGCGCGCGCTGGCCAGATTCTGCGCCGATCGAATCGTCGCCATCAGCGAGCGGCAGCGCGACGAAATCCGCCGCGCGTTCAAAGTCGGAAGACCCGAGCAATTCACGGTCATTCCTCTCGGGATCGATTTCGACGAGATCGATTCCCGAAAGGGACGGTTGCGAAGAGAGATCGGGATCGGCGCTGATGACGTTCTGGTGGGCGTCGTCGGGCGATTATGCGAGATCAAGAATCACGCGATGCTGATCGAGTCGGCGCCGAAAATAAAGACCGCCGGGACTGCTTTTGTGATCGTGGGAGACGGTAATCTGCGCGCGGAGCTTGAGGCGCAGGCGCGGGCCGCCGGCCTGGACGGACGCGTCATATTCACAGGGTTCCGAGAAGACGCGGCTTCGCTTTACGCCGATTTCGACATCGCCGCCCTGACATCGTTGAACGAAGGCACGCCTCTGACGCTGATCGAGGCGATGGGCTGCGGCTGCGCGGTGGCTTCGACCGAGGTCGGCGGCGTGGCCGACCTGATGGGGCGCAGCCGGGAGACTCTGGACGGTTTCACAGTTTGGGATCACGGGGTGACCGCCCCGAGCCGCGACGTCCAGGCGTTCACGAACGGCTTGAAGTTTTTGATCGAACGCCCAAGTCTGCGGCGCGAGATGGGAGAGCGTGGCCGCGCATTCGTCTTGTCGAGCTTGTCGAAAGAGCGGTTGATCGGCGATATCGAAAATCTCTATTGTGATTTGATGGCGGAAATTGGGCGTGAATAGGACTTATAAGACAGAATTACGAGTCCTATTAGTCCTATAAGTCCTATAAGTCTCATTCAGGGGAAGGAAAAATAGAATGAAAGTTTTGATCACGGGCGGCGCCGGGTTCATCGGATCGCATCTGGCCGAGGCGCACCTCAGACGCGGCGACGAGGTTTACATCATCGACGATCTTTCGACCGGTTCTATGGAGAACATAAGGCGGATCAAAGGGCTATCGAAATTCCAATACCATCTGGATTCGGTGACGAACCATCACCTGATGGCCGAACTGGTCGATCTGTGCGACGCGGTTTATCACCTGGCGGCGGCGGTCGGCGTCAGGCTGATCGTCGAAAGCCCCGTCAAGACGATAGAGACCAACATCCGCGGCACGGAGGTCGTGCTCCATCACGCCGCCAAGAAACGCAAGCGGGTTCTGATCACCTCGACTTCCGAAGTCTACGGCAAACGCGACCGCGTTCCGTTCAGCGAGGACGACGATTTGGTGATGGGGGCTACTGACAAGGGGCGATGGAGTTACGCCTGCTCCAAGGCGATTGACGAGTTCCTGGCCATCGCCTATTGGAAAGAGAAGAAGGTCCCGACCGTCATCGCGCGCCTTTTCAACACCGTCGGCCCGCGCCAGACCGGGCGCTACGGGATGGTCATCCCAAATTTCGTCAGGCAGGCGCTCAAGGGCGAAGACATCACCGTTTACGGCGACGGCTCTCAGAGCCGCTGCTTTACGCACGTTTCGGACGTGGTCGGGGCGCTGATCCGGTTGATCGAGAGCCAGAAGGCCGTCGGGGAGGTCTACAACATCGGCAGCGACAGGGAAGTGACGGTTCTCGAACTGGCCGAGAGGGTCAAATCATTGACCGGCTCCGATTCCAAGATCGTCTTTGTGCCTTACGATCAGGCTTATGAGGAGGGATTCGAGGACATGCTGCGGCGCGTCCCCGACCTGTCCAAGATCCACAATCTCATCGACTATCAGCCGACGTTCGAATTGGATAAAATTTTGGAAAGTGTGATAGATTACTACCGCTTCGAATTGGCGGCGTGATCATGCGGGCGGTACGCGTCACGCGCCTTTGATACTCCCACCATTAAATCTGCAAACTCCCTTCAATGATTTAATAAACCAACAAGCCTTAAGCGATGAATGTCGGTGCTGCTGGGAGAAACTATGGTAAGGCTTGGTGTGGGCGTCGCCGTCACGGCGGCTCTTAGTTTGATATTTACATCCCTGGTTCGACGTTGGGCTCGTCAGTTGGGGATAGTCGCCGTTCCCCGGAGAGATCGCTGGCACAGCAGGCCCACGGCGTTGATGGGGGGAATCGCAATATACCTGGCGTTCGTCATCGGATGTTTCATTTTCGCGCCCGACCTTTCACGAGCCTATCCTATACTGATTGCGGCCACGATATTGTTCGGCGCCGGGATCATCGATGACATTAGACAGCTCAAGCCCTACGTCAAACTCGTCATGCAGGTGGTCGCCGCTTCGATCGTGGTCTTCGGAGGGCTTCGTCTGCAGGGGATGATCTGGACGAGTTGGGGCGCCGATTTCCTAACGATCTTCTGGCTGGTCGCAATCACGAACGCGATCAACCTGCTGGACAACATGGACGGGTTGGCGGGCGGGATTTCCCTGATCGCCTGCGCCTTTCTGGCAATCGCATTTCTCGTCAACGGGCAGACTGTGGAGGCCGCGCTGCCGTTGATCCTGGCCGGGGCGATCGCGGGGTTCCTACGTTTTAACTTCAATCCCGCCTCGATCTTCATGGGTGATTGCGGCTCGATGTTCCTCGGCTTCGCGCTGAGCGGAATCGCGTTATTGAGCGATTTCGGGCGGGCGCGGAACCTGGTCTCGGTGCTGGCGACTCCAGTGCTGATTTTGACGATCCCGATCTTCGACACCATGGTGGTGACGGTGACACGCAAACTGTCGGGCCGCCCCGTCTCGCAAGGCGGACGCGATCACACGTCGCACCGGCTGGTCGCGCTGGGGATGTCTGAGCGGCGCGCGACGCTGCTATTGTACCTGTTCGCCGCTCTGTCGGGCGCGCTGGCCCTGGCGGTCAGGCAGATGGCGATTTGGGGCGCCCTAGCGTTGATCGTGGGGTTCGCGTTGAGCGTCCTGTTCGTCGGACTCTATGTGGGCAAAGTGGGCTTTTACGAGCAGGGCCGGGTCTCGAGTCAAGGGGCCGCGAGCGGAACGTTAGTCGATCCGTTCGGAAACTTTTCGCACCGCAGGCGGATTTTTGAAATCCTGCTCGACACCGTTTTGGTGGCGCTGGCCTATTCCAGCGCCTACCTGCTCAGGTTCGACGGCGACATGCCCGGCGAGCAGATCGCGATTTTCATCAGGACTCTGCCGCCGCTCGTGGCGATTCAGATATTGTCCTTTCTGATCGGCGGAGTCTACAAAGGAATCTGGCGCTACGCAGGAGTCGGCGAATTGGCCCGTCTGGCCGTCGCGGTCTTCGTCGGGTCAACCGTCAGCGGGTTGGCCGTATTGTTCTTTTACAAGTTCCACGGGCCGTCGCGCGCCGTGTTCATTCTCAACGGAGTGCTGCTGCTCGTCTTCGTCGGAGCAAGCCGCGTCTCATTCCGGCTGATTGCGGCGTTGATCGCCGGACTAATACAACCTGCCCCCGACGCCAGGCCGGTGCTGATTTACGGCGCTGGAGATGGCGGCGAGATCCTGATCAGGGAGTTGTTGAATAATCCGACATATTGTTACCAGCCGGTCGGATTCATCGACGATGACGCCCGGAAGACCGGGAGGCTGCTGCGGGGCTATCGAATCTTCAGTAGCGACGACCTGCCCGGACTGATTAGTTCGCACGGCGTAAGCGAGGTTTTAGTTTCTAGCCTCAAGGTGCCCGAAAGCAGACTCTACGGTCTGCGCAATTTGGGCGTCGGGTTGAAGCGGCTGAAGATAGATTTGGAGGGCATGGAGTTCAAGTCTCGAAGATAACGTTTCGCCATTTAATTCTAACGCAGCTTTCGAGCCTCTTTAATCCATTCTCGATTTCGCTTGAAGGTATCCGGGCGCTGAAGAAATAACGATTGCTTCGCGTCCTTTGGAAAGATGGGAAATCTCTCTCTCTCTTTCCTCTCCGGTTGACGGGAAAATAACGATTGCTTCGCGTTCTCCTCTCTAATCCATTCCCGCCTTCGCTTGATGGCTTCCCGCTTCGTTTCTTCATAACGCTTGCGCGCCTCGCGCCCTGACTCCACATCGCGTTTGCGATCATCGCGCCGCAATTCCAAATATCTCGTACGCCCATCTTGCCCCGTCTCCAATACGCGGTTGCGAGTCTCAGGCTCTTTTTCCGATTCAGCCCGCGCTCTCAAACTACTTAAACCGTTCCCTCGTCCGCGCTTGCGTGCGTCAGTCTCCTTTTCAGGGCGACGTTTGTGGGCTTCCCGCTCCTTTTCAGGGCGACGTTTGTGGGCTTCCCGCTCCTTCTCAGGTCGAGGTTTGTGGGCCTCACGCTGCTTATTCCGTACCTTGGCCTGAACGGAAATCGCGCCGCTCGACCACGTAAAAAGCAGCCCCAGCGAGAGCGCAAAAGATGCAAAGCGCCGCTTTGAATCCCAATGCGCGATTTTTTTTCCTTCCACGGTTTTATGTACAAACGATACCTTTAACATTTCCCGCCGAATTTGCCGTTCCATTCGACTGCGCCCGTAGGGTATCACGTTCTGCCTGACGCAATCCACAGGCATATTATATGTTACCGGCGCTAACGGATTTTGTGGCGCCGGCATGTAACGTTGAAGCCTGTGCATAAATCAGGGGAGGCAAATGTCCGACGAACTTCAGTTTGTCGAACATTTGCCGCGCATTCCCTTTTAGCTGCGAGCCTACAACTAAATCCGTTAGCGCCAGAAATGTTAAATGCTCTACTTACCGAGGCGAAAAAAAATTTTGCGAACCGGATGGCATTTTGCCCTTCTCAACCCCTCTATATCATGAAGGGTCATCATAAGGTCCTTCGCTGAGATAGAGCCTGGCGCCGCATGAAGTCTGTAGCGCGTCTGCGGCGGCAGCCGTGCGTCCTTGGCCGTTAACCCTCAGCCGGTGTTTCTTATGTATCAGCCAGCAGCTCATGCTCAGGCCGCGGTAATCGCGGTCCGCGCCTAGGCTGTGGGGGGACGGCGCGCGGTTTTCAAGGAGGCGCGGCTCTATCTCTAGGATTGATTATGCCCATGATCAGCGTAGGTCTTGCGTGATTGCTGTAGGGCGGTCAAGGCAAGACCACGCTGATCTAAATCGAACCAGGCGACATTGACGCAGCTCTGGGAGCGGTAGCGATCGGCTCTCAGCGCTGCGCTGCTGCTTGTCTCAATGTCCATTGGGTTGGTTTAGCGCATGGCGTAGACAATCTCTTGCGGTAAGCGCGGCGTATCCGGCGCATCATCGGCTGACGATGCGTAACTTTTCGTTACTGCGAAATGCCACGCTGCGTATTAGCTATCTCGGCGACCCTAGATCCCCCAACCTTGTTTTTGAACTTTTTGCATTTTTATAATTAGTGCGCTGTTTCAACAGGCGTAAGCCGCCAACTCTTAATCAAAGGAGTCCATCAACTTAGCTAAACCGATTTAGTTGGCGCCGGAATTATGAGAGGGAGTCACAAATGGAGACAGAAAGGAATAATATTAGGGATCTGGAGGCGGAAGAGCTGGCGTCGCTTGCGCGGCGATATTACGCCGCGCGCTTTCCAAATCCACAGCGGCTCGGCTGTCCGCCTCCCGGCGAAATCATCAATGTCGTGGGGAACCGCAAGGCCCCCGATGAGGCTTTGCGCGAGCACCTGTTCGAGTGCTCGGAATGTTTCGGCGAATATCGTCAGGCGCTGGCGCAAAGCAGGCCGGCGCCTGACGAGGCCGCATGGACGAAGTGGCTGGTCACAATTTTCGCCTCAACGCGTTCGGCGCTGGCGCCTATGATTTTGATTTTGTCGTCGCTCTCCTTGATCTTCATCGGCATACCGATTTTGCGCAAGTCCGCGCCCGAAGCCGGGCAAACAGCGAGTTCGACCCCGCCCGACGCCAGGGCCGGCGGGCCTGAAGAGTCGACGTCGAATCCGGCCGCCGTCGCGATCGCCACGATTCCGACGCCGACAGTGAATGGTAGGGCGCTTGCCGGGTCTTGGAAATTATTGGGGATTCCCGCGCCGGTCGCCGAGATCATTGACGTCGATTTAGATAATTACCAGGTCTTCCGCCGGTCGCAGATGGAAAGACTGACCCCTGCGAGCGATGAGTCGTCCGGGAGAGAGGGCGCCAAATTGTCCGGAGAGCCGGATGAAGCGCAGCCAGGAGAAAAGGTCATTTCTTTACCCGCCACGCGCGCAAACCTGGTCTTGCGCTTACCGGAGACCGGAGTTCCCGGAAAATATAATGTCAGCCTGATTAACGCGTTCGGACAGTCTTTATTGTCGAACTCCGCTTTCAGTCCTGATGGCGCCAAACTCCAAGTGACGCTCGATCTGCGTCGAGTCTCCCCAAAAAAGTACCGTCTCCGCCTTTGGCGTAATGGCGAGGCCCCCGCTTTTTACGATGTAATTATCGGCGCCCGATAGGTCGGGGCGCCTCTCAATACAAAGCTATGGTTCGACGTAATGCAAAACCCCGGCTGCGGGCCTTGATTTTATTGCTGGCGTGCCTGGGAGCGGCCCTGGGAGCGCAGGCATCCCTGCCTGCTTGCTTCGGACGGTCAGTCATTGCTGGAAACCCGCAGGCAGGGATGCCTGCGCTCCTGGGGCCGGCGGCGCAATCTTCCCCCGCGCAAACCCCCGCCTGTGAGACGATCCCTTTCGCCCAAGCGATCGATCGGGAATTTTCTGGCGGCGAAAAACGTTGCTTCTCATTCACTCTGGGAGCTGGGCAGTTTGTTCAGGCCGCCGTCGAGCAGCGAGGGATCGATGTGGTTGTGACGATCTTCGGTCCAGGCGGCGATCAATTGACCAGTGTCGATCGTCTGAACGGCATGTACGGCCCGGAGAACGCCTCGCTGATCGCGCCGAGTTCGGGCGTCTACCGCTTGCAAATCCAGTCGAGCAAAGGCGACTCGAATCCCGGGCGATACCGAGTTACGTTGAATGAGCCGCGCGCCGCGATTTCTTCGGACGCGAAACGGATCGAGGCTGAAAAGCTGGTCGTTGAGGCCGGGGATTTGAAGGCGCAAAACACAACCGACGCGCTGCGGCATGCGGCGGAGAAATATGAAACGGCGGGTTCGCTCTGGAATGAGGTCGGCGCCACGTACGAAGAGGGCCTAGCGCTATACGTAGCCGGGTTGTGTTATCGCTCGCTGGGCGCCAACCAGATGGCAATCAGCGTTTTCGAGCGCGCTCTCGAATTGATGCGAGAAGCGAAGGACGGCGTCGGAATAGCTATCGTGCAGGGCGGCATGGGATGGAGCTACTATTATCTCGGCGCCCTGGATCGGGCGTTGGAAAACTTCGAGCAATCGTTGCGAGCGCGACAGAGGATGATGAACGGGGCCGGCGCGGCGCAGATGCATTACGGCATCGGAAGCGTACGCATCGGGCGCAAAGAGAATCAGTTGGCGCTCGAGAGTTTCAAAGAATCGCTACGCCTGCGGCAGGAGGCGAAAGAAACAGTGGGGGCCACCCTCACGCGCCTTGGTCTAGGGAAAGCCTACTTTCGCCTGGAACGCTACGATGAGTCGCGCGCGATTTTGGAAGAGGCGCTTCAGACGATGCGTGATAGCAAAGACGTCGGCGGTCAGGTCGAAGCGCTGAGGCATCTGGGCTGGGTCGATGTCAGGCTGAAAGAGTATGCTACGGCCAAGGAGCGGTTTCGTGAAATGCTCAAACTCAGCCTGACTTCGAATGACCGTTATGGCGAGGCTGGCGCGCGCATCGGCCTGGCAGTCTTGGCGCGACGCGCAGGCGAGCTGCAGGAAGGGACCGACCTGATCAGGCGCGGAGTGGAGATCGTCGAATCGGTCAGGACTGAAGTCGCCGACTCGCCTCAAAAGAAAAACGACAATGAACGCCTTAATCGCCTTCGCATCGACTACTTCGCGCAGATGCAGGAGTTCTACGAAGTTTACATCGACCTGCTGATGCGCCTGGACGGTATTGAGCCGGGCGCCGGCCATGCCGCCGAGGCGTTGTATGTCAGCGAACGCGCCAGGGCGCGCAATTTGCTCGACCTTCTCGCTCGCGCGGGCGCGAGCGACGCCGATCTCGGCGCCGCGCGGCCGCTGCGCGTGGATGAAATCCAACGGCGGCTGCTCGACGAAAATACGGTCCTGCTTGAATATGCGCTCGGTACAGCCGGAGACGCCGAAAACGACCGAAGCTTTCTCTGGCTGGTGACCTCGACCGGCGTAGAAAGTTATTTCCTGCCAAAACGCGCCGAGATCGAAGCGACGGCGAATCGCGTTTATGAGTTGTTGACGGCGAGAAATCGCGTCAGAGGGCCTCGTCGCCGCGAACTGATCGCCCAAGCGGACGTCCAGTTCCAAGTCGAGGCTCGTAAGTTGAGCCATATGCTGCTCTCGCCCGTGGCCGCAAAATTGACCGGCAAACGCCTGCTCATCGCCCCTCAAGGCGCATTACAATTTGTGCCCTTCGCCGCGCTCCCCCCGCCCGAGACGGAAGGGCAAGGAGGCAAGGAGGCAAGGAGGCAAGGAGACAAGGAGACAGAACAAGTCCGCAATCCGCAATCCGCAATCCGCAATCCGAAATCCTACACTCCGTTGATCGCCGATCATGAAGTGATCGTGGTTCCTTCGGCCTCGGCGCTGGCGGCGATAGTTCGGCAAACGGCTATGCGGAAGTCTGCCGAGCGCAGCGTCATAGTCTTTGCCGATCCGGTCTTCTCGGCCTCCGATGACCGTGTCGGCCGGGCTGCGCGCCGGGGTTCGAGGCCGCCGCAAGTGGGCGAAACTCGACGGGACAACTCTTTGGGCGCCGATGCTGGCGCCGCGCCAAAATTGAGCCGCCTTTCGGCGACCGACTGGGAGGCGCGGCGGATCGCCTCGCTGGCCGGCGACAGCAGAGTCGTCAGCAATTTCGCCGCCAGCCGCGAAGCGGCGCTAGACCCCGCGCTCGGCGAATATCGCTTCATTCACTTCGCCACGCATGCCGTCATCAATGCGGAGAATCCCGATTTGTCGTCCATAGCGCTCTCACAGGTCGACGAACGGGGGCGGCCGCTCAACGGATTGTTATCGACACAGGACATTCATCATCTCAGGCTCTCGGCGGAACTGGTCGTCCTCAGCGCCTGCCGCACCGGCCTGGGTAAGGATGCGCCCGGGGAAGGGTTGTTGAGTCTGACGCGTGGATTCCTGTCGTCCGGCGCCGCGCGAGTGATATTCACACTTTGGTCGATCGAGGATCAGGCCACGGCCGAGATGATGAGCCGGTTCTATCGCCGGATGCTGGGCCCCGAAGCCATGACGCCCGCAGCCGCGCTGCGCGCGACGCAGGAAGAGATGTGGCGAGAGGGACGCTGGGGCGCGCCCTACTACTGGGGCGGCTTCGCGTTGCAAGGAGATTGGCGGTGAGCGGTCATGCGTGGCGCCGCGCCTCGCTCAACGCACAGCGATAGGGGCGACGGTCGAGCCCGTGCCGCCCTGAATCTTCAGCGGCTGCATGATAAACGCGAACTCGTAAACACGCTTCGCCGCAAGCTCTTCGAGCTTCAGGTTCTCGAGCAGGTGAATGCCGTTTACCACCAGCATGATCTGATGGACTGGGAGCGAGACTTTCGGGTCGGGGTTGGGATTTACTTCCACTGAAATATTGTCGGCCCCGACCAGCATCGGGTCCCTGGCGACCAGCCACTCGGCCGCGCCGACGCCGATGCCAGGACACCCGCGGGCGTAGCGGTCGTTGTCCTTAGCCCAGAGTTCACCCCATCCGGTATGAAGGATCACTGCGTCGCCCTTCTCCAGTTTCATGTTTTGCCTTGCGAGAGCCTGCTCGATGTCCTGCGCCGTGATTTCATAGTTGTCAGGGAGAATCTTGACCCCTTTCAACCCGGCCACGTCAATCAGCGCTCCGCGCGTGAACAGAGCGCCGACCTTTTCGACGCCGAGCTTCTCGAACCCATTGCGAGTCGCCGATTCGCTAACCTTGAAGCAGTTATACATGCTGTCGCCTATCGTTTGATGGGCGAAGCCGTCGAACTGCGTGCCGACCTGACCGATCTCACTGACAACGAGTTCCTCATTGCTGCCGCGCCGGTTCGATTGCGGGTTCATGAACGTGCGTTTGGTATGCACGTCGAATCGACGCGTTCCGAAGAACGGCATTTGGGAGTTGAGCGTGTGGCCGATCTCTATCACTTCGCCCGTGCGAATGAGCTTCGTCGCTCGCAGCACGGCCTCCGGCTTCATGTGGTTGCCGGAGCCGCGCTGGTCGTCTGGTCCCCATTTCGAGGGACATCGCTGGGCGTCGGCAGGGGGCTGCCAAGATTGGGACACTGATTGGGACACTGGTTTGACAGGTACTGCGATCGCCGCAAGAACGAACGCCGACGCGACGGCCATGCGCGGCATAAGGGTGATGACGGGTTTCATTTTGATTCCTCCTCGAAAATCAGTTCGTAGTCCCGCCTTCAGGCCGCAAGCGTCGGATGCAGATCCATTCCGTGACGCCAAACGCTTGCGGCCTGAAGGCGGGACTACGAACGTCTACGGATAAAATATGCCATACGTCATATTTCATGTGAAATACGGCGTATGGCATATAGTCAAACAGACTTTCTGGCAATCTCGGTAAACGATGAGACCTCGGTCTCGTTAGCTTTTCACTACGCGCGGCCTGGGAGCCGGCGGAGGGGGCGGTGGCGGCGGCGTCTCTATGACTGGCGCAGGCGGTGGCGGCGGAGGAGGAGCCTCCTCCTTCTTCTCTTCAATTACCGGGGCCGGAGCAGGAGCCTCCACCGTCGGACATTCGGTCGGGCAGCACATGTAGGTCGTAATGACGCGCTTAATAACCGGAGCCGGAGCCGGGCACGAGACGACCGGGGCCGGAGCCGGACACGAGACGACCGGAGCTGGAGCCGGGCACGAAATCACAGGCGCCGGAGCCGGACACGAGACGACCGGGGCCGGAGCCGGGCACGAAATCACAGGCGCCGGAGCCGGGCATGAAATCACAGGCGCCGGAGCCGGGCACGAAATCACAGGCGCCGGAGCCGGGCACGAAATCACAGGCGCCGGGGCCGGACATTGCACCGGACACGGAGCCGGACAGGATACCGGGCACGGAGCCGGGCAGCACCCATCATATCTGTGCCGGTGTCTAGCTTCCACGTTGGAAGCAAATCCGGCGATCCCGATGATAAGCGGCGCCAGCGCGATTAAGACGAAATACCTTGTTCTACTCGTCATAGTTTTCCTCCATTGATCTAAATAGTTTCACGGATGGTGATGAAACGGATGGCTGCCGTAGGGGCTATGACCGCGAGCGGCTATTGTGGTCGGCCGGGCGTTTCAACGCTCGTTGGGGCATAGTTTCCGGTCGTTTCAACGCCGGAGTATAGTTATTTCACCGCTTTGCGGCAGGATTACTCGGCATAACCTTTTCATCACCGCCGATTTACTTTTTTGCGGCGTCTCACGCCGCCCCCCCTCCACCACTTGGCGAGAGGGAGTTAAATTGCTTCTGGCTTATCAAGGCGCTTGATTTCCAACAGGTTGTTAGCAAGCCCGGCGCCAGCTACGACGCCGGGCGCGAGCCATATACGGCGCCAGCACGACAAGATGTGGGTAGCGTCTGCGCCCATGATTGAAGTAAGGCGCCTCTGCATTTTGAAAACCCACATCTTGTCGTAATGGCGTTACGGACACGTCGGACACGAAAGAACCGGGGCCGGGGCCGGACACGAGAGAACCGGGGCCGGGGCCGGACACGTGACAACAGGAGCCGGGGCCGGACACGAAATCACAGGAGCCGGAGCCGGACACGAAATCACAGGGGCCGGAGCCGGACACGAAATCACAGGAGCCGGAGCCGGGCACGAAATCACAGGACACGGAGCCGGACACGGAGCCGGGCAGGCCACCGGGCACGGAGCCTGGCAGCATGGGCCAAATCTGTTGAACCCCGCGCCATAGAAGCCACCACCGTAATATCTGCGGTGTCTAGCTTCCACGTTGGAATCGAATCCAGCGAGCCCAATGATAATCGGCGCCAACGCGAGTAAGATAAATAACCTTGCTCTGTTCCTCATAGTTTTCCTCCATTGATCTGATGATCTGACAGTTCGTCTGGCAGTGATGAAGTGGATAGCTCATATAGAGGCTATGACCGCGAGCGGCTATTGTGGTTGGTCGTGCGTTGCGACGCTCGATAGATTGTAGTTCCCGGTCGTTTCAACGCCGGAGTATAGTTATTTCACCGCTTTGCGGCAGGATTACTCGGCAAACCCCTTTCACCA
>Ga0209382_10006752_pt1 | contig 14723 bp, 16 predicted proteins | sample SoiMetdeltSBSDD5_FD_187599 | JGI IMG/M metagenome (GOLD analysis project Ga0209382, IMG submission 187599) | Bulk soil microbial communities from a Populus tree surrounding site in Tennessee, USA - Soil MetaG P. deltoides SBSDD5 (SPAdes) (version 2) | ecosystem: Environmental > Terrestrial >... | reverse complement strand
CCAGCGCTCGAGCGTGAGCTGCAGGTTGACGCGAGTCGGCGCAAGGTAAACCAGCGCGCCGGAATGGTCGAGCGCCAGGTTGTCGTACGCCTTGGCGCGAAACTCCTCGAGCTTCTTGGCGTCTTTGCCGTAGATCCAGCGCGCCGTGTACACGTTGACGTTGTCGAAGGTCGCCTGCACGCCGTACTCGTCCTGCAAGCGGAACGCGACGACGTCGAACTGCAGCTGGCCGACCGCGCCGAGAATCAGATCGTTGTTACGCAGCGGACGGAACACCTGCGTGGCTCCCTCCTCGCACAGCTGGTCGAGACCTTTCTGCAGCGCCTTCATGCGCAGCGGATCGCGCAACACGACGCGGCGGAACATCTCCGGCGCGAAGTTCGGAATGCCGGTGAACATCAGCGGCTCGCCTTCGGTGAAGGTGTCGCCGATGTTGATCGTGCCGTGGTTGTGCAGGCCGAGGATGTCGCCGGCGAACGCTTCGTCGGTGTGCTGACGATCGGCGGCCAGGAACGTCAGCGCGTCGTTGACGCGCATCTCCTTGCCGAGACGCACGTGGAACAGGCGCATGCCCTTGGCGTAACGGCCGGAGCAGAGGCGCACGAAGGCGATGCGGTCGCGATGCCCGGGATCCATGTTCGCCTGGATCTTGAACACGAAGCCGGTGAGCTTCTCCTCGAGCGGCTCGACGAACCGTACAGTGGTTTCGCGCGCCAGCGGCCCCGGTGCGTGCCGCACGAACGCGGACAGCAGCTCGGTCACGCCGAAATTGTTGATCGCCGAGCCGAAGAAAACCGGCGTCTGCCGGCCCGCGAGGTATTCGGCGGTCGCGAACTGCGGCGCTGCGCCGCGCACCAGCTCGATCTCGTCGCGGAAGGCTTGCGCCCGCTCACCCAGAAACTCTGCTGCCGCTGCGCTCGCCAGCCCGTCGATGGTCGCATGCGTACCGGCGCGGCCCTTCTCCGCCGCCTGGTAGATGTAGATGCGGTCTTCCAGCAGGTGATAGATGCCCTTGAGCTCGCGGCCCATGCCGATCGGCCAGGTCACCGGCGCGCACGCGATCTTCAGCACGCGCTCGATCTCGTCCAGCAGCTCCATCGGCTCGCGGCCGTCGCGATCGAGCTTGTTGATGAAAGTCATGATCGGCGTGTCGCGCAGCCGGCAGACTTCCATCAGCTTGATCGTGCGCTCCTCGACGCCCTTGGCGCAGTCGATGACCATCAGCGCCGAGTCCACCGCGGTCAGCGTGCGATAGGTGTCTTCGGAGAAGTCCTCGTGGCCCGGCGTGTCGAGCAGATTGACCATGCGCCCGTCGTACGGGAACTGCATCACCGACGAGGTCACGGAGATACCGCGCTGCTGCTCGAGCGCCATCCAGTCGGAGGTCGCGTGGCGCGCGGCTTTGCGGCCCTTCACGGTGCCGGCGAGCTGGATCGCGCCACCGAACAGCAGCAGCTTCTCGGTCAGCGTCGTCTTGCCGGCGTCCGGATGGGAAATGATCGCAAAGGTACGGCGGCGCTGAATTTCAGCGCCCAGCTTGTCGTTGGGGGGAAGGCTCGACACGGGAAGCGGGTCCTCACGTGTGCAGGAAGCTGCACAGCAGGTGAGAATTCTACCCGACTACGGCGCAGCGCTGAGCGCGAGGCGATACACCCATGCGTCTTCGCGGCCGCCGCTCGCCTGGTAATACGCTTTGCGCACGCCGACGCGGGCGAAGCCGAGCGATTCGTAGAGGCGGATCGCCGTGGGGTTCGAGGGGCGCACTTCGAGGAAGACGTCGCGCATGTCGGCGGCACGCGCGCGCTCGAGGAGAAAGTCCATCAGGCGACGACCAACGCCGGCGCTGCGCAGGTCGCTGCGGATGCAGATGTTGAGGATGTGCGCTTCGCCAGCGCCGTACGACATGATGCCGTAACCCGCAACCTCGCTGGCGAATTCGACCACGCGGCACAGGTAACCGACGCGGATGCAGTCGCGGAACACGCCCTCGCTCCACGGAAACACGTAGGAGGCGCGCTCGACAGCGACGACTGCCGGCACGTCGCTCAGTGCCATCGGCCGGAAGCGTACCGCGTCGAACAGCTTGGAGCGGTCGATCTCAGCGCTCACGTCGACGCTCCGCCAGCCACCTGCTCGAACGTGCGCAGCGCCAGCAACAGATCGGCCCACGACTTGCGCTTCTCGCCGGGGCTGCGCAACAGATAGGCGGGATGATACGTGACGACCATCGGACGATTCCCGGCGATACGATGCAGCTGGCCGCGGAGTTTACCGATCGGCGTGTCAGTCTCCAGCAGAGTTTGTGCAGCGATCCGCCCGACGCACAGGATCAGCTTCGGGTTCACCAGCTCGATCTGTCGGAACAGGTACGGGATGCAAGCCTGGACTTCCTCCGGCTTGGGATCGCGGTTGTTCGGCGGCCGCGACTTCAGGATGTTCGCGATGAACACCTGCTCGCGCTTCAGGCCGATCGCCTTGAGCATGGAGTTGAGCAGCTGGCCCGCACGCCCGACGAACGGCTCGCCCTGGCGGTCCTCGTCGGCGCCGGGCGCTTCGCCGATCACCATCCATTGCGCGTTGCGATTGCCGACCCCGAACACGCCCTGAGTTCGCGTCTTGTGAAGAGCGCACAAGGTGCAAGTCTTCACGGCGCGCTCCAGCTCTGCCCAGCCCGGCTGCTCTACGCTGCCAGGCAGGGTTACCGGCGGCGCAGCTTCGGCGGTCGGCGCCAGCCCGCGCCGCTCCCAGACATCGACATCCAGCGCTCTGAGATAGGCGATGCGCCGCGAGTCCATCACTCCGCCACTCGCTTCTTCCTGATCACCTTGCGCCACAGCCAGAACAGCGGTGCCGACAACGCATACGCGCCGAACAATGCGAACAACGAGGCCGGCGCCAGCGACACGATGACGTAGCCCAGCGGGATCAGCGCCATGTACACCCAGGGAATCTTGCCCCGCATGTTCAGCTCTTTGCCGCTCCAGTAGGAGAAGCGGGTCACCATCAGCGCGCCGATGCAGATCGTGATACCGAACGCCCCCACCAGCGACGGCAGGCCGGCGGTGGGCTGCTCGGCAGCGGTGAGATCGAACTCGCTCGCGAGCCACACGAAGCTGGCAACCGTCGCGGCTGCCGACGGGCTCGGCAGGCCCTCGAAGTAGCGTTTGTCAGCGCTCGCTGCCCGCGCATTGAAACGCGCCAGTCGCAGCGCGGCTGCAACCGCATAGAAGAACGCCGCGAGCCAGCCGAACCGTCCCCAGAACCTGCCGTAGTCGGCGATGCGCTCGATGCCCCACTGATACGCGACGATTGCCGGCGCGACGCCGAACGCGACCATGTCGCACAGGCTGTCATATTCCTTGCCGAAGTCGCTCTGCGTATTGGTCCAGCGTGCGACGCGCCCGTCGAGGCCGTCGAACAGCATCGCGACGAAGATTGCGATGCCCGCGCGCGAGAAGTCGCCGTTGATCGCAGCGACGATCGCGTAAAAGCCGCCGAACAACGTGCCGGTGGTGAACACGTTCGGGAGCCAATACACGCCGCGGGCGGGATTCTTCGCTGGCGGTACATCGCCGGTTTCGTAGTGCTCGGCGCTCATGGTATGCGTGCGAGAAGGTGGACACATGATATTGTGCGACGCGCGGCGCGCACAACAGACGCGGCAGAAGACGCGGCAGATCGGGTTCGCATCAAGTTGAAAGCCCCCCGTGCAGCTTTGTTCCTGCTCTCGCTGATTGCGAGCGGATCCGCCTTCGCGGACCGCCAGCAGGACCCGCAACTCGGCAAGCTTCTCGAGCAAGCGCTCGCGGCGGGTGCCTGTTTCGAGGACAAATTCGACGAGCAGGTATGGTTCGCGGCGATGGAGCCGAAGCTGAAACCGCTGCTCAAAGATGCGAAAGAGCGCCAGGAGATCCTGCACCACGTGCACTGCGAAGCGCGTCGGCTGAAGCTGCCGCCGGGGCTCGTCATGGCGGTGATCGACGTCGAAAGCCGCTTCGATCGGTGGGCCGTGTCCAGCGCCGGCGCGGTAGGCCTGATGCAAGTCATGCCGTTCTGGCCGCGCCAGCTCGGCATGACGAACCAGGAGCTGGTGCGGATCCCGCAGAATTTGCGCATGGGTTGCACGATCCTGAAGTTCTATCTCGACCGCGAGCGCGGCGATTACACACGCGCGCTGGCACGTTACAACGGCAGCGTCGGACGCAGGAATTACGCGGATCTGGTGCTGGATCGGCTCTCGCGACGCTGGCACTACCAGTAGTCGTCAGCGCGTCCCGAAACTGCTCGGAATCTCACCGAGCTCACCGACTGCGACCTCGCTGCACTTCACGTCCGACACGTGCGCGGCCGGCGGACCTTGCCACAGCCACTCGATGAGCGCGTGAACTGCGGCGGTCTCGCCGACTGCGAGCACTTCGACGCTGCCGTCAGGAAGATTGCGCGCGTATCCGCGACACCCGAGCTCCTGTGCACGCTGCCGCGTCGAGGCGCGATAGAAAACGCCTTGCACGCGCCCGGACACGTAACAGCGCCGTGCAATGATCGCCGACAAGGAAATTCAACCCGTATTGCTGCCGGGCTGGGCGGCGCCGAGCGCTTCCGCAGCTTTGTCGCGTGCCGCGATGGCGTTGCGCCGGGCTTCGCGATAGGCACGCCGTTCCAGGCTGTCCTCGGCGCGATTCAACAGAGCTTCCGCTTCGTTCAGCTTCTGGGGCGCTGCCCTTTCCGCGCCGGCATCGCGCGCCGCACGGATGGCCTGGCGGGCATTGCTCATCTCCTGCACGGGCGCGCCGGCGCACGCGGCGAGCGCGAGCGTCGCGACCACGATAATTCCCGGCATGCGAGCGATGTGAGCCATGGTGGATTTTTCAATCGACCGTAGCAACCGAAAGCCTACACCGTCAAGACTGGGCTGAATACAATGCGAGCGGCCCGCGCAGGGCTGTTGCGTTGCATTACTCCCACAAGAGCAGCGCCGGGCGCGTGAGCGTCGTCTAGGTTCCCAGGGTTTTGCAAGCGTGGCCGAAATACTGGTGCTGTTTTATTCGCGCAAAGGCGCCACTGCCGAGCTCGCACGACAGGTCTGCCGTGGAGTGGAATCCGTGGCGGGTGCCCGCGCCCGTTTGCGCACGGTGCCTGCAGTCGCAAGCGTGATCGAGGCGCCGCAACCGCCAGTGCCTGCCGAAGGGCCGCCGTACGCCACGCACGAGGACCTGCGCGAATGCGCTGGCCTGGTGATGGGCAGTCCGACACGCTTCGGCAACATGGCGGCACCGCTGAAGTTTTTCCTGGACGGCACGAGCGCGCTGTGGGTCAGCGGTGCGCTCGCGGGCAAGCCGGCCGGCGTGTTCACTTCGACCCAGACACTGCACGGCGGCCAGGAGACGACGCTGCTCTCGATGATGCTGCCGCTCCTCCATCACGGCATGTACATAGTCGGATTGCCTTACACGGATGTCGCGCTTTCGAAGACGCGCGCAGGCGGCTCGCCGTACGGTGCCAGTCACTTCGCCGGGGATGACACTCAGCCGAAGCTGACCGAGGAGGAGCGAACGCTGGCAGTCCACCTGGGCCGGCGTGTGGCCGAGCTTGCCGTCAAGCTGCAGTCTTGAACGATACGAGTCCCAGGCAAGATTCCTCCACGGCGCGCCGCTGGCGACTGAGTGCCACCGTCACGGTGGGAATGCTGGCCTGGCTCATTGCGATCTGGATCTTGATCGCGCCAACCACGATGCGAATCGTCGTGGGGACGATCCTCGCGCTGCCCTTCGCGCTCGGTGCGCCGCTCATCTACATCGGACACAGGCGCTCGTACGCGTGGCTGACGCTCGCACTCGCTGCGCCCTTGGCGCTGGGACTCACCGAAGCAGTAGCCAACGGGGCAGTGCGCGGTTGGGCGGTCACACTCCTGCTGGACGTCCTCGCAACATTCCTGCTCTTGGTCGGATACCTGCGCGCTACGCGCTCTTCATCACCGCCTTCACGAACGGCACCGTGAGCCGGCGCTGCGCGACGAGCGATGCCTCGTCGAGCTCGTCGAGAAACGAGCACAGCGCGGTCATATTGCGCGGCAGCCTTCGCAACAGGAACTGAGCGGTCTCCTCGGGCAGCTCACACCCGCGCAATTGCGCGCGCAGTTGCAAGGCCGCGAGTTGCTCTGCCTCGTCGAGTGGTTGCAACGTGAGCACGACGCCGCCGTTCAGACGCGAGGCAAGATCAGCCAACTTGAATGACAACCCTGCTGGCGGCGCTGCGCCCGAGATCACCATGCGCCCGCACTGCTCGTCCAGCTCCTGGTGCAGACGGAACAACGCGCGTTCCCAGCTCGCATCGCCAGCGACCGCTTCTGCGTCATCGAGACACACCAGCTCGAACTGGCCGTAGCCCGCAAGAATTTCGCCGCCGAGTTGCGCGACTTCGCGCAGCGGCAAGTAGGCCGCTGTCTGACCGCTGACATGAGCGCGGGCACACATCGCCTGGAGCATGTGCGTCTTGCCCACGGACGGCGCGCCGTGCAACCACACGCAAGTGGGCCCGTCATTCGCGCTCGCGCGGCGCGCGCTCAGAGCAGCGAGCGCGTCGACCACCGACCGATTGCGTCCAGGGAAGTAGCTCGCGAAAACCGACGTGTCGCGCAGCCGGATTCCGAGCGGCAGCTGCTTCGCGTCCATTTCACGCCAGTCCGCGTTGACGGCGGCTGACCTCGATTGCCTTGCGCGAGTAGGTAATGACGTAGTCCAGGCCGCTGACCACCGTCGTCACGAACACCAGCGCGCCGAGCACCGTGATCGCGATCTGCGGCGTGAAGTCATACGCGCGTGCAGCGACGACGAGCAGCAGATAGATGATCTGGCACAACGTATTCAGCTTGCTGACGGCGGTGGGACGGCCCTGCAGCTCGCCGTAGCCATAGAGATGTTTGTAGGTGATCGCGCCGGCCGTGATGATCACGTCGCGCCCGACCGCTGTCGCCGCCAACCACAGCGGGATGACACCGAGCGCGGCGAGCGTGATGAATACGCCCACGAGCAGGATCTTGTCGGCGAGCGGATCGATGATCTTGCCGAGCTCCGAGGTCCAGCCGAAGCGCTTCGCCAGGAAGCCGTCCAGACCGTCGGTCGCGGCGGCGAACGCGAACATCGCCAGCGTGATCCGGTAGTTGTCGGTGACGAGCAGCCAGGCTACCGGCACAACCAGCAGCATGCGCAGAAAGCAGAGCGCATTGGGGATGTGCCGCATCGTCGCTCAGGGCTGATAGCGGAACGCGAGCCGATCCGCCGCAGCGCCGTCCGCCGCATCCGTCGGCACCAGTCGACGATCCAGGGCGATCGCACGACGCAGCGTCGCTGCGTCACCGCGCACGGCGAGCCGGAACCGCATCTTTTCGCCCGCGACCTGCTCGAGCGCGACGCCGCGCACGAGCGTCATGCCCTCCAGATAATTCAGCGTCGCGGCGTAAGCGTTGAGATCGGAAATGCCCGCAACCTCCACGATGACGCTGCCGAGCGAAGATCCCGAGGCTGCAAACACTCGCGCGAACGTATCGGCGGCCAGGTGTACTCCGTCGTCGAGGCCACCGCTGGCCTGCGCCGCGCCTTCGTCCGAAATCAACGTCCATTGGACGACGCCGCCACGCGCGCGACCGACGAGCACGGCATTCGCTGCATAGCGCGCCGCTGCCTGCATCAGGCCGGGAGATTCGGAACTGGCTTCGGCGCGCTCTTGCGCGTCCATCACGGGCCACCTGAGTGGCAGGCCGCGCTCTCGCGCGATTCTCTCGATTGCGTCGCGCTCGCGCGCCGGCGTGTCCGCCGCGAGCCATCGCCAGGTGCCCGCGTCCTCGACGCCGAACATCACGACCGTTGCCGGACGTTCGCGCCCCCAGATCGGTAGACCGGCCTTCGACAGGAGTTGATCCACCGAGCCGCTGTCGAACAGCACCTGGAGCACGTTGTCGGCGGTGAACCCGAAGCGCTGGACGTATTTGCGCGGATCGCTGACCTCGCCGACTCGCAGTGCCGCGTCGCGCTGCCCGCTCACGCGCACCAGCACGGTTTTCAATGCCTCGGCAAACGCGGCGTCGCGCGAGCCGTCCACCGGCTGCGCGGTCTCGTAGAGATCCGGGACCGTGACCGCCTGGGCCGCCGCCACGAAGAACAGCACCGGCAGGAGCGCCAGCTTGCAACCCAGCAGCGAGTACAGCGAACGGAACAACGCCCTGACTGGGGACAACGTCATGAGTGTAAAATATCACAGCGCTCGCCCATCCCTGCCGAAAGAAAACGCACTTCAGGTCACCATGCCCACCGACTCGATTACCTACAAAGATGCCGGCGTCGACATCGAGGCCGGCGACGAGCTGGTCGAACGCATCAAGCCGGCCGTCAAGCGCTCGCTGCGCCCCGAGGTGCTCGGTGGCCTCGGCGGTTTCGGCGCGTTGTTCGAAATTCCGCTGGAGCGCTACCGCAAGCCGGTGCTGGTGTCGGGCACCGACGGCGTCGGCACCAAGCTCCGGCTGGCGATCGAGACCGGCCGCCACGACACGATCGGCATCGACCTGGTCGCGATGTGCGTGAACGACGTCGTCGTGCAAGGCGCCGAGCCGCTGTTCTTCCTCGACTACTACGCGACCGGCAAGCTGAGCGTGAACGTCGCGGAGGCGGTGATCAAAGGCATCGTCGAGGGCTGCGTGCAGGCGGGTGCGGCGCTGATCGGTGGCGAGACGGCCGAGATGCCCGGCATGTACGCGGCGGGCGACTACGACCTGGCAGGCTTCTGCGTCGGCATCGTGGAGAAAGACGCGATCATCGACGGCAGTCGGACCCGGCCCGGCGACGTGATCATCGGGCTGCCCTCCTCCGGGCCGCACTCGAACGGCTATTCGCTGATCCGCAAGCTCCTCAAGAACGCGAAGGCTACGCCGACCACGAAGCTGGACGGCGGCTCGCTGTACGACGCGCTGCTCATGCCGACGCGCATCTACGTCAAGCCGCTGCTGGCGCTGGCCAAGTCCGTCGCCGTGCACAGCTTCGCGCACATCACCGGCGGTGGCTTGACCGAGAACATCCCGCGCGTCGTTCCGGAAGGTCTCGAAGTTCTGCTCAGCGCGCAGACGTGGCCGCAGCCGCCCGTGTTCGAATGGCTGCAAAGAGCCGGCAGTATCCCGAAGGACGAGATGTACCGCACTTTCAACTGCGGAATCGGCATGACGGTCTGTGTGGCGGCCGAGCACTGCGATCGCGCACTCAAAGTGCTGCGCGATCATGGTGAGCAGCCGGTCGTCATCGGCGAAGTCCGACGCGGCGACGGCGGCGTCATCATTCGCGGATGAGCTTGCTGCCGATCGCAATTCTGATCTCCGGTCGCGGCACCAACATGCGCGTCATCGCGGAACGCGCTGCCGCAGGCAGCCTGCCAGTCGTTGTGCGCGTCGTAGTCAGCGATCAGCCCGCAGCAGAAGGGCTGCAGACCGCTGCAGCGATGAGCATCGCGACGCGCGTGCTCGAGCCGCGCAAGTTTGCCGATCGCCCGTCCTTTGACCGCGCACTGGTCGAGCTGCTCGCGCAATACCAGCCGAAGCTGGTCGTGCTCGCCGGTTTCATGCGCATTCTCACGCCGCATTTCATCGGTGCGTTCGCGGGCCGTATCCTCAACGTGCATCCGTCGCTCCTGCCGAAGTATCCCGGGCTGCACACGCACCGGCGGGCGCTCGAAGCCGGCGAGACAGTGCACGGAGTCAGCGTGCACTTCGTCACGCAGGAGCTCGACGGTGGACCGGTGGTTCTGCAGGCCGAGGTACCGGTTTTGCCGGACGACAGCGAAAAGACGCTTTCAGCGCGAGTTCAGCAGGGCGAACACAGGATCTATCCGCAGGCCATCGACTGGTTCGCGCGCGGACGACTGGTGTTGAAGGACGGTCGCGCGTGGCTCGACGGCCAGCCGCTGGATGCGCCGCTGCGGGAACCCGCGCCGGCGGCGGGCGGTTAGCGTGTAGGTCGGGCTTCAGCCCGACTTCTTCTTGGAGACCGAATGCGAACGTTAGGGAGCCTGCTGACCTCGATGCTTGCCACAGCGCTGCTGGCCTCGTCGGCTCATGCCGAAGCCGCTGTGCCGCGCCCGTTTTCGGCAACCTACGCAGTCACGTATCGCGGCATCGGCGCCGGCACGATCACGTTCGACTTCGCGCACGATGCCGCGACCGGTCGCTATATTTATGAGACCCATGCCAGCCCGACCGCGCTCGCGCGCCTGTTCGTGAGCAAGGCAGCGATGGAACGCAGCGTGATGGAGATCGACGACTCCGGCACTCGGCCGATCGAATGGCAGCTCGACGACGGCAAATCCGGCAAGGACGACGACGGCGAGCTGCGCTTCGACTGGTCCGGCAAGCGCGTGACCGGCGTCGTCGAGGGCAAGCCGATCGACCTCACTGCCGAGCCCGGCACGCAGGATCGCTCATCGATCTCCATCGCAGTCACGACTGCACTATTGCGCGGTGTCGAGCCCGGCACGATCCCGCTCATCGACGACAACCGCATCAAGCGCTATGTCTACACCAAGAAGGAAAGCGCGACGGTCGATTCAGCGGTCGGCAAGGTCGACACAGTGATCTACGAGAGCACGCGTGAGGGCGGTTCGAGCCGCACGTCGCGCTTCTGGATGGCGCCGAGCCTGGAGTTCCTGCCGGTGCGCGCCGAGCAGGTCCGCAAGGGCAAGGTCGAGACCGTGATGGTGCTGCAGAAGCTGGAGCACCATTAGGCCGGCGTCAGGCCTTCGGCAAGGTCACGCCGCGCTGGCCCTGGTACTTGCCGCCCCGATCCTTGTACGAGGTCTCGCAGACCTCGTCCGACTCCAGGAACAGCATCTGCGCAACGCCTTCGTTGGCGTAGATCCTCGCGGGGAGCGGTGTGGTGTTCGAGAACTCCAGCGTCACGTGCCCTTCCCACTCCGGTTCCAGCGGCGTCACGTTGACGATGATGCCGCAGCGGGCATAGGTCGACTTGCCCAGACAGATCGTGAGCACGTTGCGGGGAATCCGGAAGTACTCGACCGTGCGCGCCAGCGCGAACGAGTTCGGCGGAATGATGCACACGTCCTGCTGGAGGTCGACGAAGTTCTTCGAGTCGAAGTCCTTCGGGTCGACGATCGTGGAGTTGATGTTCGTGAAGATCTTGAACTCGCTGGCACAGCGTACGTCGTAGCCGTAGCTCGAGGTGCCGTACGAAATGATCTTGCCGTTGCCGACCGTGCGCACCTGCCCCGCTTCGAACGGCTCGATCATTCCCTGTGCAGCCATGCGGCGGATCCAGCGGTCGGACTTGATGGTCATAGATATGAGAAGTGACGGGTGAATTGGACTGGGCGCAATGGTAACGCGTCGGCGCTGGCTCAGGTGTCTTCCATCGCGATCGACGGAAAGGCCTTGTTGGGTTCGAGCGTCGTGCGCGCCAGGCGCGCAGCAGTCCGCCGCGCGAGGTCGATGTACGCGCGTCCGAGCGTGCTGTCGGGCTCGGCAACGACGGTCGGCCGGCCACCGTCCGCCTGTTCGCGGATGCGGATGTCGAGCGGCAGCTCCGCCAATAGCTCTACGCCGTATTGCTCGGCCATGCGGCGCCCGCCGCCCGCGCCGAAGATGTGCTCTTCGTGGCCGCAGTGCGAGCAAACGTGCGTGCTCATGTTCTCGACGATGCCCAGCACCGGCACTTCGACCTTCTGGAACATGCGCAGGCCCTTGCGCGCATCGAGCAGCGCGATGTCCTGCGGCGTGGTGACGATGACCGCGCCGCTCACCGGGACCCGTTGCGACAAGGTCAACTGCGTGTCGCCAGTGCCCGGCGGCATGTCGACGATCAGGTAGTCGAGCTCGCCCCAGCGCGTCGTTTCCAGCAGTTGCACGAGCGCCTGAGTCACCATCGGCCCGCGCCACACCATCGGCTGCTCGGCGTCGATCAGGAAGCCGACCGACATGACTTTCACGTCGTAGGCCACGGGCGCGATCATCGTGCGCTGATCGGGGCTGGTCGGACTTTGCCCCGCCAGTCCCATCATCAGCGGTTGGCTCGGCCCGTAGATGTCTGCGTCCAGCAGGCCGACGGCCGCGCCTTCATGGGCCAGCCCGAGCGCCAGGTTCGCCGCAGTCGTCGACTTGCCGACCCCGCCCTTCCCCGAAGCCACTGCGATGATGTTGCGGATGCCCTGAATCGGCCGCAGCTTGCCCTGGACGCCGTGCGCAGCGACTTGCCAGTCGACGTCGATCGCCACGCGGCGCGCCCCGATGAGCGGACGCACGCGTTGCTCGATCGCGGCCGCGAGCTCGTCCCGATAGTGGCGCGCCGGGAATCCCAGGGTGAGCGCGAGCGCGAGCCGCTCGGCGTCGAGATCCAGTCGGCGCAGCGCGCCGGCTGCGCGCAGCTCCAGCCCCAGATAGGGATCGACGTAGGACTCGACGGCCTCGCGCAGTGCGGCTTCGGGCGCTGTGTTCATGGGAACGATGGACGGGTCCTGAGAGGCTTGGTCGGGGGGCGCGGATTGTAGCGCGGCAGCCGTGGCATAATGAGTTACACACGCTAAAGCGGACCTCAGGGCGGGATGAGTTTCTTTTCGGATCTGAAAGCTGAGCGGCTGATCGCGGACATCCGCGGAATTGGCGATCCGCTGCACCCGGAAGCGCAGAAGGCCTTCCAGAAGCTCGCGAAGATCGGCCCCGGCGCAATTCCGAAGATCCTCGACGCGCTCGCCGTCGCGGACAAGAAGGAAGCGGCCTCGTACGTCGAGATCCTGACGCAGCTGGTCGACAACAAGACCTTCCCGCTGCTCGCGGCAGGGTTGACGGACGGCAGCCCGCGCACGATTGCGGCCGTGAGCTGGGCGCTGACGTCCAGCCACAACTACAGCCCCTCGCTCCTGATCGAGCTGCTGGGGCGCGAAGACGTCTCCAAACCTGCCTTGCTGGACATCATCGCGGCCCAGAAACAGCGTTTTTCGGTCCGCGACCTGCTGCAGCACGCTTATGGCCAGGAGGCGAACGAGAAGGCGGCGCTGTTCCGGATCATCGGGGAGCTCGCCGACACCGCGTCGATCCCCGAGCTGACCAGTCGCATCGAGGGCAAGGACTCGCTCGCGCGCATCCACATCATCAACATCCTGTCGCGCTTCAACCGGCCGGATGTCTCGGCGGCGATCCAGACGCAGCTCAAGGATCCGAACAAGCTGATCCGTCAGGCCGCGCTCAACGCGCTCGCCAAGATGGACGGCCCGATTGCGGTCGGTCCGGTGTGCCAGATGCTGCGCGATCCGGACCTCGAGGTCGCCAACCGCGCGATCGACGTCGTGGTGCGCGCCAAGGATCCGGACACGATGAAGTATCTCGTCGAGGTGCTGAAAGACGAGAACGAGTATGCACGCCGTGCCGCGGTCGAAGTCCTGAACCATCTCGGCACCGCCCGCGACATCAAGCACCTGCTGCAGGTCATCAAGGACGACGACTGGTGGGTGCGGACGCGCGCCGCGGACGCGCTCGGCAAGATCGGCGGCCCGCGTGTCGTCGATGCCGTCATCGAGCTGATCCGCGACGAGGATGAGGACGTGCGGCGTGCCGCGATCGAGATCCTGAACCAGACCAAGGACGAGCGCGCGGTCAACTTTCTGATCGAGGCGACCAAGGACAAGGACTGGTGGGTGAGCGAGCGGGCCGTGGACGCGCTCGCGGAGATCGGCAGCAAGAAGGCGGTGCCGACGCTTATGGAGTTGCTCAACTCGGACAACACCCGCTCGTTGCCGACCATCGCGCGCGCGCTCGGCAAGCTTGGCGACGTGCGCGTCATCGAGCCGCTGGTGCGGTTGCTCGAGCGCCCGGAGAAGGAGATCAAGGTCGAGGCGATCAACGCGCTCGCACGACTGGCCGACGACAAGCGCGCCGACAGCGTGCGCAGCTACATTCAGGCCGCCGGCTCCAATGCCGCTGACGAGACGATCCAGCACGCCGCGATGCGCGCGCTGGAGGAAATCGACAACCGCTACTCGAGCACGGCCGTCGCGGCAGCAGCAGCCGCACAGGTGAAGGCGCAGAAGATGGCCGAGCCGGCGCGCACGCTGCTGATCGAGAAGGGCGACGTCGAGCAGGTCATCAAGAAGGCGGAGGAGAGCGCGGCGACGGCTGTTAAGATGGACATCGCCACGCTCAAGAACGGCGACATCATCGAGGGCCGCTACAAGTTCATCGAGAAGATCGGCAAGGGCGCCTTCGGCACGGTCGTGCTGGTCGAGGATACGGTGGTCGACGAGCGCCTGATCCTCAAATTCCTGAACCCGAACGTGGCGAACGACGAGGAGATGATGAAGCGCTTCGTGCACGAGCTGCGCTACTCGCGCAAGATCACGCACAAGAACGTCATCCGCATCTACGACTTCCTGTACATGCGCGGCAACTACGCGATCTCGATGGAGTACTTCCCGGGCCACACGCTCGGCAGCGAGATCGTCAACGAGAAGCCGCTGCCGCTGCCGCGCGCCATCCAGTACGGCATCGACATCGCCACCGGCATGACCGTCGCGCACCAGGTAGGCGTCGTGCATCGCGACCTGAAGCCCGCGAACATCATGATCAACAACGAGGGGCTGCTGAAGGTCCTCGACTTCGGCGTGGCGGCCGCGCAGAAGGAAGGCGACACGCAGCTGACCAAGACCGGCTACGTGATCGGCTCGCCGAAGTACATGGCGCCGGA
>Ga0209382_10006748_pt1 | contig 14727 bp, 17 predicted proteins | sample SoiMetdeltSBSDD5_FD_187599 | JGI IMG/M metagenome (GOLD analysis project Ga0209382, IMG submission 187599) | Bulk soil microbial communities from a Populus tree surrounding site in Tennessee, USA - Soil MetaG P. deltoides SBSDD5 (SPAdes) (version 2) | ecosystem: Environmental > Terrestrial >... | reverse complement strand
GTTTGAGCTGCCGGTAGCCGCCGAGGCGGCGGCCGCGGGCGGCCGTTACGACGCCATCGTGGCGCTGGGGTGCGTGATCCGGGGCGAGACCGCGCACTTCGAATACGTCGCCGGTGAAGCGGCGCGCGGCCTCGGGAACGTGGCGCTCGCGCACCGCATCGCCGTCGGGTTCGGCGTTCTCACGACCGAGACGCTCGAGCAAGCGCTGGCACGCGCCGGCGGGATGTCCGGCAACAAAGGCTTCGAGGCCGCCGAGGCGGCGCTGCAGACGGCCGACGTCCTCGCGCAGTTGGCTCGTGCAGCGTCCCGAGACTAGGGCGCGGGCCCGCGCCCTCCAGCTCCTCTACGCATGGGAACTCTCCGGCGAGCCGTCCATCGAGACGGTGATCGCCCGCGTCGCCGTGATGTACGGTCGCGCGCCTCAGGCGTACGACCGCGGCGCCGAGCTCGCCGCGCAGGCCGTGGCGGGACAGCGCGAATTCGATCGCCAGGTGACCGACGCCGCCGAGCACTGGCGCTTCGAGCGGGTGGGCGTCGTGGAGCGCAACATCCTGCGCCTTGCCCTCGCCGAGATCGCCGAGGGCGTGACGCCGGCGCGCGTGGTGATCGACGAGGCCGTGAAGCTGGCGCATTGGTTCGCGGGAGCGAAGGCGCCCGCGTTCGTCAACGGGGTGCTCGACGCGGTGGCGCGCCAGTCGGGCGCGTTGTGAAGATCCTCCTCGTCAATTGGAACGACCGCGACAACCCGCACGCCGGAGGAGCGGAGATCCACCTGCACGAGCTGTTCGGACGCTTGGCGGGATGGGGGCACCAGATCGATCTGGTGGCGAGTGGGTGGCCCGGGGCCCCGCCGCGCGTCGAGCTGGACGGCATCCGGGTCCGGCGCGTGGGGGGCCGGCACAGCTTCGCCCTGCTCGCCCGGGGCGCCGTGCGCCGGGTCCTGGGCGAGGGATCGTACGACGTCGTGGTGGAGGACATCAACAAACTGCCGCTGTTTCTGCCCACCCTCACCCGCTTGCCGTTCGTGGCGATCGTGCCGCACCTGTTCGGGACGACGGCGTTCACCGAGGCGAGCTGGCCCCTCGCCGCCGTCGTCTGGGCGGCGGAGCAGCCCCTGCCGCGGGTGTACCGCCGCGCCCTGTTCCACGCGATTTCCGACAGTACGCGCGACGATCTGGTCCGGCGCGGCGTAGCACGCGAGCGAATCGAGGTCATTTACCCCGGCGTGGACAGCGCGTGGTACTGCCCCGAGGGCGCCACGCGGCGAGCCGAGCGGCCGACGTTCTTGTACGTTGGGCGCCTCAAGCGTTATAAAGGAGTGGAGATCGCGTTGCGCGCCCTGTCGATCGCACGGCGCACCAGGCCCGACGCGACGCTCGAGATCGCGGGGCAGGGCGATGACCGGCCTCGCCTCGAAGCGATGGCGGGAGCCCTCGGACTCGGCGACGCGGTCCGCTTCCTCGGCTTCGTGGCCCAGGAGGAAAAGCGCCGGTTGCTGCGACGCGCGTGGGCGGTGGTGTTCCCCAGTCCCAAGGAAGGGTGGGGCATCTCGAACGTCGAGGCCGCCGCCTGCGGCACACCCGCGCTGGCGTCGGACAGTCCCGGGCTACGCGAATCGGTGCGCCACGGCCAGACCGGTTACCTCGTGCCCCACGGCGACGTGAATGCGCTCGCGGAGCGGATGCTCGCGCTGGCGGCCGATCCCGAGCTCGTGGCGCGACTCGGTCGCGCCGCCCGCAGCTTCGCCGAGGGATTGTCGTGGGAGGCGGCGGCGCGCGCCACGGAAGCGCAGCTGCAGCGCGTCGCCGCACAATCAGGAGCTTGACCATGCGGATCACCATCACCGCGCGTCACTGTGAGATTCCCGACGAGCTGCGCGCGCGCGCCCGGACACTGCTCGAGCGGCTCGGCAAGATCGCCGCGCGGCCCCACGACGCGCGGGTGATCTTCGCCGACGATCACGGCGAAGCGGCGGCCGAGGTCCGGCTGCACACGGCGCGCGGCAGAGTCCATATCGGGAAAGCGTTGGCCGATGATCATCGCACCGCACTCGACCGCGCCACCCAGCGCGTGCGGCGCCAGCTCGACAAGCGCTCCGTGCCGGCCCGATGACGGCGCTCAAAGTGCGCGACCTCCTCGCCAAGCGGGGCGACCCCCTGCAGCTCGAGCCGCTCACGGGCGACGCCGGGCTGGATCGGGTGATCCCGTCTCCCGAGGCCTCGAGCCCCGGCCTCGTCCTGGCGGGATACACGGCACGCTTCGCGGGCGCCGCCGACCGCCTGCACATCCTGGGCGAGACGGAGATCACCTACCTGGCATCGCTCGACGCGAAGGCCCGTCGCACCTCGATCGAGGCGTTCCTCGCCTACGACTTGCCGTGCATCTTCGTGACGAAGGGCCAACAGGCTCCCGAGGAGCTGGTGACGTTGGCGGCGGCGAAGGGGATCGCGGTGATTCGCACGCGCCTCAAGACCGCCGAATTCTACCGGCGTTTGAAGCCCTTCCTCGACGACGCCTTCGCCCCGGCCACGACGGTGCACGGTTCGCTCGCCGACGTCTTCGGCGTGGGGCTCTTGTTCCGCGGCCGTTCTGGAATCGGCAAGAGCGAGTGCGTGCTCGACCTGGTGGAGCGGGGCCACCGCCTCGTCGCGGACGACGTCGTGCGCGTGACGAAGCGCGGCCTCGACGTGCTCATCGGCCGCGGCCACGAAGTCTCCCGCCACTACATGGAGATTCGTGGCGTGGGGCTGATCGACATCCACGCCCTGTTCGGCGTCCGCTCCGTCCGCCAGCAAAAGCGCATCGAGGTCGTCGTGCAGCTCGAGGACTGGGACACCACCCGCGAATACGACCGCACCGGCCTCGACCTCCAGGAAACGGAGATCCTCGACCTCAAGGTGCCCCTCGTCACGGTTCCCTTGAACCCCGGCAAGAACCTGACCGTGATCTGCGAAGTGGTCGCGATGAACCACCTGCTGCGCTACAGCGGCGTCGATTCTGCCCACGCGTTCAACGACCGGCTGATCCGCCGCATGAAGGAAAAGCGCGACCCGCAGGAGTACCTCGAGGAGGACTATGAGTGAGCCGCTCCGCGGCGTGATCGTCTCGCACGCCGCGATCGCCCAGGCGCTCGTCTCCGCCGTCACCGTCATCACGGGTATCGACGGCGCGCTGGTGCCGATCAGCAACGAAGGGTGCGACAACGACGCGCTGGCCGACCGGCTACGCCAGGCCGTGGGCGAGCGGCCCGCGGTGTTGTTCGTCGATCTGCCCGGCGGCTCCTGTCTCACGAACTCGATCCGCTACGCCAAGCAACACGCCGACATCGCGGTCGTAACCGGCGTGAACCTCGCGATGCTGCTGGATTTCGTGTTCCATCGCGACGTCCCGCCCGCCGAGGCGGCGCGCCGCGCCGTGGACGCAGGCGCCAAAGCTATCCGCGTTACCGCGGCATGAGCATCGCGCTCTTCCGGATCGACGACCGCCTCATCCACGGCCAGGTGGTCGTGGGCTGGGGCCAACCGCTCGATTGCACGTTCATCGTCCTGGTGGACGACGAGGTCCGCGAGAGCGATTGGGAGCAGGATCTCTACCGGATGGGCGTTCCCCCCCACATCGAGATCATCTTCGCATCGGTGAGTGAGGCCGCTGAACGCCTGCCCGGCTGGGAAGGCGACCCACGCGTCGGGATCCTGCTCGTTCCGGACATCGATACGGCGGCCGCGCTGGTGGGGAAGAGCGACCGGGTCAAGCGTCTCAACGTCGGCGGCATCCACCATCGCGCCGGCCGCACGGAACGGTTGCGGTTCGTCTACCTGACCGACGATGAGCGCGCGAAACTGAAGCAGCTCGCCGCCGGCGGCGTCGACGTAACCGCCCAGGACGTTCCCACCGCCCGCGCCGTCCCGCTGACGGAATTCGCGTGACGGTCGAGAGCTTCCTCGCCCTGCTCGGCTGGGGCACGCTCGTGGGCATCGACCTCGTGAGCCTGCCGCAGATGATGATCGCGCGACCCATCGTGGCGGGTACCGTGGCCGGCGCGATCCTCGGGGACTTCGAGACCGGCCTGAAACTCGGGGTCGTGTTCGAGCTGCTGCAATACGACATCCTGCCCGTCGGCGCCGTGCGCTACCCCGAGTACGGCCCGGCGACGGTCGCGGCCGTGGCGACCGCACACGCTGCCGTCGGTGCCCTCGGGCTCGGCCTCGGCGCCGTCGTGGGTCTGGTGACCGGACTCGTCGGCGGCATCACCATGCACCTCATGCGGCGCATCAACTCGCGCATCGTCAACGGGGCGTCGGTCGCGCTCGAATCGGGGGACCCGCAGGTCCTGCTGCGCTTGCACGTCGGGGGCATCCTGCGCGATGGCGCGCGCGCGGCGCTGGTGACCGCGCTGGGGCTCGCGCTCGCGTGGACGGTGCCGCCGCACATCATCGGCGTGCTGACGCCGCGCGGCGAGATGCTCCTCGCCGTCGCCGCCATCGCGGCCGCGCTGGCAGCCGGCGCCGCGGGGACGCTCCGCCTCGTGGGGCGAGGTCCGAACCTCGCGTGGTTCGCCGCCGGGCTGGGCGGCGGCATCGTGGCGGCGACGTGGCTGAGGTAACACCGCGGTTCGGCCGCGCGCTGCTGCGGCTCTTCGCCGTACAGGGGTCGTACAACTACGAGCGCATGCTCGGTCTCGGCGTCGGCTGCGCGGAGGAGCCGCTGCTGCGCGGGCTACCCGCCGACGGCGAAACGAGTCCGTACCGGGCGGCGGTGGCGCGCGGCGCGCACTTCTTCAACGCGCATCCGTATCTCGCGGGCTTGGCGGTCGGCGCCGCCGCGCGCGCGGAACACGACGGCGCGCCGCCCGAGCTGATCGAGCGTTTGCGCGCGGCCCTGTGTGGGCCCCTGGGGTCTATCGGCGACCGGTTGATCTGGGCCGGATGGCTGCCGCTCCTCTCGGGCCTCACCCTGGCCGCGATCAGCCTCGGCGCCGGCTGGACGGCGGTCGTGGGATTCCTCGTGGTCTACAACATCGGCCACGTGGCGCTGCGCTGGTGGGCGCTGAGCGAAGGCTGGAAGCACGGCGTGCGTGTCGCATCGGCGCTGCACCATCCGATCCTGCAGCGGGGCGCGGCACTCGCCGGACCGGCGATGGCCTGCGCCGTTGGAGCCGCGCTGCCGCTCACGGCGCAATACCTGGCCGCGCCGCTCGGCGCGTGGGCGCGCGTCGTGCTGTCCGCCGCCGCGGTCGCCGGCTTCCTGGCGATCCGCTGGCTCCCCGGGCGCCTCACCGGCCTCAGACTCGCCCTGGGGTTCGCCGGTGCCGCGTTGGTGGTGGGGTGGGTATGGCTGTGATCCAGCGCGAAGCCAAGATCGTCAACCCCCTGGGGATGCACGTCCGCCCGGCCGCGGAGTTCGTCAAGGTCGCGAACAAATTCAAGGCGGCCGTGGAAGTCCGCAAGGACGATGTCTCCGTCAACGGCAAGAGTATCATGGGCGTGATGACGCTCGCCGCCGAATGCGGATCGTCCTTGTTGATCAAGTGCGACGGCGATGACGCCGAGGCCGCCATGGAGGCGCTCCTCGCCCTGGTGGCCGACGGGTTCTACGAGATGCACCTGAAGAGTGACGAGGAAGGCGCGCCGTGACGGAGCGACAGCTCAAGGGTATCGGGGTTTCGCCCGGCATCGCCGTGGGGCCCGTCGTGGTGGTGCGCTGGGCGCTGCCCGAAGTGCCGCACCGCGTCGTGCCGCGCACCCAAGTGGAGCGGGAGGTCCGCCGCCTGCGTGCCGCCATCAAGGACGTGAAGCGGCACCTGGCCGAGCTGCGCGACCGCACCGTGGACCGCGCCGGCGTGGACGAGGCGCGCATCTTCGATGCGCAGATCATGATGCTCGAAGACCGCGAATTCACAAGCGGCGTCGCTGAGCTGATCCGCGAGAACCACCTCACGGCGGAAAAGGCGTTCGAATTCAAGACGCTCGAGGTGCGTGACCTCTGGACTGGCGTCGGCAGTCCGCTCCTCAAGGAGCGGCTCGCCGACGTCACCGGCGTCGCGATCCGCGTGATCCAGCACCTCATGCACCGCGGCGAGGACCTGTGGGAAGGGATCTCGCAGCCGTCCATCGTCGTGGCGAAGGAGCTCTCGCCCGGCCTGACGGTGCAGCTCGATGCCGAGCATGTGATCGGCTTGATCAGCGAGGAAGGCACGCGCACCTCGCACGCGGCGATTCTGGCCCACTCGATCGGGATTCCGGCGATTTTCGGGCTGCGCCATGCGGTCGCGCGCATCCGTTCGGGCACCACGGTGATTCTCGACGGCACCCGCGGCACCGTACTCCTCGATCCGACTCCCGAGGAGCTGGCGGAGGCGGAGCGCACCGAAGCGCGCCGCAGCGAGATGACGGCGCGGCTCGAGGAGGCCGTGGCGCAGCCGTCGGTGACGTTGGACGGCCAGCGCGTGGCGCTGCGGGGCAACGTGGATCTCCCCGACGAGATCGCGGCGGCGCAGGCGCACGGTGCCGAGGGCGTCGGCCTGCTCCGGACTGAGTTCCTGCTCACCGGCCACTCGACGCTGCCCACCGAGGACGAGCAGGCGACCTACTTCAAGCGCGTCGCCGACGCGTTCCCTGGCCACCCGGTGGTGGTGCGTACCTACGATTTGGGTGGGGACAAATTCCCGGCGCCGTTCCGCACCGCCCCCGAGCCGAACCCCGCACTCGGATGGCGCGCCATTCGCGTGTGCCTCGACGAGCCTGCGATGTACCGCACCCAGATCCGCGCGGTGCTGCGGGCGGCTGCCCACGCGCCGATCCACCTTATGATCCCGCTCGTCACCCGTCTCGACGAAGTCGAGCGGACTCGGGCGTTCGTGGCCGAGGAAGCGGAGGCGCTGCGCAAATCGGGGATCGAGGCCGCCGCGTCGATTCCGGTCGGCGTGATGGTCGAGACGCCGGCGGCGGCGGTGATGGCCGACCGTCTCGCGGAGATCAGTGATTTCCTGAGCGTCGGCACCAACGACCTCACGCAGTACACCCTGGTCGTCGATCGGGGAAACGCGCGACTCGCGGATCGCTTCACACCGCACGACCCGAGCGTACTGCGCCTCTTGAAGCTCGTGTCGGAAGCTGCCCGGGCAGCGGCGAAACCGGCGAGCGTGTGCGGCGAGATGGCGTCCGAGCCGCTGTCGGCGTTCCTGCTGCTCGGCCTCGGGTACGAGACACTCTCGGTCGCGCCGCCGGCGCTGCCGCTGATCAAATGGCTCATTCGCCAGATCACCACCGAGCGGGCGCGCGCCGCGGCCGACGCGGCACTGGCCGCGCGCACCGCGGAGCTCGCCCTCGACATCCTCCGCTTCTCGCTCGCGGAAGCGGTGGATCTCACACTCCTCGATCCCGACGCACGGTTGCCCGCCGGACGGCGCTCGGGTAGCTTGAAAGCCTAAGGACAACCTATGCCTGCACATCGCCACGTCTTTACTTCCGAGTCGGTTACGGAAGGCCATCCCGACAAGATCGCCGACCAGATTTCCGACGCGATCCTCGACGCGATCCTCGCCAACGATCCCAAGGCGCGGGTCGCGTGCGAAACGCTCGTGACCACCGGGATGGCCATCGTCGCCGGCGAGATCAGTACCTCCACATACGTCCCGATTCCCGACATCGTCCGCGGGGCCATCACGTCCATCGGCTACACCGACGCCTCCTTCGGCTTCGACGCCCAGACGTGCGCGGTCCTCACGACCATCGACCGCCAGTCCGGCGATATCGCGATGGGCGTGGATCGCGGCGGCGCCGGGGACCAGGGGATGATGTTCGGGTACGCGAGCGACGAAACACCATCGCTCATGCCGCTCCCGATCGTCCTCGCGCACCGCCTCGCCGAACGGCTGGCCGCCGTTCGCAAGGCCGGGGAGCTGCCGTGGCTGCGCCCTGACGGCAAGACGCAGGTGAGCGTGATTTACGAGGGCGCGAAGCCCGTCGGGATCAGCAAACTCGTCGTTTCCACCCAGCATTCCGAATTAGTCACGAACGATGAGCTGCGTGCCGGCGTGATCGCGCACGTGGTGCGGCCGGTCGTGCACGACGCCGGCTTCGAGGTCGCCGACCAGGACATCCTCGTGAATCCGACCGGCCGGTTCGTCGTGGGCGGTCCCCAGGGCGATGCCGGGCTCACGGGTCGGAAGATCATTGTGGACAGCTACGGGGGCATGGCGCGGCACGGCGGTGGCGCCTTCAGCGGCAAGGACCCATCCAAGGTCGACCGCTCCGCCACCTACGCGATGCGCTGGGTCGCCAAGAACATCGTGGCGGCGGGGCTGGCACAGCGCTGCGAAGCCCAAGTCGCCTACGCCATCGGCGTCGCCGAGCCCGTCTCCGTGATGATCGAGACTTTCGGCACCGGCACCGTGCCGCAGGACGCCATCGAAGCCGCCGTGCGCGAGGTGTTCGACCTCACGCCGGGCGGCATTATCCAGGCGCTGAATCTCCGCAACCCCATTTACCGGCCCACGGCCGCCTACGGCCATTTCGGGCGCGCGCCCGAACGGCGCCGGGTGGCCGACCGCGACGTCGAGCTGTTCACGTGGGAGCATGCTGACCGCGTCGAAGAGCTCAAAGTGGCGGCCGACCGGGCGTCCCGCGCTTCCCGAAAGGCCAAGGTGTGATCACTGTTTCGAAGCAAGACCACGACATCAAGGACGTAAAGCTCGCCGACGAAGGACGCCGCCGCACCGAATGGGCGGAGCGTTCGATGCCGGTGCTGCGGCAGTTGGCCGAGCGGTTCGCCAAGGAACGGCCCCTCGCCGGTAAGCGCCTCGCCGCCTGCCTCCACGTCACGACGGAAACCGCCAACCTGATGGTCGCCCTGCAGGCGGGCGGCGCCGACGTGGCGCTGTGCGCGTCCAACCCGCTGTCGACGCAGGACGACGTGGCCGCCCACCTGGTTCGCGACCACGGCATCAAGGTCTTCGCGATCAAGGGCGAGGACCACACGACCTACTACGAGCACATCCGCGCCGCGCTCGCCCACCGGCCCGACATCACGATGGACGATGGCGCGGACCTGGTGGGCGCACTGCACATGGTCGCGCTGAACCGGCTCGACGATCTGGCGCCACCGGTGCGCAAGTGGGTCGAGACGCTGTCCCCCGCGGAACGGAAGGCGCTCGTGACCGGCGTGGCCGGCTCCACCGAGGAGACGACGACCGGCGTGATCCGTCTCAAGGCGATGGCCAAGGACGGTGTGCTGCAGTTCCCGGTCATCGCGGTCAACGACTCCGACACGAAGCATCTGTTCGACAACCGCTATGGGACGGGCCAATCCACCCTGGATGGAATCATCCGCGCCACGAACATGCTGATCGCGGGGAGCACGGTGGTGGTGGCGGGGTACGGGTGGTGCGGGCGCGGGTTCGCGCTGCGGGCCCGCGGCGCCGGGGCGAACGTCATCGTCACCGAGATCGATCCGATGAAGGCGCTCGAGGCGCAGATGGACGGATACCGCGTCGCCACGATGGCCGAAGCGGCGCGCGTGGGCGATCTATTCGTGACCCTGACGGGCAACGTAGAGGTCATTCGGGTGGAGCACATGCGCGCGATGAAGGACGGCGCCGTGCTCGCGAACTCGGGTCACTTCAACGTGGAAATCGACCTCGAGGGCCTGAAGAAGATCGCCAAGGGACCCGTCGCGGTGCGGGACTTCGTCGAGGAGTGGACCTTGGACGGCAAGAAGATCTTCGTGCTGGCGGACGGACGGCTCATCAACCTTGCGGCGGCCGAAGGCCATCCGGCAAGCGTGATGGACATGTCGTTCGCGAACCAGGCGCTCGCTGCCGAGCACGTCGTCCGGCATGCCAAGACGCTCTCGAAGGACGTGCACCGGATTCCGGGGGAGCTGGACCGGGAGATCGCGCGGCTCAAGCTCCAGTCGATGGGTGTCGGGATCGACACGCTGACGCCGGCGCAGAAGAAGTACCTTGCCTCGTGGGATATGGGCACCTGACGGCGATGATCCAGGTCCGCGTGGCCCACCTCGGGCTCGACCGGACGACCAACACCCCGGTCGTGATTCTGCAGGAGCAGGAAGGGGAGCGGGTGCTCCCGATCTGGATCGGTCCCGCCGAGGCGAGCGCCATCGCGATGGAGCTGGCAGGCGTCAAGTTTTCGCGGCCCCTGACTCACGATCTCCTCAAGCAGGTCATCGTGGGTCTGGGCGCGGAGCTGCGCAAAGTGATCATCACGCAGGTGAAGGACAACACCTATTTCGCCGAGCTGCACATTTACCGCGGCGACACCGTCATTCAAATCGACGCCCGGCCGTCCGACTCGATCGCGCTCGCGCTGCGGCTCAAGGCCCCCATCTTCACCCATGAGACCTTGCTGGAGCTCACGTCGGTCGAGACCGCCGAAGGCGGCGTCAATCCGGCGGCCGGTCCGCTGGATGCGGATTCCCTCAAGTCCTACCTCCAGAATCTCGATCCTGAAGACTTCGGCAAGTTTACTCCTTAGTCTCCTCGTCGGCACCACGCTCTCCGGGCAGTCCGTGACCGTGAGCGGGCGGGTGCTGTTGGGCGGCCGCGATTCGGTCCCGCTCTCCCGCGCGCAGGTGGTGCTGCATCGGGTGACGCGGGATACGGGCGGGCCGATCGATTCGATTCGCACCGATGCCGCCGGTCGCTACCAGATGCGCCTGCCGCGCCCCCGCAGCGCCGCCGACTCGGCGGCGGTGTACGTGGTCAGCACCATGTACGACAGCCTCGCCTACTTCTCGCTGCCCCTCAACGTGCTGGGCCGCCCCGCTGTACGGGTCGAAGATCTGGTCGTCTACCGGACGAGCAAGAATGCTCCACCGATCCACTTGTCGCGGCGCCTCGTGACGATCGCGCGCCCCGCTCCTGACGGGACCCGGGACGTCCTCGAGATTCTCGAGCTCGAAAACACAGGGCTCACCACACGCATCACCGACGACACGCTCGTGCCGACGTGGGCCGGGACGATTCCGTCCACCGCGGTCCAGTTTCAGGCCGGCCAGGGGGACGTCTCGCCCGAAGCGATGGTGCACCGGGGCGATAGCATCGTCGTGCTCGGGCCGATCCCACCGGGGCATGTCAAGCAGCTCAGCTACGGCTATGTGCTGCCGGCCGGCGGGTCGGGCTTCGTCCTGACCATCGATCAGGCGACGCAGGACTTGAACCTGCTCGTCGAGGACACCGCCGCGGTCGTGGACGCGCCGAAGCTCGAATCCCTCGGCGTGCAGGCGATCGAGCAGCGCCGCTTCGCGGCCTACCGCGCGGGACCACTCGCGGCGGGGGACCGCGTGACGATCGGTTTGCCGCGCGGCGCGTTCCGGCCGCAGACGCTGTTGCCCTACGTCATCGCGATCGTCGCGGCGGCGATGGGGGGCGCGCTGGTGTGGGCGCTGCGCCGCAAACCTCTTGCGTCCGGTCCCGCCACTTCGTAGACTGATTTCGATTACGCGAACGGGGATATACGGAAGCCGGTGCGAGTCCGGCGCGGCCCCGCCACTGTAACGGGCATGTAGCAACGGTTCGGCCACTGGGGTTTGATTCCTGGGAAGGCCGACGACCAGCGAAAACCGCCCGAAGCCAGGAGACCTCTCCGTTCGCGCCACCTGTAATTCCCTCGCGGGAGGGATGGTGGCGCTTGCGCACTTCAGGCGCAGCCGCTCGCCCATCCCCGTTCCGCCGGGGGTGGGCGTTTTGACATGCGCGGCTTACTTGTCGCTTCGCTGCTGGCGGTCGCTTGTCGTCCACCGGCCGACCGGCCATCTGCCGCACTGCCCGCTCACCGCATCGTCTCCCTCGCACCCTCTTCGACGGAGCTGCTCTTTGCCCTCGGCGCCGGCGACCAGCTCGTAGGCCGGACGACGTGGTGCCGCTATCCACCCGCGGCGCTGCAGGTCCCGGACGTCGGCGACGGACTGAACCCGAACATCGAGGCGATTGCGGCGCGCCGGCCCGACCTCGTCGTGCTGTATCGCTCGCCGCTCAACGAAACCGCCAAGACACAGCTGGCGCGGCTCGGCATCCCCGCCGTCACGTTGGCGCAGGATCGCCTCGAGGACATCGGCCGCGCGGCGCGCGAGCTGGGACGCCTCACGGGCCATGAGGCGGCGGGAGATTCGATCGGCGCCGCGCTGGACGCCTTGCTCGGGATGCCCGCGCCGGCGCCCATCGCGCGCGTCGCGTTCGTGGTGTGGGACAATCCGCCGATGGTAATCGGCGGCGGCAGCTACCTCGATCAGCTCGCAACGCTCGCGGGCGGCGCCAACGTCTTCCATGACCTGGCAGCCGCGTCGGCGACGGTGTCGATCGAAACGATCGTCGCCCGCAATCCCGACGTCATTCTGGTGCTCTCCGACAGTTCGGCGCCCCCGGCCTACAGTGGCCGCCGCGAGTGGCGCGCCATTCGGGCGGTGCGCGAGCAGCGCTTCATCATGCTGCGGGCCGACCTCTTCGGCCGCCCCTCGCCGACCGCCCCGGCCGCGGTGGCGGCACTGCGGCGGGCCCTGGAAGCCAGGACCAAGTAATGACCCGCTGGCTGGCCCTCGGCGCACTCGTCGCGGTGGCGTTGGTGAGCGCCGTCGTGCTCGGCCCCGCGCACGTCGCCCTCGGCGACCTCGCGTCGTCGGAGATCGTGCGCTCCCTGCGCGTCCCGCGGGCGCTGCTCGCCCTGCTCGTCGGCGGATCGCTGGGTGTGGCGGGGGTCAGCCTCCAGGCGCTCGTGCGGAACCCCCTGGCTGACCCGTTTCTGCTGGGACTCTCGGGGGGAGCAGGGCTCGGCGCCGTGCTGGCGATCGCGCTCCACGTCGGGGGGCCGTGGGCGCTGCCGCTCGCCGCCTTCGCCGGCGCCCTCGGCGCGATGGCGCTCGTATACCGGCTCGGCCTCGTGGGCGGCGCGCAGCTCGACCCCCGCGTCCTGCTCCTGGCGGGCGTCGCTGTGGGCGCCTTCTCCGGCGCCATCACCACCGCGATCGTCTCGCTCGCCGAAGCCGCGGACCTCCGCAATGCCTTCTTGTGGCTGTGGGGCGGGTTGTCGGGCGCCTCGTGGGACACCGTCCTCGTAATGCTCGTGTACATCCCCGTGCCTCTCGTCGTCCTGTACGCCGCGGCGCGGCCCCTTGATCTCCTCGCGCTGGGTGAAGAGCCCGCCACACACTTGGGCGCCGACGTGGAGCCGCTCAAGCGGCGCGTCTACGTGGCGGCGTCGCTCCTCACCGCGGCCGCCGTTGCCGTGTCGGGCGTGATCGGGTTCGTGGGGCTCATTGTCCCGCACATTACACGGCTCGTCTGGGGCCACCGCCACCGCGCGCTCCTCCCGGCCGCGTTCCTCGGTGGCGGGGCGCTGCTCCTCTTCGCCGATACCGCGGCGCGCGTGGCCGTCGCGCCGCGCGAGCTCCCCGTCGGGATCGTCACGGCCCTCGTCGGCGTCCCCCTGTTCGCAGTGCTGCTGCGCCGCTGGGCGGGAGCCCGCTCATGAGCGATACGGCACCGCTCGTCGCCGTCCACGGCGTGACCTACCGCTACCCGCACAGCCCGGGCGACGCGCTGCACGACGTGTCGCTCGAGGTGAGGACCGGAGAATTCCACGCCGTGTTGGGCCCGAACGGCAGCGGCAAGACGACGCTGGTGCGGGTCGCGCTCGGTCTCGTCGCGCCGGAGACGGGAACCGCGGAGCTTGCAGGCCAGCCGGCGTCCGCCTGGTTGCGGCGCGACCTCGCTCGCGTGGTGGGTGTGGTGACGCAACGGGAGGACAATCTCTTCCCGCAGCAGGTGCGCGAGACCGTGTTGCTCGGCCGCTATCCGCACCTGTCGTTCTGGGGCGTTGAGCGTCCGGCCGACCGTGCGGCGGTGACCCGGGCGCTGGAGCGTTGCGACGCGCTCGCCCTCTCGGAACGCTGGATCTGGACTCTGTCGGGGGGGGAGTACCAGCGCGTGCGTCTCGCCCGAGCGCTCGCGCAGGAGCCGCGCCTCCTGGTGCTCGATGAGCCGACGGCGTCGCTCGACGTGCGCCACGAAATGGAGCTGTTCGAGCTGGTCCGTGGGCTCGTAGACCGCCACGGGCTCGCCGTGGTCATGATCACGCACCACGTGAACCTCGCCGCGCGCTTCGCCGACCGGGTGCTGCTCTTGGAGAATGGGCGCACCGCCGCCCAGGGCGCCCCTGGCGCGGTGCTGACGCGCGAGACCGTCGAGCGCGTCTTCGCCTGGCCGGTGGCGATCGAGCCGTTCGACGGACGTCCCCAAATGATTCCCTTGCGCCAACCGAAGGAGCCTACGTGAACACCGTTCTCCTATTGCTCGCGCTTGCCGTTCAGGACACCGTCGTGTTGAAACCGGTCGTCGTGACGGCGACGCGCGTCCCGACACCGGCCGATGCCGTCACGGCCGCCGTCACGGTGATCAGCGGCGCGAGTCTCCGGGAGCGTGGCATTCGCACGGTGGGCGCCGCGCTGCGTGAGACGCTGGGAGCGACGGTCGTCGAGACCGCGGGGCCGGGGAGCCAGACGTCCTTGTTCTTGCGGGGCGGCGAGAGCGACTACGTGAAGGTGCTGCTCGACGGCGTGCCGCTCAACCAGCCGGGAGGCGCCTACACCTTCGCGCACCTGACGACCGATGATGTCGAGCGCATCGAAGTCGTGCGCGGCCCCGTGAGCGTCCTGTACGGCTCGGATGCCGTGGCGGGCGTGGTCCAGATCTTCACGCGCACGGGCCCGAGCGGA
>Ga0209382_10006747_pt1 | contig 14728 bp, 24 predicted proteins | sample SoiMetdeltSBSDD5_FD_187599 | JGI IMG/M metagenome (GOLD analysis project Ga0209382, IMG submission 187599) | Bulk soil microbial communities from a Populus tree surrounding site in Tennessee, USA - Soil MetaG P. deltoides SBSDD5 (SPAdes) (version 2) | ecosystem: Environmental > Terrestrial >... | reverse complement strand
GGGGGCCCGGTGGCCGCCGGCCCGCGGGCCCCGCACCCCCAGCGACGATCTTGCCCCCGCACATCGAGATCAATGAACATTGAAGATCACCATTGTGCCCTACCCCTACCCCTTGCCGCCCAAAGATCTTGGCTCTACGGCCATTCTAGAGGTCATACTTTCAGCCGACTTACATTTGACCCTTACGGCCGATGTATACGATCACTCGCTGTAGCACGATCGATACACACCCACACTACAGAAAGGCACGACATGAATCGTGAGGAATACGAGCAAGGACAGAAGCGAATCGGGGACGAATATCGCGCAGCACGCGAGATTATCAATAGGGAGCGTAACAATGAGATTCGTTGTATAAACCAAGGGTTTGAGGATAAGCTATATGCGCTCGACAGGGTATACAACGACATGATTACCTGTCTATATAACACGCGTGTCGAACAACTTGCCGCACTACAGCTTGAATATTTCATCGCGCAGAAAGGTGCCCGCACCAATGAAACGTCACCTGAATAACGACCTCGCGGCATCCGACGCTGGCGTATATCACGCCGAGATCGTCACCTATCACTACCTCTACGAAATCCCCGTAGCGAATGGCGCGAAATACTTCGACCTACGCCATCCGGGGTGGGCGCGACGCGTCGATCTCCAAACGTTCAACATGCTGTACACGTCCTCAGACATCCTTGCGCAGATCTACAGCACCGACTCCCGCGAGACCGCCGAATACAAGCAATGGTCGCATCGCACGCTCATTGCCCACGGGCTTTTTACGCACCCTGGTGAGCGCAACGGCTATGACTCTCTCACTGTTGTGTGGCGCTACGCCGTCGAGGACCGCAGAAACCCGGTCGCGCAGTGAACGACATCGGCATGTTGCGCACGCATGAATACCGCCTCATCTCTCTACTCAAGAGCCTGCGCACGCTCAACGGCAATGGCTACTATCCGCGTATGGGTGAGTTGGTGCGGTTCGATGACAAGCGCGAAACGGTCCCCTACAGCACGATGGTCTCCCGTCGTCGCAGGATTCGCGAACTGGTCACCCGCAAGCTTGCTACGTGGGAACTGGACAACGCAGGCCATCCCGTACGGCTCACCATCACCACCGCGGGATATTCAGCACTCTCTCACCTCGGCGAATGGCCAGAAAGGCGCGACATGTCACGTGCACGGTATCACTCACCCGAATGGCGCCCGCGTTTCATCTGGCGTAGCGCGCAAATTCACGCCCGCTATCTTGATCGGCTTATGCCTAGCTGGTGGCACAATGAGGCGTTCTTGCGCGATTTTATGGCTAACGTCGCCCCTCACTATCGGTTTATCTGGGATCAGCTGGTGAGGCAGCGCAGGGGCGAATAGCCCGCGCACATAAAGCGCCCCACACGTCACGTGTGGGGCGCTTTTACGTTCACATCTTCGCGATGCGTATAATCCCGTCAACGATAAATATTGCGATGAATGCAGCGAATCCATAGGTGTATGGCCCGGGTGCCGACGTCACCACGAGCGTAACGCCATACGCTGCGACCGCGTAGGCCAGCACAGCCAACACACGCACTACAACCGCCATGCCTCTACCACCTTAGTACCATCGCGAGCGACCCACCCGACAACGCCATCACAACCGCACCCGCCAGCGGGAGCGCTACCCACGCAATGGCGAACCCTATCCCCGTTGCAAGCGCCAGCCCCCACGTGACGCACACCGCCACCATCGTACTTCCACCCCTATCGTCCTGTCTGTGTCGTGCCATGACACACTACCCACTCCCCTAGAAACTCCGCGATGCGCTGGTCCCGGCCGTCGTTGTACGCGATGAGATCTTGCACGTAGTCCTGTACGATCTCCCAGCCGACCACACCATTGGGCAGTGCAATGAATGCGGCTACGTCGCTATGCTCTCCGTGCATGTCGTACACACGGACTCCGCACTTGTATCCGGCCCTGGTGGCCGCTGTCAACGCACAGTAGACAAGTCCCTGATAGTCTTGAGTGTTGATCCATTCCTTGCGCATGAGTGTCCGCAGCGTCTCCCGCAACAACTTCTCCGCTATCTGCGCGCTCATGGTTTCCGCGGTACGCTGCGCGCCCTCGTCCATCACGCCACTCCAATCTGCTTTGTCTGCTTCAGTCCTCATCGCATCCCACTTTGATAGGTTCGGTAAAGCCATTCTCGGTTGCCTTGCGCCTGTTGTCGACACCGGCGATTCTCCATTCTCTGTCGCGTACCTGTACGATGTCGTCACGACCCATGGTCAACGCCATACCTATCGACTCCCAGACCGTACCGCGAAACTTCTGTTTCTCGATTCTCTCTGCTTTCTTTGGTATACCCGCGATACGTACCTGTGGACCGGTAATGATCTGTCGAGGGCCATATATTTCCATCGACTCATATGCGTTCTTGAGACGCATTCCAGCGCCCACGCCTGACGTAATAAGGTCGTCAAGCGCCTGTTTATCGATCTCCGTGACAAATACCGAATCTGTATCCGCATACAATACGCTTCCTTTCGGCATTGCTGACATGACGTCCCACAGCTGTACCCGCGCAACGGCTTGCACGTAGCCCGTGATCATCGGCATAGAATGCTGCCACTCCACTTTCCCCGCGTGTAGCCACATCGTTGTACCGATTTGAATGTACTCATGCTCCTCTCCTGCTTTGTCGTCCCATATGAATCCCGCTTCTACACGCGACTCGGGCATCTCTCCGTCGTATTCCCAGCTCTGATATGTCATCGCCATACGGCCAATAATCGACCGTGACCATTGTTTGAGAATCGCCTTGAGCCAGGGCGGTACGTCCTCGTCCCCCGCCGCTAGCGCGGCCATGATCCATTCGCCCCAGGCGGCCATGGCGGGCGCGGTCCGGTAGGCCCGCCCCGACTTGATCATCACGTGGGCACCTGCCTTGACCGCGGCCAGGACTTCGACGTCCCAGAGGACCGTCTGAAACCGCCCGACAGGCCAGAGGATGCGGCCCTCGACTTCGGCCGGGACTACCGGCTCACTGGTCTCGATCTCACATTCCACAAGGAGAGCGGCTTTTCCCTCATTTATGACACGCCAGCAGTCACGTGCGTGTTCTATGACACCCACATACTTGACCGGCACCTCACGGTCACGCGCAATACGCGGATACGCCTGCTGAAAGTCATATTCATAGACAGTGATTCCATTGAGTTTCCCATGCCAGTACGCTTCACAACGCCCCGCCCACATCGCACGACGTTCCAGCGCCAATACGTCCGTCTCACTGTGTACGGTGAGCTTGTGGGTGAGAAACTTGTGCCGATACGCTGCCCACGCCTGGCCGTTGCCCGTGACTTGCCAATTACCCATGTCGGCATCTTTTAACCATTCTAGGTACGCGATAACAGCTGTAGCAAGTATACGGCAATCGCTCCGGCAACGATTAAGCCAATCATCCATCCCGGCACTCTCAGGCGGGAGAGGAGGTTTACCAATACCGAACCATATTCCGATCTGCTCGATTCCGGCGGGGAAGACGGAGAATGAGTCGCAAAGAATAAGCGTCGCACCATCTCGTCGCCACTCAATCCACGTTCCGCGTGGGGTAATATTGTGAGCGCCGAGTGCCCATCCGAGAGAGGGCAGTACTTGGAACACACTAGCAATTCTGACATCGTAGGCAAGATTGTGACACCAGAGGATTGTGCGTCCATGGCCGCTAGTAAAGTCGGACACGTCGCGCCACAGACGCTCAACATCGACGTAATCACGACCGTCCTGCGTATATTTCCCGTCCCTGCGGCGTGTCGCATAGATGGCGACTGCGCATCGCCAGCGCTGGTGTTCGACTCCTCGCTCATAGGTTTTCGTTGCCTCCGTATCGACGAAGATGTGCCGTAGCGGTAGCCGCGTCAGTTCATTCCGGCGTATGTTGTGCCAGCGTCGTTCATTCATCACGCACCCCTATTTCGGTGGAACAATAGGGTAGGTGCCGGTGTATGCGAATCCGACGATGTCGATCGGATAATCCTCCGGAGCGGTATCTATTCGCGCCTGCAATCGCTCAACCGCATCCCTGACAACAGCGATACGGCTACGAATCGTGTCCGTGCGCAACGTGGAGTGCCATATCGAACGCGCACCGGTCTGCTTATCCCGCACGTAGATCTCGATATGCTGCCAATATTTGGTAGATGACCGGCGTTCCAGCGCGGGCCCGAACTCGGATGCGACCGGGCGCCGATTTAGCGGGCGCGTCAACTCCGATACCTTCTGCGCCAGCGCAGCGCGGGCCTCACCAACCGCGGCAGCCCACTGATCTTTAGTGATTTCCGGCACTAAGTCGTGGATGGAGTCGAACGCTTTCCATATGCCGACTTTAGATTTGACGGCACGGATGGCAGCGCTTAAGATGAAGGTTGCCACAGAATCATCCCCTGATCTCTGCTGTGCACCAACGCGATCGGACCGTCGTCACACCACGGCGGTCCGTTTGCTATGTGTCGTTCAGGACTCTGCTGACAAGGTTCGCCAGTCGCGATGTTCGGGCGTTACGTCGCGGGGTTTGACGTCCCCACGGCACCGTTGCGCCTTGACGTCGGCTGAACGGTAAGGGTTGTACTGTGCCGTCGCCGGTCTCGGTTGTGTCTTCCTCGCGGTAGTTTTTCGTGGCATCCGCTCGCGTCCCCTCTGCAATCGTCGTCCACTGTGTTCCGTCCCATTCCTTGACCGTATAGCGGCCGTAGCGCGGCAGTTTCTTCGGGCGTCCGCGGGCATGTGACCACACAACCCATTGCCACGCACAAAGGATGGCACCCTCCCGCGTGTCGCTATCGAGCGGAATCGCCTTACGTGCTGGGCGTTTCCCGCTCTGTGTCAGCGTTACGAGGAAGGGTGCCATCGTCATCGCGCACGTCCCGTTGCGCGATTATTCCGATGGCGCGACAAGCGCAGCCATCTCAAGCGCCATCGGAAGCTGCTTTTCCATGAGCTGCAATGCCTTGGTCGCGCGGGCGCCATCCCCCTCGTAACACGACCTACGCGCGATCCCGAGCGTAGCCGACAGACGTGCGACCTCATTGAATAGGGGCCGCAATTCCTGCGGCACCGTGGGGCGTGTCGCCGCGTCGCCATTGGTTGTCTGCGCGGCATCCGGATCCATATCCGCATCGGTGGGTGTCGTGCTGCGTGTGCGCGCCATGATGTGCCTCCTCTGGATAGGCCCGCCCCGCGCTCTGCTCCGGCCGTTTACGCGGGGCGGGTGTCTGCGTGTCGTGCGCTTGTCGTACGGCTGCGTCAGCCGAGATACTTCAATGAGATGACTGTGCGGCCCTTGCGCGTGCCCTTGCCGACGAACACCAGCGGTAGCGGCCACTGTCCGATACCGTCCAGTGCACGCAGGACCGCCAGGATCTTGTACGCGCCGGTATTGAGGATGATTCGCTCGGGGAGATCCTTGAATTCCGCTTCGATCGACGCGAAGAATGGCAGTTCCGAGTCCTCGTACTGTCCCTCATTGATGTGGAATCCGTGCGCGAGGAATGGCCGGTCCAGCACATCCTTGCTCGACGCGGTGAGTGGCTCCTTCAGTGCGTCCGCGACGGTTTCGGCGGTCTGCGCCTTGCGGATCGCCTCCGCGAGGTACTGCATAGTGTCTGCGTTCGCTTCCTCGGCCTTCGCCTGAAGCCACACCACGAACTCTTCGACGACCTCGTCATCGGTTGCTTCGGGTACGCCGACGACAGTTGGTGTCGTTACCGCGCGGATTCTCGCGTCCGTATCGGGCACGGCGAGTTGCGCGTCTGCTGCCGGGGTGACCTTGAATTCCTGCCCGGTAGCGTCCTCTTCCTTTTCCATCTTGCTTTTAGTCACAGGGTTCCCCTCCTCTGCGCTATCCGCATTTCAGCGAATAGGTTTCTCATGTCGCCGTGGGTCATCTTTTTCTTCTCTGCCACTGCGCAGATGAAGACAAGTGCTAGATACAGCATGCGAATAACGACAACGGGACGATTGTCTTGCAAGTGGAGATCTGTCACCTCCCCCCGCAATGCCGCTAAGCGCATGTTGTACACGAGTTGTTCCACGCGACTAATCAGCTCATAGTCGTTCGGGAACGTGTCGCCTCTGTCGGGCATGGTCATCCTCCCTTCCGGGGTCGTGTCCGGATGACGCGCCCGGAGCGTAACACGACCGTTGCACTGTGTATAGTGTGCAGCCCCGTGCGTTTCTGGGGAAAACACACGGGGCTGCACTGCGTCAACCGCGCACGGCACGACAGATACGCGGTGACGCGGCGCTCAATCCGCCCTCTGGCCCGTACGGAGAGCGCCCGACCCCCCGGTCAGCTGGTCGCGAGCGGCGCCGGAACGTGCGTGTGCGCCCCATCGCCAGACGCACCGCCACCCCCCGACGCGGCCAGCGTCTCCAGCGCATCGGCGAGCCGCTTGAGATCCGCTGCCTGCGCGCGGATCGCGTCGTTGATCTGACAGTTCTCTGTGTATCCCTGATACTTCGTGCCGCCGGGTGCGTTGTAGTCCGGCACCACGCACTGTTCACGCATGTGCAGGATGGCGTCGAGCCGGTAGTTCATGACGTGCAATACCCAGCTTTGACCGTCGGTCATGTCTGCTCCCATCGTGGCCACCGACCACGGCGACCCATCCTCGTCATAATCGGGGTCGCCGCTGAAATGCCCTATCTCCGTGTGGGGGTTGTCCCCGTCGTACGGTTCCGCAGTCCACCCCGTCGACTTCGCCCACTCAGTACGGTCATAGATGATGTACTTGAGCCGCTTCGTGTCCGCGGGGGTGGCGAGAATCCGTGCAATGACTTCGCCCATTGTCGCAGCCGCACTGCGGAAATCCTTGTCGACGTCGATCGCACGGACCTCTTCCTTGCTGTCGGCATCGCTGTACTCCGCGGACACGCCCGCCGTGTCGTCGGGATTGTGACCAGACGTGCGCTCCTGGTGTGCAGCGTCGCCAATCCATCCGTCCGATGTGGTGTCACGCCCCGGGAAAGCGACGTTGAATCCCTGCCGTAGGGCCGTGAGAGCTACGGTGAGGACCGCGCCGGACTGTAGCGATGGATCGGGACAGTCAAGTTGCCTGCTACTCATGGGACAACCCCCAATGCTGGGCCGCGCTCAGTCGGTCCCGGCCGCCGTTGCGCTGCGCGTGTCTGCGCGCTCGCCGCTCTGCGTCAGGATCTCGGCGACCTCATCGTCCGTGCCGACAAGATGGTTGGCCACGGTGTACTCGCCGTTCTCTCCGCCGTCTACGTGCGCGTTGACGGTCATGAATCCGGGCTGCCCGCTCTCGACGCGGTTGACGATCCGTACCCGTGCCCGATCTTCGTTGCTGACCGTCGCCGTTCCGGCGGGTTTCTCGTCGCTGATTTCGTGCTGTGCGGGGTCGGTCATGATTCCTCCGTGCCTTCCTCTGTGGATGGTTGCCCCTGCTCCCGTTCGCGAGCAATGTCCCGCGCGGTCTGTTGCATGACCTCGCGCTGTCTCTGTTGGCGCGCAAGGGCGTCACGGAGCGGTTCGGTTTGCTGGCGGGGGCTTGTCATGGCCCTAGTCTAGTGCCGGTCGACGTCCGCTGTCTAGGCGGTCAGCTGGAGAAATAGATCAGCGTCTATGGCATCGTAGCCCTGGGCGACCAAGCGCGACATCGCATCTTCCGCACTGATGAGTTCCTTGTTTTTCGCCTGCCGAATCTGGGCAGGCGTAAGGGTTTTCGACACCGTTGTGCGATCGATGTCCCAAATGGTAAGCAACTCGTCACGCTGCGACGGCGGAACCTGTAGCGCGTCGAGCTGTGCCGTGACCTCGATTTCGTCGACTTTCCCTGTAATGTAAGCGGATCGGATACGCGTGATGGCCGCATTGACAAACCGTTGCGTGCGTTTGATGTCTGCTAACGCCATCATCAGCTCCACAGTGATCTCGGCGTAACCCAGCGACAGCAACAGTTCCCGCGTCATCGACGCGTCCAGAACCTGCTCATCGTACATTTGCACAATCTGTGCGCGGGTCAGTTCTTTAGTGGTGTCGTCCTGCCGCGTCTCCTCCAGCGCCAGCAGCGACGCGGCATCGTCCGGCGCAAACCCATGCGAGATAAGGGTTTCCAGCGCCGCGTCACGTGAATACACACCGTGGCGGTACAGGAGTCGAACCGTCTCCTGTGGGATCAGACGCGTGCGCATCCTCAGCATGAGCGGTAGATACCGGTTCTTGATACGGGATTCCAGGAACATGCGCCCGTACTCATCCTCACCGATGAATCCACGGTTAAGCGCCTCCGTGGCAAAGTCGATGCCGGGTGGCGTTCCCGCCGTCTCGATCAGCGTCGCGAAATCGTCTGGTATCAAGCCGTTTTCGTGCGCTACCCGCTTACCTTCCTCCAGGGTGAGATGGCCTTGGTTGACCGCGTCCGCCGCGTCCACCGTAGACATTCGGCTGAATTGCAGCTGGTCTAGGACATCGAACCATTCATTGCGGATCGGACCCTGTACGATGCCACGCCGGTACCGGTCCGCATCGATGAATCCACGCCGGAACGCCTCGCCCAAATCGGCCGGTGGCAGCGGTTCCCCGCCCAGTTCCGTGAGCCTGCGCCAATCCTCGCCCGACACGCCGCTTTGCGCGGCGATGCGCGCACCTTCGTCCGTGCTCACAATCGAGCGGTTCCACATGGCCGCGAGATCCGTTGGCGACACAATGTATCGCCGCAGCGCCAACAGATTGCTCTGCTCCCGTTCCGTGAAACCGTGCCGCTGTAGGTAAAAACGTGCGACATTCTCTCCGATGGTGCCACGGTTCACCATATCGAGAATGTATGTCACGGCGGGAAATGCAGTGTTGAGCTGGACGAGGCGCTCAAAGCGGGTGTCGTCGATACCGGACTTATTCGCTTCAACGTCCCATGTGGGCGGTCCGTCGATCCCGCGCGCTTTAGCGGCCGCGGCATCGGTCGGCGTGATGATGTTGTTGGGATTCGCCGCGATCAGCCGCAGAATCACCGGGTTCAGTTCGTTGGACAACAGGTTGACGATGCCACCGGCGAACGCTACGCCGGTAGCCGACGATGCGGCCAGGGCTTGCCACTGGCCACGTTTGAACGCCATGAACTCGACCAGGGCGCGCATTTCTGGCGACAGGTCCGGTTCTGCTGCGATTTTCTCTAACAGCGGGCCGATTGCCGACTTGCTTTCATCAGACATGAGGTCCGTGAAGTCGCCGAGTGCCGATAGCGCAACGGCTTTCGTGTGCGGCCCCATGCGCTGGCGTGAATACACTGACGCATCGGCGACGATTTTTGCTATGCGTCCCGCGATTCCACCACCGGGGGATGCGACCTCATTGTGTTCCGGTGTCGTCATAGGAGCCTCCGTAACACCGATTCGAGTTCACGCGCCAGCCATGCCGTGAATGCCGGTGACGAACGCAACAGCCAGTTGGCTATCTTGTCGCGATTCGCATATGCGTAATTGAGCAATGCCAGCAGCATCGCACCAGCGAGCCACGCCGCGAATTTCTTAGGATCGGTCAGCCGTTCATACCACACGTCGACCGTGCGCCGGAGCTTTTCGATAACGCCGTTTATCTTGGCGATAAGCCAGTCACGCACGGCATTGAGCTTGTCGATCAGCGTCGCGACTGCGTTACGTGCCCACCGATCCAGTGTCGAGATGAGTGCACGCAGCGTCGACGATACGGTATTGATCGTTGCCGTTACCCAGCGCCGCAGCACGGCTATCGCGTTATTGATGAGCGCCGGTATGCGAATGTCGATCAGCCACTTGAGTGTGGTGTACGCCTCGTTCGCGAGTAGCCGCACCCGCGCCGCGAACGCATCCCCCTTCGCGCGCAGGTAGTCAAAGCCGGACTTGAGCCACCGCGCGAATTCCACGCCATCGTCCAGTACGCCCATGATCCGATCGGCTATCCACCGTGCCGGTGTACTCAGGAATCCCGGCACAAGGTCAATCAGTTTGTATATCCACGTGCGGGGATTCGTGGCCATCTCAGAGTGCCTGCACTTCCTTGATCGCGGCGGCCCTCTGGTCGATCAGGCTCCGCACGCTTTCGGGACTGTAGTGACGTAGCGACACGGTCACCATGCCGCGAATGCCCTCGGGCACTACCTCGAAATTGATTTCCATAGAGGGATCGAATGTCCCCCCGTCGACAAGCACATCAACCTGTCGCTGTGCAGTAATTCGCCAATCCGTCGCCATAGCCCGTCACCTTCTCAGAGATCCGATCAACCGCCCGAATGCGTCTACGGATACGCCGTGCGTGTCTAATGCCTTGCCGAGATTGACGACATGCCCACGGTAATCCCGGCCGCCGTAGTCCGGCCCGAAGTCGCCGTTGTAGGTGCCGCCCGTGCCTCCGCTTCCGCCTGGCACATCCGGTTCTGTGGGAATCCCGCGAATCGGCTTGATTCCCCATTGCCCACGCCACTGTTCGGCGAAATCCGTCTGATAGATCTCGATGTGCATGTGATCGGTGTGCGGATTCTTACCGGTGTACGGGCGCGGTTTCCAGCCGTAGGTACGGCTGTAGAGTGTGCGGTTCCATATGATGTACCACAGCACCCGCTCGCGTTTGTCGATATGATTCACGACCCACAAGGGATCGATACCGTCCCTGTCGACGTCAATCGCATGAGAATACCCGTTGTGCCCCGGGTTATGGCCGTATGAGGTGCGCACCTTCGGATTCGCATACCAGCCGTCCGTGCGATGGTCGCGATTAGGCCAGCGCCAATCCAGCTCGGGCCACAGCCTGATGAGCGAGGGTGCGAGTGCCGCCATGCATCATCACCCGCCTCATGCGCCAGGGAAGAATGGACGACTCGTCAGTGCAGCCGTAAATGCGCCTGGCGCACCGGTCGTATTCTGGAATGTGAACCGTATCTGACTCGGTGTCAGATACTCATGACGCGGCTCTAGCGAATGCAGGTGTGTGATCGTGTCAAGTCGTGTCAGTACGGCCAGATAGCTTCGCGCGCTTAATGTGGCGAGCCACGTTGCTAGCGACGTGTCGATGTTCAGTAGCGCCGGACCGGGACGAATGAATGACGTGTCAATGGTGACCGTCGCACCCGCGCCAACGGCCGTACCCACTTGCGAGAACAGAATATTGTCGGTGATATTCCCGCCGAGCCCCGTCCCCTTCGCCGATGCCGACGCGAGAGTAAGCGACCACGTGACCGCACCCGCGGAGAATGTCAACGTGATCAGTACCCACGGCCCCATGACAGGCACCACTATCTGTACCTCACCAGGCGCGGGAAGTTCGAATGTGTGCCCGGGGTGAAAGATGCTCGGAGGGTCGGTATCCTGAAATTGCATCTCTATCTTGACGGGATTCGTGGCGTTGACGAAGCGCATATACAGGGCGGGTACGTCACCCACAAAGTGTGGCCCGCGTGTCGCACTGATGCCACCACCGACCACGCTTTCCCCTATGTAAAGCTTATCGCCTTGCGCGATAAACCGTCCCCAGTCCGGATATCCGTGCGGTTCAGGAGTTGTCATTTACGGCACCTCCACCGATTCCGGTTCTATCTCCGACGATGCAATCGGCGCTATGTATAGGATCGGCACGGGTGGCGCCACGTTGGTGGCCGTTTCGACAACGAAGAAACGCAGATAGAGCGTGTGATCATAGATGTCAAGATTATATGCGGTGAAGCCCCACGCGGACCCGGTAGGATAGTTCTCTACATCCCACTTCAGCGTGTCGTCATCAGCGATAATCCATTTCGAACGGTCATGCGGGATGACCGTATCGCCGGAGTGTGTAATGCGGAATCCGACTAAACCGCTAGGTCCCGGAGGTATCAGTATCTCTATGCGTTGTACTACACCATCGTCAAACGGGAGCGCGGTGGCTTGTGGCGCCACGATGGAAGTGGCCGCCGGTACGGTGACGTCGAACACCTCCACACGTGACGCCATGACGCTACTCGCATTGACACGACAGGTAGGCGTATGGAACGTTGCCGTTGGCTGTAGCGGCCACGAGTTGGGCAGTCAGGACGTATGTGCGGTTGTACACATCGCCCGTTGTAGGGTCGTCAGCGTCGATTTCATGCGCTTCCGTTGAGCCTGCCGCGGCTTCGATTTGCTCCGTGTTCACCTCGTGGACAACGGTACCGGTGAGGCTATCCTGCCGGATGCGCAGTTGGACGCCGGTCGTGTTCGCACCGGTAGTTACCTGCGCCGTTCCACGCAGCCGGAAGGTCCTGCCTACGGCGCTGATAGAGCACCCGCCGAGTGTTGCCACAACGGTTTCCGCCGTTGTGACCAGTACGGTATCCGTGGGATTTTCAACGGAGATTGTGTATCCAGGCATGGCGTTAGCTCGATTCCTCTTCCATGAGCGGCGGGATAGGCCAGAAGTGCGTAAACGGCCCCGTGGGGAATTCGATGATGAATGCCGTCAAAGCACTGAATTGATCACCCGCGTCCAGCGTCGCAGTGATACTACGCAACCGGTGTCCCTGCGGTAGGAATAATCCGTCCGTGGGGAAACCGAGGGTCACAACGTCCGCTGTCGCGAATGAGCCGACGGCACCGCCGAACGCGCTATACGAACGGGTCGTGTTGGCGACCTGTATGTCCTCGACTATCGCACGCCACCATACGGACGTGCCGTTGTCCGCCGCGAGCGAGATTTCCCGGTCACCCGCAACCGCACTCGCCGTTAAGCTCACGGAGAATGAGCGGATAAGCCAGTGCGCAGCCATATTCGGCGTGATGCTGAATTCTGCGCCAGCAGCAGGGGCGGGGAATGTCTCCACTCGCCACGTTGGTTTGTTTCGCGGGTCTACCATCGCGCATACTCCTATGTGGATACGCCCGTGTGACAGGGTGGGTTGTCACACGGGCGCGCAATCCGATGTGGATGGTTAGCGCAGTTGCGCGAGGTGCCACGCGACGTTGACCGTACCGGCGGCAGTGATGCGCGCGACCGACGACAGCGTGCTCCCGCGGTTGTCGCTGTTGAATACCGGAATATGCGGCGTACCATGCGCGAGTGCGAGGCCGACGAACCAGTCCCGCGTCTCTATCGCCTCCACCGGCCCGGGGCCACCGGCGCGCAGGTTGCCCGTATCCGAGCCTGAGATGGCACACGCGAGTACTTCCGCGTCCGCGGTGTATCCCAGTACCGCGTAATCTGTGTTGCCCTTCAACAGGTCACTTGTCGTTGTGATGACAGTACCGGCAGACCAGTCGCCCGACGTCGCGGGGCCCGCGGTGGCGACGACGACCGTGAGGTGATTCACGATGCGCGGCTTGATCTGCTCCCACGTGTGCAGACGCGCGTCCACACCAGGGAGATTCTGGTAATAGACCAGAATCGCACCGGCGTCGACTTCGGCACCGCCTCCGCTCAGCTCTACGCGGAGATTGTCGTTGGGGTACAGGGATTGCTCGTCACGATCGCCCATCAGGTTACGGACGATGGCTGCCGTGTTGTTGAAGCGGATGCCGCGTACGTCATCGTGCATACGCGGCGACCGGACCTGTAACGCACCGGCGGTAGCGCCTTGCGCCCACATACCTTCCAGGTATGCGAATTGCCCCTCGGGGAAACTGCGAACCTGGAACGTATTGCCGGTGTTCGCAGTCAGTGCGGTGAGTGTTGCGCCCGGGTTCGTGACACGACCCGTGACAACTTCCAGCGCGAGACCCATGATGTTGTCCCCCTGATCTCAGTGTGTAGTCCGCGACCTGGGTTAGCGCACGCCGCGCCGGAATTGGGAAATGAGCCGCGCGTTCTGCACCATGCGCGCGAGGTTCGTCTCCATGTCGCCGCGCGGGGTCTGGTTCACCTGGCGTTGCACACCCTCCAGGAATGGAACGAATTCGTTCATGAACCGTTCCATCTTGCCGGCCTTCGCGGCGACGCCTGCCGCGATGCGCTGGGCGCCCGCCTCAGCCGCAGCGCGCCACTCCTCCAGGGTGACCGCAGCCGTGTTGCGCTCCCACTTGTCGGCCTTCGCGACCGTGTTGTTAATCCAGACCTGTTTCTGCCGCGCGGCTTTCGCAGTCGGGGCTTCGGTCACGCGTCGCACGCCCTCGATCACCTGTTGCGTCGCGCCGGACGTCCTTGACTTCCACTTCTCCGTGATCTGGGCCGGATTTCCTCGTACTGTCATCGTCTTTCCCCCCTGCCGTTTCGGACTCCTCCTCTAGGTATTCTAAGACGCGAGCACGCCATTTCCTATACGCTTCGCCGCTTTTTGAGTGCAATTCGCGGTTGTGTATTACTCCACGCGCTAATCCACATGGGACACAGTCACGTTTGCCACTACGCCAGCGATTGAAAGCAATGGGATTACCGCACGCACATTGCATATATAAAGACGCCATCCCCCCATTATCCCCCCCACCCCCAGCGTAGGAGAATGGTATGGGAGTGCGTGTTATGCGATGAGAGATTAGAAAGCAATGAAAAGGGACGTGCTTGGCCGTATGACGCGAAGTAGTTAGTATGCAATGCAATGCGTTTTGTTGTGCACACAAGGTGTAAATAGCATGCAAAAGCTGCACACTCAATGTATTCGTGCAATAGGTGCTATCCCCTATCTGTGCGCGGCAACCGTAAAAACAAATACTATATGGCCAACATCCCACCATACATATGCACAAGGTTTGCAAAGGGATATAAGCGACGACTGCGGGCAAATTTGTGGCCAGCGGCGCCAGCAGCGCGGGCCGGGCCCC
>Ga0209382_10006745_pt1 | contig 14729 bp, 11 predicted proteins | sample SoiMetdeltSBSDD5_FD_187599 | JGI IMG/M metagenome (GOLD analysis project Ga0209382, IMG submission 187599) | Bulk soil microbial communities from a Populus tree surrounding site in Tennessee, USA - Soil MetaG P. deltoides SBSDD5 (SPAdes) (version 2) | ecosystem: Environmental > Terrestrial >... | reverse complement strand
CTGGCTCAAACCCGAGCTGGTCGCGGAGGTGAAGTTCTCTGGATGGACGCCGGATGGATACCTGCGCGCGCCCGTGTTCCTGCGGATGCGGGACGATATCGCCGCGGACGACGTGCGCACGGGTCCGGAAGCCGGCGAAACAGGCGCGCATGTCGAAACTGGCTCAGGGTCCAAAGCGACCGCCAAGGCCGCCAGCGATCTGGACCAGGTTCTCGCGCAGCTCGATCAGCAGGGGAACCGCCTCGATCTGCAGGTGGGTTCGGCACGCATCCGGCTCACGAATCTCGACCGCGAATACTGGCCCGGCGGCGCGCGCGGGCGCCCGCCCGCGATCACGAAGCGCGACCTCCTCCGGTACCTCACGCGGGCATCTCCCCATCTGCTCACGCACCTGAGAAACCGTCCCCTCACGATGATCCGCATGCCGGAGGGGATTGGTGGTGAACGCTTCTTTCAGAAACACTGGCACCAGGAGCGACCTGCGTTCGTCGAGACCGTGCGGGTCTTCTCCGGTTCGAAGGACGAGCAGCAGGACTACCTGCTTGCCAACAATCTTCCTACCCTGCTCTGGCTGGGTCAGGTCGGCACGCTCGAGTTCCACGTCTGGCACTCGCGCGCCGAGGTCGGTCCGGATGCAAAAAACAAGCGCACCGACTACTCGCGCTCGCTCGAGGCGCTCGAGTCCTCGGTGCTCAATTATCCCGACTACCTCGTGTTCGATATCGATCCCTACATCTATTCGGGCAAGGAGCCGAAGGGCGCCGAACCGGAGCTCAACAAGAAGGGCTTCGCGACCGGACGGCGCGTGGCGTTCTGGCTGCGCGACCTGCTGCGCGAGATGTCGCTCGAATCGGCGATCAAGACCTCGGGCAAGACAGGTCTGCACCTCTTCGTCCCCATCGAGCGGACGGTGACCTTCGACGAGGCTCGGACCATCTGCGAGATGGTGGGTCGGCACCTGATGCGATCGCATCCCAGGGAGATCACGATGGAATGGGCCACCGTGAAGCGGACCGGAAAGATCTTCATCGACTACAACATGAACGTCCGCGGGAAGACCCTGAACGTCGCCTATTCGCCACGCGGGGTCCCGGGCGCCCCGGTGTCCATGCCCCTGAGCTGGGAAGAGCTGGAGGCTGCAGAACCGGGCGACTTCACGCTCCTGAATGCGCCGGCCCGCTTAGACAGGGCGGGCGACCGGTGGCATGATATCTTTGCGAGGAAACAAAGCCTTGCGAAGGCTTTCGAAAGTGTCGAGCGAAAAAGGAACTGAGTAACTAAGGGGCAGCAAAATGGCCGCACCACGCTCAATCGGCAGTCTTACGATCTCGTTCGGGCTCGTCGCCATTCCGGTCAAGCTCTATACCGCCACGCAGTCGACGGGCCAGATTTCCTTCAACCTGCTGCACAAGGAGTGCGGCTCCCGCCTCCGCCAGCAGTACGTCTGCCAGAAGGACGGCCAGATCGTCGAGCGCGACGACATGGTCAAGGGCTACGAATTCGCGAAGGACCAGTACGTCGCTTTCTCGCCCGAAGAGATCAAGACCCTCGAGGAAGTCGGCACGCATTCCGTCGAGATCTCGGAGTTCGTGCCGGTCGAGTCGATCGATCCCGTGTATTTCGACAAGACCTACTACCTCGCGCCCGACAAGGGCGCCGGAAAGCCGTACACGCTGCTGACGGAGGCGCTCAAGGAGTCAAAGCGTTGCGCCGTGGGTCGCTGGGCCGCGAAGGGCAAGGCGTACATCGTAATCCTGCGACCGATCGGCGACGTCCTTACGATGCAGCAGCTGCGCTTCGCGACCGAGGTCCGGCCCGCGACGGAGATCGACGTAGGCAAGGCCGACGTCAAGCCGGGCGAGATGAAGCTCGCGCGTCAGCTCATCGATCAGCAGCAGGCCGACATGTTCGACCCCACAGCTTACGTGGACGAGGTCCGCGGGCGGATCGAGGCGGCGATCCAGAAAAAAGTGGAGGGTCAGGAGATCTCGATCTCGGAGGGCCCGGCGCCCAGCACCGGCAAGGTCATCGACCTGATGGAGGCATTGCGCGCAAGCCTCGAGAAGACTGAGTCGGCCCGTGCATCGACAACGAAGCTTGGCCCCCGCAAGGCGCCCAAGCGCGTCGAGGAAGCCGCAAGGCCCGCCCGCAAGTCCTCGAAGCGGTAGACGCAGCGGGTCGAGATGCATTCATACAGCGTGCAGGACGTCGAGCGGGTCCTCCGCTTGTCGCGCAGCACGATCAAGGGACTCATTGCGGGCGGATTCGTCACACCCAAGCGCGGTCCGCGGCGCCAGTACCGGTTCTCCTTTCAGGACCTGATCGTGCTGCGCACGGCGCGCGCGCTCACGCAAGCGAACGTGCCGAGCCGGCGGGTCCGCCGCGCGCTCGATGAGCTGCGGCAGAACCTGCCGGAGACCATGCCACTGTCGGGTCTCAGCATCTGCGCGGTCGGCGAGCGCGTGGTCGTCCGCGACGGCACTTCGCGCTGGCAGGTGGATGACGGCCAGTACCTGCTCGCGCTCGACGTCGTGGTCGAGGAAGGCGAGCTGCACGTCGTCGATCGCAAGGAATCGGCGCCGGCGCCGGAGCCCAGGGACTGGTTTGGCCAGGGACTCGAACTCGAAAATTCCGATGTCGTCGCGGCCCGGGCGGCGTACGAGCGCGCCGTCGACGAGGATCCCCAGAACCTGGCGGCGTGGGTCAATCTCGGCCGTCTGCTGCACGAGCACGACAAACTCAAGGACGCCGAAAGCGTGTACCGCCGCGCCCTTGCCGCCTGCGGACCCGATGCGCTCGTCTTCTACAACCTTGGTGTGCTGCTCGAGGACCTGCGTCGGCCGGCCGCAGCACTCGAGGCTTACCAGTCGGCGATCGCCGAGGATCCAGGGCTCGCCGACTGCCATTACAACCTTGCGCGGCTCTACGAATCCTTCGGGCAGCCGCAGCACGCGATCCGCCATCTCGGGCAATACAGGCGCTTGCTGAGCAGCGATCAGCGCTGAACCGGCAACTGCGGTGGCCGCCCTGAGCAAGCGCGGTCGACGCTTGCGAGACCGCTACCTGCCAAGGACCCGCTCGTTGACGAAGTCCGTCAGGTCCTCACCCGGCCGATCCTGGCAGAACTGTGCCCAATACCTTTCGAAGACCCCCGGGGCGTGCTGTAGATGATCGTGGTCCGGTCGCTCGAGACGACGGCCCGCTCGACTGCGCCCTCGCCCAAGCTGTATTGGAAGCAGCCAGCACGCGGGTCGCCCGGGACAAGTACGTTTCGCATGATCAGCGCATCCGGATGCCCCAGCGCGTTCTTGATCTCCACGCCCGCGGACAGGACCAGACCTTCGACCTCTTCGCGTTCGTGAGCGGCGATGGCCCGGTCGACGCGCTGGCGCTTGGTCAAGCCGAATGGATTCACCGGCTGCTGTCCATTACCGCAGCCAGATAGCAGCAGGACGCCAAGGCTGATCAAGATACCGTCGCGAACCTGTCTGCCAACCAGAGTCATCCCTGTCTCCGACATCGCGTGCAGATGATCGCTCCATGGTCGGAGCTGCGGCTTGCCGCCGCAACTCGGTGTTGTCGATTCGGGAACGGCGTCTCGGTGACCCCCAGGAAGTTGGGCGTTCTTGGCCGCGCGTCACGACACTTTTCGATGGCCGGCACGCTGATGATCGTCGGTGCCTGAATTCGGCTGTTTTTGCCGCTCAATGTCAGCAAATGCCATTCGTGGTCAGTGATTATGAATCGGGTTTTTTGGTCGGTAACTTCCGCGGAACGTTTCACAAGAGTTCGAACGCCTCCTGCGATCCACATCACGTATCGCGTTTGCCAGCCATACCGATACTGGCCGCCATCGAATGCAGCAAAGCCAAGGAAATGCAGGTGTTCAATAACATGGGTTGGAAGACGGTGCGGCTCTCGTCCATCGCGATGATGAGTCTTTTGGGCTTCCTCACGGGCTGCGGAGGCGGCGGCGGCGCTGGCGAGACGGAGACACCGCCGCCTGCCGCGACACTGCAGTCGATCGAGGTTGCACCCAGCATCCCGCAAGCTGCCGCCGGGACCAAGGCGCAGTTCACAGCTACGGGTGTCTTCACGGACAACTCCACGCAGGACATGACTGCTCAGGTGATGTGGGCTACGTCGGACGGCGCAGTGGCGACCGTCAGCAACGACCCGGGCTCGAAGGGCCTCGCAACGGCCGCTGCCGCCGGCAGCACCACCGTCACGGCCACCAGCAGCGGCGTGAGCGGTGACACCACCTTCACGGTGACCGACGCGATGCTGGTGTCGATCGAGGTGTCGCCGGCGGCCTCGAGTGTCGCAAAGGGAACGACGCAGCAGTTCACAGCCACCGGTGTGTTCACAGATAACTCCACCCAAGACCTCACTACGCAGGTGACCTGGGCGTCCACCGATGGCGCAGTGGCGACGGTCAGCAACGACGACGGCTCGAACGGTCTCGCGAGCGCGACCGGCGTCGGCAGCACGACCGTGTCGGCATCGAGCGGCGACGTGACCGGCAACACCAGCCTGACGGTAACCGACGCAACGCTGGTGTCGATCGAGCTGTCACCAGTGGCGCCGAGCGTCGCAAATGGAACGACGCAGCAGTTCGCAGCCACTGGCGTCTTCACTGATAACTCCACTCAAGACCTCACTACGCAGGTCACCTGGACCTCGTCCGATGAGGCGGTGGCGACGGTCAGCAACGATCCGGGCTCGAACGGCCTCGCAACGGCAGCTGCTGCCGGCAGCACCACGGTCACCGCCACCAGCGGCGGCGTGAGCGGTGACACCACCTTGACGGTGACCGAGGCGACGCTGGTGTCGATCGAGGTGTCGCCCACGGCGCCGAGCCTGGCGAACGGCCTGACGCAGCAGTTCGCGGCGAGCGGTCTCTTCACCGACAACTCCACGCAGGACCTCACCACACAGGTCACCTGGGCCTCGTCCGACGAGGCGGTGGCGACGGTGAGCAACGCCGACGGCTCGAACGGCCTCGCAACAACCATAGCCGTCGGCAGCACCACCGTGTCGGCCACCAGCGGCGACGTGAGCGGTGACACGACCTTGACGGTGACCGATGCGACACTGGTGTCGATCGAGGTGTCGCCCACGGCGCCGAGCCTGGCGAACGGCCTGACGCAGCAGTTCGCGGCGACCGGTCTCTTCACCGACAACTCCACGCAGGACCTCACCACACAGGTCACCTGGGCCTCGTCCGACGAGGCGGTGGCGACGGTGAGCAACGCCGACGACTCGAACGGTCTCGCGACGACAAACGCCCTCGGCACTACGACGGTGTCGGCGACGAGCGGCGACGTGAGCGGCGATACGACGTTAACAGTGACGGATGCGACGCTGGTGTCAATCGAGGTGTCGCCCGCGGTGCCGAGCGTCGCGAACGGCCTGACGCAGCAGTTCACGGCGACTGGTTACTACACAGATGGCTCCGACCAGGACCTCACATCGCAGGTGACTTGGGCGTCGTCCGACGAGGCGGTAGCCACGGTGAGCAATGCCGACGACTCGAACGGTATCGCGACGACAACCGTCCTCGGCACTACGACGGTGTCGGCGACGAGTGGCGACGTGAGCGGCGATACGACGTTGACGGTGACGGATGCGACGCTGGTGTCGATCGACGTGTCGCCCGCGGCGCCGAGCGTTGCGAGCGGCCTGACGCAGCAGTTCACGGCGACTGGTCACTTCACGGACAACTCGACCCAGGAACTCACAACGCAGGTCACTTGGACCTCGTCCGACGAGGCGGTGGCGACGGTGAGCAACGCCGACGGCTCGAACGGCCTCGCGACGACGGCCGACCTCGGCACTACGACCGTGTCGGCCACGAGCGGCGACGTGACCGGCGGCGCGACCTTAGCGGTGACCGCCCCGAACCTGGTGTCGATCGACGTGTCGCCCGCGGCGCCAAGCGTCGAGAACGGCCTGACGCAGCAGTTCACCGCGACCGGTCATTTCACGGACAACTCGACGCAGGACCTCACATCGCAGGTGACTTGGGCGTCGTCCGACGAGGCGGTGGCGACGGTCAGCAACGACCCGGGCTCGAATGGCCTCGCAACCAGCATCGGCGTAGGCAGCACAATCGTGTCGGCGACGAGCGGCGACCTGAGCGGCAGTGCCACGTTGAACGTGACCCCGGACATCCCCTCGGTGGAAGAGCTCCTCGCGGATCTGCTCGTTGCGGTGACCGGCGTTGGGACCGGCAACAGTCTCGCGAACAAGGTCCAGGATGTGCAGGCGTACCTCGGGGTGCCCGACATCGTGTCCGCGTGCAGCGTCATGACCAACTTCAAGTCGGAAGTGACGGCGCAGAGCGGCAAGAAGATCCCAGCGGCGCAGGCGGCTGAATTGACCGCGGACGCGGAGGAGATCGAGGCGGCCATTCCCTGCCCGTGACCAACACGGTATATCGATCCTAACCCGCACCTCGACCGAGGTACGGACGGAAGACGCCCCGGCTCTGCGGGGCGTCCTTGTTTCAGGCGGCGTGCAGAAGTGTGACTACGGTCACACAACCGCGACGCGTGCTACTCGCCATGCAACATAAAGGGGGATGCTGAGAGCCGCCAAAGGGAGTGAGCTCATGTCCCCTCCAAACGACGGAACCTTCGAGCGGATAGACCCGCCCCTGTATGTCGCCTTCCGCAAAGTCAACGGGAGCTCGACGTTGGTAGTGATAGCCAGCCTTGAAGCTCGTGACAGCCTGGGGCATCAGCTGGGACGCTGGTTCAGCGAACTTACGCCGGATGGAGATTTTGCCGACGTGCCCGTCGATGCTGAGAGCTATGGGATTGACGAAAGCATCGCAGAGGATCTGATTGACCTGATCCGCAACGGTCAACCGCTCCCGCACCGTATCGTCAGGTTGCTACCCGAGATTCAGAATATCGTCGGAGCCGACTCCGTTGAGCCCTAGAAAGCGAAAGGCCGGCCGGCCTCACCGCCGCCGATTCGACACCACCGCGAAGCCCCCGCAGCAAGCCCGTGACGACAGTCCTGACGCTACGTCGGCATTATGTCGTGCCAGATAAATCGGTGACGCATTCCACAGACTCGACTTTGCGGCGCATATGCGCGGCGGCCCCCTCGTGAGGGCCTCGATGTACTGAAACTATTCTGCACGGTCACTTGCGGCCGACCCGCTGGGAGTTTCGGGAATGAACCTGATTGTTTTGACGTTGCTCGTCGCGATGATTGCGGTGATGTCGGTGAGCGTGCTGCGCCGGCGGCGGGAGCACCGCCGTGCCGAACGCGCCAGGGCAGTGCGCGTCGAACGGTCGAAAGCACGCAGGGAGCTCATTCCCAACGTGTCAGCAAACCTGTTCGGCTCTACCGGCCCGGAGCCTGCTGCGCCAGGCGCGCGACCGCCGCCGATCCGCGCCGCCTGAAAGTCTCAAACTGCGGACGCAGCGCCTGTTGGCAGGCGGCAGTGGCGCCCTGGTGGCCAGCCAGGCGCCCGTTTCGTCATCGATTTGACTGCTTAGCTTTGGGCAGGTGCCAGGCTTCGATCTGGTCGACGATAGGCTGAGAAACACGGTGCAGCCCAGTTTTCCGCTGACCGGCGCGTTGCTTGGCGGCGATGTACAACGCGTCAGCTAAGGGCCCGGCACACGAGGCCGGGCTCTTCATGCCAGACAAACTTCAACCAGCCGTGTCGCGACGCCGCGAACGTAGCAACAAACGCTTACGTCTGAAATGGAAGATGGGCAGGCCAGTCGCCCTGCGTGAGGCGCAAAAAAACAAAAAAGCCCGGCACACGAGGTCGGGCTCTCTGCTACGTCTGGTGTGACGCTTAGCTCGCTCTGCGTCTCGTCAGGACGAGACCGAGCAGGTGTCGGAGGCTATCGGAGGCTTTACTGGAGGCTAGGGTCGGAATCGAACCGGCGTAGACGGCTTTGCAGGCCGCTGCATGACCACTCTGCCACCTAGCCCTCGAAAAGCAACGACCCCAGGGGCTGCCCGGGGTCGTGCTCTGAAACTGGAGCGGGAAACGAGACTCGAACTCGCGACCCCGACCTTGGCAAGGTCGTGCTCTACCAACTGAGCTATTCCCGCCCGGGCGTCCGTCAGGCGGTGGGAGCCTGAGGAACGCGAATTGTAGGGACCGCTGCCCTGCTGTCAAGCCGCGCCGTCACGCTGCAGCACGGGCCATGCGGCGCGCAGGTAGCTGCCCATCGACCACAACGTGAGCGCCGCGGCCGCCACCAGCAAACAGGCGCCGATCTCGTAGACCGGCAGCCCGAAGACATCGCGTCTGAACATCATGAGGCTGAGGCCGGTCATCTGCAGGATCGTCTTCCATTTGCCAAGGCCCGACACCGCCACCTTGGCGCGAGCACCGAGCTGCGCCATCCACTCGCGCAATGCCGACACCGTGATCTCCCGGCCTATGATCACGATCGCGGTGATCACCATGAAGGTGCGCGTGTCGTGACCGACGAGCAGCACAAGCGCAGTGGCCACCATCAGCTTGTCGGCGACGGGATCGAGGAATTCGCCGAGCGGCGTCGTGTAGCCGTAACGACGGGCGAGATAGCCGTCGAGCGTGTCGGTGAGCGCGGCCGCGATGAACACCACGGCGGCGATCGGGTTCGACCAGGGGTTCGACCAGTAGAAGAGCAGAACCACCAGCGGCACGGCGATGATGCGCGCGATGGTCAGGACGTTCGGAAGGTTCGCGTAACTCACCTGCGTTCAGGGTCCCGGGTTCATGCGCTCGAAGACCTGCGCAGCAAGCTTGCGGCTGATTCCATGCACCTTCGCGAGATCCTCGATCGATGCCTGCCGTATTCCCTGCAAACCGCCGAACGCCTTCAACAGATCCGTGCGGCGCTTGGGGCCGAGTCCCGGAATCTCCTCCAGCGGCGACGTGCGCCGCGTGCGCTCCCGTGACCGTCGATGCCCGGAGATCGCGAAGCGATGCGCCTCGTCACGAATGCGCTGGATCAGACGCAACGCCGCAGAGTCGGGCGCAAGTATAAGCGGCGCCTCCTGACCGGCCAAGAAAAGCCGCTCCTGCCCTGCCCTGCGATCGGCGCCCTTGGCGACACCGACGACCACCAGCCCCTGCACGCCGAGCGCCTCGAGCGCCGCGAGTGCGGCGTTGAGCTGCCCGGCGCCGCCGTCGATCAGCAGCAGATCCGGCATTGGCGATTCGCCGCGCAGGACCCGAGCGAAACGCCGCTCGACTGCCTGACGCAGACCGCCGTAGTCGTCGCCCGCGGCGAGATCCCGCAGATTGAAGCGACGGTAGTCGCTCTTCACCGGCCCTTCGACGCCGAAGACGACGCACGCGGCCACGGCGGATTCCCCCATCGTGTGGCTGACATCGAAGCACTCGATACGCGCGGGCGGACGGCCCAGCTGCAGCTCGCGCGTAAGCGCCTCGAGCTGCTCGGTGACGCTCGCCCGGCTCGAGGCGCGCATGCTCAAGCCCAGCTCGGCGTTGGTGCGCGCCATCGCGAGCCAGCGCGCACGCGTGCCGCGGATGTTGCGCCTTATCCGCACCGCGTGACCGCTCCGGTCGCGGAGCGCGGACTCGAGCACATCGCAATCCTCGAGCGCCAGATTGACCAGGATCTCGGCTGGTGCGCCGCGCGCCAGGTAGTACTGCGCGAGGAACGCGGCGAGCGCCTCCTCTTCCCCGCCGAGACCGCCCTTCGGGAAGTAGTTGCTGCTGCCGAGGTTGCGACCGCCCCGCACGAACACCACGGACACACAGTATTCGCCGCCCTGCTCCGCGATCGCGACGGCGTCGATGTCCTGCGCCGCTGCCCGTGTGACGGTCTGTCCGGACTGGATGTGCTTCAGCATGGCGATCTGGTCGCGCAGGCGCGCGGCGTCCTCGTACCGCAGCGCCTGCGAGGCCACCTCCATGCGGCGGCCAAGATCGGCGATCACCTCTGTGTTGCGTCCGTCGAGCACGTGGATCGTGTCGGTGACGTCCTGCGCGTATTCCTCAGGCGACACGAACCGCACGCACGGCGCGCGGCAGCGTCCGATCTGGTATTGCAGGCACGGGCGCGACCGGTTGGCAAAGAACGTGTCCTCGCACTGCCGCACGCGAAACAGTTTCTGCAGCAGCAGCAGCGTCTCACGCGTGGCAACGCTGCTCGGATAGGGGCCGAAGTACCGGTTTGGACCGCTGCGCGGTCCGCGGTAGAACGAGATGCGCGGATACTCGTGTGCGGTGGCGAGCTGTATATAGGGAAAACTCTTGTCGTCGCGAAGCTGGACGTTGTAGCGCGGCCGGTGCCGCTTGATGAGGTTCGCTTCGAGCAGCAGCGCCTCGGTCGCGGATGCGGTGACGGTCACCTCGATCCGCGACATGAGCCCCAGCATCACCAGGGTCTTGCTGGTGTGGGCCCGGCCGTGGAAGTAGCTTTGGACTCGGTTGCGAAGCTGCCGGGCCTTGCCGACGTAGAGCACCTTCCCGTCCGCATCCAGCATGCGGTACACGCCGGGCTTGGCGGGCAGGCCCTTGAGAAAGCTGTCGAGGTCGAAGTCGGACTCGGCCATCCGTCGATTCTAATGACGCTCCCGTGCGAGCGCCGCAGCCCGGGCCACCACCTTGCGGAACATCGCCGCGGTGAGCCGCCCGGTCTGCGTGTTGTAGCGGCTGCAGTGGTACGAATCGATCATCGTGAGCCTGTGCGGCAGCACATGCTCGGCGCCGTGGACGAAGCGGTGCGTGGAGCGAGGCAGGGCGAGGGCTGCGAGCACCGCGTCGTGGGCGATCGCGCCCAGCGCCAGGATGACGGTGCCCGGGCGGAGCCCGGCAAGCTCTGCGGCCAGGTACGCATTGCACGTGCGGATCTCCTCGGGCCGCGGCTTGTTGCCGGGCGGGACGCACTTCACGGCGTTCGTGATGCGGCATTCATGCAGCACGAGACCGTCGTCGATCGCGCGCGACTCCGGTCGGCTCGCGAACCCGAATTCGTGCAGCGTCCGGTACAGCAGTAGCCCGGCGTGATCGCCGGTGAACGGCCGTCCGGTGGCATTCGCACCGTGCAGACCCGGCGCGAGCCCGACGATCAGCAGTCGCGGATCGGCGTCGCCGAACGGTGGCACCGGCGCGCAGTGATAGCCAGGGTGTTCCCGGCGCGTCTCCTCGAGGAACGCGGCGAGACGCGGGCAACTACGGCAGCGCGGGTCGAAGCCCGCGCTGTCCGCGCGCTTCAGCCGTGCGCCGACTTGAACTGCTCCTCCTCGGTCGAGCCTTTGAGCGCCACGACCGACGAGGCACCGCCCTGGATCACGGTGGTGACATCGTCGAAGTAGCCCGTCCCGACCTCCTGCTGGTGCGAAACGAACGTGTAGCCGCGCTCGCGGGCCGCGAACTCGGGCTCCTGCACCTTCTCGACGTAGGCGGTCATGCCCTGCCCCGCGTATTCCAGCGCGAGGTCGAACATGTTGAACCACATCGAATGGATTCCGGCCAGGGTGATGAACTGGTACTTGTAGCCCATTGCACCGAGCTCGCGCTGAAACTTCGCGATGGTCGCGTCGTCGAGGTTTTTCTTCCAGTTGAACGACGGCGAGCAGTTGTACGCGAGCAGTTTGCCCGGATGCTCCCGGCGTATCGCCTCCGCGAACTGCCGCGCGAAATCGAGGTCGGGCTTGCCGGTCTCGCACCAGACCATGTCCGCGTACGGCGCATAGGCGATGCCGCGCGAGATGGCCTGCTTGACCCCCGGTCGCGTGCGGTAGAACCCCTCGGGCGTGCGCTCGCCGGTGCAGTGCGCCTTGTCGTTCTCGTCGACGTCGCTCGTCAGCAGGTCGGCGGCCTCGGCGTCGGTGCGCGCGAGCAGCACGGTCGGCACGCCGCAAAGGTCCGCCGCGAGCCGCGCCGCGATCAGTTTCTGGATGGCCTCCTGCGTGGGCACCAGCACCTTCCCGCCCATGTGACCGCATTTCTTGACCGAGGCGAGCTGGTCCTCGAAGTGCACGCCGGCGGCGCCCGCGCGGATCATCGCTTTCATGAGCTCGAAGGCGTTCAGCACGCCGCCGAAACCCGCCTCGGCATCCGCGACGATGGGCGCGAAGTAGTCCACGTACTCCGCACTGCCAGGGCGGACGCCGCGCGCGCACTGGATCTCGTCCGCGCGTTTGAAGGTGCCGTTGATGCGCTCGACCACCGCCGGGACGGAGTTCACCGGGTACAGCGACTGGTCGGGATACATCGCCAGGTAGCTGTTGTTGTCGGCAGCGACCTGCCAGCCCGACAGGTAGATCGCCTTCAACCCGGCTTTCACCTGCTGCATCGCCTGGCCGGCGGTCAGGGCACCCAGGCAGTTGACGTAAGGCTCGGTGTTCACGAGCTTCCAGAGCTTCTCCGCGCCGAGTCGCGCCAGCGTGTGCTCGATGTGCACGCTGCCCCGGAGGCGGACGACGTCCTCGGCGGTGTAGGTGCGCTTGACACCGCTCCAGCGGGCGCTCGTCTGCCAGTCCGTCTGCAGTGCCTTGGCCGTCTGATCGCTCATCGACTCGTCCTCATTTGATGTCCCTGTTTGTTCCGTCCGTCGACCCGCTCAGCCAAGTGCTTCGTAAGCCGGCAAGGTGAGAAACGCCTCGAACTTCTCCGCGGTCGTGATCGCATCGAGCAGTTTGGCTGCGCGCTCGAACTGGCCGGCAGCGTAGGCCGCCTCGCCCTGCTGCGCCCGGACCTTCGCGAGCTCTTCGTCGAGAATCGCGCGGAAGAGCGCAACCGTGACGCGCCGGCCGTCGTCGAGCACGCCACGCGGATGACGGATCCATTGCCAGACCTGTGAGCGCGCGATCTCGGCGGTCGCGGCGTCCTCCATCAGGTTGTGGATCGGGACGCAGCCGTTGCCGCCGAGCCAGGAAGCCATGTACTGCAGCGATACGTTGACGTTGTTGCGCAGCCCCGCCTCCGTGATCGGCCCATCGGGCACCGCGAGCAGGTCGTCGGCGCGCACCTCCACGTCCTCGAGTTTGCGATGCAACTGGTTTGGCGTGGGCATCAGCCGATCGAAGATCTCCATCGCGACCGGAACGAGGCCCGGATGCGCGACCCAAGTGCCGTCATGGCCGTCACCTGCCTCGCGCTCCTTGTCCGCGCGGACCTTGGCGAGCGCGGCCTCGTTCGCGGCCGGGTCGTTCTTGATCGGGATCTGCGCCGCCATGCCGCCCATCGCGTACGCGCCGCGGCGGTGACAGGTCTTGATCAGCAGGTGCGAATACGAGCGCAGAAAGTGCGTCGTCATCGTCACCTGGTGCCGGTCCGGTAACACGAACTCCGGGTAGCGGCTGAACTTCTTGATGAAGCTGAAGATGTAATCCCAGCGGCCGCAGTTGAGTCCGACGATGTAGTCCCTGAGCTCCCAGAGGATCTCGTCCATCTCAAACGCGGCAAGGATCGTCTCGATCAGCACGGTCGCCTTGATCGACTCCGGGGCGAGCCTGAGCATGGCCTCCGAGTGCCGGAATACATCGGCCCACAGACGCGCCTCGAGGTGACTCTCGGTCTTGGGGAGGTAGAAGTAAGGCCCGCTGCCCCGTCGCCTGAGCTCGGCGTGGTTGTGGAACAGGTAGAGGCCGAAGTCGACGAAAGCGCCGGGCACCGGCCGGTCGTCGACGAGCAGATGCTTCTCGGGCAGGTGCCAGCCCCGTGGCCGGACGATCAGGGTCGCCACGGACGGATTCAGTCGGTAGACCCGGCCATCGGGGTTCACGAACTCGATCCGGCGCGCGATCGCATCGCGCAGGTTGATCTGTCCCTCGACCACGTTGTCCCAGGTCGGCGTCAGCGAATCCTCGCAATCCGCCATGAACACGCGAGCGCCCGAGTTGAGCGCGTTGATGATCATCTTGCGGTCGGTGGGCCCGGTGATCTCCACGCGCCGATCGACCAGGTCCGCGGGCGTCGCCGTGACCTGCCAGTCGCTTTCGCGGACGGCGCGGGTCTCGGGCAGAAAATCCGGCAGCTTCCCGTCATCGATTTCCGCCTGGCGCGTCACGCGTCGGGCGAGGAGCTCGGTCACGCGCGGTCCGAACTGTCGCGCGAGCGCCGCCACGAAATCGAGTGCGCCGGTCGTCAGAACCGCCTGGAACTCGGGGCGCATCGCGCCCGTGACCGTGCAGCCAGGGGGCAGACCGAGCGCGGGCGTTGTACTCAAGTACGAACTCTGGTTGAAATGTATCTTCGGAGGGGTGGTTTGTTGCAGCGCAATAAGAGAATAGACTTTGCGGGCTGGCGGCGGCAAGGCCTGAAAAGCGCATGCGCCTCATCCTGTTAAATAAGCCGTTCCGTGTGCTTCCGCAGTTCACCTCTCCGGATGAGCGTCGCTGTCTGCGCGATTACCTGCCGGTCCCGGACGTCTACCCCGCGGGCCGCCTCGACTACGACAGCGAGGGTCTGCTGGCACTGACCGACTTCGGACCCTGGCAGGCCCGCATCAGCCAGCCCGGTTCCGGGCTCCCGAAGACCTATCTCGTCCAGGTCGAGGGCGAGCCCCAGGCCTCACAGGTGGCCCGTCTGCGCGAGGGCGTCGCCCTCCCCGACGGCCCTACCATCCCGGCCCAGGCGACCCTGCAGGCGCCGCCACGCTGGCTGTGGCCGCGCGACCCGCCGATCCGTCGCCGCAGGGAGATCCCGACCGCCTGGCTCAGGCTCGAGCTGCGGCAGGGACGTAATCGCCAGGTGCGCCGCATGACCGCGGCCGTTGGACTTCCAACCC
>Ga0209382_10006743_pt1 | contig 14734 bp, 11 predicted proteins | sample SoiMetdeltSBSDD5_FD_187599 | JGI IMG/M metagenome (GOLD analysis project Ga0209382, IMG submission 187599) | Bulk soil microbial communities from a Populus tree surrounding site in Tennessee, USA - Soil MetaG P. deltoides SBSDD5 (SPAdes) (version 2) | ecosystem: Environmental > Terrestrial >... | reverse complement strand
CCTGGTCGTAAGAGGCGGAGCCAGTACAACTCCTCCGTCGGCACCAACGAACCTCCGCATTATCGGCGGCCTGTTGCTCTGGCCGCCGGCCTTGATGGCGCTGGACAGCGGGACGGGTCTAGGCGCCATGCCGTAGCTCTTCGGCCGGGCTCGAGCACGGCGACCGCGCATCGAGCGGATCCAGGATTTTGTCACGCGTTCGGGCGCGAAGCACTGCGGCGTGTGGGAGCGTCGGGCCGTACATGATGGCGGTGTCACCGCGGTCCGCGAGTTGACTGAGAATCTGCCGGATGAGCGCCGACTCCTCGGGCCTGAATCCCCCATGATCAGCAGATGGCTTGACTCGATAGCGAGTGGAATTGCGACCCAAAGAAGGGAGACCGCTTCCAGGCTTCATGCAGCTCCTTCACCTTCGAAGCCGCCAGCTCACGCTTCCCCGGCCTCACTTCGTTATTGTCGATGGCAACGTGCGGGGCTGTAAGTCCCGCCGGTTCAGGACCGGCGTAGAGTGGCGGTGCCCCCCGAACGCGCGCTCCCCTAGCACGAGCGCCCCCTGCGCGGCGAGGATGAACAGCGGCGGCAGGATCGGCGCCGAGTAGCGACCGAGCGCGAGCAGCGCCGCCAGCAACAGGTTCAGCATCAGCGCCGGCAGGATGCACAGCCAGACCGGGCTGCCGGCCGCCGCTCCGCTCCGATAGCCGATCGCCGCGAGGACCAGCACGATGAGACCCAGCCCGCCGGTGATGATCGAGTTGATTCGGCTGGTCATCTGATACCAGAAGGTGAAGAGGCCGACCGTGAACTTCCGAACGAACTCCATCGGCTCGGCGCGCAGCTTGGCCTTCGCCGCCTCTTTGAGGACCTGCTCGGTTTCGTAGTCGTCGCGCTGCCACTCGGTGCCGGCGTTCCGCGCAATCGCACGAAACCAAGCGTTGGAGGCATTCTCGGCGTCAGTGTAGGGCGGGCGTCGCAGCAGTGCATAGTCGAGCTCGCTGAACACGTAGCCGCGCAGGAAGGCATCGCTGAAGCCGGACGAGATGAGTACGAACTTGCCGTTGGTCGCTCGGTAGTTGCGGATGGTCCACGGCACGATCGTCAACCCGAGCGCCACGAACATGCATGTTACCGGAACCCACGGCAGGCTCTTCCCGTTCCGCAACCGGGTGAGGAACCAGACAGCCGCGAACGCCATCGGATAGGGGAAGACCACGGCCTTGGTCAGCGACGCCAGACCGGCGGCCACGCCAGCGATCACGCCATTCATGGGGGTCGGTGTCTCATGCAGCCGGACGGTCGCCCACACTGCGAGCGTGAACAGGCCGATCAGCAGGGTCTCGAGATGCAGATCCGGCACGTACCGCAGCATCATCGGATGGAAGGCGCAGATGATGCCCGCGACCAGGCCGGTACGCGGCGTGAAGAGGCGGCGGCCGATGTCGTACACCAGCCAGCAGGTGGCGGCGAGCAACAGGCACTGCACCAGCTGGACGACCCGGATGTTGGCGCCGACCAGCGAATACAACCCGCCGATCATCAACGGGTAGAGCGGTGCCCGACGGCTCAGCAGCGTCCCGTATTTCGAGAACCCGTCGCCGCGCGCCAGGCTCTCGCCCATCGCCCCGAAGAAGTACGGATCGACCTTGTCGCGGACGAACGACTGAGCGTCGAAAATCGCGAACACCATCACCAGACCTGTGAGCAGGCCCAGCGCGAAGCAGAGGAGTCCGTAGCGACTGTTCTTCACAGAACTCCAAAATCGCCAGGATAATTGATGTTCTTCATCCCCCCGCCGCCAAAGACACCAGAGTGACCACATCGCAGCGTACACACAGCGGGGTCGCACTTCGGCGGAATCTGAGCTGGATGTGCTCCCCGTAGGTCACAGCAGGATCCTCATCCGTAGATCCTCTGTCCAGTCTGCCGGCTTTCCGGTGAGGTTAGGGCCCGCGCCTCGGCGCTTCGGCGCTTACCCGAGCGGGATTTCCACTCCCCTGGGCACGAACGGCTGGAAGCAGACGCCTTGCTATCCGCATCTTCACGCACCATCTCTGGCGATTATAATTGGACCTCTTGAGGCTCTTCTCCTCGCTCACGAACCGCATCTTCGTGGCGAGCGCCCTGCTCGCCGTGATCTCGATTGCCCTCGGGATCTACAACGTGAACGTCGCGGTCACGAAACAGGCGGAAGACGAACTGAACCGGGGACTGTCCGAGGCCCGAACCCTGATCGAGGAGAACCGCCAGTTCCGGGTCGACAACTTCGTCCGCGACGCCCGCCTCATCGCCGATCTCCCCAAACTGAAGGCCGCCCTGGGGGAGGGCGATTCGGCTACGGCCCGCGGCGTCGTCGAAGGCTACCAGGGGGAACTCTCCGCCGATCTGTTCATGGTGACCGACCGCCACGGGAAGGTGCTGGTCTGGCTGCCCGAGGGAACAGAGCGAAGGGTCACCGCTCCCGTCGAGCGCCTGTCGGGGGTCATCCGGGCGGTGAGTGGCAAAGAGACGAACTCGTTTGTCGCTCACCCCGGTGGCATTCTCCAGATGGTCTCGGTGCCGATCTGGATCATGCCGTCGGCCGCCGACGCCCCCGAGATTCTTGGCACCCTCAACATCGGTTTCAGCCTGAACTGGCACGCCGCCGATAGGTTCCGCTCGTTGACCAACAGCGACGTCGCCTTTGGGGTGGGCAATCAGATCGTCGCGGCCACGCTCCCGCCTGACGCGTGGTCATCGCTCGTGCCGCTGCTGGCCCGCGAAGGAGTATCGAAGCAGGTGCTGCTCGACGGCGCCGACTACATCGCCACGACGCTGTCGCTCGCCTCGGAGGTCGAAACCGATGTTCCCCAGCCTGCTTCGCTCGGGGGGTCTGGCGCGGGAGCCAAGGCTATCATTCTGCGATCACGTTCGGAACGGCTCGCGTTCCTGCGGCCGTTGCACAAGTCGATGCTCGTTCTCGCAGGATTCGCCGTCCTGGCGGCCACGGTTCTCAGCTATGGCATCGCACGCACCGTGACCCGTCCACTTGGAGTGATCACGGCGACGATGCGGGAAATGACGGCGACCGGCGATTTGACGCGTCGCATCCCGGTGCCCGCGGAACCGCACTGGGAAGACGAGGACGCGCGGCTGCTGGCGTCGACTTTCAACACGATGACCGATTCGATCGCCCGGTTCCAGCGCGAAGCGGCACAGCGCGAGCGACTGTCTGCGCTCGGCCGCCTGTCGACAGTCGTCGCACACGAAATCCGGAATCCGCTCATGATCATCAAGGCGGCCTTGCGCGGGCTCCGGAAGGACGGCATCGGCCCGACCGAGGTCCGGACGGCAGTTGCCGATATCGACGAGGAGATCGTGCGACTGAACCGGCTCGTCAGCGAGGTCCTCGACTTCGCCCAGCCGATTCGGTTCGATCTGACTGCCACGGACATCAATGCGCTGTGCGCCGACGCGGACCGCGCCAGCCGCGCCGACGGGAACGCGGTCAGCGCGAAAATGAACCTCGACTCGCGACTTCCGGAGATCATCACTGATGGCGAACGCATGCGACTGGTCCTCATCAACCTGCTGACCAATGCGCGCCATGCGCTAGCCGCGCGTGGACGAACGGCCGGCCCGGGTGACCTCTCGATCACGACGACGCGGCTCACCGACACGCGAATTGCGATCGAGGTGTCGGACCGCGGCACGGGCATCAGTCCCGAACATCTGCCACGGATCTTCGATCCCTACTTCACCACCCGGCGCACCGGCACGGGCCTCGGCCTCGCCATCTCCCGTAACATCGTCGAAGGCCTGCGCGGCACCATCACAATCAGCAGCCGCACCGGCGAAGGCACGACCGTGCGGGTCGAGCTCCCCACCAGCTGATGGCGGCCCGCGGCGCCATCCTGCTCGTCGACGACGAGACCAAGATCCTGAATGCGCTGGCGGCCGCCGTCCGCACCGACGGCCATGACGCCGTCGCAGTCACCGATCCGCGCGAGGCGCAGCGCCTGCTGACGCAGCGTCTCTTCGACGTCCTGGTCGTCGACAACCTGATGCCGGAAATCGGCGGTCTGGACCTGATCCGGGAGCTCGTGAGCACGACTCCGCCCTCCGAGGTTCCGCAAATCATCATCATGACCGCGCATGCCACGGTCGAGAGCGCCATCGAGGCGATGCGGCTTGGCGCGTTCGACTACCTGCAGAAGCCCTTCGAGATCGACGAGCTGCTCGTCGTGGTGAACCGGGCACTCGATCACCAGCGCCTGCGCACCGAGCACACCTACCTCATTCACGAGCGGGATGCGGACTTCAACCACTACGGCATGGTCGGGCGCAGCCGGCCCATGCAGGACGTGATCAAGACCGCGGAGCTCGTGGCCAAGACCAAGAGCACCGTTCTCATCACGGGTGAAACCGGCACCGGCAAGGAACTGGTAGCGAGGGCGATTCACTACAAGAGCGCGCAGCGCGAGATGCCGCTGATCAAGGTGAACTGCGCCGCCATCCCCGAGTCGCTGCTCGAGTCGGAGCTGTTCGGACACGTGCGCGGCGCCTTCACCGGGGCGACATCCAGCAAGAAGGGCAAGTTCGCGCTCGCCGATGGCGGAACGATCTTCCTCGACGAGATCGGCACCATGAGCGGCAGCCTGCAAGCCAAGCTGTTGCGTGTACTGCAGGAGCGCGAATTCGAGCCGCTCGGATCCGAACGCACCCAGGGTGTCGACGTACGCGTAATCGCCGCCACCAACCGCGACCTGCGCCAGATGGTTGCGGACGGCCGCTTCCAGGAAGACCTCTACTATCGGCTGAACGTCATCCCGATTCACATTCCTCCGCTGCGAGAACGGCGCGAGGACGTTCCCGCACTGGTCGAGCACTTCATCGCCAAGCACGCCCAGCGCGCCGGCAAGCGCATCGATGGCGTCGCGCCCGGTGTGCTCGAGATGCTTCGTGGCGCCGACTGGCCCGGGAACGTGCGCGAGCTCGAAAACACGGTCGAGCGCGCGGTGGTGCTGTCGCAGGCAGCGGTCGTCAGCGTCGATGCGGTCCGTATTCTTGCGCCCGCCTCGGCGACGCCAACGGGACTGCCCTCTCTGAACCTGCGGCAGAACATCGACTGGGTCGAGCGTGAAACCGTCCGGCGCGCGCTCGATGCGGCGTCGGGCGTCAAGAAAGACGCCGCCGAGACGATGGGAATCAGCCAGCGCGCACTGAGCTACTACCTCGCCAAGCACCGAGTGGATTAGAGGCATGGCCGAAATTACCGTCGTCATCGCGTCGTACAAGCGACCGGATGCCATTGCCATGGTCCTTGCGTCGCTCCGCAAGCAGACACTGGTGTCCAAGGCGTTCGAGGTCGCGGTGGTGGTCGACGGCGTCGACGAGACCGAGGCCGGTTATCGCCAGGTTTTGGATGACGCGGTCCGGCGGAGCACATTCCCTGTCCGAGCGATGTTCCAGTCGAACGCCGGCCAGTCGGTGGCACGAGATCGGGCGATCAGGGCGGCGGCGACGCCATGGATCTGTGTGGTCGACGACGACATGGACTTGCGACCGGAGTTCCTGTCGGGACACCTCTCCGCACTCACGGCGGGAAATCCGCACACGGTCGTGATTGGCCGCGTGATTCCCGAAGATCACTGGCAATCCGCTCCACTCTACGAAGCCGTTCGGACCAGTCACATGCTCGAGTGGCACGAGACGCTTGGGCGCGGAGGACAGCCGTCCGGGTTTACGCTCGTGACGCAGAACGTCTCATTCGGCAGGGACTTCTATCTCCAGGTCGGAGGCTTCGACCCGAAGCTGCGACTGGGAGAAGATTCAGAGCTCGGCCTGCGATTCGAGTTCGCGGGAGGGCGCTTCGTTTTTGCCTCCGACGCAGCCGCAATTCATCGGTCCCGGATCGGATCCTACGATGCCTGGCTCCGCCGATGCGTGGACTATGGGCGGAACGGCGTCTACATCTACGAGAAGCTCGGGCGCGACGCCCGGGCGCATCCTCTGCGGAACCTGGTCAATGGCAGTCATTTGAATGCGGCCGTGGTGCGCGCGCTCTGCTGGTCCGAGCCGTTGACCCGAACCGCGATTTCGGCGTTGAACCTGACCGGCCGGACTCTCCAACGCGTGGGCCTCAACGATCCCGCAATTGCGACCCACAAAGCGATTCTGGCCCTCGCGTTCCACTTGGGCGTCAAGGATGCACTCGGGTCATGGCAGTCCGTGTTGGCGGAGGCGAGGGCTTTCCGAGCGGCGCCGGAGGCGCCTCGCGAACCTACTTAGACCGTCGATCCTACCGGAGCTGTGCCACGCACCTCTGCGATCGCCTCTTCCACGGTCCGTTTGACATCGTGGACGAACTTGTCGAGGGTATGGTACTGCTCGATGCGCCTGCGGCCTTCCCGCCCCATCCTGACGCACTCGTCAGGACGCGCCCAGAGGTAATCGACCGCCTCCCGCAGCGCCCGGGGATCCCGGGGCGGGACGAACAGGCCATTGACACCATGTTCCAGCACGTCGCGCTGACCGTCCACCTTGGAACAGATCACGGCTTTACCCATCGCCATGGCTTCAGTCATCGCGGTGACGCCGTTGTCGGTGTCCGTCGGGTAGAGCGGAAGCACTACGAACCGTGAACGGGCGTACAACGCCCGGAGCTCCGGAAAGGGCTTTGTTCCGAACGTAATGTGCGGCGGAAGCTGGTCCGGATCGCGAATGTCGCTCATCCACCGATCGGTCTTCCCTACATCGACCTTCGCCGCGATGTGACATGGAACGTTCCAGTCCCGAATCGCCTCGATTAGGGTCGCGTAGTCACGCATTTCCCTCCCGACCGCGCAGATCATGTCGGTAGGATCGTCGGTCGGCCTCCAGAACTTCTGATCGACCAACCACCTTAGCTGAACGACGCGCGATGGTGGGATACCAATGTCATTGACGGCAAAGTCGTATTGAATCGACGACCAGACCACCAACCGATGAATGTGCGAGTGGACCCGTCGGAGCACCGCTGCCTTTTTCGGCGTCGAGATCCAGGAGAAGAGAGCGACATGCGGTGTCCGTGCACCGGTAGCCTTGAGAAATGCGGCCAGAGGAAGGCCGAAGCGCTCGCCCCAGGAAACGACCGCGTCGTAACGGTTTCTTTGGGAATAGGCTTCGAGGGCTTGCGCCAATCCCATGGGAAGGCGGTTGAAAAGCGCCCCCTTGATTCCCTGCAGCGCCAAAATCGCTCGCTCGTCGAGCATCACCGAATTCAGTTCGTTCTGGTACAACCGGACCCGTGGCCACTCGTCGGCCGCTTCGCGGCGTACCAGTTCTTCGTCGCTTGGCTGGCCGAGCCCTCCATAGGTCACGGTCAGGATCCTCATACTCTGGCATTGTAAGCTCAGGAGCCGACGTCGTCCTTCGCCCATCGCAGTGACTCGGGAGGACCAAGGACCGCATTCGCTCAATCGGCATTCAGCCGCCCGCCCGCGCTCAACGTCATCCCGATTCACATTCCTCCGCTGCGAGAACGGCGCGAGGACGTTCCCGTACTGGTCGAGCACTTCATCGCCAAGCACGCCCAGCGCGCCGGCAAGCGCATCGATGGCGTCGCGCCCGGCGCGCGCTCGATGCGGCGTCGGGCGTCAAGAAAGACGCCGCCGAGACGATGGGGATCAGCCAGCGCGCGTTGAGCTACTACCTCGCCAAGCACCGCGTCGACTGAGCCGGCCTCCTTACGTCGCCTGTAACGCCGTTACGGCCGGCGTAACCGTGCTGGCAGACGCCCTCAAAAACCCCGCTAAACGCTCCATCTGAGGGGGCATCGAACTTGCCCTCTCCCGGCTATTGCGAGCAGGCGCCTGGGCGGACGTGCGTACTGGATGAGGCCTTTTTTCAACTGATTGCGTGTATTTCGACCTGCTGACCGCCTTGCCAAGATAACAATCAATCATGACAAATCTTCTGACAGCAGCATCGCTGGTATTCCTGACCGCGAGCGCACCCGCTCCGGCCCCGTCGCGATCCACTCCCCAGCCGCAGGCAGAGGCACCGGCACAGCCTCAGACTCCGGCCCAGAGCCAGGACCAGCCCGACGCTCCGAGCGATCGCCGCGTTGATCCGTCACAGCCGGACTTCACCATCATCGGCCTGCCGACCACGCTCAAGATTCCGCGCTTCGCCAGCGCATTCCGGGTGACGCACCGGTTCGGCCGTCCACTCGGCGCCGGCGACTTCGGCGATCTCGCAAGCGATTTCTTCGGATTCGATTCGGGTGCCCAGATTGGCCTCGAATACCGTTTCGGGATCATGGCCGGCACTCAGATCGGCATTCATCGGACCAGCAACCAGACGATCGAATTCTTCGCGCAGCAGCACGTGCTCGGGCAGGACCGGAGCCCGGTCGGCCTCGACATCATCGGTACCGCTGAGGGCACCGAGAATTTCACCGAAAGCTACTCGCCGGCGATCGGCGCGGTCATCTCCCGCACCCTCGGGCGTCACGGTGCGCTCTATGCGCACCCGATCTGGGTGAACAACACGAATGAGCAACCGTCCGACGTCTCGGATGAGAACAACAACACGTTCATCATCGGACTGGGCGGGCGCATGCGGATCCGGCCGACGCTGTACCTGGTCGGCGAAGTCATTCCGCGATTCGGCTATACGCCGGACGCGGTCTACGCGAGCTTCGGCATCGAGAAGCGCGCAGGAGGTCACAGCTTTCAACTGAACTTCTCGAACGGGCTCGGCACGACACTGGCGCAGCTCGCACGCGGCGGGCAACCCAGCAACGATTGGTTCATTGGTTTCAACATCTCGAGAAAATTCTTCTGATCCCGGAGGCTTCGAACGTGACCCACAGGAATTTCCACATATGGCGCTCGGCCGCACTGGCGGCAGGATTGGTATTCATGCTGGCGTGCGGCGACAGCGACAGTACTGGTGGAGGCGGAACGCCTCCCGGACCATCGGGCGGCCCTGGCCCGAGCGGCGCTACGATCACAATTGGCGCCAACGGGGTCAGCCCGAACAGCGTCACGATATCGGTTGGCCAGAGTGTCACCTTCGTGAACAACAGCGGCACTGTTCACGAGATGGATTCGGATCCACACCCCGCGCACACGGACTGTCCCGTCATCAATCGGGTTGGGACCATTGGGAATGGGGAGACGAAGCTCACGGACGCGTTTACCACGGCCCGGACGTGCGGATTCCACGACCACACTCAGGACACCAACGCCAGTCTGAAGGGGACTATCACGATCCGATAACGACAAATCCCAAGATCCAAGTTCCAAGCTCCCACGCACTCCCAACGTCCAAACTCCAATTGCCCTGGGATTTGGGAGTGCTTGGAGGTTGGTTCGGGATTTGGGAGTTGGGCGTGCGTTGGGATTTGGAGCTTGGAGCTTGGGATTTGACACTATAGGAATCAACAGAACAGTCCACTAGAATTTTCCCATGGTCGAAACCCGGCTATGGGGTCACACCGCCGTCTGGGTGCTCGCCGCAGCATCCCTCTCGTGCAGCGGCGATGGCTCCTCGTCCCCGCCGACGAATCCGACCACGAATCCCTACACCGTGACGATTTCCGGCAGCGGTATCGTCGGTCCGAAAGAACTGACCGTCCCGCCCGGCAGCCGCGTGCTGTTCGTCAACAACCACTCGGGCCGCCACGACATGACGTCGGATCCACATCCGGAACACGATGATTGCCCGGCGCTCAATCAGGTCGGGCTGCTCAACGCCGGGCAGAGCCGTGAATCGGGGAACCTGGTCACCGTCCGGACCTGCGGGTACCACGATCACGACGATCCGAACAACGTCAACCTGCGTGGCAGCCTCACCATTCGCTGACTGAGAGTCAGGAGTTCGTACCCATGCACAACTACATCGAAGGCCAGTGGCGATCCTCCGTAGCGACCGAGACGCTGCCGGTCATCAACCCGGCAACCGGCGAGGAGCTCGGGCGGACGCCGCTCTCACCAGCGGCGGAAGTCGATCAGGCGGCGCGGGCCGCGGCCGCCGCGTTCCCCGCGTGGCGGCGGGTGCCGGTCGGCGACCGCATTCAGTACTTGTTCCGGCTGAAACCGATCCTCGAGGACAACATCGAGGATCTCGCGCGCACGATCACGATGGAAGCTGGCAAGACGCTGGCCGAATCCCGCGGAGAAATGCGGCGCGCTATCGAAAATGTCGAAGTCGCCTGCGGCGCGCCGGCGATGATCCAGGGTTACAACTCCGAGGACATCGCATCCGGCATCGACGAGATGATGATCCGCCAGCCGCTCGGCGTCACGGCGATCATCGGCCCGTTCAATTTTCCTGGAATGATCCCGTTCTGGTTCCTTCCCTACTCAATCGTCTGCGGCAACACCGTGATCGTGAAGCCCTCTGAACGGGTGCCACTGACGATGCAGAAGGTGTTCGCGCTGCTCGACAGCCTGCACCTCCCTCCCGGCGTGGTGAACCTGGTCAATGGCGGCCGGGAAGTCGTGGATGCGATTCTCGATCATCCGATCATTCGCTCCGTGAGCTTCGTCGGCTCGAGCGCCGTCGCGCGGCACGTGTATTCACGGGGAGCAGCGGCCGGCAAGCGGGTCCAGTGCCAGGGCGGAGCCAAGAACCCGGTGATCGTCATGCCCGACGCCGACATGGCGGCGGCATCCGAGATCATCGCGGACAGCGCGTTTGGCTGTGCCGGCCAGCGCTGCCTGGCGTCGTCCTTCGCCGTTGCCGTCGGCGATGCGTCTCAGTCCTTCACCAAGGCGATCGGCGAGCGCGCGGCCAGCCGTGTGACCGGCTATGGGCTTGACGACGGGGTGCAGATGGGGCCGGTCATCTCGGCGGAGAGTCGCACCCGAATCGAAAGTCTCATCGACAAGGCGGTTCGAGACGGCGCTCGGCCCGTGGTCGACGGGCGGCATCCTGACATCCCGCGCTACCACGCCGGGCACTTCGTGCGGCCGACCGTCCTCGAGGGCCTGCCAATCGAAAGCGACGTCGCGCGAACCGAGATCTTCGGGCCGGTCCTCTCGGTCCATCACGTGGACGACATCGACGACGCGATTCAACTGGTGAATTCCGGGGCGTATGGCAACCAGGCCTGCCTCTTCACCACGAGCGGCGCGAACGCCCGCAAGTTCCGCTACGAGGCGGAGGTGGGCAATGTCGGGATCAACGTCGGCGTCGCGGCGCCGATGGCCTATTTCCCGTTCAGCGGCGCACGCGAGAGCTTCTTCGGCGACCTGCACGGCCAGGGTCGCGACGCATTCGAGTTCTTCACGCAGGAAAAGGTCGTCGTCGAGCGCTGGCCGAAGGAGTGGACGCGGAAATTCTGAGCGCCTACTTTGGCTTCGGCGTGACCTGGAGGCGATCGATCAACCAGGGGCTCCTGTTGCTCATGCGCGAGACGACGAAGGTGGCGATTGTCTCCACGACTCCCGGAGCCCCGCCACTTTGCATCTGGATCTCCTGCCTCATGGCGACTTTGAACTGTGCGCCACCGGTTGGACTCGCATCCAATCGATCGAACTCGAGTGGACCAGTCAGCGTGCACTTGAGCGATCGATATTGCCGGAACAACTCCCGATGCAGAGCGACATTCACCTGCGGATATAACTTCTTGAGTTGGTCCGGTTGGAGTGTCTCCATCGCGCCACAGTAGCTTCGCACCAGCTGCTCGATCTCTCTCTTGGCATGTTCCTCAGGGGTGATGGTTGCCGCGGGCGGTTTCTCGGTGCCCGCACCTGCCGGACCCGCAGCGAGCCCGGTCGGACCGGATGGTGCCGCCGGGGCGGCTGGGGTCGGCAGCGGTGGAAACGCCGCCGCAGAGGCGCCGCCCTGAGCAGGCGGCGGTGGGAGTGTCGCCATTGGGCCTGCTGCCGGCAGTGAACCGTCACCGCCCGGGCGTGGAGTTGCCGGAACACTGGGGCGATTCGCAGGCGCACCCGCCAACTGAGGGGCCGGTTTGGGCGAAGCCACAGAGGGCGGTACCGATGACGACGCTGGTACCGAGGACGAGGGCGGCGTGGAATGCAATTGAGCGACGGGCGCCGAACTGCCAGCCGGTGGAGCCGTTGGCGTCGCCGCCGCTTGCGTCGCGACCTCTTCAGCGGGCAGCCGCGTCTGTCGGACGATGAACGCCGCCAGAAGTAACAGGAACGAGATACTGATACTGAAGCTGATCACGATGCGGCGGCGCTTGCGCTTGCCCGCAACGGCCGGCTCGCGGTCTGGCGGCGTGCTCTCTACGACCGAGCGGCTGCCGACCGCGCGCACGGCCTCACGAAGGTCGGCAGCATGCTGGAATCGATTCGTCGGATCCTTTTCGAGGCACTTCTCGAGCAGGGCGTCGAGCCCGGCCGGCACGGCGGCGTTGAGCGACGATGCTCGCGGAGGCTGCCCGGTCATGATGCTCGCGATAATGGCGGCCTGGCTGCTCCCGTGGAAAGCCCGCCTGCCGGTCGCCATTTCGTAGAGCACGGCTCCGAACGAGAAGATGTCGGAGCGCGCGTCGGCGGACTTTCCCTCCATCTGTTCGGGCGCCATGTAGGTCAGGGTGCCGGAGATGACGCCCAGCGCAGTCAGTGTTGCCCGGGTCGTTCCGCCGGCCGGCGCGTCTGCTGCGCTCGCGACGCGCTTGGCGATTCCCAGGTCGAGCAGCTTCAGGCCTCCCGGAGTCAACATGATGTTGTCCGGCTTGAGATCGCGGTGGACGATGCCGGCGCGGTGCGCCACTTCCAACGCTGAGGCGAGCTGGGCTCCGTCTCGGAGAACCTCGTCCAGCGTCAGGGCGCCGCGGTCCTTCAGCCGCTCCGCGAGGGTCTCGCCCTCCAGATACTCCATCACCAGGAACGGAGTACCGTCGGCGTCTCCGTAGTGAAAGATCTGGCAGATGTTGGGATGGGACAGAGCCGCGAGGCTGCGGGCCTCGCGATCGAAACGTGCCCTGGACTCGGGGTCCAGATCGCGTGCCGAGGTGATGACCTTCACCGCGACGAACCGATCGAGTCGCAGGTCCCGAGCCTTGTAGACCTCCCCCATGCCGCCGGTTCCGAGGACGGCAAGAAGCTCGTACTGATCGAGGCGTGAGCCAGGTCCGGGCGCCATAAGTGGGGCGCGCCGATGATAAGTCAGGCCGGCAGCGGTACAGAAATCCTGGGGCGGCTCGTCAAGGGAGAAGGTACGCCGTCTTCACCGTCGTGTAGAACTCCGCCGCATACCGCCCCTGCTCGCGGGGGCCGTAGCTCGACGCCTTCCGGCCGCCGAACGGCACGTGATAGTCCACGCCGGCGGTCGGCAGGTTGACCATCACCATTCCCGCCTGCGCGTGGCGCTTGAAGTGGGTGGCGAGCTTGAGCGACGTGGTGACGATGCCCGACGACAGGCCGGTCTCGGTGTCGTTGGCGATTGCCAGCGCCTCCTCGTAATTCTTCGCCCGGATGACGCACGCGACCGGGCCGAAGATCTCCTCTCGCGAGATCCGCATCGCGTTGGTGGCCTCGGTGAACAGAGTGGGCGCCAGGTAGTAGCCGTCGCTGCTCCGCTTCAGCCGATCGCCGCCGTACGCGAGCCGCGCGCCTTCCTTCTGGCCAACGCCGATGTAGTCGAGATCGGTGTCGAGCTGTGGCTGGTCGACGACCGGTCCCATCTCGGTGCCGGGGGTCAGCGCGTTGTCCACTTTCAATGTCCCGAGCCGCTCGGTGAGCGCGGCCACGAAGCGATCGTGAATCCCATCGGTCACGATCAGACGCGAAGAAGCGGTGCAGCGCTGCCCGGTCGAAAAATACGCTCCCTGCACTGCGACATTGACCGCCGTCGGCAGGTCGGCATCGTCCACGACCACGAGCGGATTCTTGCTTCCCATCTCGAGCTGGAACTTCGCCATCCGAGAAACGGCCTTCTGCGCGATCGAGCGGCCGGTCTCCATCGATCCCGTGAAGCTGATCGCGGCCACATCGGGGTGATTCACCAGCGCGTCGCCGACGACGGAGCCGGAGCCCATCACGAGGTTGAAGACGCCAGCCGGAACACCCGCGGCGGCGAGGATATCGGCGAGCACCCAGGCGCAACCGGGCGTCCACTGCGCCGGCTTGAACACGACGGTGTTGCCGAATGCGAGGGCCGGAGCAATCTTCCAGGCCGGAATCGCGATCGGAAAGTTCCACGGCGTGATCAGCCCGACGACGCCGATCGGCTCGCGAGTAATCTCGACGTCTACGCCGGGGCGAACCGACGGCAGTTTTTCGCCCGCAAGGCGCAGCACTTCGCCGGCGAAGAACTTGAAGATGTGGCCGGCACGCATCGTCTCGCCCACGCCTTCCGGCAGCGTCTTCCCTTCTTCGCGCGCGAGCAGCCGCCCGATTTCGTCCTTACGGGCAAGAATGTCGGAGCCGACCTTGTCGAGCAGGTTCGCCCGATCCTGAATCGACCCGACGGACCATGCCGGAAATGCCGTCTTCGCGGCAGCAATGGCGGCCTGCGTCTGAGCGGCATCGGCCTGCGCGTATTCGCCGATCACGTCACTCAGATCGGAGGGGTTACGGTTCGGCGTCCACGTCGCCGCCATCTCCCAGACGCCATTGATGTAATTCGGAAACTGTTTGGTCATCCTCTTCCGGGGGACTTCGTCCCCCGGACCCCCTTACGCCGTCGCTCGCGGGGCCCCATTGCCCCGCTCCGCTCCGGCGGGCGCGCCTTCGGCGCGCTAACGTTTATCCGCCTAGCAAGCCCCTACGAGCCAGACTCTCCATGAGCGCGGAAA
>Ga0209382_10006742_pt1 | contig 14734 bp, 9 predicted proteins | sample SoiMetdeltSBSDD5_FD_187599 | JGI IMG/M metagenome (GOLD analysis project Ga0209382, IMG submission 187599) | Bulk soil microbial communities from a Populus tree surrounding site in Tennessee, USA - Soil MetaG P. deltoides SBSDD5 (SPAdes) (version 2) | ecosystem: Environmental > Terrestrial >... | reverse complement strand
CGTCGGATCGTCCGCGTCGGCGACGATGCAGGCCGGTGACGTGGTGAGCCGGGTCGACAGGCGGACCTCCTTGGTCTCCTGCTCTAGCTTCGTGGCCATCCACGCCAGCAGGGGCGCGAAGTCCTTGCTCCGCTGCTCCCGCCGCTCCTGCTCCTCCTCGGTGGGCTCACTGTCCTCGGGGAGGTCCACCCGACCCTTGGCGATCGACCGCAGCGACTTGCCGTCGAACTCGGGCACCATGTCGACCCATACCTCGTCGACCGGATCGGTCAGCAGCAGCACCTCGTACCCCTTGGCGCGGAACGCCTCCAGGTGCGGTGAGTTCTCGATCGTCGTACGGGACTCGCCGGTCATGAAGTAGATGTGTTCCTGACCGTCCTTCATACGGTCGACGTACTGCCGCAGCGTGGTCAGCGCGCCATCGTCCTGTGTGGACGCGAACATGGCGATGTCCAATATGGACTCCCGGTTGTCCGGGTCGCCGATGAGGCCTTCCTTGACGACGCGGCCGAACTGCTCCCAGAACGTGCGGTAGCGCTCGGCGTCACGGGTCATCAGGTCCTTGACCGTCGACAGCACCTTCTTGACCAGGCGCCGGCGGATCAGCTGGATCTGCCGATCCTGCTGGAGGATCTCCCGCGAGACGTTGAGCGAGAGGTCGTGGGCGTCGACGACGCCCTTGACGAACCGCAGATACGCCGGCGTCAGCTCCTCGCAGTCGGCCATGATGAACACGCGTTTGACGTACAGTTGGATGCCCCGCCTCGCGTCGGACCGGAACAGGTCGAACGGCGCTTGGGACGGGATGAACAGCAAGGCCTCGTACTCGAAGGTGCCCTCGGCCCGCATGTGGATGACCTCGAGCGGGTCGGTCCAGTCGTGGCTGATGTGCCGGTAGAACTCGTGGTACTCCTCGTCCTCGACCTCGTCCCTGGGCCGCGACCACAGCGCCTTCATCGAGTTGAGCGTCTCGTCCCCCATGGCGATCCGCCACGGGATGAAGTCGGAGTACCGCTTGACGATCTCCCGGATCTTCCAGTCGGAGGTGTAGTCGTGCAGCTGGTCCTCGTCGTCGGGTTCCTTCAGGTGCAGCGTCACGGCGGTGCCCTGCGGCGCGTCGGCCACGGTCTCGACCGTGTAGCCGCCTTCGCCATCCGACTCCCACCGCGTCGCATCGCTCTGCCCCGCGCGCCGGGTCACCAGCGTCACCCGGTCGGCCACCATGAACGTCGAGTAGAAGCCCACCCCGAACTGTCCAATGAGGTCACGCGAGGCCGCGGCGTCCTTGGCCTCCCGAAGTTGCCGCAACAGCTCGGCGGTACCCGATCGGGCGATCGTGCCGATCAGGTCGACCACCTCGTCGCGCGACATGCCGATGCCGTTGTCGCGAACGGTCAGCGTCCGCTGTTCCTTGTCGACGGCGATCTCGATGTGCAGATCGGAGACATCCGCGTCGAGATCCTTGTCGCGGTAGGCGTCCAGCCGCAGCTTGTCCAGAGCATCCGACGCGTTGGAGATGAGCTCCCGCAGGAAGATGTCCTTGTTCGAATAGATCGAATGGACCACCAGGTGCAGCAGTTGTCGGGCCTCCGCCTGGAACTCGAGTCGTTCGACCTCAGACATCGTCCTCTCCACGTCTGTCTCGCCGGGGATTCGGGAAACACGATATCGGTCGGGGACGAACGGTTACGCCGCGGGTGCGGACAGCACGGCGTCGAGCACCTCGGGCAGCGGGGCGGTAGCCAGGCAGATGGTGGTGTCCGCGGCGCCGTAGTACAGCCGCAGCTCGCCGCTGGCTGGGTCGTGGATCAGGCCCGTCGGGAACACCACGTTGGGCGCGTCGCCGACGAGTTCGTACGGTCCGTCGGGGCCGAACACCCAACCGTCGGTGCGGCGCAGCACCCGGGCCGGGTTGTCCAGGTCGAGCAGCACCAGGCCGACCCGGTACACGAGTCCGTTGGCCACCTGCTTGACGCCGTGGTAGATGCCCAGCCAGCCGTGCTGTGTCTCGACCGGCGGCGGTCCCATGCCGATCCGCACGGAGTCCCACCACGGTCCGCCGCGCGCGCTGAAGACCGGCTCCGGCGCGGTCCACGATCGCAGGTCCGTGGACCGGGACAGCCACACTCCCGGGCTTCCGGTGAGGCGCGCCACCGGCCGGTGCAGCAGGACGAACTTACCGTCGATCCGGCGGGGCAGCAGAGTGGCGTTCTTGTCCTCCGGCGGCAGTATGGCCCCTATCGGCTCGACCGTACGGAAGTCCGGGGTCAGCGCCAGCGCGACGCACGGGCCTTCCGGACCGTACGCGGTGTAGGTGAAGACCCACGCGTCCAGGTCGTCGACCCGGGTGATTCGCGCGTCCTCGACCCCCCAGCGGGAGCTGAAGTCGTCCGGGTCGTCGCGCACCAGCGGCTCGGCATCGACTCGCCAGCCGGTAATCCCGTCCGCGCTGCGCGCCACCGTCAGGTGGGAGATGCCGCGCCGGTCTTCCACGCGACAGAGCAGCACGGTCTCACCGTCGACCACTGCGGCGCCCGGGTTGAAGACCGTATTGACGGGTACCGGCCAACGCTGCGCGTCCAACAGCGGGTTGGCATCATGACGGGTGAACAGCTCCACCGACGACCTCCTCGTACAGCCGCACGTACCGGTCGACCATACGATCGGCGGCGAACCGCCGCTGGGTAGACGCGCGGACGCGCCGGCGGTCGAGTCGCACAGCGGACTCCACGGCTGCCGCGGCCGCGTCGACGCCGTCGACCAGGTAGCCGGTGACGCCTTCGTCGACGACCTCCGGCAGGGCGCCGCGGGGGTACGCCACGACGGGTGTACCGCACATCATCGCCTCCACCACGGACAGCCCGAACGGTTCGGCGAACGCGATGGGGTGCAGGAGTACCGCGGCCAAACCCAGGATACGCGCCCGGCGGTCCGGCCCGACGTTGCCCAGGTACCGCACGCGGTCGCCGTCCACGTGCGGAAGCACCTGGTCGCGGTGGTACTCCTCGTCCTGCACCGGACCACAGATGAGCAACGGCCGGCCGGTGATGCGCGCGATGGCGATGGCGTCGGCCGTGCCCTTGTCCGGATGGATCCGGCCGAACGCCACCAACGACCGGCCGGGGACTGCTCGGAATGGGTACGCCGCCGGGTTCACTCCATGGTGGACGGTCGCTCGGTAGCGCAGACCCGGCGTGCGGTCAGCGTCCGAAATGGACACGAACTCACCGCGGGCGCGCTGGTACGCGGGCAGGATCCGCGGCGACGAGAACCCGTGGATCGTCGTGAGCATCGGCGCCGCGCACAGCCCATCGAAGGCCAGCGGCAACCAGTCCAGGTGGTTGTGTACGAGGTCGAACTCCCCGCTGCGGGCCAGGCAGTGCGCCACGTGCAGGGCCTCCCAGACGCGCCCGTCCAGCGACGGGTCCTCACCGTACGGTAGAGGGCACACCCCGTCCAGCTTCGCCGACGTCACCGAGTCCTGGGTGGCGAACAGCGTCACGTCGAGGCCGCGCGCCACCAGACCTTCGGTCAGTACCGACACGACCTGTTCCCACGGCCCGTACGCGCGCGGCGGAGTCCGCCACGCCACCGGGCCCAGCACGGCGACCTTCACCGCGCGGTCGCAAAGTGGGGGCGGGACTGGCGGGGTACCGCCACATCTGGACCCGGGATGGACAGCAGTCCGGCGTGGAAGACCGCGAGCATCGCCTGGTAGTACGCCAGCGTGGACTCGGCACCCTGGTTCGGGTTCGCCATCGTGTCCGAGAGCCCGTCGCGGCAGCCGCCGGTGCGCCGGTCGTAGAGCGGTACCGCGGCCGCGGCATCGATCGGCTGCTCGTCCCCCTCGTCGAGTGGAGCGGTCAGCCGGGCGAGGCCGCGGCCGAGCAGGATCCGTACGCGCGGCGGGGGATCGGCCAGCGCCGCCAGCCCGAGCAGTGCGTACGCGACCGAGCGCGGGTGGCACAGCCGTTCCACGAGATCGAGCAGCCGCTCCAGCGCGCGGAGGCTGTGCCCGCCGACCTCGGCCGTACCGGTGGCGGCCAGGACTCCCAGGCCCCAGACCGCGCGGCCGACGTGGTCGCCGAGGTGTGGCCGGTCGAGCCAGGCGCCGTGGTACGTCATGAGGTTGTGCATCCCGCCGACGGATGTCGCCGCCGCCAGGAACCGGACGCAGCCGATCTGCCATCGCGCCAGTGCCGGATCGTCGAGGCCGGGTAGCCGGGACAGCCCGGCGGCGACGATGCCCAGCCGGGCGACGTCGTCGACGCAGTACCCGGAGTCGGTTGCCGGTACGTCCCGTTCGGCGAACTGGATGATGCCGATCTCGTCGGTGAGCCGGCGCAGGTGGTCCAGGCGGACCCGCGGCACCGTGACCACCTCGGCCGGAGCGGGTCGCCGCGGCCGGAGGATCGAGCCGATCACGTCGGCGAACCTCGTCGCCACCGACGGCCAGGTCAACCGGGAGCCGAGCGAGTCCGCCGCCAGTCCGGCCCGCCGCCAGCGGTCGGGATCGTCCAGCAGGTCGCCCACTGCCGCGGCGAGTGCCCCGACATCCCCGCACGGCACGAGGACACCCGGCGGGTCACCGGTACCGTCGGCGGCGAGCAGATCCCGGGCGTACCGGTAGTCCGTGGACACGACCGGACAGCCGGCGGTGAGGGCGAAGGTCAGCGCGCCGGAACAGATCTGGTCCGGGGACCGGTACGGCGTCAGGAACACGTGGGTCCGGGCGAGCAGCACCGCCAGTTCCGATGCGGAGAGGAACGCGTCGAGGAAGTGGACGTGCTCGCTGACGCCGTGGTCGGCGGCCAGCCGCGCCAGCCGCTGCCGGTACGCCTCACCGGTGTGCCGGGCCACCTCGGGGTGCGTGGCGCCGGCGACGAGGTAAACGACGTCGGGATGCCTCGCGATGACCGCCGGTAGCGCGGCGATCGCGTGCTCGACACCCTTGCCGGGACCGAGCAGCCCGAACGTCGCGAGTACTCGGGTGTCGGCGGTCCGGTCCAGTGCGGTGCGTGCCGCGGGCCCGACCGAGTCGGGGTCCACAAAGGACCGGAGGATGTCCGGCGCACCATGCGGTACCGTCGCCAGCGCCGCGCGCCCGACCAGACCGGTCTCGACCGCGAGCCGACCCGCGGTATCGGTGAACACGGTCACCCGGGCGGCGTGCCGGCACAGCTCGGCCAGGGTTGCCGCCTGCCCGGTTGTCGGCCGGGAGGGCACGGTGTGCAACGTGACGGTGTACGGTACGCCGTACTCGCGCAGTCCGGCCGCGAGATGCAGTACGTACCCGCCGTCGTGGCCGCCGAATATGCCGTATTCATGTTGAATCATGACCAGATCCGTGCCCGCGTCCGCGAGTGCCCGCGCGGCGCGGCGGTAGTCCGCGGGAACGTCCTGGCGGATCACCGTGGTTACCTCGGTTCCGTACGCCAAGCCGTCGCGGTCGACGGCGCATATGTCGATCTGCCACCGCGGTGCCACGCCGCACAGCGCGGTACGGAGATCGTCGGTGAATGTCGCCAACCCACAACGACGGGGGAGGAAGGTCGATACGAGCGCGATCCTTGTTGGGTCGTCCTCCGACATCGTTTTCGCCATCCTCGCTTAGACGTAGCTGACATTACTAGTTACCCGCTGCCGCGTTCCGCAACCCCGAACGGTCAGATCTACTGTGGACGGTCGCCAGCGAGCGGAACCGTCCGGGCGGGACCCCGACGGTCGGCTCCGGTAGATCTAGAATGGCCGCGTCCAGGTGACCGTCGCGGAAGGTAAGGGTGTGACGCCGACTCAGTTGCGCGCTTTCGCCGCGGTGGTCCGGTTGGGTTCGGTCAAGCAGGCGGCGGCGGATCTGGAGGTATCCGAGGCCGCGGTGTCCTTGCACGTCGGCCAGCTACGCAAGGAGCTCGGCGACAAGCTGTTCGTCCGGACGTCCGCGGGCTTGGCCTTCACTCCGGGCGGACTGCGTCTGGCCAGTCGGGCGGCGGAGATGCTCAGCCTGCAGGACCGTACGATCATCGAGGTCCGACAGGCGGGCGGTGGCCGGCGGTTGCTGCGCGTGGCCACGTCGGCCCTGTTCGCGGAGCACGCCGCGCCCGGCCTGTTCGACCTGTTCGCCGACCGCGCGAACGACCTGGATGTCGAGCTGAGCAGCCATGATCCGCGCCACTTCGAGTCGCTGTTGCTGACCCGTTCCGTCGACGCGGCAATCGGTCCCCGACCCAGCCACGTGGACGCCTCGATCGCCACCACCCATTTCCTGAACTATCAGGTCGTCGCGGTCGCGGCACCGGACCACCCGATGACCAGACTCCAGCCGGGCGCCAGCGCGCTACGCGAGCAGGCGTGGTTGCTCGGTCCGTCGGCGGCGTACGACACAGGAGTCATTCCGGACATATTACGCCGGATCAACGTACCCGAGGACCATCAGCGCATTTTCCAGAGCCATGCGGCGGCGGTCGAGGAAGCGAAGCGGGGCAAGGGACTGGCGCTCGTGGTGTCGTTCGCGGTCTCACAGGACCTGATCAACGGCGACCTGAGGCAGGTATCGGCCCAGTCGCTGCACGCCCACGGCGCCTGGAGCATCCTCACGCTGGCCCCGCCGCAGGCACCCCCGACAGCGGCGGAGTTGGCTCGCTTCGTCACCACTCCGCGGGCTACGCAAGCCATGTTGCGTGGCTCGGGGGTCACCGTCGGCCGCTTCAAGCCGTCGATCCACGTGACGCTCTGGAGTTAGCAGGGCGGCTGAGCGTTGCCGCGGATGGCTTCCCAGACTCGGGACGGGGTCAGTGGCATGTCGACGTGTCGAAGACCATACGGCCGCAGCGCGTCGACGACCGCGTTGACCACCGCGGGAGGCGAGCCGACGGTCGCGGACTCACCGATTCCCTTCGCGCCGATCGGGTGGTGCGGGGACGGGGTCACGGTGAATCCCGTCTCCCAGTCCGGTACCTCGAGCGCGGTGGGCAGCAGGTAATCCATCAAAGATCCGCCGAGGCAGTTTCCGAGCTCGTCGAACGCGAGGATCTCCATGAGTGCCATGCCGACCCCGTCGGTGAGGCCGCGGTGTACCTGCCCTTCGATGATCATGGGATTGATCCGCGTACCGCAGTCGTCCACGGCGACGAACCGGCGCACCGTCACCGCGGCCGTACCGGGATCGACGTCGACGACGCAGATGTACGCGCCGTAGGGGTAGGTGAGGTTCTCGGGGTTGTAGTGCAGTTGTGCTTCGAGCCCGCCGTCGACGCCGTCCGGCAGGTCGCCGGGTCCGTGCGCGCGCATCGCGATGTCCCGGATGCCGACCGACATGGTCGGGTCGCCCACGACATGGAACGAGCCCGCGGTCCATTCGAGGTCGGTCACCGAGACCTCGAGCATCGCGGACGCGATGAGCCGCGCCTTGTCCCGGACCTTGCGGGCGACCAGAACCGCCGCGGCTCCGGATACCGGCGTGGAGCGGCTGCCATAGGTACCGAGTCCGAACGGTGTCTGGTCGGTGTCGCCCTGCACAACCTTGACGTCCGCCGGCGGGATGCCGATCTCCTCGGCGACGATCTGCGCGAACGTCGTCTCGTGGCCCTGGCCCTGCGACTGGCACGACACCCGCAGCACGGCCGTACCGGTGGGGTGCACGCGCAGTTCGGCACCGTCCGCCATACCCAGACCCATGATGTCCATGTCCTTGCGCGGTCCGGCACCGACGGCCTCGGTGAAGAAGGAGACACCGATGCCCATCAGCTCGCCCCGCGCCCGCTTCTCCGCCTGCTCGCGGCGCAGGTCGTCGTAGCCGGCCAGCCGTACCGCCTCGCGCAGCGTGGTCTCGTAGTCACCGGAGTCGTAGACCCACCCGGTCCGGCTCCGGTACGGGAACTGCTCCGGCTGCAGCAGGTTGAGCAGGCGCAGTTCGACGGGGTCGAGGTCCAGCTCATGAGCCAGGCAGTCGACGAGCCGCTCGACCAGGTACACGGCCTCGGTGACGCGGAACGAACACGAGTACGCCACCCCGCCCGGCGCCTTGTTGGTGTAGACGGCCGTCATCGCGCAGTACGCGGCCTCGAGGTCGTAGCTGCCGGTGAAGACCCCGAAGAAGCCGGCGGGGTACTTGACCGGTGCCGCGACGCCGTTGAACGCGCCGTGGTCGGCCAGCACGCGGGTCCGGATGGCGAGGATCCTGCCCTCCCGGGTAGCCGCGATCTCGCCGTGCATGAGGTAGTCGCGGGCGAACGCGGTACTGGTCAGGTTCTCCGAGCGGTCCTCCGTCCACTTGACCGGCCGGCCGAGCAGCTGCGAGGCGACGATCGCGCAGACGTACCCCGGGTAGATAGGCACCTTGTTGCCGAAGCCACCGCCGATGTCGGGTGCGATGATCCTGATCTGGTGCTCGGGCAGGCCGGCGATTGTCGCGTACAGCGTCCGGTGGGCATGCGGCGCCTGGGTCGTGCACCACAGCGTGAGCGTGCCGTCGACCGGGTCGTGGTCGGCCACCGCACCACACGTCTCCAGCGGCGCGGGATGGACGCGCGGGTACACCATGTCCTGGCTCACGACGACGTCCGCCCGCGCGAACACCGCGTCGGTCGCGGCCCGGTCACCGGTCTCCCAGTCGAAGCAGCGGTTGTCGGTCTTGCCCGCGAGATCGTCGCGGATCACCGGCACGCCCGGGTCGAGCGCGGTGCGGGCGTTCACCACGGCCGGCAGCTGCTCGTACTCCACGTCGATGAGCTCGAGCGCGTCCCGGGCCGCGTAGCGATCCTCGGCGACGACGAAGGCCACCTCCTGCCCTTGGAAGCGCACCTTGTCGGTAGCCAGCACCGCCTGCACGTCGTTCGACAGGGTCGGCATCCAGGCGAGCCCCCGGTCGGCGAGCATCGCGCCCGTGACGACGAGCTTCACCTTCGGGTGCGCCTCGGCGGCGCTGATGTCCACGCGCAGCACCCGGCCGTGTGCGATCGGTGCGCGCAGGATCGCCAGATGCAGCATGCCCGGCAGCGCGATGTCGTCGATGAAGCGACCCTTGCCGCGGATGAACCGAGGGTCCTCCTTGCGCAGCATCCGACCGTGACCGATAGGCCTCAAATCGTTGTTCACGAACCGACTCATGAGCTGTCCGCAACTCGCGTGCCGGCTTCCTCGGCCGCGGCCCACTGGACCGACCGCACGATCGTGGCGTAACCGGTACACCGGCAGACCTGACCCGAGATGGCCTCGCGGATCTCCTGCTCCGACGGGCTGGGGTTGCGGTCGAGCAGAGCCCGAGCGGTCATCAGCATCCCGGGCGTGCAGAAGCCGCACTGCAACCCGTGGCATTCCATGAACCCGCGCTGGACGGGATCGAGCTCGCCGAACCGCTCCAGGTCCTCGACGGTACGGACGTCGTGCCCGGCGGCCATCGCGGCCAGCACGGTGCACGACTTGACCGGCTCACCGTCGAGCCAGACCGCGCAGGCGCCGCAGTTGCTGGTGTCGCAGCCCCAATGGGTACCGGTCAACCCGAGGTGGTCGCGCAGGAAGTGCACGAGCAGCAGGCGGGCCTCGATCTCGCAGGTCACCTCGGCACCGTTGACCCTCATCGTGACCTGCATGGGTCACCCGACGCCTTTGTCCGCGCCGGACCCGGGGCCGGCGACGCGGGCCACCGCCCGGCGCAGTGCCCGCTTGGTCAGCTCGGCCGCGAGGTGGCGCTTGTAGTCGGCGGTGCCGCGCTGGTCGGTGACTGGCGTGCAGTACTCGGCTGCGATGGCACCGGCCTCGGCGTAGAGCTCCTCCGACGGCGGCCGGCCGTGCAACGCCTGGGAGACCGCCGGTATCCCGGTGGTGTTGGGCCCGACGGCGGCCAGCCCGACCCGAGCATCGGCGATCGCGCCATCGTCCAGCCAGACGCCGACCCCGCAGGACACCACGGCCCAGTCGCCCGCGCGGCGGCCCACCTTCTCGAAGGCGCTGGAACCGTTGGGCCGTACCGGAATGCGGATCTCGGTCAGCATCTCGGCGGGGCCGACGGCCGTCTCGTACGGGCCTCGGTAGAACTCGGCCATCGTCACGACCCGCTCGCCACCGACGCCGCGGATCACGCAGCTCGCGTCCAGGGTCGTACACACGGCGGAGAGGTCCTCGGACGGGTCGGCCTGGCACAGCGCCCCGCCGATCGTGCCCCGGTTGCGGACGAGCGGGTCGGCGATGACTCGCTCGGCGTCGTGGAAGATCGGGAACAGCCTGAGCAGCTCGGGACTCTCGAGCAGTTCGCGATGGCGCGTCATCGCCCCGATCCGGATCTGCGCCGGCTCCACGCGGACGTAGCCGAGATCGCGGTGCAGGTCGTTGATGTCGATCAGGTACTCGAAGTTGACCAGCCGGAGTTTCATCATCGGCAGCAGGCTGTGTCCACCGGCTACCACGCGCGCGGTACTGCCCAGCCGGTCGAGCAGCTGGATCGCGTGGTCGACACTCGTCGCCCGTTCGTAGTCGAACGGGGCCGGGACTTGCATGGACCCATTGGGCTCATCGGTCCCGACGATGTCAACCGCGACCTAAGCAGTGCCTTGACTCGGTCAAATGCGGACGTACCAGCCCCTGCGCCGGTGATACCTGATCAAAACACAGAGCGACGTAAGCAATTACTTAATCAACGATTGCGAGTAGGTACGCGTAAGCGCAACCATGGCCGCGCACCACCGGCGATGGCGCTGCCGCGCGCTGTCCGAAGGAGAGGCATCGGTCATGGCGGTCGGATCGAGCGGACATATGGGTAACCCGCGACTGTACGAACTGATCGAAAACACACCGAAGACTGGCAAGAGTCCCACTGTGTGGGCATTCCCGCAGATCGTCGAGTACCTCAAGGTAGCCGCCCAACCGGTACAAGGTCCGTGGCCACCGCACCAGCGGCCCCGGCCCGATCCCGAGGCGGAATCGATGCCCGTCGCGGTCGCGGACCCCGAAGCGACGATGCCGGCTCGATCTTCCGTCGAAGGGGTCAGCGCTGGCGCGCCAACCCCTTCGACGATGCCGGCTCGATCTTCCGTCGAAGGGGTCAGCGCTGGCGCGCCAACCCCTTCGACGATCTGACCAGGAGGCAGGATGTACCCGTCCCGGTTCCGCTACGAGGCACCGCGCTCGATCGACGAGGCAGTGGCCCTGCTGCAGGAGGGCGGCGGTGAGGCGAAGGTGCTCGCCGGTGGGCAGAGCCTCATTCCGTTGCTGAAGCTGCGCTTCGCGTCACCCGAGCTGCTCGTCGACATCAACGGCGTGCCGGGGCTGGACTACCACAAGGTGGACCCCGACGGCACCATCCACATTGGAGCGTTGTGCCGGCACGCCGATCTGGAGCGCTCGACGATCCTGCCGGCCCGCCAGCCCACGATGGCCGCGGCCGCCCCGCTCGTCGCCGACCCGATCGTGCGCAACCGCGGGACGTTGGTGGGCTCGCTGTGCCACGCCGACCCGCAGGGGGACTGGGCGTCGGTAGTCACCGCGCTCGCTGGCTACGTCGTCGCGCAGGGATCCAAGGGCCGACGCAAGATCCCGATGGCGCAGTTCGTCACCGGCCCGTTCCAGAACGCTCTCGGCTACGACGAGATCGCCGTCGAGGCCGTGATCCCGGCGCCGAAGGGGATCGCCGCCGGCGGGTACCTGAAACTCGAGCGCCGCGTCGGTGACTTCGCGACGGCCGGCGTCGCGGTCGCGGTCGAGATGTCCGGCGGGGTCGTCAGCCGGGCCGGAATCGGGCTGACCGGAGTGGGTGGTTCGACGATCTCCGCCACGGATGCCGCGCAGGCGTTGGTGGGCGCCCCACTCGCCCCCGACCGCATCAACCACGCCGCCGAGCTGGCTGCCGCCGCGGCCCAGCCCAGGAGCGACCACCGGGGCAGCGCGGAATACAAGCGGCACATCGTACGAACCTTCGTCCAGCGCATCTTGACCCGCGTCGCACAGCCCAACGGGAGGGCAGCCTGATATGAGCAGCTTGTTCGAGGAGATCCGTGAACGGCCGGGCGGTGACGTACCCACGCGGCGGGTCACCATCACGGTCAACGGCGAGCCGCGCACGGCCGACATCGAGCCGCGGCTGCTGCTGGCTCACCTGCTGCGCCAGGGTTTGAAGCTGACCGGTACCCACACCGGCTGCGACACGACCAACTGTGGCGCGTGCACGGTCCTGTTCGACGGCAAGCCCGTCAAGAGCTGCACGATGCTCGCGGTACAGGCCGACGGCCATGAAGTGACCACAGTGGAGGGTCTGGCCGGGTCGAGCGAGCTGCACCCGATCCAGGAAGGGTTCAAGGACGAGCACGGCCTGCAGTGCGGCTTCTGCACGCCGGGCATGATGCTGACCGCCAAGGCGCTCCTGGAGGAGAACCCCAACCCGACCGAGGACGAGATCAGGTGGGCGCTGTCGGGCAACCTCTGCCGCTGTACCGGCTACCAGAACATCGTCAAGTCCGTGCTGTGGGCCGCCAAGAAGATGCAGTCCGCGGGCTGAGCAGACGGGAGCCATCATCGTGACGCAGGCACGCGACGAGATCAAGATCGGCGGGCTGGGCTCGAGCCGCAAGCGCGTCGAGGACAACCGCTTCATCCGGGGCAAGGGCCGTTACGTCGACGACATCGTGCTACCGGGCATGCTGCACATGGAGATCCTGCGCAGCCCGTTGGCGCACGCGCGGATCAGGTCGATCGACACCAGCAAGGCGTGGGCGATCCCCGGCGTCCGGCTCGTCCTCACCGGCGAGATGATGGCGGCCCGCAACCTGGCCTGGATGCCGACGCTGTCGTACGACACGCAGGCCGTGCTGGCCACGGACAAGGTCCGCTTCCAGGGCCAGGAGGTCGCCTGCGTGGTGGCCGACGACCCGTACGTCGCCAAGGACGCGTGCGAGGCGATCGTCGTCGACTACGAGCCGCTGCCGGTGATCGTCAACCCGAGGCAGGCGCTGGCCGAGGGCGCGCCGCTGATCCGCGACGACAAGGAGAACCAGCACGACAACGTCGTCTTCGACTGGGAGGTCGGGGACAAGGACGGTACCGAGCGGGCTTTCGCGCAGGCGGATCTGGTGTCGCGGCTCGAGCTGCACTACCCGCGCTCGCACCCGTCACCGATCGAGTGCTGCGGGTCGATCGCCGACTTCGACCGGGCTACGTCCAAGCTGACCGTGTACATGACCACGCAGGCGCCGCACATCATCCGCGCCGCGGTGGCGCTGGTCGCCGAGCTGCCCGAGCACATGATCCGCATCGTCTCGCCGGACCTCGGCGGGGGCTTCGGCAACAAGGTGCCGGTATACCCGGGCTACGTCATGTCGATCCTCGCCTCCATCCTGCTCGAGCGGCCGGTGAAGTGGATCGAGGACAAGACCGGCAACCTGATCTCCACGGGTTTCGGCCGGGACATCTACCTGCGCGGTGAGCTGGCGCTCCGGCAGGACGGCAAGATTCTCGGCGTACGGATGCTCACGTACTCCGACCACGGCGCGTTCTTCTCCGACGCCCAGCCGAGCAAGTTCAAGATCGGGCTGATGCACTCGGCCTTCGCCTGCTACGACATTCCCGCCGCCCACCTCATGGCGCGGGGGGTGTACACGAACAAGGCGCCGGGCGGGGTCGCGTACCGCTGCTCGTTCCGGATCACCGAGGCCATGTTCTTCCAGGAACGGATGATGCAGGCGGCAGCCTCCGACCTCGGCATGGACCAGGCCGAGTTCCGGCGCGCCAACTTCGTCCGCGACGACGACTTCCCGCACCGCACGCCGTTCGGGTTCCTGACCGATTCTGGTCAGTACAGCAAGTGCCTCGACGTCGGGCTGGACGCCATCGGGTACGACGACTTCCTGAAGCAGAAGGAAGAAGCCCGGCAGCAGGGCCGCCTGCTGGGCATCGGCATCTCCACGATGAGCGAGCCGCTGGGCGCCGGGAACAGCCGCGAGTACGACATCCTCGGCATCAAGATGTTCGACGCCGCCGAGCTTCGCGTGCACATGACCGGCAAGGCGATCCTGCGTACCGGGGCGAAGACCCAGGGCCAGGGCCACGAGACGACGTGGGCCCAGATCGTGGCCCACGAGCTGGGCATCCCGGCGGACGACGTCACGGTGGAGGAGGGCGATACCGACACCGCGCCGTTCGGCATGGGTACCTATGCCTCGCGGAGCACGCCGGTGGCCGGCGCGGCGGTAGCGATGGTGTCCCGCAAGGTCCGGGCCAAGGCCCGCAAGCTCGCCGCCCATCTGCTCGAAGTGTCCGAAGAGGACATCGAGTGGGAGCTCGGCCGCTTCTACGTCCGCAGCGCACCCGACCGGGGCGTGACCATCCAGGAGTGCGCGATGGCCGCGTACAGCAACATGCCCGACGGCATGGAGCCCGGCCTGGAGAACGTCGCGTACTACGACCCGCCCAACCTCACCTGGCCCTTCGGCTGCTACATCGTGACCGTCGAGGTCGATCCGCAGACCGGGGTCTGGGACGTGCTGCGGGTGGTCGCCGTCGACGACTGCGGCGTACGCATCAACCCGATGATCGTCGAAGGACAGATCATGGGTGGACTGACCGAGGCGTACGCGATGGCCAACATGCAGTTCATCACCTTCGACGCGCAGGGCAACTGCATCGGGTCCAACTACATGGACTACCTGCTGCCCACCGCGTGGGAGACCCCGGGCTACGAGCTGCACGAGGTCGTCACGCCGTCCCCGCACCACCCCATCGGCGCCAAGGGCGTCGGCGAGTGCGCCACCGT
>Ga0209382_10006740_pt1 | contig 14737 bp, 9 predicted proteins | sample SoiMetdeltSBSDD5_FD_187599 | JGI IMG/M metagenome (GOLD analysis project Ga0209382, IMG submission 187599) | Bulk soil microbial communities from a Populus tree surrounding site in Tennessee, USA - Soil MetaG P. deltoides SBSDD5 (SPAdes) (version 2) | ecosystem: Environmental > Terrestrial >... | reverse complement strand
GTCTATCCGCACGCGCATTACGTCGGGAAAGACCTGCAGGCTCTCGCGACGCTCCCCGACGGAACGAAAAAGCCGCTGGTGTGGATCAAAGATTGGGATCTGAACTGGCAGGCGGTCTATCGCTACGAGCGCCCCGTCTTTCTGCCCGCCGGGACGGTGATTTCGATGAGGTACACATACGACAACTCGGCCGCCAACCCGCGTAACCCGAACAGCCCGCCAAAGCGCATAGTCGCTGGCGACAAGGCCACGGACGAGATGGGGCATCTGTGGCTTCAGGTATTGCCGCGTTCACGCGAAGACGCGCGAATGGTGTTGCAAGAGGCGCTGATGCGCCGGCGGTTGGAGAAATACCCGTCAGATTTCACTGCTCATTTCAACCTCGGCGCGGTGTTGGAGTCAGCTGGGAAGATCAAAGAAGCGATCACACATTATCAAGCGGCGCTGCGAGCCAGGCCCGGCTCGGTGATCGTACAAAACAACCTCGGCGCGGCGCTTCAGGCGGCGGGAGACACGGAAGCGGCGATCAATCATTATCGCCAGGCGGTGAAGCTCAAGCCCGATTACGCCAACGCGCGTTACAACCTCGGCAACGCGCTCCTCTCGGCGGGCAAAGTCGATGAGGCGGTCGTTCACCTGCGCGAATCGCTGCGGCTCCGGCCCGAAGACTCCGGCGCGCGCAACAGCCTGGGAAGCGCCCTGGCGACGCAGGGCAAATTGAACGAGGCCGTCTCGGAGTTCGCCGAAGCGCTTCGACTCGACCCTGAAAACGCCGACGCTCATGTCAACCTGGCTTACACGCTCGCGCTGCAGGAGAAGATTGACGAGGCCATCACGCATTACGAGCAGGCTCTGCGGCTCAAGCCAGAGAACGCGCCGGAGAACGCCGAGACGCTGAACGAGTTGGGCGTTTTATACGGCAGAAAGGGAAAACTGGCGGAGGCCTTGGATAAGTTTGAGAGGGCCGTGCGCGTCAATCCAGATCACGCCGGCGCCCGCGAAAACCTGAAACGCGCGCGGGTCGCGATTGAAAAGATGAAGGCGGGGAAGCCGTGAGAATATTCGAGGGCAGAGGCTGACTATTTACTCTCCAGCGATATGACTTCTTCGCTCTGAAATAAGCCGCTGGCCCCAAGCGCAGCCTATCCTCTCAAAAGTCGATCCGCTCCCTCTGCGGCAAAAAAAGAGGAGGGGCCTGCTGCAGGCCCCTCCTCTCAATGGGATCAACTCGCGTTTGGCTTTCAGAACTTGAGCTTGAACGCGAACTGGAAGTTGCGTTGCAGGTCCGTGCCGCCATAGGCGGTGGCGTTGATCACACCCGCGCTTCCACTCGGAACAAGCTTGCCAGCGCTGTCGAACTTGCCGATGTTATTATCGGGGTTATTCAGATTGACGTGGTTAAAGAAGTTGACCGCCTCAATGTGGAACTCGCCTTCGACGCGTTCCGTGAGCCTGAACTTCTTGAAGAGGGAAGCGTCGGTGCGCCAGTAGCCGGGGCCACGCAGACTGTTGCGCTTCTGGTTACCGAACGTTCCGACCGCCGGAGCGCTGAAGACGCTCAAGTCGGTGAAGTAAAGAATATTCCCTTTGCTGTCACGACTGGTTCCAGTCTTGACCTCGCCGCTGACGTTCGGACGACAGGGGCCAGTGTCAGAGATGCCGGTCGTGTTAAAGCAGTTGTCGAAAGGCAGGCCACTCTGGATCGTAGTGTTCGAGTTGAACTGCCATCCGCCGAGGAGCAGATCGCCGGTCCGCGAAAGGCCGCCCAGCAACTTCTTGCCTTTGCCGATGGGCAATTCGTAGACTTGCGAGAACACGAAATTGTGATTCCGCTGCCAGCCCGCCGGGCCGCGGTTCAGACTGGGATCGAAGAAGAAGTACTGACCGTCTTCCTGTGTTTCCTTCTGCAACGTGTAATGCAAGAGGATCGAGTACCCGTCCGAAAAACGCTTGTCCAGTTTGAGCTGGAGTGAATCATAGTGGTTGTCGGCGCAGTTGCAGAAGTATCTGAAGTCCTGCGACCAGCCGAACTTGTTGAAGAACGGCCTGGCAAACTTCCCATTCCGTCCCGGAGTGAAACCGGCGAGCGAAACCTGATTGGGGCTGACATCCGGGCCGTCTCCCGCGAAAACATGCGTGCCCTTGTTGCCGACATAGGCGGCCTCAATCGACATTTTGTTCGTCAACTGCCATTGCACGGTGAAATTGTATGCGTCCACGGTCGGCAAGGTCTGCTTGTCAGGCAGCACGAAAGCGGCGATGCCATCAGGCAGGAAGAACTGGCCGTTCGAAGGCAGCGATGCGTTCGCCTTACCGCCCTGGTTCGGAGCCTTATCGAGGCCGAAGAAGGCAGTGAAGGCCGGAGCGCCATTAGCCAGGGTGAAGGCCCGGTTGAAGTCACCGTTGTTGATTGACTGGATGGCGAGGACCGGCAGGTTCTGGGTCACGGAATGGCCGAAGAGGGAACCGAACACGCCGATGTCGTAGCTGCGGCCATAGCCCGCGCGAATCACCAGTTTGTCGGTCGCCTTGTAAGCCACGCTCAGCCGCGGGGCAAAGTTGAGCGAGTTCTCAACGTTGCCGCCGAGGTTGGTGTCGCCGACGCCGACGGTCCTGACCAGGCCGGTATCGAGGCTCACGTACCCCGCGTTGCCAGCCTTGTTGATGGTCTGTGGATTGATCACATCGAGGCGCACGCCGTAATTGACAGTCAGCTTAGGCGTGACGCGCCAGGAATCCTGGCCATAATAGAAGTGACGCCACTGGCGTTCACGAGCGTCCGTACTGGAACTGATGTAACGCCCGAAACTCGAGACGTCACCCAGCAGGAAGGTGGCCAACCCTAGGCCGCCGCCAGTGGGGCTGGCTGTTCCGCCATTGCTGAACGTCAATTCGCCGGCGCGGTGCGTGTCGCTCGGCACGCGCAGGTTGTAAGCGCGGCGCACGTCAACGCCGAACTTGAAGGTGTGGTTACCGGAAAACTTCGACGTGTTGCTGACAAACTGGATCTGGTTCTCGTCCTGATCCAGCGGACAGTTGCAGCGGTTGACGCCCAGGCCGGAACCGAAGTTGATATTCCGCGCATCGACGTCGCCCTTGATAAAACCGGCGAAGAGGCCTGAACTGAAGTCGTCATTGTTCAGCCCCTTGATGCCCGCGTCAGTCGCCGTATTCTTGCCGAAATCGAATGGCAAGACGTTGACTTTATAGCGGAAGAAACCGAGCCGGAAGTCGGTCACCAGCGTTGACGACCAGCTATAGTCAAAGCCGTAGGCCACGCTCTGGTTACGCACTTTCGATGTGCCGCCGAGCGAAACCAATTCGGAACCGCCGCCCGCGCCGAAAGCCGTTGGGCCGTTGCGCGCGAAGTCGGCAAAGCTATAGCGTCCGAACATGCTCAGCTTCTCGGTCGATCTGAAATCAATGCGAACGTCGAAGCTGTCCTTATCAAAACCTTCGATGCCCGAAGCGACGTAGTTATCTGTCGTGCCATTCAGCCGTCCCGGCGCGTTCGGCAGCGGGATGAGCTTCAAAACGTTAAGCGCCTGCTGCGACAATTTGCCGTTCGGAATCATGTTGTTAGTGAATTGCTGGCGGCTCAACAGTTTGCCAGTGGAGTCGAAGACCGATGTCGCCGGATCGAAGATATTCACTCCATAGGCTCTGAAGTCGCCACCGCGCGCAGCCTCGGTCGGCACGGTTAGCAGTTTGGTGCCGCCAATCTTGCTCCGCAGTCCATCATAATCACCGAAGACGAAGAGCCTGTCCTTGACAATGGCGCCGCCGATCGCGCCGCCGAACTGATTGCGGAGCGTGTCGGGAATGAATTTGCCAGTTTGCTTGTTCTGCTCGGCCTGCGAGAAGGGGTTGCGCGCCTGCAAGATGTCGTTCTGGCGTAATGCGTAGATTGCGCCGTGCAGGTCGTTCGTCCCCGATTTAGTCGAGACCGAGACCACTCCTGCAGTGGCCTGGCCGAACTCGGCGTCGTAATTCTGTGAGGTGATCTTGGTCTCGCCGATGGCCTCGAAGTTAGGGTTGATGACGATGATGCCCAGGATCGGGTCGCGGTTCTCGGTCCCGTCCAATTGATATCCGGTGCCGCTGAAGTGCTGGCCGTTGACCATCGTCTGAATCGAGCCTTGCGGGTTTTCGCTCGCGGCGTGCTGCCATCCCAACTGCTGCGCGCCGGGAGTGAGCAGGATGAACTTGGTGAAATTGCGGTCGAGGATTGGGAGATCGGAGATCTGCTTGGTCTCGAACGTGGTCGCCACGTCGGCGCGGTCAGTCTTGAGCAGAGGCGCGTCAGCCGTGATCGTAATCTGCTCGCTGACCTGTCCGGCTTGCAACGTGACGTTGGCCGTGGAAGCGGTGTCCACGTTGACGACGACGGCGTCGATCACCGCCGCTTTGAAACTGGGCGCTTCGACCTTGACTCGGTATGTGCCTGGGATCAAGCGCGTCTGATTATAGTTGCCGGACGCATTGGTTTTGGTGGTCTCGCTCACGTTGGTGCCGGTGTTGGTGATCGTCACCGTCGCATTAGGCACCGCGGCGCCGGACGAGTCGGTCACCGTCCCGAAGACGCTGCCGTATACGGCCTGCCCGAACGTTGTGCCGAATGTCGCGGCGACAAGCGTAAGGCAGAGCGTCAGACTCAGCGCGATTGGAGAGACCTTGCTGGTGGTTCTCATAGACTTTCTCCTGTATTGAACCGGCGCCGCGCATCGACAGACTACAAAGCGGCGCCGGTTAGCCAGTTCTTCTAACGATTAATGTGAAGAAGGATGATTTATCCCAGCAAAGCGGATTAGTTTTAAGGATGTCTTCGGGTCGTACGGGTCCCGCCCGAAAGTCATTGAAAATCCCAGCAGATAGCCAGCAATGAGATTGAGCGGCGATCAGGGACCTCCAAAAGCCCAGAAAAGAAAAAATCGCCTGTAGAATTAATGTCACTCACCTTGGAGGTTTTGGAATGATTACAATATCAGCCTTGCAGCTTGCGTTGACAGTTACAGAGCGTATAATACGGTTACTTCCTTTTGACTCATTGTGTTACATAGCGTTAAATCAGTGTTACAGGTTTTCATGTAACGTCCATGCATATCGCCAGAGAAGAAAAACTCGCGCAGTTGGAGAGGGTTTTGCACGGCCGCGCATTGCACGGATCAGATAACCTCAAAGCGTTCCTTCGTTTCATCGTAGACAAATCGATCGAGGATCAAGAGGGCCAGCTCAAAGAGTATGTCATTGCGACTGAGGTCTTCGGGCGTGGGAGCGAATTCGATTCGCGCGTCGATTCCGTAGTCCGGGTGCAGGCCGGCAGACTCAGGACAAAATTGCATGAGTATTATGAGACCGAAGGCAAAGACGACCGGGTGATCATTGGCCTGCCGAAGGGCCAATACTCGCCGGTCTTCTGTTATGCGCAGAAGGATGAGGAGCGCAATAGCTACGACGAAGCCGGCGCCGCGGATGACGCATTGGCCATAGGCGTCGTCTCTAATCCGAGCGAGGCGGCAGACATAGCGTCAACCGGATATGTCAATGGTTCCCTCCGAGACCCGGGCGTTGGGCCGCCCGTGGGCGTCGTGACCGAGGCGACTCGCGTCATTGATCCGGACGCGGCGAGGCGATGGCGGATCGCCGCATTAGTTTTTGCCCTGATTTCTGTGGTGCTCGGCGCGCTCGCGTTCATCTATCGCGCCAGGGCTGTCGAGATGTCCGAGTCCGTGGAGAGCAGGGCGCGGGCTGAGATCAGCGCGCTCGAACGCCGCGAGGTCGAACCTTTATGGGGCGATTTCTTGCGTTCCTCGGAGCCGATACTGGTCGTGTACAGCAACACGCTCTTTCAAGGCACTGTGGAAGATGGAATGAAATTGTTCAAGCCGCTCGACGCCCCGGGCAGCAGTCTCGGCTCGCCGAGCATCCCGCAGAGCAAGACCGATCAGAGCAAAGAGCCGGTGACCGAACTCTACACCGGCATCGGCGAGGTGATGGGGTCTTACTTCCTCGGCGATTTCTTCGCCCGCCTGGGGCACGCCTCGCGCGTCAAACGCAGCCTGCTGCTGACCTGGGAAGACCTGAAGACCGAAAACATCGTCGTGCTCGGCTCGCCCGCCGAGAATTTCTTCCTCCGCGATCTGCCCCAGAAGCAGGACTTCATCTTCAAACCCATGCCGGACGACAACGGGAATAAAAGCTTCGGCATCATCAACAACAATCCGCAGCCCGGCGAACAGCGGCGCTATCTCGCCAAGCAGGACGGCCCGTCGCGCAGCCAGATCTCGGAAGACTATGCGGTGGTGAGCCTCTTGCAGGGACTCGACGGAAAGAAAAGGATGCTGATCCTCGCCGGCATCACGACGCACGGAACGCAGGCCGCCGTCGAATACGTCACCAAGCCCGATTACATCCGCGACCTGGTCAGAAATCTGAATACCGCCACGACTGGGGGGCAGCCGAGGCTGCCGGGCAATTTCCAGGTGTTGGTGAGAGTGAAGGTGAACGGCGGCGTGCCTGTCCAGGTTTCTTATGTCACGCATCACAGGCTAGACCAGAGATAATTGTTGATTGGCCTTGTCCAGACGCCTATAATCCGCACATTCATTGGCGCAGTACCGCGCGTGGTACTGTTTAATCGTTAGGTCTCATCTACTGAGTAAAGCCAGTCGCATACTTGCCGCGATTCTCATGGATTGCGGCGTCCCATCTTTACAGGAGGCTTACGATGAAACACCGAACACTCCCATTCCGACAAACAATGCTGTTTTCCATGCTGGTCGCGATTTCCGCGCTCTCGATCGACACATTCGCGCAAGGCATTCGCGCCACCGTGACGGGCCGCGTAGTTGACTCTTCTGGCGCGGTCGTGCCCAAGGCCAAAGTCACGATCACCAACACCGGCACGAACGAAACGCGCGTGGTCGAGGCCGGCGACGAAGGCGATTACACCATTCCGCAGCTCCCGCCCGGCGATTATGCGCTGACCGTCGAGCAGGCGGGGTTCAAGAAGGCCGTTCAGCGCTTCACGCTCGAAACCGGCCAGGGCGCGCGCGTGGACATTACTCTCCAGGCCGGGGCGGTCACCGAACAGGTCGAGGTCACCGCCATCACGCCGGTCGTGTCGGCCGAAGACGCGGCGCTCGGAAACGTGGTCGATCAGAAGAAGATCGTCGAGTTGCCGCTCAACGGCCGCAACTATCTGCAGCTCGCCCTGCTGCAGCCCAACGTCTTCGCGCCCGCGCAGAATTCGACTCTCGGCTTCCGCGGAGGCTTCAACGTCGCGGGCAACAGCGAGGTCGCCAACAATTACCTGCTCGACGGCATCGACAACAACGACGAGACGACCAATCAACCTTCGCACACGCCGATCCTCGACGGCGTGCGCGAGTTCAAAGTGCTGACCGGGACCTATTCGGCCGAGTACGGCCGCCAGGCGGGCGGGCAGGTGATCGTCACGACCAAATCGGGCACGAACGATTTTCACGGTTCGGCGTTTGAATTTCATCGCAACTCGGCGCTCGACGCGCGCAACTTCTTCGCGCCGACTAAACCCAGCTTTCGTCGCAACCAGTTCGGCGGCGTGATCGGGGGCCCTATCCGCAAAGACCGGACGTTCATCTTCGGCGGTTATGAGGGCCAGCGGCGGGGCCAGCAGGAGGCGGGTCTGGCCAACGTCCCGACGCTGGCGATGAGGCAAGGCGATTTCAGTGGCGTCCCCAATCTCTTCCTGAGGGACCCTCTCAAGACCGGCTTATGCCAGGCGACGCCGGCAAATCCGCAACAAGGGGTCAACTATCAGGCGGCCTGTTTCCCCGAAAACAAGATTCCGCTAGACCGCTGGAGGAACTCGGCGGGGGCAGGTCTGCTCGCCCTCTATCCCAATCCGAACGTCGCGGGCGCGAACAACTTCGCCTCCGCCGGGACGGGGCGCTTCGGCATTGATCAATGGTCGGTTCGGATCGATCACAAGCTGCGAGAGAACATGAGTCTCTTCGGCTCGTATCAATTCGCCGACAGCGCAGAGTTCTTTCCGATCACCAACCCGCTCTGTTCGGCGCGCGCAGTGCCCGGATTCGGCTGCGACGAATTGCAGCGCACTCAGCATTTCACGCTCAACTGGACGTGGACGATCACCCCGCGATTGATCAACGAGGCGCGCGTGGGTTACTCGCGCTTCGGGTTTTTCCGGTTGCAGGAGGACCGCGACGCCGACGTGGTCAACAAACTCGGCATCAAGGGACTGACCGACGCCGGCGTCACGCCGTTCAACAACGGCGCGCCCGAATTGATCGTCTCGGGTTTCCCGACCATCGGGGGGCCGACGAATCTGCCGCAAGGTCGCCACGACAACACCTATCATTACGTCGAGAGCATGACCTTCACCGCCGGAGCGCACACGATGAAATGGGGCGCCGACGTCCGCCGCTTCCTCTTCAACTCGTTCTTCACCTCGTTCGGACGCGGCAGTTACCGTTTCGACGGGCGCTTCACCGGACATCCCGTCGCCGACCTGCTGCTCGGCGCGACGTTCCAGGCCGACCGCAATCTGGGCGAGCCGTTCCATAACGCCAAGACGTTCAGCTCCGGCTATTACTTCCAGGACGATTGGAAGGTCACCCCGAAGCTGACGTTGAATCTGGGATTGCGCTACGAGTTGAGTCTGCCGCCGATCGAGAACACGGACAAGATCGCCTCTTTCGATCCGGCTACCAATACGATCAAGGTCGCGGGCGGCCAGGAGGCCTTCATCAGCAACGGAGCGCTCCTGCTCCGCGACCGTCCCGACGTCGGGCGGCGGTTGTGGGAGACCGACAAGAACAATTTCGCGCCGCGCGTCGGCTTCGCCTACCGCCCGTTCAACGACACGAAGACGGTCATCCGCGCGGGCTTCGGATCGTTCTACAACTATCAGATCGTGGGCAACGGCATCACGCCGCTGTCGCGCAATTCGCCGTTCAGGCAGCGCCAGACCTCGGGGCCCTTCGCCGCTACCGTTCGCCCGGCGCCCAACGTGGCCGACGCCTTCTCCGGCGCCCCCAGCGTCGTGCCGCCGGGAATTGACGAGAATTTCAAGACGGCTTACATCAACCAGTGGAGCTTCGGCGTCCAACGTGAGATCGCCCAGAACCTTGTGCTCGACGTTTCATATCTCGGATCGAGCGGGCACAAACTGCCGTTGGGTGTGAATATCAATCAGGCGTTTCAGCCGACGCCGCAGTGCCGTGTGACGCCGGTTCCGGCGGGTTGTCCTTCGGTCAACGCGCGCCGCCCATTCCAGGGCTTCGGCAGCATCACCGGCGGCTTCATTTCGTCGGCGGGCAATTCGAACTATCACGGGATGACCGTGCGCGTCGAACGCCGATTCGCGAGCGGATTGAGCTTCCTGTCGTCATACGCGTGGTCGAAATCAATTGACGACGGGTCGGGAATTTCGACCGCGAGCGATTCGAGCGGCGTGGCGCAGGACGCCCGCAATCTGAGAGCGGAGCGCGCCGTGTCTGACTTCGACGTGGCCCACCGCTGGGTGTTGAGCTACGTCTACGACCTGCCGTTCGGCAAAGGCAGGCGCATCGCGCCGTCGTCTAAGGTCGCAGACGTTCTGGTCAGCGGCTGGCAAATGACCGGCATTCTGACAATGCAAACCGGCCGCCCGTTCACAGTCACCGTCGGGCGCGATCAGAGCGCCACCGGCGGCAACGCCGACCGCCCGAATCTCGTCGGCGATCCGAAGATGTCCGATCAGGGGCCTGACCACTGGTTCAACCCCGCGGCGTTCGCCGCCCCCGCCGCCGGCGCGTTTGGAAACGCGGGGAGAAACATCCTTCGTGGCGACGGGCTGCATAGCTTCGACATCGGCGCCTCGCGGTTCTTCCACGTCACGGAGCGGCATCAGTTCCAGTTCCGCGCCGAGGTCTTCAACCTGACTAATCACCCGAACTTCTTCTTACCGATCGCGAGCCTGGCCAGTACAGCCTTCGGCACAATCACTCAAGCGGCTAACAACGGCGCGGGCGCGCAGCGGCAGATTCAGTTCGCGTTGAAGTATATTTTCTGAGGGGCGGCGTGGCGCTGTACCAACCTCACATGTTCTGATTTAGACTAAATAGGGACAATCAGGATTGGGACATTAAACCGCCGCAGGGCGCCGCAGGCGCGCAGAGAAAGACTAGTTTTGGTCGCCCTCTGCGCGCCTGCGGCGTCCTCCGCGGTTGAACTATCTGTACTAATTGAAAATCAGAAAGGATAATCAAGGCATGGCTGAGCACACCTACGAAGAATTGAAACACATGACCGTGGCTCAACTGCGTGAGATCGCCGCCGGCATCGAACACGACGCGGTGAAGGGGTACACGCAACTCAACAAGGAGCATCTGATCACCGCGATCTGCCAGGCTCTCAACATTGACACCTTCACTCACCATCACGCCGAAGGGATTGACACTAACGCGGTCAAATCGAAGCTCAAGGAGTTGAAGAAGCAGCGTGACGATGCTCTGGCGGCTCACGACCACAAGCGGCTCAAAGCCGTGCGCCGCGAAATCCATTCGCTTAAAGTCAAGCTCCACAGGGCGGCCGTATAAACCAAAAAGCGATGCCACTAAAACAAAAATCTTTTCGGCGATACCGGGCTCTCGCGGCCCTTTTCTCGCTTTTCCAGAAGGGGCTCACGCCGTCGGACGTGACAGATACCGTTGACGAGTTGGACGACGAAGAGCCGAAGCACGGCAGGATTCGCTGCCCGTTGTGCAGTTGGCAGCCGGACTCGGGGAGTTCTTGGGTGTGCGCCGATTGCCCGTACCCTGAATATTTCCTCGGCGGCTGCAGCATGGAGTGGAACACGTTTGACACGCGCGGGTTGTGTCCCGGCTGCGGGCATCAATGGCGATGGACGAGCTGTTTGAGTTGCGGGAGGTGGTCGTTGCACGAGGATTGGTATGCGCCAGGACAAGAAGATGGCGAATAATTCGACGCGCCAAACTTTTCTTATCGCGGCCGTCGCGCTGGTCTGTCTGGCGGCCGCGTGGCGGGGCGCCGAGTCCGCCGACGGAAGCGCGAATGACGGCTACGGCGTGAAGTTCACGAACGTCGCGCGCGCGGCCGGGATCACGCATAAGACCGTTTATGGCGACGAGCGCAAGAACAAATATCTGCTGGAGACGACGGGTTGCGGCGTCGCCTGGTTCGATTATGACAACGACGGCTGGCTCGACCTCTTTTTCGTCAACGGGACTCGGCTGGGAGGTTTCCCGAAAGGAGAAGAGCCGACAACTCACCTCTACCACAACAATCGCGACGGGACTTTCTCTGACGTGACCAAACAATCGGGCCTGGCTCGCGCGGGCTGGGGGCAGTCGGTCTGCGTCGGCGATTACGACAACGACGGCTTCGACGATCTTTTCATTTCGTACTTCGGCAAGAACGCGCTCTATAAGAACAACGGCAAAGGCGCGTTCACGGACGTTTCGGAGAAGGCCGGCGTGGCGGGCGCAAAGACCAGATGGGGGAGCGGCGCGACGTTCGTCGATTACGACAAGGACGGCGACCTCGACCTCTTCGTCGCCAATTACATCGACCTCGACCTCAAGACCGCGCCGACGCCGGAGACCGGCCCGTGTCTGTACAAAGGCGTAATGGTCGCCTGCGGCCCGCCGGGGCTGGAAGGCGGCAAGAACATCCTCTACCGCAATAACGGCGACGGGACGTTCACGGACGTTTCGGACAAGGCGGGAATTCTGAAGACCTACGGCACGTACGGCCTCGGGGTCGTCGCGGCGGATTTCGACAACGACTCGTGGCCCGACATTTACGTCGCGAACGATTCGGCGCCCGCCGCGCTCTACCACAACAACAAAGACGGGACGTTCACCGACGTCGGCGTCGAGTCGGGCGCGGCCTACAGCAGCGACGGCAAGCCGCAGGCCGGAATGGGCGTGGGGGTCGGAGATTACGACGGCGACGGGCTGCTAGACATCTTCAAGACCAACTTCTCCGGCGACACCTCGACTCTCTATCGCAATCTGGGAGTGAAGTCGGGGCTGCTGAACTTCGACGACGTGACGTTTACCGCCGGGATCGGCGTCAACACGCGCTTCCTGGGATGGGGCTGCGGCTTCGTGGATTTCGACAACGACGGCTGGCTAGACATCTTCCTGGTCAACGGCCACGTCTACCCCGAAGTCGAGAAGCTGACCACCGAGGCCGGCTACCCTCAACGCAAAGTCCTCTATCAAAACCAGCGCAACGGCTCCTTCAAAGACGTCGCCGAGAAGGTCGGCGGTCCTCTCGTCGAACCGACGGCCAGTCGCGGCTGCGCCTTCGGCGATTTCGACAACGACGGCGACGTCGACGTCGTAATCAATCCGGTCAACGATTTCCCGGTTCTGTTGCGGACGGATTCGGCGACGAATAACAACTGGATTTCGATCAAACTCATCGGCGTAAAGTCGAACCGCGACGGCGTGGGCGCGCGAATCAAGGTTGGCGCCGATGGCAAGACACAGATTGACGAGGTTCGCAGTGGCGGCAGTTACTATTCGCAAAACGACCTGCGCGTCCATTTCGGCCTGGGCAAGGCGACGAAGGCGCAGACGATCGAAGCGCGATGGCCGAGCGGCGTGGTCGACACTTTGAACGACGTGGCGGCGGGCCAGGTCGTTTATATCAAAGAGGGCGCGGGGCAGATTAAACCTGCGGCCCAAAGCGCGGCCAGGCAATAAAGGCGCGAACTCACATCTCGCCCGCAGCGTAAAAGCGTGAAAGTATTCCAAACTTTCGACGGAGGAATTATGTTCTGCCCATCCTGTGGCTTCGAGTACACGCAGAAGACCAACTACTGCAAACGCTGTGGCGAAGAATTGAACCATGTCGGCGCCGCCGCCGCGCCTAAAAAAAGGCAACCGAACGTGACAGGCATGTTCTGGGCGGTTATCGCCTTCTGTTTATCAGCAATGGCCCTCATGTATACGGTGTATGACTATTTCCATGACAAACCGTGGAGCAACGGTGATAGATTTGGCCCAGTCCTCCTGGGGGTGGCTTTCACATTGGTTGTTGCGCTGCTGTTGATCTGGCAATTGGCGCGAATGGTCACGGCTTTTCGGCGAACAGGACAGAACGTGACCGTCGAGAAGCATTTCATCCGCGAGGTCCCGACGGTTCAGCCAGTCTCGCCGACTGGCCAAATGCCGGAAGCCCCGGAGGCCATTTATTCGTCGAGCGTCGTCGAACATACGACAAGGCAGATGGCCGGCGTTTACGGCGAGCCGAAGGCTATGAAGTAGACAACCGATTTCGAGCGACTCAGATTGGAATGGAGGCCATATGTTTTGCCCTTCTTGCGGTTTTGAATACACACAGAAAACCAACTACTGCAAACGCTGCGGCGAGAGCCTGAATGTTCCTGCGGGCGACGACGCGCCCAAAACGCCGCGTTCGAAAATAGCCGGCATGTTCTGGGCGATCGCAGTGTTTTGCGTACTTGGATTGGTCACGGTTTTCCATACATATGACCACTTAGCTAGTATAGGAGTGCGCGATAATGAGCTTCTGTGGCCGTTCGTGGCGGGCCTCTTCTTCGTAAGCGCTGTCGCGCTGCTGTTGATCTGGATGTTGGCGCGCATGATCGCCGTTCATCAAAAGACGGGGCAGAACGTGATTGTGGAGAAGCATTACATCCATGAAGCTCCGCCGGCCCAACTCGGCGCGCCGACCGACCCGCTTCAACAGGCCGTCGAGCCTCCTAGCGTCGTCGAGCATACGACGCGGCAGATGGTCGGCAAATAAAAATGACCCGTCAATATGGAGGCGACATGTTCTGCCCGACCTGCGGATTCGAGTACACACAGAAGACCAACTACTGCAAACGCTGCGGAGCCGAGTTGAACGCCGCGCCCCAGGGCGTCGAAACCAAACCACAGCGATTTCAGGCCGCTGGCATGTCCTTCGTCGTCGTGGGTTTTTTAAGCATCGTGGGTTTGTTCTTGAATCTCCTCTCCTTTCACGTATTGCTCAGCAAAAGCGTGGATCTCCCCGCTGCGATGCTCTCGTTCGCGCTTGGCCTGTTGTTTGTCGGCGGGATAGCGGGATTTTTGATTCGGCAACTGTCACGCCTGATTACGCCTCACCAGAAATCGAATCAGGCCCCGGCGCAGGAGCGAATTATCATCCGGGAAGCGCAGGCCCCACAGATCGGCGCGCCTGCTGACCCGGTTTGGGGCGCCTCCGCGCCGCCGAGCGTAGCTGAGCACACGACACGGCAGATGGCCGGCGTTTACAATGAGCCGAAAGAGACGAAGTAGGCGAACGATTTCGAGTGATTTAGCGCGCTGCGCCAGAAATCCTTTGAGAGTGTGAGGAGAATGGAAGCCATATGTTTTGTCCTTCTTGTGGTTTTGAATACACGCAGAAAACCAACTATTGCAAACGCTGCGGCGAAAGCCTGAGCGTGACGAGCGTAGTTGACGCGCCCAAAATGGAGCGCCCGAAATTGGCCGCTATGTTTTGCGCCATCGCGGCGTTCGGCATTGTGGGTATGGTCACTGCCTTCGCCATGTTAGACAGGCTGACAGGTAGAGGGTTACGCGGAGATGACCTCATCGTTCCGTTCGTTATGACCCTGATGTTCAACGGCGCGATTGCGGGATTGTTGATCTGGCAGTTGGCGCGCATGATCACGGCTTATCAGAAGTCGGGGCGGAACGTGGTCGTGGAAAAGCACTACATTCGCGAAGCTCCG
>Ga0209382_10006739_pt1 | contig 14737 bp, 4 predicted proteins | sample SoiMetdeltSBSDD5_FD_187599 | JGI IMG/M metagenome (GOLD analysis project Ga0209382, IMG submission 187599) | Bulk soil microbial communities from a Populus tree surrounding site in Tennessee, USA - Soil MetaG P. deltoides SBSDD5 (SPAdes) (version 2) | ecosystem: Environmental > Terrestrial >... | reverse complement strand
AGACCGCCACCCAGGCCGAGGCCGACGGTGCCCTCGCCGCGATGCAGCGCGGCCGCGAGGTCGTCCAGCAGCGCCTCGACTTCTACACCAACCAGGAGTTCATGAACACCTGGGAGATCGTCGCCGTGGCGCTCAACGGCGTCTCCCTGCTCGGTGAGATCGGCGTCGGGCTGGCCAACGTGCTGGCCGGCGGGCTCAAGCTCATCCCGACGTTCACCATGGGCGCTGCCGGGTTCGGCGGCTCGCCGGTGGCCACCGTGGCCATGGGCGGGCAGAGCGCCGGCGGGGCGGCCGAGTCGGCGGCCATGGTGCTCTCCTCGCTCACCCGAATCGCCGACAAGGGCGCCGGCATGGCCGCCACCCAGGGCGCCTACCAGCGCCGGCAGGACGACTGGGACCAGCAGGCCGATCTCGCCACCAGGGAGCTCGCGCAGATCGACCAGCAGATCGCCAACGCCACCCTGCACATCGAGACCCTCAAGAAGGACCTCGCCGCGCACGACAAGCAGGCCGCCAACGCCGCAGAGGCGCGCACGCTCATGCACAGCAAGTACACCAACCAGGAGCTGTACGAGTGGATGCTCGGCAAGGTCAGCTCGGTGTACTACTCGGCCTACAAGCTCGCCTTCGACGTCGCCAAGAAGGCCGAGCGCTGCTTCCAGTACGAGCTGGGCACCGACACGACGTTCATCAAGTTCGGCTACTGGGACAGCATGAAAAAGGGCCTGATGACCCACCAGGCGCTGCTCGCCGACATCAAGCGCATGGAGGCCGCGTATCTCGCCGGTGACGCCAGGGAGTACGAGCTCACCAAGCACATCTCGCTCGCCGAGCTCGACCCCGGCGCCCTGCTGGCGCTGAAGATGACCGGCAAGGCCACCATCCAGCTGCCCGAGCTGATCTTCGCGATGGACCACCCCAGCCACTACTTCCGGCGGATCCGCACGGTGGCCATGTCGCTGGTGTGCAGCGCCGGCCCGTACACCACCGTCGCCGCCACGCTGTCCCTGGTCACCAACAAATACCGCAAGAGCACCGCGGAACGGCAGGGCGCCACCACCGACAAGGACAAGTACGCCGAGGACCCCGGAAACGACAGCCGGTTCGTCTACAACTCCGGCCGGATGGCCTCCGTCGCCACCAGCACCGCCGTCTCCGACACCGGCCTGTTCGAGCTGAGCTTCCACGACGACCGCTACCTGCCCTTCGAGGGCGCCGGCGCGATCAGCACCTGGCAGGTGGAGCTGCCGACCGTGCTGTCGCAGATCGATTTCGACACCATCTCCGACCTCGTGCTACACGTGCGCTACACCGCGCGCGAGGGCGGCTCGACGTTCCGCTCGCTGGTCGAGGCCTCCATGGTCGAGCTGTCCAACGAGATGCTGCTCACCCTCGGCCACACCGGCTGGTACGCCGCCTTCAGCGTCCGCGACCAGTTCCCCGACGACTGGTGGCAGCTCACCCAGACCGGCAGCACCCAAATCACCGTCGGTGCCGCGCAGCTACCGTTCCTGGTGCGCTCGCTGAACCCGGTGATCGACGCGGTGGTGGTGGCGGCCCGGGTCACCGGCAGCCCGCCCAGCTACTCGGTGACCGTCGGCGGCACGGCGCTCACCCTCAACCGGGACCCGAACATGAAGGCCATCTGCATCGGCTCCGGCGCGAGCATCGCGCTCGGCACCCCGGTGACGATCGCCGCCAACACCGCCGCCCTGGAGGACCTCATCATCACGGTCCACTACACCATCAGCGCGTAGGCATTCTTGACTGGTGCTGAAGAGGTTACGTGACGGATATTGATGGCAATTCTGGCGTCGTAATCGTCGCTGATGATAAGCCAGTGTCCTGGGTAGCCCTGCACCACCGCATGACCCCGAGGGCCACCGCGTTTCCCGCCGCAGCGCGAAGACGACCAGTCACCCGGCTCCGCGACGGTATCCTGCCCCACCGACTCGGTAACGAAGCCCGCGAACACCCCGGCTCCTGACACTGCCACCGCCGTTTACTCCACCAACCGGTACGGCAGCCGCCATGCTGACGTTTGACCCCAGCAGTCGATTCACCTTTTTTCTCCTGCCCGGTCTCATCCAACGCCCCGATCACCAGCCGCCCACGCCGGCGCCCGGCCTTACGCGCAGCCTGCTCCAGCCCAGACACCGCGAACCGCCGAACCTCGGCCATCGCCGCCGTGTCATCCCACGACGCCCGGTTCAACAGCCGCTGCGTCCGGTCCGGGGTCCGGTCCCCAACATGCTCGGCAATGCTCCACCCGTTGCGCTTCGGCAACTCGCTCAACACCGCCCGCACATACTTCCGGGCCTGCACAAACGGCTCAACCCGCCGAAAACAGCAGCGCATCCCCTCCAACAACTCAGCCTGCTTCCGCTCAGCCAACCGGACACCTATCCTGACAGCCGCAGCCGCCTGCGATCCTGTAGTCCTCACAAACCACATGATCGACAGGCGGCTGCCCCACGTCCAACCCAACCCCTCACCCACACATCCCCGCAGGTCACAACCCGAAGTACGGCTGCCGTACCGGGCAGCGACTGGAAAGCCCCACATCACGCGGCTCGGTCGTTACCCCGAACCCACCACCAGCAATTCATGATCGACTGCGCGGCCCCGGCTAACTTGTAAACCAGAAAAGCGGCAGTGTACAACGATGACCGGGAGCGTCTAGGGTTGTGCTCTAGCCCTAGCTGTCGACCGGCTTAGCATACCGAGCGCGCCACGCGCCCGATTAAGCGCCGCACTTCCACCGAGGAGGCTCTCGGTACAACGATTTCAACTCTTTGAATGTCGCGCAGGACGATATCACTGAAAACCGGGCCAAGGCCATAGCCTATTCTCGCGCTACTGTCGAAGACCACACCACCGAACAGCTCAGAACCGACCTGAACAATGTCTCGACTCGTAATCGGGGTCTGTGCGCCTTCTGGCAGGGGCCCGCTATGAAAGCCTGGCGGTCGTGGCACATCGGCGAGTTTCACGCTCAACTGCACATGATACCAACCCTCAGGATCTCGCCAGGCTTCACGAGTTGGATGAGAGATCTCCGCAATGGAGCCATCTTGAGCATAGAGGCGAACACGGCCGTGATGCACTAACTCACCCAGGTTATTTTTTCGGCCGCTCACATCGATGACGATCTCGTGTTCCCCAACAGACCGAATACCGGGCCCTCGTTCTTCTGCATCACCTAGCGCTCTGTCAGTCACAACAATGGTCACCCTTCCACCTCCATTGTCCCCATGCGCCCATTTTATCAATAGCTAACTTCCATACATCTCGGTCATATACTTGCGTACATGTTTCATCACTTCTTCATACTTCCCGGCCTCGGCAATTCGCGGCGCCACGAAGACCCTAGAAATCCGATTCTCTCTTACATGCTGCCGCTTGACTTCCTCTAGGAAAGGCGTGAATCCTCGCAACGGTACTCCAGCAGGGTCGGACCGAGTAGAGTAGACGTATACCTGACCACCCCTATCCCCACCGGGCTTGTCCCGTCCCTTAAGGGGTACATCGACTAGAACCTCACCGTCCTTGATGTCGGTCAGGTCCGACGCCTCCCGAACAATTTCGAGTACCCTTCTTTGCAGGAAGAGCACATCGTCATAACGCTTGTTCGCCAGCTTGTCCCCGATACGTTCACTGGTGTCACGATCTAGTCGAGAAGTCGAGAAAGCCGGCTTGTATATGCGGCGCTCACCGTCCAGCAGTCCGGCAATCGGATTGACCTCGGTGTCACCGGTATTCAGCTCCTTGAACCTGCGGAAGAGTACGCGTAGCGCCGTGTCATATTCACTGAAAAATGTCTGGCCTACATACTCCGATAACGGAAGACTACCCACCTGCAACAAACGAGAGATGACGTACCGTATCATCGCGGTTGCGGCTCGGTTAGTGTGGCGCCAGTACACCTGCCCAACCATCAGGTTCCGACTCACGGTAATTGATTGAGCCGCTGCCACCCCTTTTTGTGTAATGCCCAGCGTTGGACGACCTTGCAAGTCGCCGATCGCAGGCATTCGCAGCGAGCCGAGTAGCCCATCGAAGTCCACGCCGTCGCCGTACTTGACACCTGAACGCGCGGCATCCTCGACAAGATAGGCAACCTTGTCCGCGTCGACGTCTGACGATAGAACCGCCCCAAGCACCAAGTGCGCTGGCTTCGGATTACGGGCCGCGTTCGGGCGGTAGATTGCGTCATGGATTTGACGCATGGCGACGTAGGTGTCAGGGTCGAACTCGTTGCCGATAATTTCGGCGAGCGTAGGCGCCGCATTTATGCCCAGCTCGTCCTCACTCTCACGCCACGCGGCCTCGATGTGCTGGCCATAATTGCCTCGCAACGACGATTTCCCCTCCGGTTCAATCACGTCCCAAAATAAGTCATCATCAGTTGGGATGTCGAAGTCGATAGAATTCCAGGGGTGCTCGTCCTCGGCACCGCGTTGACTGCTTGCAAGATCCTCGAACATGTGGCTTAGTTGGTAATGGCCAACGTCATGGAGCAACGCCAACAGGATGGTTGCTTCGAGATCCGACCGCTCAGTCAGCAGGCGAAAGTTGGGGTCGTTCAATAAGTGAGCCAGGTAGTAACGAGTGTTTCGGAGCACAGCCAGCGAATGCGCAAACCGAGTGTGAGTAGCCCCCGGAAAACTCATGTACGTCATTTCTAGTTGCGGCACACGGCGGAGCCGCTGAAAGAGCTTATGGTTAATGATTGGATTGAGTCGGGGCGTAATAACACTACGGCCGGCAGACGTGGCGACCGAATACTTGAACTCGGCCGCCAGACTTAGTTCGGGAACACCCACTGGCGCAAGGTATGTCCGCCGTAGTTTTTTCCAATCCTCGTAAACCTGGACGGCATTATCGTACTTGAGGACTCGTCTTGGATCAGACGCCGACGATGACTCCGGTTCGGGCGCCTTCCGCAAGTTGTAACTCATTGTGTCGAGCGCCGTTAGCCCCTCGCGACCGATAATTTGACGAAGCTTTGTCGTAATCTGATCGCTATTACCCATCTGCTGAAACAATATGCCGAGTGCGTGTAGATCATGCGAGGGAAACAGAACGCGCATTATGTCGTCGTCAACTGGCCGCCCTCGATACCGTTGATGTTGGTCGTGACAGATACTACTTGTACTGATGAACCTGACGCGTGCTTGCTTGTCCAACGGCAGTTCCGGTTGCCCGTGTTGGTCTTGAGACTTGACGTAGTGCGCAGTACCCAAGTCGAGGATGACAGCTTCGGGACCGGACGCGAGCTGGCGACACATGATATTCTGCGTCTTTAAGTCAGCATGCAGAACCCCCATGCCATGCATGTATACCACGGTGCGCAATACGTCACGGATTAAATCGTAAGCTTGTTCAGGGGCCGTCTCGGGATTCTCGAGAGTCGGCATAAGCTCGCTTCCATCAATATAGTCAGTGACCAAGTATTGCCACTCGATTCCGTTATTATCCGTATAGGAGCCGGTATCGTAGAAGCGGGCAATGTTGCCATGCGCCAAGCGAGCCAAGAACACCCGCTCTCTATTGAAGGTCGTCTGAAAGTCTCTGGAACCCTTGCCGGTTGCGTCAGAGAGGAAATTGAGCGTGAGGAACTTGATCGCGCGTTTTTGCAGCCTTCTATAGGAGGCCACGTAGACGGTGCCAGAACCGCCTGCGCCTAGAGATTCTGCGGCTCGATCCGTTTCTGAAGTAGAGACGACATCCGGCTGGTGCTTGTCGAGAATAGTGTAAACGTCATCGATTACTTGCCCAACTCGGAGATTGAGTCTAGGGCGCTCGCCCTCATCAAGCAGTACCTGCTCGATGCGCTCGCCCTCCCCAGCTGACAACGCCTCTCACCACCTTGGAATCTGATCCTTACGCCGGAGTATGACGGGCCAGGCCCGTACCTGGAAGCATGTCGCCTGGCGTGTGAGACAAGCATCGTCGCTTCGCTACGCTGAGCGACATCGATCCGGCTGACGACGTGGTGACGGCAGCACCACAACGACGGAAATAGCTACGCTGAGTAGTGACAGCTATTTGCCAGGCGGCTCCTGGTTGGCGCCATGGCACCACAGGTCGGGGCCTCGACGGCCGACCCGATCTTCGTAGCCACGGTGCGCTGGGGCGTCTTCGCGAACACGACGAGCGTCACGAGCGCACTGGTGTCCGGAACCATACGGTCGACAGGCCAGCCGTTGCGAACGAACGGCGTCGAAGGCATGACGAGTCAGCCACTGCGGCGCTCGGCGCACGCGGCGTGCCACGCTGGCGGCGACGACCGCGGTGTTGACCTCACAAGTAAAGATGCTGTTATCGCGGCCCAGAGCTAAAGATGACCCACATGTTTTCGGTGAAGAGCGTCTCCGGTCCAGGTCCCCCGAAGTATGCGTCGAGTACGTGCACCGCGCCATCGCGATTTGCGAGATTGTACCAGTGGGCTGTAGTCGTGTCCGGGAACACTCCAATAACCGCGGCGTGTGACCCGTCACCCATGGCGCGCAGTCTCTGGACGACGCCATCGAACCCTTCAAGGGCGGGTCGTGCGGCACCTGCTGGCAACCCAAGCCGTTCCACCATCTCTGGTGGCGTCATATAGGGAGTGTACGTTCTCGCTGCTGTCGCCTCGCCGTCGAGGTTCTTGTAAAGGGCGGCACAGAGGTCGCCGCAGGGCCTCGGCTCAGACCCGCCGCGCACATCTCTGATGAGGTCTTTGGCCCACCCCGGCTGGTTCGGATCGATTGGATAGGACCGCAGCACTCCCGGGCCGTTGCCAGCAGGCAACTCAGCCCGGGCACTCGGTAGGAGCAGCCCCTTGCCTGGGGCCAGAACGCCAGCGACTCCGTCGGCGGCGAGAACGATGCCGATTCCGGTGGCGATGGTTTGTTCGGTTGGGCCCATCGGGTCGACGAGATCGACGCCGCCGGGCACCGTGGCGACGGCTGGGTCTTCGAGTTTGCCGCCGACGAGTCCCATGACGGTCTCGGTGACGCCGTGCCAGAACAGGGTTTGGAGGATGGTGCGGAGCTCGACGAGTCCCTGCCAAGCCTTGGCGCCATCGTCGGGGTGGCCGAAGACGTCGCTGGGCTGGAGTCCGCCGGCTTCTTGGGTGGCAGGGGCCGTAGCGCCTTGGGTGGCGGGGCCATCAATGGGGCCGGGGCTTCCGGAGACGTTGGCGTTGCCCGTGCCGCCGCCCTCGCCGGGATCGACGATCTCCATGCACACTTGCCCACTCGTCGAGCAGTCTGGTCCGACCAGGCCGGCGGGCTGGGAAAGGTCTGGGGTCCCGTCACCGGTGTTGCCGTCGTTCTCGGTGTCGCACTGTTCGTTGGGGTCGCAGTCGGTGAAGCCGGTGGGGTCGATGCGGTTGACGGGGTCGCGGTGCGTGTAGGCGTACGGGTTGTCGCCGGGGGCGTTGAGCGGATCGGGCGTGAGGAAGGCCTGCGTGCCGGGGTGGTAGATGCGACCGGACATGTTGATCAGGTCGGCGTGGTTGGGATCGTGTTCGTGGCCGGTGTAGCCGGTGGTCTGGTTGCCGGTGGTGCCCGTGAACGGGGTGCCGTTGGCGTTAATGCGCTGGCCGTAGGGCTCGTAGTAGAAGGCCTGGGTGATGTTTGTGCCGTTGAGCGTGTGGGTGCGGCTGCCCTGCTCATTGGCCAGGGCGTATTCGACGGTCGTGGTGCTGCCGTTGTAGACGGCCTGGCCGATGGGCCGGCCATCGGTGCCCTGCAGATAGTAGATATTCGTCGTCGCACCGCCGGGTGCGGTGCGCTTCTCGAACAGACCGGGAACGTAGAACGTCGTTCCGGCCGGCCCGACCTCTATGATCTTGTTCCCGAAGGCGTCGTATTTGTAGTTGGTGGTCGCGCCGGCTTTGGTGATGGTCTTGGGCAGGTCGAATGCGGTGAAGGTTCTGGCTTCCAGGGTGGTGCCGAACTCGTCCTTGACGGTGGTCTGCCGGCCGAGCTTGTCGTAGGCGAAGCCGTGGTCGTTGGTGTGGGCCAGGGCGTGCGGGCCGACGTTGTTGGGTCCACCCCCGCCGTAGCCGCGGTTGTCGCCGGTGAGGTTGTCGATCGTGTCGTAGGCGTAGCTGGTGGTGATGTGGGGCAGGGTGTCGTTGGCCAGCTCCCAGCTGGTAAGGCGGCCCAGGGTGTCGTAGCCGAAGGTCTCGGTGCGGTCGGCCGAGCTGTCGGCCTCGGTCCGGGTGTGCAGCTGGCCGTTGGCGTAGTGGCTGTAGGTGTAGTCCTGGTAGATGGTGCTGCCGTCGGCGGAGGTGGCCTTCAGCTCGGCCAGCCGGCCGCTGACCGGGTTGTAGGTGGTCTTCTCCTTGATGCCGTTGCCGAGGGTGGCGGTGTCCAGGCTGCCGTTGTGGTAACGGGAGTTGACGGTCCAGAGCGTGCCCAGCGTGCCGCCGGCGGTGGCGTCGGCGATGGTGCTGACGTAGCCGTGGGGGTTGTAGTTGGTCTTGATGGCGAACCGGTCGCCGCCGGCCCTTTCCGGGCCGGGGTAGGTCAGGGTTGTCGGGCGCGCCGTGGTGGGGTCGTAACCCACATCGACGGAGTAGGTGATGTCGTTCCGGTCGTTCTGGTCGGTGTAGTCGGTGCCGGCCGGCCGGCCATGGTCGTCATAGCGGAAGCTGGTCCTGATGCCGTCGCCGCTGGTGGCGCTGGCCATCCTGCCGATGCCGTTGGCGGCGGTGTCCCAGGTATAGCGGGTCGTGCCGTCCTCGTTGACGGCCTGGGTCTGGCGGCCGAGGTCGTCGTAGCCGTAGGTGGTGAGGTGGCCGGTCGCGGTGCCGCCCTGGCCCTTGCGCTCGGCGGTGCGGACCTCGCCGGTGCCGTAGTAGGTGTAGCTGGTGACGCCGGTGTCGGGGTCGGTGATCTGGCTGGGGCGGCCGTTGGCGTCGTAGCTGTAGCTGGTCTTGTTGCCGGCCGGGTCGGTGACCGTCGCCGGCTGGTCGAACGGGCCGTAGGTGTAGCCGGTGGTGACCAGCGTGTCCGGTTGGCCGGCCTGGGCGAGGATCCGCTTGCTGGTCGCGAGCCGGCCGTCGAGGTCGAAGGACAGCACAACCTGGTGCTCGGAGGGATCCTTGGTGGTGATCGTGCTGAAGGTGTAGGTGGAGGTGGTGGTGGCCTGGCTGGTGGCGGTCAGCGGGGCGCTGGCGGTCAGCTGCCGGTCCAGGGCGTCATAGGTGGCGCTGACCGTCGGCGACGGCGAGGGCGGGGTCACCGCGATGGCGCGGCCCAGCGCGTCATAGCTGGTGATGGTGGCCTTGGACGTGCCGTCGAAGCCGGTCACGTCGACCTCGCGGGTGCGCCCGATGGCATCCAGGACCGCGGTGGTGGGGACGTTGTTGGTCTTCGACGTGATGAACATGCCGTTGAGGCCACCGGCGAGATCCAGCCGGATGGCGTAGGTGAGCGTGGTCGTCGGCCGCCCGTCGGCGTGTAGTTCGGTCGGCCGGCCCAGCTCGTCGTAGCTGGCGCTGGCCTGCACGCCGTTGACGTCCTCGGTGGCCACCAGGATGCCGTAGGCGGGCTGGACCAGCGTCCAGGTCGATGGCCGCTTGCTGGCGTCGCTGTGCTCCTGCCAGACCTGGGAGGCGTAGATCTCCTCGTCCGGGGTGGAGCTGGCGGTACCGGTGAGCCCGGCGGTGTCGTACTCGTAGTGCACAACCCGATCGGCCTGGGCGTTGTGGTCGGTGTGCACGCGGTGCGCGGTCAGCACCCCGTGACCGTTGTAGCCGTAGGAGACCGATTGGGTCTGGCTGCTGTCGGGGTTGCCGGGCTCGGTGGTGGCCTTGGTCAGCAGCCCGGTGCCGGGATCGGTCTCGAAAGCGGTGTGCCGGACCACCGGTGCGGTCGGCGACACCACGAGCTTCACGTTGTCGAAGCTGGTCTGGGTGACGGCATTGGCCGTGCCGTCGCGGTTGGTCAGCGTGAGGGTGTAGCTGTGCCCGGCGGCCAGCGATGCCGCGATGGTGCTGAAGCCGTTCATCTTGGCGCACGTCTTGGGCAGCACCGCGGTGGTCGTGCCGGTGGTGCGGTCGGCCAGCATCGCGGTCGCCCAGTCGTTGCTCAGCGTGCCCTCGCAGTAGTTCATGTACTGCAACGACAGCGCGGCGCTGGTGGCGGTGGCCGGCACCGCGAAGTCCTGCGTGATCGAGGAGTCCCCGCTGGTGGACACGCTGCCCAGCCGCGCGACGCCGGCCTGGTTGGTGACGAACGCGCCGGTCGCCGCCCAGCCGAACATCCCGGAGATGTCCTCGTCCGGACCGCCCATCAGCGTCGACTCGAAGTCGCCGTTGGTGATCGCACCCTCGCTGAGGTCATTCTCGCTCGGCCGGCCGATCAGCCAGGCGCCGTTGTCGTGAATGAAAGCGGTATCGATCTTCTCGGTGGTGCCGCCGGCGGTGAACCGGGTGCGGTGCTGCTGGTTGCCGAAATTGTCGAAGCTGGCGGAGGCGCCGGAGCGGCGCAGCACCGTCGCCGGTTTGGCGATGCCCACCAGATGGGCGATGTGCGTGTTCGGCGCGGCCAGGCTGCCCCAGTCGATTGTCGCCTGCTGCTCCCACTCCCAGGTCGTCGACCCGGTCGGGAACGTCGCATAGCTCGCCCCACCATGCATCGGCCGGTACTCGTAGGTGTAGTCGGTCTGCGTCGAGCGCACCGTCGGATCCGTCTTCTGCGCGGCGACCTGGGCCTGGGTCAGGATCGGCACGTTGGTGATCACCGACGCCGGCACTCCCGCGAACGGGTAGCGGCCGTCGATGACGGTGCGGTTGTCGAAGGTGGTCTTGCTTTCCATCGGGCGTTGCGGATCCCACTGCCAGAATGTGCCGAACCCGACCAACCCCCGGCCGCGCACGTCGAAAACCGGATCCTCATAGCCGTAGAACGTGCTGTATGGGGCGGTGTTCGACGAGTCGAACCGTGCGGCCCGCGAATCCACCCGGCGGGCGACGACCAGGCCGCGACGCACACACGTCGTCGGGTAGCCGCACGTGTTGGAGCTGATCGACTCCTGGTGGTAGGACCACTCCGACGAATAGGTGATCGTCTCCCGCGGCCAGTTCGTGCCCTGATCGGTGACCGTGGTCATCCGGTCGGAGATCGTGGCGTCCTGCGTCAGCACGGTCCATGGCCCGTCCATGGGCTCCTGGGTGTTCGGGTTGTCCTTGCCCTTGCGGACGATGTCGACGCGGCCATCCCCGTTGAAGTCACCAAAGTGGGTCAGCGGATGCGCCGCGCCCTGCTGCAGGCCCGCATCCGTAGTCAGCACCCCCGAGACGAACGTCGCGTCCCCATTGGACAGATACGCGGTGACCTTGCTGTCCAGCGCGATGATGTCCGCGCGGCCGTCACCGTTGATGTCCCCCATGCGCAACTCGGTGAACTGGTCCCGCGGCAAGGTGAAGCTGGCCCCGGCCTTCAGCCCGAAGCCGGTGTTCCACAACACGCTCGCCGGCTTGTTGGAGTCGACCGGCACCACGACCGAGTCCAGCAGGCCGTCGCCGTTGACATCACCCTGGTGGGTCGTGACGCTGTCCTCCGACAGCGGTGCCACGTTGAAGAACGTCGCGTTTGCCCCGCCCCCGCCCGGAACCGGGGCCAGCACGGAACCCCACACCGCGGTCAGGGTGCCGGCGTCATTCACCAGCACCTTGGTCATGCCACCGGCACAGGTCAGCTGATCCGGGGTCCCACTGTCGGTGCCGGTCGGCTGCACCAGCAACTCGCTGCGCCCATCACCATCGGTGTCGGACACCGCCTGCTTGCATCCCTTCGTCTGCACCGAGGAGACCTGCATGCCATACAAACCCGACGGCGAGTTGAACCGCAGGTTGTAGGTAGCGGTGCCGTTGCCGGAATCCAGCGGCAGGATCTGGTCCAGCAGTCCATCACCATTGAAATCGCCGTAGGCCACCCCGGCCTTACCCATGAGCACATCGGAATCCACCGGCACCGCGGCGTAGCCGGCGCTGACGAACCGGTTGTTCGCCGCATCCCACTTCAAGAACGACTGGGAAGGCCCGGCGGAGAAGTTGAAGACCGCCGACCAGGCGTCCTTGCCATCATTGGTCAGCGGGAACGGGTGGCTGCTCTCCTTGACCAAGCCCAGACCCGCGGACGGGAAGTCGCCCTCCCCGTCCACCCGGATCGGCGGGCCCAGCTTGTTCGGCCCCCGGTTACCCAGCCGCACATAGTACCTGTGATAATGCTGCGGCCCGGAGTCGCCGGTCGAGTACAGCACATCGTCCAGACCGTCCCCATTGAGGTCCATCACCTGCATCCGGTACGGCGGGTTGTACGTCCATTCATCGCCGCCGTCCAGACCGGAACTGGTAAACGTCGGAAGCTGCGACAGCGGGTTCGACCAACCGAACTCCTTCTTTCGCAGACACCCACCCTGTGCGCCACACTTCTGCACGGACGTCAACTGGCTGCGGTTGGTGTTGCTCTTGGCGTACCCCAACGTGTACTTCCACGCCAACGACGTCTCCGTCGGGTTCGGCGCGAACATGCTGATCGTCTTCAGCCGCTTCCGCTGCGTCCACGGCACGCCCGCCTGATAGTGCGTGGACGACGGCACCGCCGTGCCGCTCTCATACTCAAACTCCACATACCGCCGCGCCGTCATATCCGTCACACCACCACTGGTCACATGCCAGGTGTAGGTGATCATCTTGATGTCGAACTCGGTATCCGACGTGGTGTCCTTCTCATGCGAATACTTGATCTGGTTCCCCGACCGATCCGTCTCGCTACCCAACAACCACACCGCACGCGGCGTCGAGGTGTAGATGTCCCCGGTCACGGGATCCGGCGCAAATGCCACCCCGGACTTCGTCCGCGTCCCGGTAAACGCGTTGTACACCAACTTCCGCCCGTCCTTGGCGGAGACCACGAAACGGTCCGGCCCGGCACTGTTCGTACCCTCCGACACGAACATCGAGAACTGGTTGGACTCGGTGCGGTACTGCGTATTGTTCGCACCGTAGGCGCCGGTACCGCTCGCTCCCGGCGCCACCCCGGTCGCCACCAACTCCTGGCCATCCCAGCAGAACCGGTCCTCGGCGCTGAACGTCACCCCGGAACGCGTATTCCCATCCGTCGCGCTCGCCGGCACCCGCCCGCACCGCACGATCCGCGACGACGCCCCCGCCAGCGACCAACCGACCCCCAACGCACCATTCCCCCCACCGCTGGAGTACTCCAAAGACAACCGCGGCGCCATACCGGCCCGCCCCGCGGGTACATCCAACGGAATCGAATAGTGATACGCCCCATCCGGCCCCACTCCGCCAGAACCCGGCAGGTACCCGGTCGTCGTCGTTACCGCCGAGGCCCCCGGATCCGCCGGCAACGGGCTCGGCAACGGTGGCGCATCCGGACTCACCGCCGCCAGCGCCACGCCCACCGGGAGCGGCCCGATCGGCAACACCAGCGACGCCAACATCGCACCAACCGCCGCCATCGACAGGCGCGAGCCAACGAGGGCCACTAACCCGACCCGAATCGCTCGGCTACCGGCTGCTGCGACACCATACACGGGCAGTCACTCCTACTAGAGATCAGAACACCGAGATGGGGCCATGATGACCGACCGTCTGAGGCAGCGAGAGGTCGTCCACTACTCAACTTCGAGATTGCACTACTCAACTCCGGCCGCCAGAGCACACAATAGAACTGATTAGGGGTTATTCGATGGGGTCAACCCTAGGCCAGTTCCGAAATTGTCTCGTTATAGTCGGCGATCCCCACCCGCCTCGAAGCCACGTTCCGCCCGCTGAACGTGGATCCCTGACCGAGGCAGGGCTGCTGGAGCGACCGCGGCAGACCCACCGACCATGATCACCGAAAGGGTCGACTCGGGTTGCCCCACGAGAACCTCCGTCGACACTTCTGACGATCATGCACCGAAACGATCATGGCGGGCCAGCCGTGGCACCGCAGCGGCGGTCGACGGGCCACCCCGGACGCGGACCCGGCGCCCCACCACCTTCCCGCCAACCGCAGCCACCACAATTGACGAATGCCCTGTGGGCCGACCCGTGCCAACTCGTGCCGGCCCGGGCCGAGCAGGACCGAGCAGCGCCGACCCGTGCCGACCGAGGAGACGCATTCGATGCAGGATGGATTACGGCGGGTAGGCCGGGACCTGAAGAACCGTCGCAACATTGAGGCCTACGCCGTCGCGAGCATTGCGGTCGTCTTCGCCATCCTTTCGGTCATCGGTGACCTGCTGGCCGACGACCTGCGGTGGGCCGCGCTGTTCGCCGGCCTCGCGCTGCTGGTCTACCGGCTCACGCTGCCCGAGGGCGGCGCCCCGGCCGACGAACTGCTGCGCGACCGGACCAGCTTCGACGACCGGCCGTTCACCGCGCTGCTCGACGGCGCGCGCGAGGTGTGGATCTTTGCGCCGTCCGCAGTGAACCTGCTCGACCCACGCACCTGCGACGCCCTGCGCACCAAGATCCTCGCCAAGGCCTATGGCGTCGTCCGCATCGTCGTGCTCGACCCGAACCAGCACGAGGCCGTCCGGCTGACCGCCAAGCATCTCGACAACCCCGTCTACCCCACGCAGCGGCTCGAACAATCGCTGGCAACCACGCTGCACCGGCTCCAGCTGATGCAATCGTGGGCGGTGCCGGGCACCCTGGAATACAAACTGCTCGACTACAACCCCGGGTTCAGCCTGGTCGCCGTCGACCCGAACGAACGGC
>Ga0209382_10006736_pt1 | contig 14741 bp, 11 predicted proteins | sample SoiMetdeltSBSDD5_FD_187599 | JGI IMG/M metagenome (GOLD analysis project Ga0209382, IMG submission 187599) | Bulk soil microbial communities from a Populus tree surrounding site in Tennessee, USA - Soil MetaG P. deltoides SBSDD5 (SPAdes) (version 2) | ecosystem: Environmental > Terrestrial >... | reverse complement strand
CGCTGACCCACAATGTCGTGCTGGGCCCCTGGATCCACGTCGCCAGCAAGACCGACCACTTCGCCGCCGCCCGGATCGGCGACGAGCTGACCGTCCGCGCCAAGGTCACCGCCAACTACGAGAAGAAGGGCCACCGCTTCGTCGACCTCGACGGCCTCGTCCTCGCCAACGCCACCACGCCGGTCGCCCGCATCGCCCACACGGCCATCTATCGGCCGCGCGGCGTGGCGTAGGTTGGGTTAGCGCGGGCACCGCGGCCGAGGTGATCCGCAACCGCGAACCGCGCGTAACCCAACATCGCGCATCCATGTATCCCAGCAATGCGTTGGGTTACGCGCGGGGCAGGCGTAGGTTGGGTCAAGCGAAGCGCAGACCCAACACTTTCGTGCATTCGGCTTGTGTTGGGTCATCGCTGACGCTCGACCCAACCTACGCGCTACGCGCTGTCCTCGGCCTCAGGCCCCATCACCCGGATCTATCGGAAAGTTTTGCGCGAGCTTCGCGAATTCCTTGTCGGTTTTGCAGAGGACCTCGACGATCCTGGTCTCCACGTCCTCTTCGGTATCCAGGGTCGATTTTACACCGTGGACTTCAACATCGATCCTACCCTCGGCGCCGCGCATCACTTTACAGCGCGTCACCCCGCCCAAGAGCACAGCGATTTCTTCGCAACCGTTAGCGTCACTACCCTTGACGTTGCAGGTGAGGTCGCGAAACCTCCGCCGCGCAGCTGGTGAATCGAGCTGCTCGAGAATGCGCTCGAGCTTGGCGCTAGCTTCCAAGTTGTGAGCGCGCTCCTGTTCGCGTCTAGCACGGGCTCGGGCATCCACTTCAGCGATGATCGGTCGATTTGCTTCATCGACATACCTCTAGGCGTTTGGGCCACTTGAGGATGATTCGCGGGAGATGGAAAGCTTTCGATGCCTGCGCCATGAAGCTCGCGCGTCTGGGCCTCCAGCTGGCTAAAAGCACCGCGCGCAAAGGCGCAGGTTGGGTCAGGCCAGGCGAAGGCCGGGGGCAGACCCAACACCGTTCGTGCACTCGGCTTGTGTTGGGTCATCGCAGACGCTCGACCCAACCTACACGCCGTCCCCTCTCCCCGTGAAGTACGGGGAGAGGGAGAAGACCACATCACCGCTCCCCCTGCCCCGCCGGCACGGCGCGCCCCGAAATCTCGTCCCCCGCATCCGCCGGCAGGCGGAACATCAGCAGCGAGGAGGCCATCGACATCAGGCCCACCACCACGAACGCCGCCGCGAAATCGGCCGTCTCCGGCGCCGTATGCCCGCGCAGCACCTCGGAGGCCTCCACCACCATGGCGCCGATCGCCACCCCGAAGCTCACCGACACCTGCTGGCCGACGCTCGCCATGGCGGTGGCCGAGCCCACCTGGCGCGTCTCGACCTCGGCGTAGGTGATGGCGGACAGGCTGGTGAACTGCAAAGAGCGCAGGAAGCCGCCGCACAGCAGCACGCCGATGATCAGGACATGCGGCGTCGCCGGCGTGAACAGCGCGCTCGCCAGCAGCACGCTCGAGGCCAGCACGCCGTTGACGATCAACAGCCGCCGGAAGCCGAAGCGGCGCAGGAAGCCGCGCGCCAAGGGCTTCACCGCCAGCGCCCCGAAGGCGCCGGCGAAGGTGATGAGGCCGGAGTGCAGGGCATCGAGCCCGAATGCCAGCTGCAGCATCAGCGGCAGCAGGAAGGCGCTGGCGCCGACGCCGAAGCGGAAAAAGACTCCACCGGCAATGCCGGCCTCGAAAGTCCTCAGCCGCAACAGCCGCAGATCGAGCAGCGGCCGCGCCACGCGCAGCGCATGTCTGACGTAAAGGGCAAGCGCGCCCAGACCCGCGACGATGCACGCCACCGCAACCTCCGGCGGCGCGATGCGCCGCCCCATCATGGCCGTGCCCAACAGCAGCCCGCCGAGCCCGGTCGCCGTCAGCAGGAAGCCGCGCGCGTCGAGCGGCGGGGTCTCCTCCTTGATCTCGGGGATGAACAAGGTTGCCAGCACGATGCCGGCAATGCCGATGGGGATGTTGACCAAGAAGATCCAGCGCCAGTCGGCGTAGGTGACGATGAGCCCGCCGAGCGGCGGCCCCAGCATCGGCCCGATCAGCGCCGGCATGGCGATGAAGGCCAGCGCCTGCACCAACTCCGACTTGGGCACCGCGCGGATCACCACCATGCGCCCGACCGGCACCATCATGGCCCCGCCCAGCCCCTGCACCGCCCGCCAGAACACGAACTGCCCGAGCGTGCTCGAGAACGCGCAGCCGATCGACGCCGCCATGAACACGGCGAGCGCCAGCCTGAAGGTCGTGCAGGACCCCACGCGGTCGGCCACCCAGCCGCTGACCGGGATGAACACCGCCAGGCTCACCAGATAGGCCGTGACGGCGAGCTTGAGCGAGAGCGGATCGAGCCCCAGATCGCGGGCGATCGTGGGCAGCGCCGTGGACAGGATGGTGGCGTCGGTATTCTCCATGAAGAGGGCGGTGGCAACCACCAGCGGCACGATCGGAGGGGCCATGGGCTCAGCCCCCGGGCGCACGCGCGGGCGTGCCCAGCATCTGCCGCCGCTTGGCCCAGCGCCGAGCGATCTCGGCTGCAAGCGTCTCGGCCGAGTTGAGCGGGGCATAGCTCCACGTCTCGAGCCGCTCGAAGCTCTCGGGCAACGGCCGCGTGGCGCCATGCCGCCGCAGCGCATCGTGGAAACGCGTGAACTTCGCCGAGCCGCCCTCGGGCTCGAACACATAGACGGGCCTGCCCGTCGCGCACGGCTCGCCCGTCATGTTCACGGAATCGGCGGTAACGATGAAGGCATCGGCATGCGCCAGGAAATGGGGATAGGGATTTTCGCCCTTGCCGTCCCAGAAGATGCGCGGCGAGCCTTGCGTCGCTTCGCGAACAAGCTCGGTTATCGGCTCCGGCGTTCGCCGCGACGGCGTGACCATCAGGCCAGCCCCGAGACGGCCGAGCGAGTGCAACGCCGTGGCTAGCCGCCGCAGCGCCGCCGGCGTGTAGCGAAAATCTCCGTTCGGGCCGCCCACCAGCAGCGACACGCGCGGTTGCGGCAGGGCGGCGATCTGAGCCGGCAAACTTGCTCGCAGCTCGGCCAGGCGACGGGCCGTGAAGCCGTGCGGCGCCGTCAGGGTCGTGATCACATTCGGCCCGCGCCGCCTGTCGTGCTCCGGCACGCAGAACAGGTCTGCCGTCCTGGCCGTCACTTTCGGGTCCTGCAGGATGATCGTGTAGGTGGCAAGCCCGGCTTCCCCCTTGAGCCGGCGAATATAGGGCGTCGTGAGGCGCCCCGCGGAGATGGCGAAATCGGGCCAGGGCGGATGGAACTGGCTTTCGGGAGCGCCGAAGCGCTCGGCTGGGCTCAGCGGCCCCCACGGCGACAACACCCGCCAAATGCCCTGAGGATCGACGCGCTTGAGCTCATAGCGAAGCCCCAAGGCATCGAACACCCCGCAGCTCTGCACGTCGTTGCCGGCTTTGCCGTCGCTGATGATCCAACCGCGTCTGCCGTTCGCGATCCCGAGCGCTTCCGTCATGAGCTTTCGCCGGCCCGTCTTCTCGTGTCGCTTCAGTGAAACAATATTGCCCGAGCGCCGCTTCCGCGCCAGACTCGAGGCCGACTATAGCCCTTCGCGGAGTCTTAAGCCGATGCGCGCCCGTCTCGATGCTACCGATTGGCGCATCCTCAAGGAGCTGCAGGCCAACGGACGCATCACCAACGTCGAGCTGGCGCGTAAGGTCGGCATCTCGCCCCCACCCTGCCTGCGGCGCGTGCGGGCACTCGAGCAGGCCGGCATGATCGCCGGCTATTTCGCCCTGCTCGATGAGAAAAGCGTCGGCTTCGAGGTCATTGCTTTTGCCATGCTCGGCTTGCATAGCCAGGCCGAGGCGGACCTCAGGGCCTTCGAGAACCGCGTGCTGGCTTGGCCGCTGGTGCGCGAGTGCTACATGCTTTCGGGCGAGACGGATTTTCTCCTCAAATGCGTCGCCCCCGACCTCACGGCATTTCAAGACTTCGTCATCGATGAATTGACCGCCGCCCCCAATGTCGCCAGCGTCAAGACGACGCTGGTCATCCGGCGCGCCAAATTCGAGCCAGGAGTGCCTGTCGCTTTGGCGCAAAGACGCCGTGGTCCATAAGTCGCACCCCTTCTACACCTTTTGAACACTTGAGTTTTTCCGGGAATAACGCGACCCCCATCGCGTTATCGTTGGGACCCGCGGGGAGGCAGGCGACGTGACGGACGAGCTCCGCACTCGGATGGTAGAGTTGTTGCCGCGTTTAAGGCGCTTTGCCGTTGCCCTCACTGGAGACTTGGACCAAGCCGACGATCTCGTCCAGGAAACCTGTACGCGTGCCTTGGCGCGGGTCGAGCAATGGCAACCAGGCACGCGGCTCGACAGCTGGATGTATCGCATCGCGCAAAATCTATGGCTCGACCGCGTGCGCGCCAGGAAGGTGCGCGGCGAGCAGGTCGATGTCGAGTCGGCAGAAGCCGTCGCGGGCCCCGACGGCCGCGATGTCGTCGAGAGCCGACTGACGCTGAGTGCCGTCAGTGCCGCCATGGCGCATTTGGCCGATGAGCAGCGCATGCTCATCGCCCTGGTGTGCATCGACGGGCTTTCCTACAAGGAAGCCGCCGAGATCACGGATACGCCGATCGGCACGGTAATGAGCCGGCTGGCCAGAGCGCGCCGGGAACTGCACGCGCGCCTGGAAGGTCATTCGCTGCCGGCCGGTCTGAGCCCCCAACCGCACAAACCGGGGAACAGCGCATGACTTTGGAAGAGACGCTCGCCGAGGCAAGGATCACGGAAATGGAAATCATGCGCTACGCCGATGGCGTGCTTGCGCCGGAGAGGCGACCCATCGTTCGCGCCGCCCTGGCGACGTATCCAGAGCTGATGCAGCTGCTCGAAAGCTTCCTCTTCACGCGCGGCCCGCTGGTGGACGCCTTCGACGTGGTGTTGGATGCGCCTGTTCCCGCCAGGATCTTGAATGTGCTGCAGCCGCGCCAGCAACCGGCCGGCTTCTTCGATTGGCTCAATCCCGCGACTTGGCCCCAGCTCAGGTTCCGCACGCCCGTCTTTGCAGTTGCCGGGCTGGCCGCGGTCGCGCTCCTGGCTTGGCTTATGAACTATGCGGTGCGCTACGATTTCATCCCGCCTGACCGGCAGGGCGTGGCGGCTCCATCGACGCTGCAGCAGGCGCTCGATGCGACGCCGGTGGGCGCATCCGTCCAACTCGTCGAGCACCTGGCCTTCGAGCCGCAGCTGACCTTCTATTCCCGGCTCAAGCTGTGGTGCCGAGAATACGGACTGACCTACGGCAACAATGCTCTCTGGGAGGGTCGGCTGGCATGTCGGGGCACCGATGGCGTGTGGCGCGTGTTGAGTGAGACCAACCCGTTGCCCTCGAAACCCGATGGGCGGCTGCCCGATTGGCAGCCTGCGGGCGAGGATGCGCTGGGGGGCCTCGCCACCGCCAGGGCCGACCTCAAGGTAGGCGATGTGCTCGGTGTGGAGGCGGAGGCCGCCCTCATCAAGAACCGTTGGCAAGGCAGGCCCTGACCCCGGTTTGAGGCCCAGCACGCAGATGCGTGTCAATAATGTTGGGAGTGGTCGCGCGGCATCCCAATCGCGCTGCAATTGATAGGTTTGACCGGGCTCGGCGGCTGACACACCCCGCACCTCAGCTGCACGGACCCGGTCGAAGACGGACCAGGCGGCACTGTCGGTGCCGGCCTGGGCCCGCTCTTTCGGTTTGCGTCGGGATGGTGGATTGGAGGGCCTTGCGTCAGGCTCGGTCCAGGCTCGAAGGCGGCTGAACACCGCAACGCCTTCCTGTCATCGATATGAGACAGCCCGCGTGATTTGGCCCTGCCAGGGCGCCGCCGCAGCCGGGCTTTCCTCCACCGCGGTGACCGCCGGCGGGGGTGCCGGCTTGCACGTGGAGGGAGCTTTCACCAGCCCCAGGCCGTACTGGTCGCTGCGCTCGCCGCTGCCGAGCTTCTCGATGGCGAACGTCGCCAGCATCGCGCCCTTCGGATCGAACGGCATCCGCCCCTCGCGCAGATCGGCTCTGAGCGATGTGCTGTTGTAGGTCACGGCGGCGATTGCCGTCACGAACGGTGCCGCAAAAGACGTGCCGTTCAGCATGCCTTCCTTGTTGTCGGGCAACGCCGTCCAGATCCGAACCCCGGGTGCCGCCACATCGATGTAGCGGCCGCGATTGGCATAGTCGTAGCTGTGCTTCCTGTCGTCTATGGCGGTAACCGCGATGACCTCCTTGTAGGCGGCGGGATAGCCGGGCGGCGCGCCGGGCCCACCGTTGCCGGCGGCGGCAATGAACACCACGCCCTTGTTCATGCTCAGGTCGACAATGCGGTCGTGCACCAGATTGTCGCTGGGGCCCGCGAGACTCATGTTGATTATTTGGGCGCCATGCCTTTCCAGTCGATCGAGCGCCTCCAGCACGCGCGCCGTGTCGGTTCGGGCCCGGCCGAACGAGTTCTTGAAAAATGCGTCGGCGATCAGAAACTCGGCATCGGGGATGAGACCGGGGGTGCTGCTTCTTGCCCCCCCGGCGAGAAGCGAGAGCACGCCGGTGCCGTGCCAGTCGGGGGCTTTGCTGGCTTCATCCTCCATGACGATCTTGGCCTTCAGCTTCTCGAAGGCTGGATGGCTCGCATCATAGCCCGTGTCGATGACGCCGACCTTCACGCCCTTGGCGCAGCCCGCCAGGTGATCCCGCCAACCGATGACCCTGCGCCCGTAGCAGCGCTCCGTGCTGCAGCCCACGGAGCCCCCCGCCGGCACAACGCCCGACATCGGGGCACCATCCAACGCGTTGCGATAGTGGTCGTAGAGTATGTTGAGTGCAAAGCCCTGCTGAAACTCCGCCTCGAGCTTGCGCTTTTCCGCCCATTCATCCAGGCCATCGCGCAGCATGATGTGGGTCAGGCCGGCGACAGCACCCTCCCTCGTCTCATAGCCCAGTTGACGCAGCCGCTCGCGCGCCGCCGGGGCCAGATTCAACCCGAGGACCTCATTGGCCTTGTAGCTCCCCGGTTGCGGCGGCACGGACGGGACCCACGACCTCACCGTCCCTAACGCCCCTCCGAGGCTCTTGCCGTTTGTCGCTTTCTCGCTCGGCTGTCTCGGTCGCCCGTGCTCCGGCCCCCGATCCGGCTGAGGAGCACGCACCGTCGTCGCCGGATCGTTTTCGCTTTGGGCATCTTCGGCGGCTGTTGGGGCGCCCGCCTTGGCCTCCGCGGCTGCGGGGGTTGGAGCCGTCGAGCCGGGCCGCCCCTGGTTTGCCGCGATTGGGCCCGCCGTGGGCGGTCGCACCATCATTCCAGCCGCTGTCTCTGCCGCGCGCGGCCTCGTCACCCACCGCCACCAGTCGACGAGATTGTCCGGAGGGGTGGCGTCCTTCGCATTGACGTTGCCGGTTACGCTCCGATCGACGCGACCGGCGCCTGTATCGTTCTTCCCGTCGCTGCCGTCATCATCGTCGTCGTCGTCGGGTTTGCCTTTCGCAGTCTTGCTCGCCTGTTGCCTTTGCGGCTTCGCCGGCTGCTGCACGTCTGCCTTTTGCTTGGGGGGAGAGCCGCTCTTTTTGGCTTCCGCCTCCCCAGGGACGATCAGCAACAGACCGCCGAAAGCCAAAAGAAGCCCGAGCGGCGAAGGACACCGCCCAATTCCCGCCGAGGGACGACTGCGGCAACACGCTTGCATGCTCTGGCCGACCCCCAGCGGCCATTTTCCCAGCGCCAATCAGGTTAGTGCAATTCTAGCGCTCTCCCAGGCAAGCTCTTCACCGTACAAGTACGGCATGGAATATCCCGGCATACGACCCATAGACCGCGTTGAAAATATGGCGTCGACGTCGCTCAAAGATCAACACATTGCAGCCGTTGCCCGCACGGACGCCGCTCGCGTCATGGCGCGATTGCCACAAGCCCGATCGGGCCGCGCCCGCGCCGGAGGCGCGGGAACTGGCGCCGGGGCCTATTTGTATTCTATTTTCAGGATCTCGTAGCTGCGTGCGCCCCTCGGCGTCGTCACCTCGGCGCTCTCCCCCTTCGACTTGCCGATCAGGGCACGGGCGATCGGCGAGGTAATGGAAATCTTACCCTCGCGCACGTTGGCCTCATGCTCGCCAACGATCTTGTATTTCACCTTGTCGCCCGAGTCCTCGTCCTCCAAGGTCACCGTTGCGCCGAACTTCACGGTGCTGCCCGACAACTTCGCGGGGTCAATGACCTCGGCGCGGGACAGCTTGTCCTCGAGTTCGGCAACCTTGGCCTCGTTGAGCCCCTGGGCATCCTTGGCGGCGTGATATTCCGCGTTCTCGGCGAGATCGCCGTGATCGCGCGCCTCGGAGATCTGCTGGATGATGCGCGGACGCTCCTCGACCTTGAGGCGGTGCAGCTCGGTCTCGAGCTGCTTGAACCCCTCAATGGTCATCGGCACTTTTTCCATGGCCGTTGCTCACACTTTCCGGGCCGGCCCCTGGCTCTGAACGCCGGCACCAATTCTGCAGTTTCACTCAGTCTGTTGGGTTTTGCCAGCCCTGTTGGGGTGGCTCGCCGCCGACATCCTCAGGATGCCTTGTTGAAAAAGGATTGCAGCGGCGCCACCGTGAGGGTTCCGGCTGCGAGCGCTTTGATGGCCTGAGTGGCCGCCAGCGCACCAGCCAAAGTTGTATAGTAGGGAATATGGTAGAGCAAGGCAGTACGCCGAATATCCTTGGAATCGGCGAGCGCCTGGGCCCCGTCGGTGGTATTGAAGACCAGGTGGGCTTCGCCGTTCTTCATGAGGTCGACGATGTGCGGCCGCCCTTCCAGCACCTTGTTGACTTGCTCGCAGGGGATGCCGTGGGCCGTCAGTGCTCGCCGCGTGCCGCGGGTGGCGAGGATGCGGAAGCCCAGGTCTGAAAGGTCGCGCATGGCGCCGAGGATGCCTTCCTTGTCGTCATCGCGCAGCGAGACGAACACTGCGCCCTTCAGCGGCAAGGTGTTGCCGGCGCCGAGTTGGCTCTTGGCGAACGCCATGGCGTAGTCGCGGTCGATCCCCATCACCTCGCCGGTGGAGCGCATCTCGGGCCCCAGGACCGTGTCGACCCCGGGGAACCGCGCGAAGGGGAACACCGCCTCCTTGACGGCCACGTGAGCAAGCTTGCCGGACCGCAGCCCGAAAGAGGCGAGCGGCTCGCCGTTCATGACGCGTGCGGCGATGCCGGCGATCGGCTTGCCGATCACCTTGGCGACGAACGGCACCGTGCGCGAGGCCCGCGGGTTGACCTCGATGATGTAGATCTCCCGGCCTTTCACCGCATATTGCACGTTCATCAGCCCCACGACGTTGAGCGCCAAGGCCAGATCGCGGGTCTGCTTCTCCAGGCGAACCAGGATCGAGGACGCCAGCGAGTGGGGAGGCAACGAGCATGCGCTGTCGCCGGAATGAATGCCGGCTTCCTCGATGTGCTCCATGATGCCGGCGATGAAGGTGTCGCGGCCGTCGCACAGGCAGTCGATGTCGACCTCGATGGCGTCGGCCAGATAACGGTCGATGAGCAACGGCCGCTTGTCCGATACAACGAGCTCGGAGGGCTGATCGAGGGTGGCGGACAGTCGCGCCACATAGCGATCGATCTCCGCTCCGTCGGCGACGATCTCCATGGCACGGCCGCCCAGCACATATGACGGGCGGATCATCACCGGATACCCCAGCTTGTCGGCGATGCTGCGAGCCTCGGCGGGGGTGCGGGCAATGCCGCTTTCGGGCTGCTTGAGGTCGAGCCCATCGACCAGCGCCTTGAAGCGGTCGCGGTCCTCCGCCAGGTCGATGGCGTTCGACGAGGTGCCGAGGATCGGCACGCCGGCCTCCTCGAGCGCGCCGGCGAGCTTCAGCGGCGTCTGGCCCCCGAACTGCACGATCACCCCCCTGAGCCTGCCCCGCGACTGCTCCACACGGATGATCTCGAGCACATCCTCGGCGGTCAGCGGCTCGAAATAGAGCCGGTCGGAGGTGTCGTAGTCGGTCGAGACCGTCTCCGGGTTGCAGTTGATCATGATGGTCTCGGTGCCGGCCTTGGAGAGCGCGAAGGCGGCATGGCAACAGCAATAGTCGAACTCGATGCCCTGTCCGATGCGGTTCGGGCCGCCGCCCAGGATGATCACCTTGTCGCGCGCCGAGGGGTCGGCCTCGTCGACCGGCGAGCCGTCTTGGTTGCCTGTCTGCGACAGGACCAGCCCGCGCTCGTAGGTCGAGTACATGTAGGCGGTGGGCGAGGCGAACTCGGCGGCGCAGGTGTCGATGCGCTTGAACACCGGCCTGACGTCGAGGCCGATGCGCCGCCCGCGCACCTCGGCCTCGCTGAGCTTGGCAAGCTTGGCCAGCCGCGCGTCCGAGAAGCCCATGGCCTTGAGCGACCGCAATTGCTCGGCCGTCGTGGGCAGCCCATGGGCCTGCACCCGCGCCTCCATGTCGACGATCTCCTGGATGCGCGCCAAAAACCACGGATCGATGCGGCAGGAGGCGTGGATCTGCTCGTGGTCGACGCCGAGCCGCATGGCTTGCGCGACCTTGAGGATGCGGTCGGGCGTGGGCTGGCCCAGAGCGGCGCGCACCACGTTCTTGTCGTCGCCCAGCCCCATTCCCTCCAGCGCCAGGTCGTCGAGCCCCGTGAGACCCGACTCCAGCCCGCGCAGCGCCTTCTGCAGGCTTTCGGCAAAGGTGCGCCCGATCGCCATCACCTCCCCCACCGATTTCATCGACGTGGTCAGCGTCCGCTCGGCACCCGGAAACTTCTCGAAGGCGAAGCGCGGGATCTTGGTGACGACATAGTCGATGGTGGGCTCGAAGGAGGCGGGCGTGGCGCCGCCGGTGATGTCGTTCTCGAGCTCGTCCAGCGTGTAGCCGACGGCCAGCTTGGCCGCCACCTTGGCGATCGGAAATCCCGTCGCCTTCGAGGCGAGTGCCGAGGAGCGCGACACGCGCGGGTTCATCTCGATGATGACGAGGCGGCCATCCGTGGGATTGACGGCGAACTGCACGTTGGAGCCGCCGGTGTCGACGCCGATCTCGCGCAACACCGCGATCGAGGCGTTGCGCATGATCTGGTATTCCTTGTCGGTCAAGGTCAGCGCCGGCGCCACCGTGATCGAGTCGCCGGTGTGCACGCCCATCGGGTCGACGTTCTCGATCGAGCAGACGATGATGCAGTTGTCCGCGCGATCGCGGACCACCTCCATCTCGAACTCCTTCCAGCCGAGCACGCTCTCCTCGACCAGCACCTGGCCCGCCGGCGAGGCATCGAGGCCGCGCTCGACGATCTCGGCGAACTCCTCTCGGTTGTAGCCGACGCCGCCGCCCATGCCGCCGAGCGTGAACGACGGCCGCACGATCGCCGGCAGGCCGACATGCTCCAACGCCTTCAGGGCCTCCTCCCGGTTGTGGGCGAGCATGGACTTCGGCGTCTCCAGACCGATGCGCGTCATCGCCTCGCGGAACAGTCGGCGGTCCTCGGCCTTGGCGATCGCATCCGCCCTGGCACCGATCAGCTCGACGCCGAATTTGTCGAGCACGCCCTGCTTCTCGAGTGCCAGCGCCGTGTTGAGCGCCGTCTGTCCGCCCATGGTCGGCAGCAGCGCGTCGGGGCGCTCGCGCTCGATGATCTTGGCGACGATCTCCGGCGTGATCGGCTCGACATAGGTTGCATCGGCCAGCTCGGGATCCGTCATGATGGTCGCCGGATTGGAGTTGACCAGAACGATACGATAGCCCTCGGCCTTCAGGGCCTTGCAGGCCTGGGTGCCCGAATAGTCGAACTCGCAGGCCTGGCCGATGACGATGGGGCCCGCGCCGATGATCAGGATGGATTGGATGTCGGTGCGCTTCGGCATGAGCCCGCTTCATATTGCAGCGCTGAAGGGTTGGCTATAGCCGGTGCGGGAGTGCTGCACATTTCAATAGTGCCGCAGCGCAAACCGTCATTGCCGCCGCTGCCGGAACCGCTCGCAGGGGTCGGGGCGAGGCTGGCGCGGCGTGAACAGGGTGTAGTCGGCAGCGGGTCTGCCATCCGCATCGCGGGCGAGATACGCCCGCCCATCCGTCTTGCCCTCCTCGACCTCCAGCAGCATCACGGCGAATACCTTTCGCTGCGGGGCAGCCCGGCGCAAGTACCAAGGCACCCCCCGGTCGGTGCGCACGTGGCCGTTCCCCGTCATCAACACCGCGCTTCCGTGCGCGCCCGCAGCTTGGACAAGCGCGCTCGCGAGATGGGCATCGCGATAGCGCTGGGCCAGACTCATGCCGGCGAAGGCGTCCGCGGACACGACGCCGCAGTGCGACGCGGCCAGCTCGGCCTTGAGGGCCTCGACGAGCGACACCGGCAGGGCTTCGGCTGCCTCGAGCCATCCGCGCTCTTCGTCTGTGAGCCCCGCCGCATCGCCGCGCGCCAGCGCTTTGATCCGCTCCCGCGCCGCACCGCCCGGGTAGATCCTCATCCCTGCCCCCAGGGCGCCGTCGAACACTGGATAGAAGTGCTGGGCCGGCGGCCAACCGCTATTGGCCCAGTCGAGGATGCGCAAGAGGTCGGGAGCCCGCCACAGCCGGCGGCTGCGCGACGCCATGCCGTAAAACCTGTCGATCTGGCCCTGCTGGTCGGCGCGGATATGCTCGAAGACCGCCGCCGGTCGCGCCTCCCGCGTCGCGACGAGGCGATCGAGGCGCGGCCACAGCATGTCCTGGCGCACCAGATGGTGCTCGGGGTTGTCGTGGATCTCCCCCAGCAGGACGAGCCCGCCATCGCGCAAGACACGCCACAGCTCGACGATCAATTGCTGCAACGGGCTGCGCGCGCACGTGTCGCTCTCTAGCGCAATCGGCCTATCGCCCGCGAGCACTTGGGCGACAAGGGGGTGCGATGCCTGACTGTGCTTCCAGTGAACGTCGCGAAAAGCGCTGCCCGAATGCCGCTCACAGCGTGCCTGCGCCGCCGCCGCGCCAGACGACACCAGGCCGAGCCAGAGAACAGCGGCGCAAGCGGTCAGCCGGTGCATCATCGAGGAAAAGATCCGCCGCCTGCCGCGATGCGATCGCATCCAGCCGCTCGCCTAGGCGATGCCAAGGTCGGCGAGCTTCAGCGCAACGGAGGGTATGAGTAACGCCGTCAGCTTCCGGCTTGGCCGCACTTCGACTGCGCTGGCATAGCCCCTGGCCGAGGGGTCGCGATGGACCTTGGTCGCAAGGGTTCGCGCGTTGATCACCCAATACTCGCGCACGCCGAGCGCTGCATACATATCAGCCTTGATCGTCGTGTCGAACTTCAAGCTCCAATGTGCAACCTCAATCAGGAGCATGACATCCGCGGGGGGGATTGCGGTCGGATCAAAGCCGGCTGGGCCCACCAGAAAGTCGGGCTCGCAATAATGTGTCCCATCCGTCCGCCACCCAGGTTCCTCATGGTAGTCGATATCGTCCGGCAGGTTTCGGCGCAGCCAGTTGTGGATTGCAGCGCGCACGATCTCGTGGCGATTGCCTTTGGGCGACATGGGAACCAGCTCCCCCCCGATGAGCTCGATCCTGTCCTCTTCCGTGAATATGCCGAGCTCTCCCAGGCGCTCGAACTCGGCCAACGTCCAGCGCAGCCTTGGCACGCCTTCGGCGGCCTGGGTGGTCGGTCGCGACTTGGGTTGGCGCGGAATTTCGTTCATGTGCGCGAAACTAGCAGGAAGTGCTGCACTGAAAAAGGCTTGCGCGTCTCACTGACGATCCCGCCCAGGCTTCGCAGGCAGCCCCTTCTTCTCACGGATCATGTCGATAAAGCGCGTGAAGAGATAGTGGCTGTCCTCGGGGCCCGGCGAGGCCTCGGGGTGGTACTGCACGGAGAACACCGGCTTGTCCTTGAGCTTGAGCCCGCAGTTGGAGCCGTCGAACAGCGACACGTGCGTCTCCTCCGCTTCCGCCGGCAGCGTATCGCGGTCGACGGCAAAGCCGTGGTTCATGGAGGTGATCTCGACCTTGCCGGTCGTGAAGTCCTTCACGGGGTGATTGGCGCCGTGGTGGCCCTGGTGCATCTTTTGCGTCTTGGCGCCGATGGCCAAGCCCAGCATCTGGTGGCCGAGGCAGATGCCGAACACCGGCAGGCCCGAGGCCACGAGCTTCTTGATCTCGGGCACCGCATACTTGCCCGTGGCGGCAGGATCGCCGGGACCGTTGGAGAGGAACACGCCGTCGGGCTTGCGCTCCAGGATGTCCTCGGCGCTGGCGGTAGCCGGCACCACCGTCACCTTGCAGCCGGCCGTCGCCAGGCAGCGCAGGATGTTGCGCTTGAGGCCATAGTCGACCGCCACCACATGCAAGTCCGGGGCCTCCTGCCGGCCGTAGCCCTTGCCCCACGCCCAGCGCGTCTCGTCCCAGGTGTAGCTTTGCCCCGCCGTCACCTCCGGCACCAGGTCGAGGCCCAGCAGCCCCGGCCAGGCCTTCGCCTCTGCCTGAAGCTTGTCGAGATCGAACCGGCCCGAGGGCTCGTGCGCGATGACGCCGTTGGGCATGCCCTTCTCGCGGATGCGCGCCGTCAGCGCCCGCGTATCGATGCCGGTGAGGGCGATAATGCCGCGTGTCTTCAGCCACCGATCGAGCGACTCGGCGGCGCGGTAATTGGAGGGCGTCGTGACCTCGGCGCGCAGCACGCAGCCGCGTACGCCC
>Ga0209382_10006735_pt1 | contig 14742 bp, 12 predicted proteins | sample SoiMetdeltSBSDD5_FD_187599 | JGI IMG/M metagenome (GOLD analysis project Ga0209382, IMG submission 187599) | Bulk soil microbial communities from a Populus tree surrounding site in Tennessee, USA - Soil MetaG P. deltoides SBSDD5 (SPAdes) (version 2) | ecosystem: Environmental > Terrestrial >... | reverse complement strand
GAGTCGACCGCCGAATCGTTGCAGGCGCGGGTTCGGGAGATCCTCGAGCGGCACCGCCTGCAGTACGACCTCGAGTGGACGCTGATCGGCGAGCCGTTCCTGACCCGCCGTGGTCCGCTCGTGGACGCATTGAGGGCGTTGGTGGAGTCAATTGCCGGCGTGCGGCCGGAGCTCTCGACGAGCGGTGGGACCTCGGATGGACGATTCCTGGCGGCTCTGGCCCGCGAAGTCGTCGAGTTCGGGCCGCTGAACGACTCGATTCACAAGATCGACGAGCACGTCCGTATCGCTGACCTCGAGCCGCTGTCGATGATCTACGAGCGGACGATCCGCGACTTTTGGGACGCTACGGCAACACCGAAACAGCGTTAAAGTTCCATCGGATGAGACTGACGTTCGCCGGACCGCTCGTCATCGTCGCGGCTGCCGCCATTGCGCTCTCGGGCCGGATGTCTGCGCAGTCGTCTGAACGGGTGGACTTCGCGCGCGACATTCAACCGATGCTGCGCGCCAACTGCTACGGCTGTCACAACGCCACGCTCTCGAGCGGCAATTTCCGCCTCGATCGCCGTCGCGATTCCCTACCCAATCGCGTCGGCGCCAACGGTGCGCGCATCGTCCCGGGCAAGAGCGACGAGAGCCGGTTGTATCAGCGCGTGTCCGGTGCGCAGGCCGGGTTGCGGATGCCACCCACCGGCGCGTTGAAGCCGGAGGAGATCCGCACCATTAAGGACTGGATCGATCAAGGCGCCGAGTGGCCCGACGCGCTCGCCGGCGACACGCCATCTCCTCCGCAGGACCCCGTGGCCACGCAACTCCTCGAGGCCATTCGGCATGGCGATCGCGCACGTGTCGCGCAGGTGCTGAAACAGACACCGAGTGCGGCTCGCGCGACAGGAACCGGCGGCATCACGCCGCTGATGTACGCCGCGCTGTATCGCGACGCCTCTTCCGCCCGCCTGCTGCTCGATGCCGGCGCGGAGCCGAACTCTCGCAATGATGCCGGCGCCACTGCGCTGATGTGGGCCGTGGACGATCTCGAGATCGCTCGGATGCTGCTCGAACGGGCCGCGGATCCCAATGTCCGTTCCGCTGATGGCCGTTCGGCGCTGGTGCTGGCTGCCGGCCGGAGCGGTGCGGCCGATGTGGTGAAGGTACTGCTCGAACGAGGCGCGATGGTCGACCCAGAGACGGTGTTGGTTCCCGCGGCCGACGCTGGAGACTCGGCGATCATCCGCATGTTCCTCGATCGCGGTGCCGGCAGCGGAACGATGCCCGCCGATCTGGCGATGCGCTCGTACTGCGCCGACTGCGTAAAAGAGTTGCTGCCGTTGGCGAAGGGGCCGGCGCTGAGACGCGCGCTGGAATCGGCGTCGCGATACGGCGACTCGAAGGGCATGCTGATGCTGCTCGAGAACGGCGCTCTTCCGTCGGCCGACGCCTTGCGTATGGCCGCTGCCTCGGAAGGCGCGCCCGCCGCGGGCATCGAGGCCCTGCTTGCCCGAGGCATACGCGATGAGCAGGCGCTCGATTTGGCCGCCCGTCACGGCGACACGCCCGCGTTGGCCGCGCTGCGGCGAGTCTTCGGCAAGGAACGCACGTTACCGGCGCTCACGCCGAAGAAGCCGGCAGTGCCTCGATCCACTCGTGACGCGGTCGCGGTCAGCCTGCCGCTGCTGCAGCACGCGGATACGGTGTTCCTCAAGACAGCCGGGTGCATCTCGTGCCACAACAACAGCCTGTTCCAGATGACCGCCGCTGAGGCGCGGAAAAAGGGATTCACTGTAGACGAGGCCGAATTCCGCGAGCAGATGACGAGGACGCGGGCGTATCTCGAAAGCTGGCGCGAGCGCGAGCTGCAGGACATCGCGATCCCCGGACGCATCGACACGACCGCGTACATCCTCGTCGGTCTCGCCGCGGCCGACTACCCACCGGATGCCGCAACCGATGCGCTCGCGCGTTACGTGCAGCGGCGACAGTTTGCCGACGGCAGCTGGCACGTCGCGTCACATCGTCCCCCGATCGAGTCGAGCGACATCGCCGTGACGGCGCTCTCGGTGCGCGCATTGCAGGCCTATGCGCCCGTACCATTGAAGGCGGAGTACGCGCGCGCCATCCAACGGGCCGCGGCGTGGCTCGCGCATGCGAAGCCGACGAGCAACGAGGACCACGTCTACCTGGTGCTCGGTCTCACGTGGGCGGGGGCGAAACGCGCGGCGATCGGCAAAGCGGCACAGGCGCTGATCGCCCGGCAGCGCGCTGACGGCGGGTGGAGTCAAATCGCAACGCTGTCGAGTGACGCCTACGCAACCGGTCAGGCGCTGGCCGCGCTAGCGCAGAGCGGCGCTCTCAAGCCGACCGATCCGGTCTACACACGGGGCGTGCGCTTCCTGCTCGATACGCAGCTCGACGACGGGTCATGGTACGTGCGCAGCCGGGCGATCCCGATCCAGCCGTATTTCGACAGCGAGTTCCCGCACGGCATGGATCAGTTCATTTCCGCCGCGGCGACGAATTGGGCGACGATGGCCCTGACGTTGGCCGTACGATGAACGACCTGCTGGACGCCCGGCTCAAAACGTTGCTGCCCGCGGAATATCAGGACTCGTACGAAACGATGGAGCCCAAGCCGATGCGATCGGCGGGTCTCGCGTACGACGCCAATGGCCAGGTCGCCTGGGACCAGATCTGGGGGAGCTTCTGCGATCTCGCCATGGCCGGCGGGCCGCCGCACAAGGGCACGCTCCTCGAGCCCGGTACGCAGGCGGCGATCGACGAGCAGTTCGATCGCTACGACGACGTCGCTGACGAAATCTGCCGCGGTATCAGGATGGTGACCGGGCTACGGGCCTACGCCGCCGCTGATCCGGGTTGGGTCTGCGTGACCTGTCACGGCGACGCGATGGCCGGCTGGCTCGTGCGTGCGATCGTCATGGAGAACGTCGCCGCGCGGCGCCGCGGGGCGATTCTCGAGCTGCCGGCGGCGCCACACTTCAGGCTCGAGAAAGAGATCAAGAACGTCATCACGGTCGTGGCGAAGACCTGCCACTACTGGCTGGGACACATTCCCGAGGACCAGCAGCGCGCGATTGGCGATCTGTTCAACACGATGGCGAGCGAGTCGGCGCTCATCGAGCCCGATCCGGGGAGTGCTCAGTCGCCGCGGAGCCGCAAGTTGGCTGCAAGCATCGCGACGCGGATTGGGCGCAGCACCGGCCTGTCCGAGTCGGCACAGCCCTCCGCCGGCTGGCTCGGCCTCGAGTGCCCGAGCGTCCGGTTCGCGGTGTGGATGATGCGCGCGCTCGTCGCCGCCAACGTGCTCTCACGACGCGAAGGCACGGTCCTCTTCGTGCCAGTCAATCCTGCGACCGACCCGCGCGGAACGATCGTCGCCAGCGCCGTGAAGCGCATGCATGCGTGCGCGTCGGCGCGAGGCGTCGCCTGACGTGGCTCATGATCTGGCGAATTCGGTGTTGGCGGGCGGCGGAGAGCTGGGGCCGTTAGGGCGCCAGTCATCGCGTAGAATTCTTGCATGCCTGCATTGATCGATCGCCGTCACTTCCTCGCTGCATTTCCTGCACTGGCCCTGGCACCGCGAGTCCTTGCCCAGACGGGGGCACCCTTCCGCGTCAACGGCCTTAGCCAGATCACGCTGACCGTCTCGGACGTCGCGAAGTCGCTCGACTTCTACCAGGGACTCTTCGGCATGCCGGTGCAGTCGCGTCAGGGATCGACCGTACTGCTGCGGATCGGCAACGGACCGCGGTTTATCGCGCTCCGTCAGGCTGCTGCCGGTGAGAAGCCAAGCATCAGCGCGCTCGGATTCGGTGTTCAAGGCTTCTCAGTTGATAGCGCGATGCAGGCGTTGACGGCGAAGGGATTCACCGCCGCGCCGGCGGATGCGATGAAGCCGGGACCGAAGCAGGTGCTCGTCCGCACCCGCCGCGCGAACGAAGGCGGGTCACCCGACGGCAGCTCGCGCGATCTGTTCGCCGCCGATCCCAGCGGCGTCGTGTTTCAGTTGCACGACGTCAGCTACTGCGGCGGCAGCGGCGCATTGGGCAACGCCTGTCCGATGCCCGAGCCATCGCCGAAGAAGGGGATCATCGCGCTGAGGGACACCAGCCATTTCACGATCGCGGCCAGCGATCCAGCGACGGTGCAGATGTATCTCGATCTGTTTGGCTTCAAGCCGATGGTCTATCAAGCGCAGACACCGGCGTGGCAGGTTGGTGGCGGCGTCCACTTCCTGATGTTCATCGGTGGCGGCGGTCCCACGCGTGGCGGCGGCGCGGCGCCCGCCCCACCGGCGGCCGGACGCGGCGGCGGTGCTCCCGGCGGCGGCCCTGGGCGTGCGGCCGGCATCGATCACGCGTGCGTCGCGATGGACAACTTCGACCCCGCCGCGGTCACCAAACTGCTCGTCGGCTACGGGCTCAAGCAGCAGGATGGTCAGGCGCGCGCGCCGCTCGTCACGTATATCTCGCTGCGCATGCCGAATCGCGGCGGCGCCGAGGGTGGCACGCCGGAGCTGTATTTCACCGACCCTGACGGGCTCGCGATTCAGATCCAGGACGTGAAGTACTGCGGCGGCGGCGGATTCCTCGGAGAACTCTGTCCGCCGTTACCTCCGGCGTGACGTAGTGTCCGGCTTTCAGCCGGACGCCTCGCCAACCAGCTCGATTGGATGAACCGTGCGATGGATCGCACCGGAGCACGAATCATGAAGCCGCGTATCGCCGTTCTGACCATTGGGGTCGACGATCTCGAGCGCTCGGTGAAGTTCTACCGCGATGGGCTCGGTCTCCAGACGCCAGGCATCATCGGACAGGAGTACGAGCACGGTGCGGTCGCCTTCTTCGATCTCGAGGGAGGCCTGAAGCTGGCGCTGTGGGCGCGCGACAATCTCGCGCACGATTCGACCCTCGCCACAACTCCGCCAAGCGCGACCGAGTTCTCGCTGGGCCACAACGTTCGTACGAAAGAAGACGTGGACGCGGTGATGGCGCAAGCCAAAGCGGCGGGAGCACGGATCGTGAAGCCGGCCGCCGACACGTTCTGGGGCGGCTACGGCGGGTACTTCCAGGATCCCGACGGGCACCTCTGGGAAGTCGTTTGGAATCCGCAGCTTCTTCCGAACGACTGATGATGGCCGATACCGAGCGCTAGCTCGGGCTGAAGCTGGCAATCGAACGCGCGCCAATCGAGATGCTGGTCGTCGAGTCGGCCGAGCCGCCCACCCCGAACTGAGCGGCCTCAGGCTTTCGGCTCTGGGCTCCAGGCTTTTGGCTTATCCTCTTCAGCAATCCCGCCTTCGCGCGTCAGCGCTTCGGCGGGCAAGCTGCTGGAGGGGTTATGCGCTCGATCCTCGCCCTGTGTGCTCTCCTGCTTGCTCCGGGATTCGCGTTCTCACAAGAGCCTCCTTCGGCGCCGCCAGTTGACTGGGGGCCGATGAGCATCAACCTCGAGGACGTGCCGTATCCGCATCCGGTCCACTACCTGTCCTTCAACCTCGAAGGCCACGACGTACGCATGGCGTACATGGATGTGGCGCCGAGCGGAACGCCGAACGGTAAGAGCGTCGTGCTGCTGCACGGCATGAACTTCTTCGGCGAAGCATGGACCGAGACCATTGCGATCCTGAGCAAGGAAGGCTACCGGGTGATCGTGCCCGACCAGATCGGATTTGGACGATCATCGAAGCCGATCCTGCATTACTCGATCAGCACTCATGCCTCGAACACCAAGCGGTTGATCGATTCGCTTGGCATCAAGGTGACCGACATCGTCACACACTCGATGGGCGGGATGGTGGCCAGCCGCTTTGCTTCTTCGTATCCGGACGCCGTCGGCACTCTGGCGATGATCAACCAGATCGGCCTGACCGACGCGCGGAGCGGCCGCCCCTGGCGCGATACATCGGAGGTGTACAAGGCATCGCTGGCTCGCGACTACGCCGAGATCGTGAAAGGCATGCGCGCGTACTACGTGAACTGGAAGCCTGAGTACATGAAGTACGTGAAGATTCACTACGGGTGGACAAAGAGCGGCGACTGGCCGCACATGGCAATGGTGCGCGCGCTGCAGCAGCAGGCGATCTATGCCGACCCCGTCGTCTACGACTGGCCGCGGATTACGGCGCGGACGCTCGTCATCGGCGGCGAGCAAGATGGTGCGGACTATCCCGGCGGTGCCAGACGGGTCGCCGAAACGGTCAAGCACGGTCAGCTGTACATCATTCCGAACGTGGGCCACAATCCGCAGTTCGAGGCTCCACAGCTGCTGTATCCGCCGCTCCTGCGCTTCCTCAAAGGCGAGGACGTCGGCACGATGAAGGGCACTCGGTGACCGTCGTATCGTAAGCTCAGACCATGGACGTGGATACCAAGGATGAGTTCGGTCTCCTGCGTCCCGGAGATCTTCTGTCGCCCTTCCTCCACGGTGGCACGCTCGACGGCCGCGAGTTGCCATACGAACAGCTCTGGCAGAAGCGCAATGTCGTGTGGTTCGTCCTTCCGGCGCGGGCTGTCGCAACTGCCTCTCCGTATCTCAGGGACGTCGACGATCGGCTGTCTGCGCTGACCCCGCCGGATACGTCGCTTGTGATCTCGGACCAGGCGGGCGATGGCCTCCCGCTGAATTGCGTGGTGATCGCCGACCGCTGGGGCGAGGTCGTTCAAGCGGCGCGACTGGCAGCCGATCCGGCTCACTGGCCGCCGGTGGACGAGATCATCGATTGGGTCGAGTTCGTCCGCGCGAAGTGTCCGGAGTGTCCGCCGTGACGCGTATGAGCCGGGTTCGAGTGAGACGTCGCCTTCGGCGCGCGGCCAGGCGAGTTCGCGAAGCGCGAATGCTGATCCGGTCGCTTCGCTTCCGATATCGACCGGTTGCCGCTCACCTCATTCCCATACGCCGGTGCAACCTGTCGTGCGCGTATTGCAACGAGTACGACGACCGTTCAGCGCCGGTGCCCACTGCGGACGTTCTTCGGCGCATCGATCGACTGTCAGCACTTGGCACGGGTGTCATAACCCTGAGCGGGGGCGAGCCGCTCCTGCACCCCGACCTCGACGTGATTGTCCGCTACATCCGTCAGCGCGGCGCGATTGCGACGCTGATCACCAATGGGTATCTGCTGACGCGCGAGCGTATCGAGCGGCTGAATCGTGCTGGGCTCGATCATCTCCAGATCAGCATCGACAACGTGCTGCCCGACGCGACGTCGAAGAAGAGCTTGAAGGTGCTCGACCAGAAGCTCTCGTGGCTGGCGCACTGCGCTGAGTTCGACGTGACAGTGAATTCAGTCGTCGGTGGCGGCATCAACGTTCCGGAGGACGCGCTGACGATCGCGCAGCGAGCCCGCAGCCTCGGTTTCTCGACGACTATCGGGATCATCCATGACGGAACGGGCAAGTTGCGCGAACTCGACGAACGGCAGCGCGTGGTTCTGGAGCACGTCGTCGCGCTTGGGAAATCGGTGTTCGACTTCGCGAATTACAACCGATTTCAGAAGAATCTCGCGAGTGGATTGCCGAACGACTGGCACTGCCGTGCCGGCTCCCGCTACTTGTATATCTGCGAAGATGGTCTCGTTCACTGGTGCTCGCAGCAGCGCGGCTATCCAGGTATTCCACTCGACGGGTACGGCGCCGACGATCTGCGGCGGGAGTTCCACGCCGTTAAGCGCTGCGCGCCGTTCTGCACCGTTGGCTGCGTACACCGCGTTGCGCAAGTGGACGAACTGCGGGACGACCCTGAAGCTACTCTCGTGCAGTGGTTCACGGGTGCGGCGCACCGACAGCAGCCGCGTTTGCCGGCGCCGGTCCGGCTTCTGATGTGGGCGTTTGTCAGGAACCCCGGACGCGATCTGTTCCGCAAGGTCGCGGCCGGCATGTCGGGTGGCGGCAGGCGCGAATGAACGTGCTTGAATGGGCTACGTCTCGTTTCGTTCGAGAATCGGCGCCTCGCGTTCTTCGTGTCCGCAATGCGAGCACATCCATGCCCAGATGTCGGGTAATCGTCCCGGATAAGCCGCCTCAGCGGGAGACGCGAAGAGGCTGTTGGGGACTCGGGAGTACACGGCCGTCATCTGTCCGCATTCGCTGCACGGCTTGACGTCTCCGGTCTTCGGAGTAGCCTGTACCTGTGCCATCACGCACCTCCGTCTCCTCAGATGCGTGCAAAATCAGGCGCAGTCAGTGGGCACGACGATTGCGACGTGCTCGACACATCCAAGCGGAGGTGAATACTATGCGCTTCTCACTTCTGGAACCCGAGTTCGGCTGGGGCGAGAAGGACGAGCCGGGTCCGCAAACGGAAGACTCACGCGAGCGTGGATTCGTCCGTAAGAGGAACGACGACAGGCTCGGTCATTCGGAGAGTCTCGATGACGAGGACGTCGGCGATGTCGCGGACGAGGGGCCTGGCCGTCGCGGGTGACTGGTGACGTTGGTGGCGTGGTTCTGCACGACCGCCGCGGCCGCGGGTTCTGAATCGCGCGGCGGTAGCAGGTACAGCGTCATCGCAAAGATCACGTAGACCATCAAGACGAGGACGCCGACGAACCACGCTGCCCGGCCGCTGTTGGTCACGAGCACCGCGGTGAGCGTGGCGATCAGCATCATCATCACCGCGCCTGGCCAGAATCGCAGATCCATCGGCGTGGGGCCGATGACATAACTGGCCAGTACTAGCAGCGGCGCGACGAACAACGCGATCTGCGCGGCGCTGCCCAGCGCGATGCCAATGCTCAAGTCGAGGCGTCCCTTGCGCGCCCCGGAGAAGGCCGACAACATCTCGGCCGCGCCGCCAACAAGCGCCACGACGATGAAGCCGACGAACGCCGGGGTCATGCCAAACGTCTCGGCTGCCTGTTGCACGGATTCGACGAATATCTCGCTGACCAGGGCGACTGCCACCGTTACGACAGCGAGCGTCGCAAGAGCCACGCCGATCGGCCACGGCTTCTCGTGGTCGGCGTCATGCTCTGCAGAGGCAAATAACTCGCGATGCGTGCCGAGAGAGAAGAGCATGCCCAGGCCGTACGCGACGATCAGCAAACCGGACAGTCCGAGACTCAATTGCTGCGAGAATTCCCCGGCGGGACCGGAATCCACCGACTTGATGGCGGACGGAATCAAGAGCGCGATGGTCGCCAGGAACAACAGGCTGGCCTGCAGCCGCGCACTGACTCGATTGAATTCCTGCACGTGATACTTCAGCCCCCCGAGGAGCACTGACGCGCCGAGCATGAACAGCGTATTCGTGACGATCGCACCGGCGATCGACGCCTTGACCAGCATGTATTGCCCCGCGCGCAGGGCGGTGAGCGCGATCACCAGCTCGGTCAGGTTGCCAAGCGTGGCGTTCAGCAGGCCGCCGACGGAATCGCCGGTCTTGACCGCCACCGATTCCGTCGCGTGACTCAGTAACCCGGCCAACGGCACGACCGCCAGAACGGAGAGCACGAAAAGAAGCGTGTGCGATTCAGGCTGCATCGCCTCCGTCACGAAGACGGCGGGCACGAAGACGAGGAGCCAGAACAGCGGGTTGTGACGAAGGACGTTGAGCAGTGCCGTCATATGTGGTCACCGATCGGCTGGCGTTCCTCTGCGACCATCCGTTGCACGACCGCGAAGAAGAAGCCGGTCGACCAGCCACACATCAGAATGCCCGTTAACGCTTCTACCGCTCCGACGAGGCGCCAGTTCGGCGGCAGGACCAGGTCACCGTAGCCGGTTGTCGTGTAGGTCACCGCGCTGAAGTAGAGGGATGAGGGCAGTTCTGTCATTGCGCCTGCCCAGACATAAAACGCCCCCCAGAGGGCAATCTCGATCAGGTGGAGAAAGATGATGAAGGCTGCGAGCCGTACGAAGAGCCGAGTCCGTGGCCAGAGCCGTGTGATGACGATTCGAGGGCGGCGCAATGCGAACGACACGCCCGTCGCGTGAATCATGACGGTGAGCGCCATAAGTCCCCACGCGACGAGGAGTTGCGAGATCATGCGCGGTTCGGCCTGCCTCACGCCGTTCGGCGAACGATCGAATTGCTAGGGCGTTGGCTGCCAGCCGCCGCCGAGCGCGCGGTACAGCTCGGCCCGCGACCGCAGCTCGTTGCCCTGCGCGCGCGCGACCAGCAGCTGCTGATCGAAGAGCCGTTCATCGGCGGTGAGAATCTCGATGTAGTTCGCCAACCCGGCATCGTAGCGGGCGCGCGACAAATCCGCGGCGTCGATGAGCACGGTCACGCCAATTTGCCGCTCGACCCGCTGTTCAGCGAATTTTTGAATTCCCACAAGCGCATTGGCCACTTCTCGATAGGCGTTGATCGCCGCCCTGCGATATCCGGCAGCGGCGGCATCGAAGAGCGCCTGGGCGACCGCGACATTGTTGCGCAGACGCCCGCCGTTGTACACCGGCTGGAGCGCATTGACACCGACTGACCACAGGCCGCCGCTCGAGCCGAGGAACGACGTCAAGTCCCCACTGACGAGACCGGCGAATCCCGTGAGGTTGATGGTCGGGAAGTACAGCGCTTTGGCCGCACCGATGTCAGCGTTGGCGGCGATGAGCAATTGTTCCGCCTCACGCACGTCAGGCCGGCGCTCGAGGAGCGCCACGGGAAGACCCGGCGGAATCGCCGGCGGAGGCGGCTCGGTCGTTGACAGCGGCGTTCGTTTGACCGGACCAGGTGGCCGGCCGAGCAACACCGCGATCAGGTTCTCGGTGATCGCAATCTGTCGCTCGATCTCGGGAATCGACGCCGCCGTCTCCGAGCGGTTCGCTCGGATGCGATCGACCTCGAGACGGTTCGAGACGCCGCCCTCCAAACGATCCTGAAAGTAGGTGACAGTGCGGTCGTTGATCACCAGCGTCGAACGCGCGATTTCAAGCTGCAGGTCGAGCTCGCGGAGCAGGAAATAGTTCGTCGCGACATCGCCGACGAGCGTGACCATGACGCCGCGGCGTCCCTGTTCGCTGGCCAGGAAGAGCGCCTCGGCCGCCTCGCGCTGACGCCGTAGCCGCCCGAACAAGTCGAGTTCCCACGACAGCTGGAAGCCGAGATTTGAGCTGTTACTCGTCGTGTCGACGTCTCGGTTGTCGTCGTCGTCGGAACCGATCTGCCGGAAGCTATAACCACCGGCGGCGTCGACGGTCGGGTAGAGAAACGACTTCGCGATGCCGGCGCGCGCCCGAGCTTCCTCGACGCGCGCCACGGCAATCCGCAGATCGAGATTGTTCGCGATGGCGTCGCGTACGAGCGCTTGCAAATCAGGATCATCGAAGACCTGGAACCACGGTGCATCGGCCAGCGACTCGGCTTGCACCTGGCCAGCGAATCGGTACTCGGCCGGCGGCATCAGCTCGGGCCGCGCGTAGTTCGGGCCCACGAGGCAACCGCTCGCGGCGATGGACACCATCAGCGTCCCCGCGAGTCCGCAGAGAATGTCGAATCGAGGCATCTCAGTGGCTTCCGTGGACCTGAGGCCCGAGTGAAGGCTGAGGAGGAGCGACCGCTGCCGGTTCTGCCGCCCTGCCGGTCAGCCGCTCGACGAGGACGAACAACATCGGTATCAGCAGCACGCCGAGGATGGTGGCGATGAGCATGCCTGAAAAGACCGTCATGCCCATCACCTTGCGTGCCTCAGCGCCGGCACCCGTCGCGGTGAGCAGCGGCACCACGCCGAGGATGAACGCAAACGCGGTCATCAGAATCGGACGGAATCTGAGTCGCGCGGCCAGGAGCGCCGACTCGACGAGCGGTTTGCCCTTATCGTGCTCCATCTTCGCGAACTCGACGATCAGGATGGCGTTCTTCGCGGCGAGGCCGATCAGCATGATCAGCCCGATCTGGGCGAAGACGTTGTTCACGTAGCTCTCCGACGTGAAGCGCGCCAGCCACAGGCCGAGATACGCGCCAAACGCCGCGAACGGCGTACCCAGGAGGACGCTGAAGGGCAGTCCCCAGCTTCCGTACTGCGCGGCAAGAATCAGGAAGACGAGGAACACCGCCAGCGAAAAGACCAGCGCGACGCCCGGCGCCCTGCGCTCCTGGAACGACATGTCCGCCCAATCGAAGCTCATGTCCCCGGGCAGTACGCTGCGCGCGGTTTCTTCGAGTGCATCGAGTGCCTGCGTGGACGAGAACCCGGGGGCGGGCACGCCAGTCAGCTCCGCGGTGCGGAACAAGTTGAAGCGGTTGGTGAATTCCGGACCAGATGCTGGACGAGTCGTGATGAGCGAATCGATCGGCACCATCGAACCGCCCGGAGGTCCACCCGGGGCCTGGCTCCGCACGTAGAACAGCCCGAGCTGCTTGGGATCCCGGCGGAACTCCGGTTCGGCCTGCAGGTACACCTTATAGACACGGCCAAAGCGGTTGAAGTCGTTGACGTACGAGCTGCCCAGCAGCGCGCCGAGCGTCGTGTTGACGTCGCTGAGCGCGACGCCCGACTTCAGAACCTTGCTGCGGTCGATGTCGGCGTAAATCTGCGGCACGGTCGATCGATACAGCGTGTTGATGCGGCCGATCTCCGGCCGCTTGCGCGCCGCCTCGATGAATCGCGCCGTCTGCTCCGCGACGTACTCCGGAGGATTGCCGCCGCGATCCTGCAGTTGCATCGTGAAGCCGGCGCCGGTGCCGAGGCCGGGAATCGCCGGCGGCCCGAACGCCACGACCGCCGCCTCGGGGATCTGCTGCGCAAATGCGCGGTTGAGCGCGGCGATGACGCCGTTCGCGTGTGTCTCAGCGGTATGTCGCTCTTCCCACGGCTTGAGCTGAACGAAGAAGAAGCCGATGTTCGATGCGTAGGCGCTGGTGATCAATGAGTAGCCGGTGATTGTGTTGAACCCATCGACGGCCTCGTTCGCCTTCAGGACCGCTTCCGCCTTCTTCATCACCGCGTCGGTCCGCTCGAGCGATGCCGCGTCAGGCAGCATGGCGTTCACCAGCAGATAGCCCTGGTCTTCCTCGGGCACGAACCCGGTCGGGATCTGCCGGACCAGCACGACGGTGACGTATATCAGGATGCCGATGAACGCGACGCTGCGGATGGTCTTGCGGATCAGAATGGCGCTGAAGCTGACGTACTTGTCAGTGGTGAAACCAAAGACGCGGTTGAACCAGTTATAGAACGGCGTCAGCAGCGATTTCTTGCCGGTGTTCGGTTTCAACAGGATCGCCGCGAGCGCCGGACTGAGCGTCAGCGCGTTGATGACGGACAGTAGCACCGAGATGGCAATCGTGATCGCGAACTGTTGATAGAGCCGGCCGGTGATGCCGCCCATGAATCCCACCGGCACGAACACCGCGGCCAGAATCAGACCAATCGCGATGACCGGTCCAGACACTTCCTCCATGGCCTTGATCGTGGCTTCTTTCGGCGACATGCCGTGCTCGATGTGATGCATCACGGCTTCGACCACGACGATGGCGTCGTCAACGACGATGCCGATGGCCAGTACCAGGCCAAGTAGCGAGAGCACGTTGATCGAGAACCCGAGGAGCGGGAAGAAGATGAACGCGCCGATCAGCGAGACCGGCACAGTCATGAGCGGAATCAGCGTCGCGCGCCAATTCTGCAGGAACACGAACACGACAACGATGACCAGCGCGACCGCTTCGAGCAGGGTGTGCACGATTTCGTTGATGCCTTCGGTGACCGGGAGCGTCGTGTCGAGCGAGATCACGTATTCCATGTCGCGAGGAAACCGCTTCGACAGGTCGGCCATTGTCGCCTTGATGTTGTCGGCGACTTCCAGCGCGTTGGTGCCCGGAATCTGGAACACCGCGATGACCGCCGAAGGGGTCCCGTCGTGCCGCCCGACCGCGTTGTAGAGCATCGTCCCGAGCTCGATCCGCGCCACATCTTTGAGATGCACTTGCGAACCGTCAGCATTGGTGCGCAGGATGATGTTGCCGAACTCTTCCTCGTTCAGAAGGCGTCCTTGCGTGCGGACGGTATAGGTGTACTCGGTGCCAGCCGCCGCGGGAGGACCGCCGATCTGCCCTGACGGGCTCAACTGGTTCTGCGCGCCGATTGCGTTGGCGATGTCCGGGACGGTCAATCCAAGCCGGCCGAGGACGTCAGGCCGCACCCAGATTCGCATCGCGTAGTCGCTGCCGCCGAACAGATTGATCTGGCCGACGCCCTGGATGCGTGCGATGAAGTCGTTGATGTTGATGGTGGTGTAGTTCGACAGGAAATTGTTGTCGTAGGTGCCCTTGGGCGACTTGATCGAGATGACGAGCAGCGGAAACGCCAGTGACTTCTTCACCGAGACGCCGTAGTTCTTCACCGACTGCGGCATCTGCGGCATCGCCTGCGACACGCGGTTCTGCGTGAGCACGTTGTTCATGTCGAGGTTGGATCCGACATCGAACGACACCTTCAGTGTCAATGTGCCGTCGTTCGCGTTCGTCGATTTCATGTAGATCATGTTTTCGACGCCGTTGATCTGCTGCTCGAGCGGTGTGGCGACCGATCCCTCGACGTCAGTAGCGCTGGCGCCGATGAACGTGGTCGTGACCTGAATCATCGGCGGCACGATCTCGGGATACTGGGCGATCGGCAGGCCGCTCATGGCGACGACGCCGAGGAGCACGGTGATGATCGAAATCACCATGGCGACGATGGGGTTTTCGACAAAGTATCGAGCCACTGCTACCTCGTTGCCTTTTCGGGTTGCGCGGGAGCTGGCTTCGCGGTGACAGTCATCCCGTCCTGTATGCGTTGCAGGC
>Ga0209382_10006734_pt1 | contig 14742 bp, 14 predicted proteins | sample SoiMetdeltSBSDD5_FD_187599 | JGI IMG/M metagenome (GOLD analysis project Ga0209382, IMG submission 187599) | Bulk soil microbial communities from a Populus tree surrounding site in Tennessee, USA - Soil MetaG P. deltoides SBSDD5 (SPAdes) (version 2) | ecosystem: Environmental > Terrestrial >... | reverse complement strand
ACACGTTCACTCACATGGTGAACGTCTCGATCCTCACGATGGCGCAAGCACGAGCGCTTGGGATCGATGGCGCACTCCTCCGTGAGTTTGGCCTGTCTGCGTTGATGCATGACATCGGCAAGGTGCAGACGCCGAACGAGATTCTCAACAAGCCTGGAGCACTGACGCAGGAGGAGTTCACGATTTTGAAGCGTCATCCTGTCGATGGTGCCGAAATCCTGCGCAAGACACCGGAGATGCCGACGCTGGCCCCCGTCGTCGCGTTCGAACATCACCTGAGGGCTGACGGCACTGGTTATCCAGTGGCCGTGCGGTCCACGTTGAACCTGGGGACGATGATGGCCGGTATCGCCGACGTGTACGATGCGATGCGATCCCAACGGGTGTACCACGCGACATTTCCGACCGATCGGATCCTGGCGGTGCTGCAAGGCAACGACGGCATGCAGTTCGATCAGCACCTCGTTCGGCGATTCGTGCAACTGGTTGGCATCTACCCCGTCGGCAATCTGGTGAGACTGGATAGCGGGGAGATCGCCGTCGTGCTCAAGGCGTATGCGCCAGATCCGTATCGTCCTCAGGTTCGCATCCTGCTTGGCGCGGATCGCCAACCGCTTCCCCAACCACTGGATTTGAACCTCTGGGAGACTGAAGAAGAGAGGCGCCGATCCATCGAGGCCCCGGTCGACGCGGCTGAGTACGGGATCGATCCGTTGATTCATTTGTGAGGGTGGGCCGGAAATCGAGCATGGCGTTCAAACATCGAGTTCTGTCTGCAGTGAGGAAAATCCCGCGCGGACGTGTATCGACCTACGGTGACATCGCCGTCCTGGCCGGCTCTCCTCGGGCCTGGCGGGCCGTGGGGACCATCATGCGCGAGTGTCGCGATCCCGTCACCCCCTGCCACCGCGTTATCGGCGCGGGTGGCGCCCTCGGCGGCTACGGCGGCAACCTCCAACTGAAACGTGAGCTGTTGCGAGCCGAAGCAATCGAGGTCGGAATGAAGCGGGTGCGCAATTTTTCTTCGATCCGCTGGCAGGGCCGGCGAACCTGAGGCCCCTTTCAGCCGTCTGTTTGGCAGTATGTGGCGTTTACGGTGTTTATGAGCCGGGCGATACCGGGGCAACCCCCCGCGACTACCCGCCCGTCTAACCCTTCAGAAGATGTGAGAGCGGTCGACCTCGAGCTGGCGCAGCGCTGCCGGCACGGCGATGCGACGGCGTTCGAGGAGTTGTATCGCGCCCACGCCGGACGCCTGTATAACCTGGTTTTCCGGATGGTCGGGTCGGCGCAGGAGGCCGAAGACCTTCTGCAGGAGGTATTCCTGAATGCGTACCGGAAACTCGGGAGCTTTAGGGGAGATTCGAGCCTGGGCACGTGGTTGTATCGTCTGGCCGTCAATCAGTGCCTCGATGTCCTGCGGGGGCGGCATTCGAAGATGGCCCGAATCACCGATTCGCTGGACGATGAAGGAGCCGACGAGCCGGCGGCGGTTGCCCCGGTGGTGCCCACGGCGGTCAGCCGTCTCGACCTCGACCGGGCCATCGCGAAATTGCCGAAAGGCTGTCGCGCCGCCTTCATCCTTCACGACGTCGAAGGGTTCGAGCACAACGAGGTGGCCAAGCTCCTCGGCGTGTCGGAAGGTACGTCGAAGTCGCAGGTGCACAAGGCACGCATGAAGTTGCGTGTGATGTTGAGCGGGTTGGGGCAATGAACTGTCAGGACTACGAGATCGCGCTCGGTGACTACGTCGATGGGACGCTCGACGAGCGTTCGGGCATCGACTTCGAAGCGCATCTCACCTCGTGCGACCGCTGCCGCGCCCTGGTGGCAGATTTCGGAGCGATCCGTGAAGCGGCGTTGGCGCTCGAGCCCGAACTGCCCTCGCCGCAGGTGTGGACAAAACTCGCGGCCGCGTTCGAGGCCGAGCAGCGTTCCACGTTGCATCGCTGGGGCTTCACGTGGCGGACGCTGGCAGCATCTATCGCCATGATCACGATGGCTGCAAGCCTGACCTGGATCGGCAACGGCCTGGCGCCAATCAAGAGACCCTCGGGACAGTCCGCGACCGCCGCTACGAGTCAGGCCGAGCCGATCTCGGTCAGAGCGCAGTTCGATCTCGCTGAGATGCAGTACACGAATGCCATCGCGGGGCTGGAATCGATCGCAAAGAACGAGCAGTCCGCGCTCGACATGGAAACCGCGGACGTATTGCAGGCGAACCTGACTGTCATCGACGGGGCGATTACAGAGAGCCGCGCGGCGCTCCAGACCGAGCCTGACAATCCGGCCGCGCAGGAAAGCCTGTTCGACGCGCTGCGCAGCAAGCTCGAACTGCTGCAGGACGTCATCGCGCTGATCAACGAAATGCGGAAAGGGAATCCCGAAGGCGCCGCGCGCATAGTGTCAGGGTTGAATCAACCGGGAGGGCGACCTTGACCGGTGAATACATTCGTAGGAGGCCGCACAGCGGTCCGAGCATGATTCAGAGAACCGTAGTATTTGCCCTCGCCGTCGTCGCCCTGCCGCAGATATCGGCCGCGCAGTCATCCCGCAACTGGGAGGATGTGGCCGATGAGATCGCACGCCAGGTCGAACGACAGGTCGATCAGATCTCCCGCCACGTCGAGCGTCAGGCCGATCAGGTCGCGCGGTACATGGAGCGCCGGTTCGAGGCCCAAGGCGGTCGCGGCCGTGGGCGGGGTTTTGGGCGCGGTCCGGAGTATACGGAAGCGTTTTCGCGGACCGTGCGGCTGGGACGTACCGGTACGTTCGACCTCCAGAACGTCAGCGGCGACATCACCGTGACCGGGGCCGGCGGTGACGATGTGCGGATCGAGGCGACCAAGCGCGTGCGGCATCCCAACGAAGCCGAGGCAAAGACCATCCTGTCCGAGATCGAGATCCAGGTGCAGGAACGAAGCGGCCGTGTCGACGTGCGCACGGAATATCCACGTGGCCGCAACTGGGCCGGCGGTGTCGACTTCACGGTGTCGGTGCCGCGCGATGCAAGCGTCGCGCTGCGCACGGTGTCGGGGACCGTCAAAGTGTCAAACGTCAACGGCGAGCTTCGGGCCGAGAGCGTCAGCGGAGACATCATCGCCTCGTCTGCCAGGAAGCTCCGGACGGCGAAAACAGTCTCTGGCGATCTCGAGATCACCGATGCGGAGGCCGACGAGTTCAGCGCGAGCACGGTCAGCGGTGACGTGATCGTGAATCGGCTCAAAGCGAGCGGATTCGATGCCCAGAGCGTCAGCGCCGATCTGCGGTTGACCGACGTCGATGTCGATCATGCATCTCTCCGATCGGTCTCCGGGGACATCGAATACGGTGGCCGCCTTCAGAAGGGGGGGCGTTACCAGTTTCAATCGCATTCGGGGGATGTCCGCGTCACACCGATGGACGCCAGAGGATTTTCAGTCGAGGCATCCACCTTCAGCGGCGACGTGCGATCCGATTACACGCTGACGCTGCAAGGGGGGACCGGGAACTCTCTGGTTGGGCCTGGGCGAAACCGATCCGTTCGCGGAACGTTCGGCGATGCGGGAGCGACACTCACGCTTCAGTCGTTCAGCGGCGACATCGTGATCGTGAGAAGGTAAACGCGCGACCTTCGATTGAGCATCGATCATGCTACTCTCGCAAGCATGAGGCGAATGCGACGACTTCTCTGTATCACAGCTGTACTCAACAGCCTGTTTCTACTTCCTGCTTCAGCGCAGACACCGGACAAGGGTCTTATCGGTGTGGGCGGAGACCTCGGCGTCTTCTTCCCGGATGAGGCCCAGGAAAAGGCGCTGACCCTGGATGGATTCGGTGAGTACTATTTCACACCACGGGCGAGTCTTCGCGCGATGTTCTCATGGGCGAGCCCGGGATTCGAGAACCGGACCGAGGATCACTTTCGTCAATTCAGGATCCTGTTCAACGGTGTCTACAACTGGGAGATGGGGACCTGGCATCCATTCGTGACAGGAGGCGCCGGATTCTACTTCGTACGCGAGATATTGGATAACGCCAACGATCCGGACTCGGAAACACGGGGTGGGCTCAATTTCGGAGGCGGCGCCGAGTATTTCATGGATGACCGATCCAGCATCAAGGGCGAGGCACGCTGGGACATCGTCAGCCAACCGAGCGGATTTCCCGATGCCACGGGATTCAGCATTACGATCGGATACAAGCGATATTTCTGACGGCGGCCCGGTCCGATTTCGACGTCTTTTTTCCGGTCGCGCATTGCGGGCATCGTGCAGCATGATCGCGGCATGATGTCTGTAGCCACCCCGTCCGTGCCTCAACCGACACTTCCATCCATTGCACTGCCACGCCGGCACGAGATGGAGCGCGCGTATCAACGCTCCGATGCGTCGTACGACGGCGTGTTCTATCTCGGCGTGCGCACGACCGGGATCTTCTGCAAGCCGTCGTGTCCCGCGAGGAAGCCGAAGCCAGAGAATGTCGAGTTCTTCGCGATGCCGAAGGAGGCGCTGTTTGCCGGATACCGTCCATGCCTGCGATGCCGGCCGCTCGACGGTGACGCAGCGCGGCCGTGGGTCAATCGTTTGCTCGATCGCGCCGAACGACATGGCGCAGCGTGTGCGCAACCCGGCTGCCGTTCGCGCCGTGGGACGCGCGAATGGGCTCAACGCCATCTCCATCGTGGTTCCATGTCACCGGGTGCTGAACAAGAACGGCGATCTCGGCGGCTACGGTGGAGGGTTATGGAGGAAACGGCGGCTGCTCACCTCGAAGCGACCGGCGTGGCAACTGACGCACTGACGACGACGCGCTGATGTGAGTCTTCTAATTGACCACGTACTTGGAGTCGGTGGTGGGTAGTGAAGCATCCAGTCGGCCCTCGTCAGCTTTGTCGCTCACGAGTTTCAGGTTGCCAGCCTTGAGCACGCGATGCACCGACGCGCGGCTGATGCCCAAAGCGGCCGCCAGCGAACGGACGGTCCAGCGCGCGGCGGGCGGCGGACTGGCGAGCAAGACACGCACGCGCGCGTCGGCGTCAGCAGTGACCGTTACTTTGCGGCCTCGGCCTGGTGCGTCATGCATGAGAGCCACCGAGCCGCCAGCCTGAAAACGTCGGCACCACAACGAGACCGTGTGCGTGCTGACACCAAGACGCTGCGCGATTTCCCGCGAAGAGCACCCTTCGGCAGAGAGGAGCACGATGCGCGCTCGCCGCGCGACTCGTTGGGGTGTCGTGCCGGCCCGAATCCAGGTGCGCAGGAGTTGCCGATCGCTTTCGGTGACCCGAAGTCGCTGTCGCCCCATGTGGCGACACGATCCTCGAATCCTGCAACGAGACGCATCCTCCAAATGGAGGTGATCCGCAATTACACATGCAATTCTGGGACAGCCACACCTTCCGGTGATAAAATCACTGCTGAGTTGTCTTGACGCCGAACGAACCTGACCTGATCCGCCTGATTGGCCTCGTTTACGACGCCACCGAGAACCCAGCCCTCTGGCCCGAGTTCCTCCAGCGATATGCCGGCGTCTTTGCCGCCGACCTCGCGTTCTATCAGCTCCACCGCCTAGGTACCCGCGCGTTCGAGATGATCTCCGCTCTTGGATTCAGTCTGACGCTCATGGAGCGCGACACCGCGCACCCCGCTCATCTGAAGGATTGCTCCGAGTATGGGGGTCATCACTTCTTATGCGGCAGCGTGGCCCTGGACGAACAGATGTGCCCCCGCTCTGAGCGCGTCAAGTCGAAGTTCTACAACGACTGCCTCGCCCCGATGGGCGATGCGCACGACGCCACCGAGATCATCGACGGTGACGGAAGCGACGCACTGACGCTGGCGGCCATGCGCGCGCGTCAGCGACCGCCCTTTGGCGAGACCGAGCGCCAGGGGCTGCAACTGCTACTTCCTCACGTCACGCGTGCCAAAGCGGTGGGGACGCGACTGCAGATGCTCGATGCCTCGACATCCGTGCTCGACGCGCTCGATGTCGCCATCGCCTTCATGACCAGCGGTGCGGAATTGATCCACTGCAGCGAGGCAGCCGACGCCATCATTGAGAGCGGCGATGGATTGGCGATCATCAACGGCAAGCTCCATGCGACCGAGCCGCGACTGGACGCACGGCTTCGCGAGGCATTGCGTGCCACAAGCTGCGCGGGCCGTGCCATCGACTCGCCCGCGACCGTCACGATCGATCGACAGTCGGCGAAGCGGCCCTATCAACTGCTGCTCTCGCCGCTGCGGCACGGGCTTGCAAGTTTCAAAGGGATGCGACAACCGGAGGTCGTCCTGCTCATTCTCGATCCGGAGAACACGCGTCCCGCAGCGATCGACGTACTGAAGCGTGCGTTCGGATTGACCGGGCGCGAGGCGGCACTGGCTTCAGTGCTGTCGACCGGGAAGCCGATCGATGAAGCCGCAGACGAAATCGGCATGGCCTACGAAACGGCGCGGAGCCACCTGCGCCGCATATTCGACAAGACGCAAACGTCCCGCCAGTCCGAGCTGATGACGGTCCTCGCCCGCCTGCCCAAAGATTGAGAAGCCGTTGACTAGTTCGCTGGCTTGCCAGCGGCGCCTTCGGCGGCGCGTTTCTCCTCGGCACGGGCGCCCGCCAGGATGTTCGGCAAGCCGTAGTTGCCTTCGTGGCACGCGTGCTCGAAGAGCGGCCCGATTGACTTCGCCCACGGGACTTCGGCCGACCATGGTCTCGTCCACGTCGCGGGATCGTCGATCGTGAATTGATAACGGATCGTGTCCTCGTCCACGCGCGTGAACCGCTCGACCAACTTCATGTTCTCGCTCGAGCCCTGGAACGGGTTCTTGCCATTGAAGTTCGTGGACTCGACAACGAGCGTATCGCCCTCCCAGTGGCCGCGGTAGCTCCCGGTCCATTGCCGGACGTTCGTGGGCAACTGTGGCCGCCCATCGAGCGGGATGATGCGGACGTCGTGGATCATCTCGACGAGGATCATGACGTAGCCGGGCACCTGCACGATCTGATAGTTGTTGTTGTAGGCACCTGCGAGCATCGGCGGTCCGATGCGGTCCATGATGATGCAGCGCACGCTGAGCGGCTGGTTCTGCGCCGCGTCGAGCGGACCGCCCGCACGCTTCCTCGCTTCCGCTCGTTCGGCGTTTCGCTTCTGTCCCTCCGCCGTCATCGGAGGAATTCTCCCGTCCGCCGGATCGACAATGAGCGAGGTCCGTAGATTCAGGGCCAGCGCGCTCTGGCTGCGATCGAGCCCGAACTGCGTGAAATCGTAATGCACGTCAGCCACCGTGCCGGGCTCGGTCTGCTCGCCCTCGGTAGCGGCCGCTTTCTTGATGTTCTCGGCCACTTCTTCTTTCGTGTAGAACTCTTTGGTGACGTTCTTCGGCCGCTCGAGCGGAACGTAGGACGTGTTCGTCCAGAACCCCTGGAGGTCTGGCTGACCGTCAGGCGTGCGCGATACTTTCCACGGCTTCGAGGTCTTCGATGGTGCGGCGGCGCCGGGGGCCTGCGCCGTCACGAACGCGGGCGCCAGCAACACGGCGGCGAGTAAGAGGCCGACCAGCCCGAGTGGAGCGAGAACGCGTCTAGTCATCGGAAGCCTCCATCAATACAGGCCCGAATGGTAGGGTCCCCGGGTAACGCGAGAATTGCGTGAACTACTGTAGCCGATCTGGCCATGGTCCGGCTAAAGCCGATATGGTCAAGTCCGGCTAAAGCCGGACACTACGTCTACTGCTACCCAATCGCCATCAAATCGAACTGCTCGTGATGGAGCTGGGCGTCAGGGCGCAGCGCGATGTCACGACCGAGTGACTGCTTGAGATCTTTCAATACCGCCCGCTCCTCGTCTCGAAACGCGCGCGCGATGTCGGGATTGACCCGCAGCACGAGGCTCTGTCCATTGAGATCGGCGCTGATTTTCTTGACCTCGGAGAGGATCTCGTAACAGATCGTCGAAGCCGACTTGATGACGGCGCTGCCTGCGCAGTAGGGACACGGCTCTGTCAGCACGCGCTCGAGACTCTGCTTGACGCGCTTGCGAGTGATGATCACCAGGCCGAAGTCGGACACCTGCAGCGCCTTCGATGGTGAACGATCCTTCCGCAGCTCCTGCTCCACCGTCTGGAACACTTTCTGCCGGTTCTTCTTCTCCTCCATGTCGATGAAGTCGAGGACGATGATGCCGCCGAGGTCGCGCAGGCGGATCTGACGCACGATCTCCTTCACCGCCTCGAGATTGGTCTTGAGGATCGTGTCCTCGAGGCGTCCCGCCGTCTTCTTGCCAACGTAGCGCCCGGTGTTCACATCGATCGCCACCAGTGCCTCGGTCTGATTGATGACAATTGAACCGCCTGACTTCAGCCAGACCTTGCTGCGGAGCGCGCGATCGATCTCCGCCTGCACCCCGTACTCCTCGAAGATCGGGTACTCCTTCTCGTACAGCTTCACCTTCGACGCGAGCGAGGGCATGATCCGCTCGATGAGCTCGAGCACGCGCCGGTATTCGAGGTCGTTGTCGATCCGGATTGCCGAGTAGTCATCGGTGAGCAGATCGCGCAGCAGCTTTGCCACCAGGCTCTGCTCCTGGTAGACCACTGCCGGCGCGCGCGACGTCTCGGCCTTCTGGCGAATGTCGGTCCAGACGCGATGGAAATAGCTCAGGTCCGAAACGATATCTTCCTTGGGACGCCCCGCCGCGGCGGTTCGGATGATGAGCCCGCCTGCAAACCCGGTCTGCTCGCGGAACTCGCGGACAATGCCGCGCAGGCGTGAGCGCTCCTCGCGCGACTCGATCTTCCGTGACACACCGACATGATCGACGGTCGGCATGAACACGAGGAACCGTCCCGGCATCGTCGCGTGGGAGGTCAGGCGAGCGCCCTTGGTGCCAAGAGGCTCCTTGGCCACCTGGACGATGATTTCCTGCCCTTCTTTGAGGAGTTCCTCGATCTTCGGCTCGGGGCCCTTCTCCCGGTCTCGATCACTCCTCGAGTCGCCGCGGCGCCCGCCGTGACTCGATGGGCGGTCGCGGCGTTGGGCGCCGGCAGAGGAAGGGGCGCCGTTGCTGCCTTGCGTCGCGGCAGCCGGTCCGGAATCTTCGTCTTCGGTCTCGAAGCGATCCAGTTCCTCGAAGGAGGCGACGACGTCGGTTACGTAAAGGAAGCCGTCACGTTCGAGCCCGAGATCGACGAAGGCTGATTGCATTCCCGGCAGCACCTTCGAGACCCGGCCCTTGTAGACGTTGCCAACCACTCCGCGCGAGCGCTCGCGCTCGATGAAGATCTCCGCGACCTGGTCGTCCTCGAGAATTGCGACCCGTGTTTCGTGGGCGCTCGAGGAGATGATCATCTCCTTGCTCATGCCCGTAACTCCGCTGGACCCGCGAGACACGTCCGGCCTCGGCGACAAACGTGCAGAGCAGAATGCACGTCAGCACGATCCCGAAGAGCAGCGTGATCACGCGATGGTCCTCAATTCGTAAACCGTCGCATCCGCACGTTGAGAATGAGGCCGAATCCTGCCAGCGTTGCGATCATGGAGGAGCCGCCGTAACTCATGAGCGGAAGCGTCAGACCTTTGACCGGCGCAAGGCCGGCCGACATCATAATGTTGTACAGCACCTGGAACGTGAAGCTGGCCAGCACTCCCAGCACCAGGTACGCGCCGAGTCGGTCCTTTGCCAATTGGGCCGACTCAATAGCTCTGAGAATCACGAACAGATACAGGCCCAGCGCCACGAAGACGCCGGCAAACCCATGCTCCTCGGCAAACGCCGAGAAGATGAAGTCATTATGTGCCACCGGAAGGAAACGCAGCTGACCCTGTGTTCCCTTCTGAAATCCCTTTCCCCAGGGCCCGCCAGATCCGGTGGTAATGCGCGCTTGAAGCTGCTGATACCCGGCTCCCCGAGCGTCCGCCTCGGGGTCCAGGAAGGTTGACACGCGCTCTTTCTGGTAGTCCTTGAGCGCGAACTTCCACGCGATTGGTGCGGCCATCAGACCGACCAGCGCGAGGATGCCGAAGATGCGCATCGGCATGCCGGCCGCGAACGCCACAATGAACACGATGGGCAGCAGCGTGGCCGCTGTGCCCAGGTCCGGCTGCTGATAAATCACGAGAAAGGGCACGAAGGTGATCGCACCCGCGATGACCAGGTCACTGGGAACAACGGCACCGCGCCGGCTCTCACCGAAGTACTTGGCGAGTGCCAGGGCGATTGCCGCCTTGGCAAATTCCGAAGGCTGCAGGTTGAAAGAACCGAGATCGATCCAGCGTCGAGAGCCGCCGCGCACGACGCCGAAAAAGAGCACGAAAACCAGCAGGGCAATGACGCCCAGGTAGATGAAGTGCGATTTGTCTGCCAGCGAGCGGTAGTCAATCGTAAGGCACACCACCAGCGCGACCAGGCCGATGGCGATGCCGTACATCTGCGTCACGTAAAGACTGGATCCGCCGGTCGCGCTGTAAATCTGAACGACGCCGATCAGGCAGAGCGCGAGAATGGCGCCGAGCATCGCCCAATCGACGTGAAAGTAGAGGCGGCGTTCGAACATGCCTTACCTCGCCGGCATTGTCGCAGCGCGACCGGGGGCGACCGGTCTTTCCAGCAGCGCGATCTCGCGTTGCGGTTCGACCGGTCCGGCGTCATCAGCCGGAATCGCCGGCGGATCGGGATAGTCGCGCGGACCGCTGTCGCCGGCCGAGTCAGAGAAGTCGAACCGCAACTCCTCCGGCTTCGGCGCGGGGGGCAGCGGACGGCCGTCCTGCTTCGCGAAGAAGGTGTCGAGGATGTGATGGGCGACCGAGGCGGCATTCGGTCCGTGCATGCCGTGTTCGAGGAACACGATCCCGGCGATCTGCGGATTGTCACGCGGTGCAAAGAACGCGAACCACCCGTTGTCGCGCAGGTCACGCTTCCCGCGGGCCGCCGCGCGCCCCTGATTTGAAATAACCTGCGCCGTACCCGTCTTGCCGGCGATGTCCTTCCCCGCAACGCGCGCACGTCCACCGGTGCCGCTGCCGTTGACCACCATCCACATCCCGTCGCGGATCGCCTGCAGCTTCTCCGGCGTGATGTCGAACTTTGACTGCGGCGGTGGCCCAGGCACTGCCTTCCAGCCCTCGCCCTTGCCGTCGTCCATTGCCTTGACCAGGTGCGGTGTCACGCGCGTGCCGCCGTTAGCGATCGTCGCCATGTACACGGCCATCGACACTGGCGTAACCGAGACTGCGCCCTGTCCGATGCCGACCGAGATCGTTTCACCGGCGTACCACTTCTCGCGCCGGACTTCCTGCTTCCACTTCGTCGACGGCACCAGGCCAGTCACCTCGTTGGGCAGATCGATGCCGCTCTTCACGCCAAGCCCGAGCAGCGTGGCCCACTTGTTGATGCGATCGACGCCAAGCATGTTGGCGACAGTGTAGAAGTAGACGTCGCACGATTGCGCGATCGCGGTCTTCAGGTCGACCGACCCGTGGCCGCCCTTCTTCCAGCACTTGAAAAAGCGGCCGTAGAAGTTGGCGCCCCCCCCGCAGTGCACATGGAAGTTCGGATCGATGACGTCCTCTTCGAGGCCGGCCAGCCCGACCGCCATCTTGAAGGTCGACCCGGGCGAGTAGCGCCCCTGCGTCGCGCGGTTGTTCAACGGACGCTGCTCATCGCTGTTGAGCGACGCCCACGTACTGCGATCGATCCCGGCCGCGAACGCATTGGGATCGTAGGTCGGCCGACTGGTGAACGCCAGCACTTCACCCGTACGCGGATCGAGAACCACGGCCGCCCCCGCATTGGTCAGCCCCGCCTCACTCACGGCATTGAACGCCTGCTCCGTCGCTCGCTGAACGTCGTAGTCGATCGTCAGTTGCATCCGCTTGCCTTCAGTTGGCCTGTCTTCCTGCAGAACACTGATCTCGCGGCCCATACTGTTGACGACCACGACACGCGCGCCGTCCGCGCCCTTCAGATCCGCGTTGTAGATCTTTTCGATCCCCGACTGGCCGGCAATGTCACCGCTCTTGAGGTCTGGATTGGACGCCACCTGCGCGTCGCTGACCTGCCCCACGTAGCCGAACAGGTGCGCGGCCAGCTGCTCGGGGTACTTCCGCGCAGGCACCTCTTCGACCCTCACATCCGGGAGCTCGAAGTCGAGCCGCCGCGCCGTGATCGCCGCCACTTGCGCGAGCGTCGCGTCCTCGACGACGACGATCGGACGGTACGACGGCTCACCGCGATGACGCTCGATGATCTCCTGAACCTCTTTGAGATCGAGCCCTGCAACCTTTGCCAGGAGCCGAGCGGTCTGATCGAGATCTTTGGAGTGCTCGCGAAGAATGGAGATGGTGAAGGAGTGACGGTTCTCGACCAGCACCTTGCCGTGGCGGTCGAACAGGATGCCGCGGGGCGCCCGCAGCGCGAGCGTGCGCTGATGGTTGTTCTCGGCCATCTCCTGGTATTTCGCGTGCTGGACGATCTGCAGGACCCAGAAAGAAATGCCGAGTGCGGCAAACGCCACGATCACAGTCACCTGCAGCACCATCAGTCGCTCGCCAATTCGCCTGCGATTGTCACCCTGAGACATAACAGCTATCCTCGCGGTCGTCTTCCCGCGCGCCGGCGCTCAATTACTCCTGGCAATGCCTCGATGATGGCAAAGGCCACCACACCGACAACCGCATTTCCCACGGCCTGACTCGCAACTGCCTTCCACGGCGACGGAAACGTTCTGAGCCCGAGCAGCACATTCAGGCCCATGAAAAGCGCCGCATGCGCCACTGTCGCACCGACGAACATCAGGAACCGTGGCAGCGCAGATGTCAGGATGAACTGTTGACCGATTGCGCCTGCCAGAAACCCGATCACCGACTTTGCCAACCCGCCGATGCCGAGCACCCCGGTCGAGAGCGAGTCCTGAATCAGCCCGGCGACACTGCCGGCCAACATCCCGCTTACCGGGCCGGTCGCCAGCGCGACAGCCACGACCGCAACGAGCACGAGATCGATGGCGGCCGATCCCCCCACGAGCAACTGCGCCAACGTCGTCTGCAGCGCCAGCGCCAATGCCACTGCAGTCAGGACCAGGGCAGCTTTCACGGAGCCTCGTTGGCGGGTGGCGTGAGGACCACCAGCACGGTCTCGAGCTCAGAGAACTGCACCGCCGGGCGAACGACTACATCGCTGAATTCCCCGCTTTTGCGGTCAAGTGATTCTATCTGACCGATGAGGAACCCTTTCGGGTAAATCCCTTCGATTCCCGACGTCACCACCCGATCTCCCACCTGAATGTCGGCGGCTCCCGGCACATGGTCCAGCCGGAACCGGTCGGTACCGGTGCCGACCACCACACCCTGGGCACGCGATCGCTCGATAATGGCCCCGGCGGCGGCATCTCGATCGATTAGCAACTGGACCTTTGCGGCCCGGCTGGCGGGCATCACGATGCGACCCACGACACCGGCCGGAGCCAGCACTGGCATATCGGGCGACAGTCCGTCTCCCGTTCCCTTGTCGATCGTCATCGTTCGGAATTCCGGGCTTGCCCCGCCGGCGATCACCGAGGCGGCCGTCGTCTTCAACTGAACCGCAGACTTCAGATCGAGGAGACCCTGCAGCGTCCGAGACTGCTGGGCAAGCGCGCGTTCTTGCTGAAGTCCAATCTGCAACGCGGCGATCTCGTCCTTCAGCTTGGCGTTCTCGACGCGCACGTCCTGTAACGCCACGTAGTTCGTCCAGTTGTCATGGACGGTCGCAAAGGTCGAGGTCGCGGCCCGCTGAACCTCAGCGAACGTGCCGAACGTGACTTCCTGGAGCATGGGAACGCCGCGCTGCGTGTTCACTTGCGCCGAAATCAAGAGGATGTGTCCGACGATCACGGCCATGAACAACCAGCCGGTGCGTTGTCGGATATCGAGTACTGCCATCAGTCAATCGAGATCTTTCGGAGAAGGTTGAAGTCCGAAAGCATCTTTCCCGCCCCCAGCACCACGGAGGACAGGGGATCCTCAGCCATCGCCAGTGGCAACCCCGTTTCCTCGCGCAGCCGCTTGTCGAGATTCTTGAGGAGCGATCCGCCGCCGGTCAGCACGATGCCGCGATCGACGATGTCCGCCGACAACTCGGGCGGGGTGCGCTCGAGCGCAACTCGGACTGCGTCGACGATGACGTTGACGGTCTCGGTAAGCGCTTCGCGGATCTCCTCGTCGCTGATGGTGATCGTCTTCGGCACGCCTTCGATCAGGTGCCGTCCCTTGATCTCCATCGTCATCTTCTCGTCGAGCGGGAAAGCCGATCCGATTTCCATCTTGATCTGTTCCGCGGTGCGCTCGCCGATCAGCAAGTTGTACGCCTTCTTGATGTACTGGATGATGGCCTCATCCATCTCGTTGCCAGCCACGCGGACGGCCTTGCTATAGACGATTCCTGCGAGAGAGATCACAGCAATGTCAGTGGTCCCGCCGCCGATGTCGACGATCATGTTGCCCGACGGCTCCGTGATCGGCATCCCGGCGCCGATGGCCGCGGCCATGGCCTCTTCGACCAGGTGAACCTCGCTCGCCTTGGCGCGGTAGGCGCTGTCCTTCACGGCGCGCTTTTCAACCTGCGTGATCTCAGACGGCACGCCGATGACGATGCGCGGGCGGACCCAGACGTTGCGATTGTGTGCCTTCTTGATGAAGTAGGTCAGCATCTTCTCGGTGACCTCGAAGTCGGCGATGACTCCGTCCTTCATCGGCTTGATCGCGACGATGTTGCCGGGCGTGCGGCCA
>Ga0209382_10006733_pt1 | contig 14744 bp, 13 predicted proteins | sample SoiMetdeltSBSDD5_FD_187599 | JGI IMG/M metagenome (GOLD analysis project Ga0209382, IMG submission 187599) | Bulk soil microbial communities from a Populus tree surrounding site in Tennessee, USA - Soil MetaG P. deltoides SBSDD5 (SPAdes) (version 2) | ecosystem: Environmental > Terrestrial >... | reverse complement strand
TCAAACCGGAAGGGTCAAAGTTACTGTTGTATCGGTCCAGGGCAGGGAAGCGGTACTGGCAATGCTCGGATCGCGGGATTTTCTCGGTGAAGGATGCCTCGTCGGACAATCGCTGCGAATCAGCTCGGCAAAGACTCTGGAGGCCGCGACGCTGTATCGAATCGAGAAGCTGCCTATGCTTCGTGCTCTTCATGCTCAAGCTGACCTTTCCGAAAAGTTCGTGGCTTCCTTGCTCGCTCGCAATATCGATTTGGAAGAGGATCTCTGTGACCAACTCTTCAATCACAGCGAGAAGCGCCTTGCACGCGTGCTGCTCAAAATGGCGCGCTTTGGCCAGCAGGTCACTGTCCCGGATGCCAAGATGCCCCGATTGAGCCATGAAATGCTGGCAGAAATGGTCGGTACTACACGCGCGCGAATCACTCACTTCATGAACAAGTTCAGAAAGCTCGGACTGATCGACTACAACGGAGAGATAACGGTGAGGGCGGAACTACTCACCGACGTTGTTTTGCACGACTAGAGAATCCTGGAACCGCACCGTTCTGACCAAGGGTTGGGGCAGAACAGCTCCCCCTGCTCGCAGCAGGGGGAGTCCAAGGCTTAGCGTTCACCCCAGGTAAACATCAGGCCGCCCGTGAGCTCGGGCCAACTAGTGGAGTTGCCCAGAAAGTTGGGAATGCTGCGTCCCCGGATATCGCCGCGGAGACCCATCGGACCCAGAAGTCGCAGCGCTTTGATGCCTCCACCGTAGCTGAAGGTGAAGAACGTGTCGCCGTCTTGCAACATGATCGTCCGGGGAGCGGAAACGACGTTGCCATTTTCATCAACCTGTAGTCCTCCCAACAGGACGGATCCCGCCGCGTTTGTGGCAGTCGTCAGGCCGCCGGCGCCGATAACGACGTAGGGTGTAACGCGGGTTCCGTCAAACGTTCTGAAGTGGTAGGATCCCTCGCCTTCCCAGATTACGGCGCGAATCGAATGTTGATCTTGCAAGCCGGCGTTTTGCGAGACCGCGTTCGAGTTATTCGGTTGGAAGTGATTGATGTAACCCAAATTGCCGCCTGCCTGAAAATTCGTGGTGAGAAACACACCGGACTTCACACCGTAAATTCCTTCGCTGCGAAAATCGCCGAGAGTGGCATTAGGCCCGGGGAAAAAGCCGCCGGCATAAGGACTCACTTCGTATTTCTGTGCGTAGGTGGTGACCGGAAGCGCGGTGATGCTGATGACTAGAGCAACACACACGCCCACTGCTTTGACTAGGGTCGTGATAGTTTTCATGATTGACCTCACCACCAGATTAACGATGCGCGGCGCGGAGATCTGTCCAATATCGCACCAGCACGGCCGAAGAAATTGCGCTGTAAATGTTCGTGGCCGCGGGCTTCCAGGCCGCGGCCACGAATCTCAATGCGAGTTGCGGTAGGACTTGGCTATTGTTTCGGCGGAATGCCTGTACCGCTCGAATTCCCGATGACGTCGCCGGAAACGACCAACTCCACCCGGCGATTTTGCTGCCGGCCAGCCGACGTGTCATTAGTTGAGACTGGTTGGCTCTCACCGAATCCACGCGAGGCAATGGACGAACCGACAATGCCTTGTTTCACCAGGAAATCGCGAACCGAGCTCGCACGGTTTTCCGACAACCGCATGTTGAGTTCGTCCGTGCCTACGCTGTCGGTATGACCTTCCACCTCGAGCCTTAGAGTGGGATACGCCAAAACGATGCCCGAGATCTTGGCCAGTTTCTCACGCGCGCCGGGTTTAAGCGAGTACTGCCCGGTGTCGAAAAGAACGTCCGACATATTGACGATCAGGCCCCTGGCGCTGTCGCGGGTTTGCAGGATCGTGTTCAACTGCAGCACCAGCTTGTTGCGTAGTTCCTGCTTCTCGCGTTCGGCTTGCTCGGCTGCGGACTTTCTTGCGAGTTGATTTGCGGCTTCCACCGCCTCCGTTTCGCGTGCCGCACGTTGCGCTGCAAGCTCCGCATCCATCTTTGCGCGTTCGGCTTGCGCTTTGGCCTCGTCGGCTGCACGTTGAGCCGCCAGCTGTGCATCGATCCTGGTCCGCTCCGTCTGCGCCTGGGCTGCTGCCCGTGCTTTCTCGGCGGCATCGGCATCCGCTCGTGCGTTAGCGGCAGCCACGTTGGCCGTTGCTTCACGGCCCGCTGAAGCTGCGCGTTCCTGCGCCAGCCGTGCGTCCGCCTGACTCTTCAACGTGATCAGCCGTGCGTCTTCGGCAGTCTGCACGGCCTCACGAGCGGTCATCGCAATAGGCTTGGATCCTGCTTTTCTTGCCTTGTAGGCTTCCGCTTGCGCCAGAAGTTTGCTGGCTTTCTCGAAACTTTCGGCAGCATCGACGTCGGCGCCTGCCCACTTCGCAATTCGCACGGCGTTTCGAGCTTCGTAAAGATCGAGCGGCGTGTTCTTATCCAGTTGCATCGGCTTCAGGTCTGCCGGCAGGACGTTTACGGTGTACTGGCCGCGTTGCAACAGTTCGTATTTCGCATCGATCTCCTCGACTTTGCCCACGGTATCTTTTCTGACGAAGTTCTCCATCACCACGGCGTCGCTGGGTTGCGACACGGCGAAGTAAGGTTCGGCAGTGACAACCATCCCGAATGCCTGCAGTTCAGTGGTGACGTTAAGCTTGCTCTTCGTCCCGTTGAGAATGACCTCTCCCATGTTTGTCGCCCGGCCCTCAGGGGTAATGGCCCACAGGACATAGGTCAGAAACTCAGGACCGAACCGGGTTGCGGATTGCAGGTTGTCGAATTCAACTTCGACTTCCGTGTATCCCTGTTTGCTTTCGACTTTGGCTTCACCACGTGCCGCCGGCATTAGAGGGCTGCCCTGAAAATCGATCTTCGTGGACCCATTCCGGTGCAGGTAATTGATGGCCTTCGTGGTCCGGCCCACGACATTGATGGTGATTGTGTAGATCGGCTGCTTGGCGGTCTGCTTCACTTGCACCTGGCCGGCCGCGATCGGTCTTGGTTCGGCGCGAGCCGGCGCAGCGGCGATCAGCAAGGATGTGATCGCCAGGATCGATTTTAGTGTGTTCATCTTGACCTCCCGGTCTTGGATATATTTACATTCGGACTGAATTCGATAACGTGAAACTCAGGCGAGTTTCGGGGGGGTAATGGATCTCCTTGCCTTTGGTTGCGAGCACGGCGCCCGTGCCTGCTCCTCCTCCAGCGACAGAGCCGATGGCGGCTCCCTTCTTGCCTCCGGCAATACCGCCAATGGCCGCGCCAACGCCGGCGCCGCCTGCGATAATTGCGGCATCACGCCCCGTCGATGACTCTGCGGTCGCAGTGAAGGAGTCGGTCGTAATCCCGATCAGATTGTTGCCTTGCATAATGTCGGTAAGCGCGAGACGAATGCTGGCCCGACCCTTCACACGGTCTGAACCCTCCACCTCGATAACGCGGCCCCGAACCTTCGTCCCTTTCTGAAGAAGCGTGCTTCCGTCAACGGCGACAGGTTCTGCCAGGCTCGCCAGAAAACGATCGCCGGCTGAATTGGTGTTCGAGCTGAGACCGTCGATCAGCAGCACCGTTAGTACTGTTCCGGATGGAATCGTGAGTCTCTGTCGGACCTCGGCCGCCTTTGCTGCCGGGGTCGTCGTGGTCTTCACGCGAGCGTCCGCCTTCGAGGCTTCGACGCCGGCGTCCGCAGCCTCAACGCGAGCATCCGCTGCCTTCACGTGAGCGTCAGCGGCCTTGACGCGAGCATTCGCATCCGCAGCGTTGACGCGAGCAGCTGCGGCTTCGACTCGGGCATCCGCGGCCGCCTTCTCAGAAGAATCCGCCGAACATCCCAGAACCGCTGCCGACAGCGCAGATATAAAAACGAACTGAATGAGCTTTTTCATTTCACACCTTTCCTGACTTGTAGAGTGTGGCGGAAGAGGCGGAACAAAGCTGTGCAGTTCAGCACAGCGTGTAGTCCGACTGAACGAGATAATTGCAGGCGAGTTTATGTCCAATTCCAAACAAACTTCGCCGGGTCTGACCCGGACTTTGCTATCTGAGTGCGGATTGATCAGTACGTTCGCGATGCGGGCAGTCCGGGCGGCGTTTCAACCACCGTTCGAATTGAGAGAGGTCGTTCATCAGATCTACATGGCCGGATGGCGTTCGTTGCCCCTGGTGATGACCTCGGGCCTCGCAATCGGGGTTGTCCTCTCGATGCATACCCGAGCCACGATGGAGCGATTTGGTGCAGAAGCATTAATCCCTGGGGCGCTCGCGATTGCGATGATCAGTGAAACCGGCCCACTGATGACTGGACTGCTCGTCTCCGGTCGCGTCGGCGCCGGCATTGGCGCCGAGCTGGGCGGCATGAAAGTGACTGAGCAAATCGATGCGTTGGAGTCGCTAGCCGTGGACTCGTTTCACTACCTTGCGGTCACGCGCATCATTGCCTGCATGATCGCGCTCCCGATTCTCACGACCGTCATGAATTTCTCCGGCTTAGTCGGCGGCTTCCTTGCTGAGACCACGATCTCGAATGTTTCTCTGAAAATCTATTTCCATCAGGCCTTTGCCGGAATTGGCTTTTTGGATTACGTTCTGCCGACGCTGAAGACCGTCGTGTTCGGTTTCATCATCGGCACCGTGTCCTCTTACCTGGGTTATACGACCACCGGCGGCTCGGAAGGGATTGGCCGCGCATCGACTTACAGCGTTGTGTTTTCATCGATGGTGTTGATCGTCATCAACGTTCTACTGGTCCGGATCATCTTTCTGCTGTTTCCGGCTGGCGCGTTGTGAGTTCCGCAGAGCACGCGATCCGCTTCGATAATGTTACGAAATCGTTCGATGACCGCCGCGTTCTGGACCGAGTCTCCTTCGATGTGCCTCGGAGTGAGGCCTGTTGCATCATGGGCCGCAGCGGTTCCGGAAAAAGCGTCACCTTGAAGCTGCTGCTGGGATTGTTGAAGCCGGATGAAGGGAAAATCTATGTGAACGATGTAGAGATCGAAAAACTGGACAGCGCCCATCTAGTGGAAGTGCGAAAAACGATGGGATTCCTCTTTCAATACTCCGCTCTCTTCGATTCGTTGTCGGTCGCTGAAAACGTGGCGTTTCCGCTTCGCCGCCACACTCGGATGTCGGAAGCAGAGATCGCTGGTTCCGTGCGCGAAAGGTTGGTCGAAGTCGGACTCGAGGGAGAACTCGACAAGATGCCACTCGATTTGTCGGGCGGCATGCGCAAGCGGGTGGGCCTGGCGCGTGCGCTGGCGCTGAAGCCTTCGATACTTCTCGTGGACGAGCCGAGCAGTGGGCTCGACCCGATCACCACGCGAGAAATCGACAAGCTCCTGATGGATCTCAAATCGTCCAGCAAAACAACAATGGTTGTCGTGACACACAACGTTCCCAGCGCGCGAAGAATCGGCGACAAACTGGTCATCCTGCATGACGCACATATCGTCGTGCAAGGCACGGTTGAGGAATTGGATCAGAGCAAGGACGCGGTTGTGCAGCAGTTCATGAGTTCAGAGAGATGAGCGGCTGCGAATGCAAGCCCGGTAGGGCGCAGCAATTATAAGAAATGAGGTCGAGCATGGCGTCCAAGGATAAGTCCACGGTAGGTGCTTTTGTGATTGGAGGATTGGCGCTGTTCGGACTGGGTCTGTTCCTCATCGGGGACCGGCGAATGTTGTTTTCCAAGAGCGCCGACTACTACACGGAGTTTGCTCAGGTCAACGCACTCGAGGCCGGAGCTAAAGTCCGGGTTGGAGGAATGGACGCTGGCGAGATTGTCGAGATTCGGGTTCCGCGCGGACCGGACTCGAAATTTCGAGTGAAATTCAGGATAGTCGAGAAACTGTTTCCCGTTATTCGTACGGATTCCATTGCGAGTATTGCAACGGATGGGTTGCTCGGAAACAAGTTTCTTCTGATCGATATCGGAACCACAGGGTTGGCACCGCCGGGATGGGACCTGCCAAGCCGAGAACCGTTCGAGTTTGGGGATCTGTTGGCGAAAATCCGGGAAACGGCGACGGCATTGGACCAGACTATCAGCGAAGTCAAAGGTGACGTCGAAAACACGACTCAAGCGTTCGCTGAATCGGCAAAGCATGTCGATCAGATCATCGTCGCAGCTCAAAAACCCATCCAGACATTCACTGCAGCAACCAGCAAGATCTCAGAGGACGCCGGCGCCATCATCGCGCGGGTCCGAGCGGGCGAAGGAACCATCGGCAAACTCGTGAATGACGACGCCGTTTACAACAGCCTCTCGCACTCGGCAAAGGAAGTTGAACAGGCACTGGGTAACCTGCGCCAGAGTTCGGCGGACTTGAAGGAACTTGTCTCGAGGTTCAAATCCGGCGACGTTCCGGCCGATCTCGAGCGAACAATGAAAAACGTGAGCGAGTCTTCCGAGAGGATTAAGCTGCTTGTGGCGGGCTTTCAACCGGGACCGGGAGGCGGCGAGGGCATAACCGGCGACCTGCGAGCCACACTCGGTAGCGCTCGCGAAGCCATGTCGGATCTTGCCGAAAATCTCGAGTCGCTGAAACACAGCTTCTTTTTCCGTGGATTCTTCAAGGATCGTGGCTTCTACGATCTCTCAAGCCTCTCGCCAGTCGAGTACCAATCCAAGGAATTTGAGAAGAATGTAACGAAGGAGCGCGCCTGGGTTCGGCAGGCCGAATTGTTCACCGTCAAGGCGAATGGCTCCGAGGAACTCTCGGACTCGGGAAGAAAAACATTGGATGCCATGATGGCAAACTTCCTGCGGTTTACGAAAGATCGAGCGGTCATCGTTGAGGGTTATGCCGCAACTGGAACGGTGGATGAACAATTCCTGCATTCGCGGGAGCGCGCAACGAAAGTGCGCGATTACCTGGTCAAGAGATTCACTCTCAGTCCCGACTATATTGGGGTCATGCCGATGGGAGCAGTAACCGAATACGGGGAAGGCATTGCTCTCGTTCTACTAAAGAAATGAACCGCGGCTACCTGTGGCGACGGAGACATCGCTCACGCTGTCCTTGTTTATTACTGAACCGTAACCGAGAATACAACGCGGGAGATTGCGAATGTCTGAAATGCTTAAGCAACATGTCGGCAAAAGGGTCGCTCTAATATTTAGTCAAGGGTTCAACATCGCTGGAAAAGTACTCAACGTCGGCAGTGGCTTCGTTGCAATCGACGAAGGCAGTGGTCGTCAGCCGACCTTTGTCGCCCTCGATAAGATTGTTTTCTTTTACGAAGAAAAATAAGTAGCGTTGACAGTCGACCTGAGCCGGTCGTTGCAGCGCTTCAACGAGAGCAGAGAGGTCGTCTTGCGCTGAACGCCCCCCGGCTTTAGTGAAGGCTTCATCCCGCAGAGCAATGACATCAGCCACGTCCGATCCGCAAGCTCGGGATAGAGTCTAGAAGACCGAACACATTCAGAAGCCACACGACGACGACAATAACAACAACAGCATTCAGGATCGATTTGATCGATCCTGCCATCGGTATATACGTATTCACGAGCCAAAGGAGAACACCGACAACGATCAGCGGCAAGGCGATTTGAAGCAAAGGCATGATGTACCTCCGGTAACATTTGAATTATCTCGCCGCAGCAACAGGCGGGCTGTCCAAGATTGCACAGTAACTTCCTTCCAGCGAATCAAGATGAAGCTTCCTTAACAAGGATGACTCAACGCTGTGTTTCTGAACGATCCGCCTGAACTCGATCATCATGCACTCACGGCCGTCGTAGCTGCGCGATGATCAGATACGGACGTAGGCCGGCGATGGCTCGGCTTCACGAGTTTTGAAAATGCCAGTGATTCGGCAAGCCCCGGAAAATCGACCAGTACGTCGTCGCCGGGTGCGATCTGTCCGCTGGCGATCAGGCTTGAAAGAGGGACTACAAGGTGACGCTCGATTGCGCGTCTCAGATGACGAGCACCATAGTGAGTATCCGTTCCTTCCCTCATGAGAAAATCCTTAGCCTCGCGTGTGCACGCCAGGAAAAACCTATTCTCGCCTTGGGAAACCATAATCCGCTGCTGGACGCGGCCAAGCTCGATGTCCAATATTTTTCGAAGATCATCCTCAGTCAACGCCTGGAAGACGAGCACTTTATCTATCCGATTCATGAATTCCGGTGAAAAACGGCGTTTTGCAGCTTCAACAGCAACATGGTGGAGCTCCCTTTGGACGCTCTTGATTGTGGAGGCGCCGCTGCGCGGTGCAGCAAACCCCATCGGTCCCGAAATCAGGCGCCCCATCTCGAGGGCTCCTAGATTAGACGTCATGACCACAACGGTCCGTGAAAAGCTCACTCTTTTGTTGTCGCCAAGCGTGAGGGTACCCTTATCCAGGATTCCGAGCAGCAGTTGCCAAAGTGCATCGCTGGCCTTTTCGATTTCGTCCAAAAGCACGAAGCTCAATTTGACCTTTTCGGTGTGGAACTGCTCAAGCGCCTTTTGAGTGAGCACCGGTGGAGTATCGCTATGTCCCAGGTATCCGGGTGGCGAGCCGATCAGCTTGGCGATTTCGTGGCTGTGCTGAAACTCGGCGCAATCGATCTTGATCAGGGCGGCCGAGCTGCCCAACAGAATCTCCGCAGCGGCTTCAACGATTCGAGTTTTTCCCGACCCGGTAGGCCCAAGAAAGAGCAGATTCGCGATTGGACGCTCCGGCATATTCATGCTGGCCAACACCGTTTGGTATACGCTCACCAGCTCTGCGACCGCTTCGTCCTGCCCCACAATCCTGCTGCGCAGCATGGCCTCAAACTCTCGCACTGCTAAGCTTTTCTGATTCAGTTCAAGAACGACTCGTCTGCTTGGCGATTCGTCAATCATAGAGTTACCTCTGGTTGAAAGTTTGGCTCATTCGTCTGCATGGGGCTGTCCCGAACTGCACACGAGTTTGGCCGGCGGGAAGCGACGTTGCTCGATGCTTTCAACAGCCTGTGCAATTGTGAACAGCTTGTTTTCGACAACTCGCTCACTCTGTAGACCCCTGCATTCGTGAATGATCTGGGAATAGAAAGGAATGAATCGTGGCTTACCATCTCCCAGCTTTTCGAACAGTTGTCGAGCAATTCTGCCCCAGTCTTCTACCGGTCTATTTGACGTGAGCAATGTACTGGCTCGCTCATGCCGGCGCATGACGATCTCGAGTAATTCTTCGGCGGCGGGGACGCTAACGACTATGCGGCCACGTGATCTGCGCGGTCGAATCGGAAGGAACTCGACCGTCGCCTTGTTTTCGCCCGTTTTCCCCAGAGTTGTCAGATTTTGTTAGATAACGAAAGCTCACTGTTCAGCGCAAGCTAGAGACCCTTGCCGCCGCTCTGGCGGGATAACCATATCCATAAACGTCAGGACGGATCTGAAGAACCCCGGTCGAATCGACCCACGCAGTCCAATATACGATGTGAACGGCAACAGGGGTCTTCAGCGCGACATGCGTTTCGCTGTCTGAATGCATCGCTGTTTCGATCTTTTCCGCAGTCCATTCGGGCTGGTCGTGGAGGAGATATGATGCCAGTTCCAGCGGCCGCTCGACGCGGACACATCCGTGACTGAAATTTCGCGTGAACCGGTCGAAAAGATTGTCCGCGGGCGTGTCGTGAAGGTAAACGTTGAACTCATTCGGAAAGAGAAACTTTACGAGCCCAAGCGAGTTCTTTGGGCCGGGCTTCTGCCGAAGCTGATACTGGAAGGCGGCTGGCGCGTCGTCCCAGTTGATCTTGGAAGGATCGACAACTTCAGTCCTCTTACCAACCTTTACCACTTCGATATTTTGGCGCAGCCGATAGTCCGGATCTTTCATGATCTTTGGGAAAATCTCCTTCGTGGCGATACTTTCCGGTATGTTCCAGTACGGACTGAAGACCACGGTCTCGATCATATCGCTGAATAACGGAGTGCGATTTGCATTCGTCCCCACGACGACTTTCATCGTCAAAGGAATCTGATTCCCCTCGTGAACCTGAAGCTCATACGCGGGGATGTTCACCACGATGTGTCGAGTACCCATATCACTCGGCAGCCACCGTAATCTTTCGAGATTCGCCTCAATCTGGGCGATGCGGAAATCCACCGGCACGTTCATGAGGGCGATTACTTTGGGATCGAGTACGCCGTCGGGCTCCAAGCCGTGCCGGGTCTCGAAATGGAGCACTGCGTCCGACAAGTCACTGTCAAATGCAGTAGTATCGGCAGCCCCCGGCTTCAGATCTTCGGTGATGGTGAGATTCTTCCGGAGGACCGCGACGTTCGGATTCTCGTCGCCCTGCTTGAGGGTAAGCTCGACAGGCAGCGGGCTCCAGCCACCCTTCGCTGCGATCTCTCGGTACTTCCGCAGCATTTCCTTAAGAACCATATACTCGTGGTGAGGCGGCGACAGTTGTTGCGGCAATTCTTCGAGGGTGTTTCCTTCGATCGCATCGTTGATGATCTGGGCCAGATTGTCATTCCGCGGCACATAGCGCCAGTTCGGATCGATAGTGCGAGGATCGGCGCGTCCGGACGAGAGATAGGAGCCACACCGCACTAGGGAGTAGGTGTAGTACATGTCAAAGGCGACGAGTTGCTCTAGGTTTTTCGCTGTCTTGATGGCTTCACGTCTGGCGTGAAGGTCGGCCATGCCGAGATCTTCCGCGGAAAAGCCCTCAGCTTCCGTACTCTCGAAAGTTCGAATTAGACTTTCAACACGTGGTGTCGTCTCGCTGCCAGCAATCCATAGCGGGCGAAATCCTCTCAATTCGTACACCTTCTGTGTCGCAGCCCAAACCTTCATTCCGTCATCTGTCTTTGGCACAAATGCAGGTGGGGACGCGAGTTGAACGTGAGTTTTCAGAGAGGTGATTTCTTCTGCGGAAGGCTCCTGCACGGTACGGCAGGCGGCGGCCAGAAGAATCAAGAAAATGCTTATTAGCGTTTTGCGAGTGTAGTTGTACATCTCCATTGAAGATAGACCACAAAGTGAGCCGTAACTGTGCACTTGTAGACGTTTGAAAGTAATTCTCGGTGGCGAATTGCCAGCTCGAACGCCACCCACGGCAACGTGCACGAATTGTGAGGCAGGATGGCAACTTTTCGAACTGTCTAATACTGCACCGCAATGCCTCGCGAGACGGGATAACCTCTAACTTCAGAATAAAGTAAATCCGATCACGTGAAAGAAAGAAGGAACTGACATGAACCGTATAATCTACGTTATTGGTCTTGTGGTGGTAGTCCTCTTCATTGCCAGTTATCTCGGACTGAGGTAGGCCCGGAGCCTTTGACTGATTCTCTCTTCCTAAGACTCTCCAATTAGGGTCCGGCGAAGCTGAACACTCGGCGGCACTGTGCTCAGTGTCGGTCAGTCGTGGCCGGCTCAAGTTCTGTGCGGACCAGATCGGCCTAGCGAATCTCGCGGGCAAAAGGAACTCGGATTTCAATCCCGAAGGGCTCAAATCTTGAGCCAACGGAATCCGTTGAATCGCCTGTCATACGCGTTCCATGCCGTTGGTTGACGCATTCCATGACGCTTGGTAGGCTCCAAAGGGAAGTGGCGAGTGGCCGGTTAGCCCGCAAGAGAAGCCAGATAGCGCCGGCCAAAGCAGCCGATCGTCAAGAGAGGGTTGCTGGTACCGGGTACCGCGCTCTCGGTTGCTTGCTTAGCATCATTGGCGAGACCACTACGACAAAACGTCTGTCGTAGCAGTTTCGCCTTTTGTTTTTCCGGCTTCCTGCCCGTACGCCCAGGAAAGGACACGATCGCGATGGCTACCAGCGTCTGGTTTTATGTAGGATTCACTGCCTTCGTTCTGGCGATGTTGGCGCTGGACCTCGGAGTCGTCCACCGCAAGGCGCATGTGGTGCGGCCGAAGGAGGCCGGCATGTGGGTCGCCATATGGATGACGCTGGCATTTGGATTCGCGGCCATCCTCTATTTATGGAGAGGGTCCGAGGCGTCGCTTCTCTTCGTGACAGGGTATCTCATCGAGCAATCGCTTTCGGTCGACAACCTCTTTGTAATCGTGATGATCTTTTCCTATTTTTCGGTCCCGGCGAAATATCAGCATCGCATACTCTTCTGGGGCATTCTCGGCGCCCTTGTCATGCGTGGGATCTTCATCGGAGTCGGAACGATCCTCATTAGCCGGTTCGGCTGGATCATGTACATTTTCGGTGGATTCCTCATTTTTACCGGCATCCGGATGGCGTTCGAGCAGGACGAGGAGTTCGATGCTGAAAAAAACATGGTGATGCGGACGGCACGGCGGTTCCTGCGAGTCACGAACCAATACGATGAGCAGCGCTTCTTTACGGTTGAGAACGGAGTCAACGTGGCCACTCCACTTTTACTCGTTCTGATTATGGTGGAATTTACCGATCTGGTCTTCGCGGTGGATTCGATTCCAGCGATCTTTGCCGTGACGACGGACCCATTCCTCGTTTACACATCCAACGTGTTCGCCATTCTTGGCCTGCGTTCCATGTACTTCCTGCTGTCGGGCATCGTACACAAGTTCGTCTACTTGAAATATGGCCTGTCGGCGATCCTGACTTTCGTCGGAACCAAAATGGTAATCGTGGACTTCTACCACGTTCCGCTTCTGGTTTCTCTTGCTGTGATTGTTGTAACTCTTGCCGTTTCGATCGTGACGTCTATCCTGTATCCAAGGAAAGCGGCGGAAGCACCGCATCCAACAAAAACGGGATCGATCTTTGGCTCGGTCTTCCCGGCGGACCGGTCTCACGACGAGTGAGCAAAGAAATGTCGGCGGCGGTAGGAAGAATGTACGGGAGGGCAGTGGAGCCTTTTGGATATTAGGTTCGTTTTTGGGAGCCGCGGGCGTGCAGTCGAACTGCCTCCCACGCTAACCTCCACCGGGCCGGGTTCCATGACGAAATAACCGGAGAGGCCCGTGTAACCAAGCAGGCTCATCGGCACCACCAAACTTGACAGTCTTCGATGCACGTGGCTGCAGGTTGACTTGGTCCGTCGGTAGCCGCTGGCCGTTTCGGGGCGTGGTGGATCGGCACCTGCCCCCACGTGCCGCGGAAGCGTGCTCCCGAAACAACCAATCGTGGAGAGGTTCAACCATGAAAGCAAAAATTGGATCCGCAGATTAGCTATGTGCGGACTTGGCGACTGTCGATTTTGGAAGATCAATGGTAAATACGCAGCCCTTTCCCGGAAGATTGCGCACGTAGAGCCTCCCTCCATTGGCTTCGACACTTCGGCGGCTGATGTCCAGCCCTAGACCCAAGCCGGAGCGATCACCACCTCGCTGCACGAAGAGTTGAAACAGATCTTCGGCATTTCCCGGTGGAAGGCCTCCGCATTCGTCCTCTACCTCAATCAAAACACGGTCAGCCAATGAGAATGATTTTAGCGAAACACGGCCGTGCGTCTTCGTGAACTTGAAAGCGTTCTGAAGCAGATTCGTCACCGCCCCTGCCAGAATCTGGCGATCGACCTCGATTGATAGCCCAGATTGGACGTCTGGTACGATGAGCTCAATCGCGCGCGCCTTGGCATCAATTGCAGCGCACACCTGAGTCTCTTCGATGAATTCCGAAACCAACATTCGTTCACGATGCTCAGGAATACCTGCACCAACGCGGACGTCAACGAGTGCTCGAGTGCAAAGCTTATGCAAGCCGATCAGGCTCCGGTCGAGGATAGCGCCAGTCGATCCAGCCATGCCGACCTTGCCCTCTTTTATAAGTTTCAGGGCAAGCATTGCCGTGTTGATGAGGTTGCGAAACTCGTGGGCAAGAAAACCCAGGCGTTCATTCATCGCGTGTTCACTCGCGTCAGCTATGATCCGATCATGTCCCTGAGCGAACGCAGAGACTGCATCGGCAATCGCATTGTCGAGGCATCTATTGAGTGAATGAAATTCCTTGTTCGTGATTGGCGCCTGGAGCTCCATTGCCAACTCCGTAACGGCTTGGCAGAGGTCGCCGTAGTCGTGGACAACCTGATCCAAAGTGAACCCCTTCAGCAATAGCTCATTGCCGTGACGGACAGCGGTCACTTTGATCCCGACAGCGAGCGGGGTGGCCGAAGCTACCGAAACTCCGGAAGCGTCATTGGCTTCACAGTTGGAACTCTCTTCACGGAGTATTTCGGTGAGTTGCGTCAGAAATACGGGGATGCCATAGTCGAGCTCTCTTCCCGTTGCGCGCGGCGCTTGCCGTTGAGCGACTTTACCTGTGCATCGGGAGATGATTTCTTCACGGTGTGAGCTTAGAAATTGGTGCAACATCGCAAGATCTCCTTCTGCTTAATGCTGCGATTCCGTTTAAGCTAGCGGCGAAGGATAGTGGATCGCGAGTATTGAATCTGTGCAGAATTGCACATGGCCCGCAAGCGCTCCCTGAACCTTCAAGCACCTCTCCTGCTCCGGATTTCTATGGCGTACCCAACGCATAGGGTGCCGGAGCTGTAGATCGTCCGGGTCAGAAGAAAACGTCCGTGATGGCAAAGGCAAGGAAAGCAGCAGCGGTGAAAGGTTGCGGGCGTTGATCCCTACGTCGCGACGCTTTGGGGAAAATTACAGTTGGTAAGCAACAGTCAAGTTTTCGACAAGGTGAAACGATTTTTTCCCAGGGCGATCCCGCCGATTCCATCTACTTCATTCAGTCTGGAAGAATAAAGATCAGCGTCGTCTCAGCTGCAGGGAAGGATTGGAACCTTCAACTGTATTCCGTGTCGAGAAGCGAGCGATGATTCGATCTCTTCGCGAGCCGCCTGAGCTTTCCGA
>Ga0209382_10006730_pt1 | contig 14748 bp, 14 predicted proteins | sample SoiMetdeltSBSDD5_FD_187599 | JGI IMG/M metagenome (GOLD analysis project Ga0209382, IMG submission 187599) | Bulk soil microbial communities from a Populus tree surrounding site in Tennessee, USA - Soil MetaG P. deltoides SBSDD5 (SPAdes) (version 2) | ecosystem: Environmental > Terrestrial >... | reverse complement strand
CCGGCATATAGAGAATGCCGCGCTCCTCGTCGAGTGTCATGTACCACGCCCATACGTTGACGCCGGATCGATTCCGCCATCCGTTGTCGAGCCACGTGTTGTGACCGAGCTCGCCGGGGAGCGGCACCGTGTGGAAGTCCCAAAGCCGCTTGCCGGTGCGGATGTCGAACGCGCGCGTGTCGCCAGGCTCGGCCAGATTCACTTCGCCGGTTGTCGCGCCAAGAATGGCGACGTTCTTATAGATCGTCGGCACACCATTCCACGGCACGGCGATCTCGACGATCCCCTTGTCGCCGAAGTCAGCTGATGGCGTCCCGGTCGCGGCATCGAGCGCCACGAGCTTCGGACCTGCCGTCAGCAGAATGCGCGCTGCGATTCGGCCATCGCCCGGCCAGTACGCGACGCCGCGCGCCGTCGTCCGCACGCCCGGTTGGAGCGTATGCCGCCACACTTCCTTGCCGGTGTCGGCTTCGAAGGCAAGCACTTGATTGCCGCGCGCCGGCAGATACATCACGCCGCCGATGACGATCGGCGTCACCTGAGGATTGCTGCCCGGAGGCTCGGCGCCTTCAGCAGGAACCGCGCCGCGTCCCTGTGCGGGAGGCGCGCCTGCCGCCCCACCGCCACGTCCGGCGGGTGCGCCTTCACCGCCGCCCGCCGCTGGCCCTCCGCCGCGACGTCCGGCCGCAGGTTGCGTGAGACGCACCGACCATGCTTGCGTCAGCGTGCTCACGTTGTTGGCGTTGATGTCGGTCAACGGGGAATAGCGCGTGCCCGCGAGGTTGTACGAGTACATCGGCCAGTCGCCGCTGACGGTTGCGCTCTTCTGTGTTTGCGCCGCGACGATGGCGCCGACGAGGAGTGCGAAAGCAGGTATGAACAGGCGTTTCATGACGCCCGCGAGTATAACCACGAAGGTCGCGGAGGTCACGACGAGGACCGCGCTGCGAGGACGCGTGCGGGCCGCTGGCGCCAGCTCCGTGAGCTGGCATGCTCCCCGGAGTCTTCTCGCGCGGTCAGGCGATTCGCGTCGGCCTGACCTCCATAGGGATTCGCCACGCAGCAACGCCAACGCTGGCTGTCGACGAGAATGCGGGTCGTTCTTGTGGTGGCGAGAGTGCTCTGGCGGCTTCAATGCGGTGCGGGACTGTAGGTCCGGAGCAAACCGTGGGAAGTGTATTGGCATACCTCGTTGGGCGGAGGCGAATGCTGAGGTGTGCGAATCAAGTCGGTTTGCGGAGCGACCTACGGTCCCGCACCGCGTTGAAGCGGGCACCCGGCTAGAATCCGGTTCGTGGCACATCGAATCGCGGTCATTCCTGGCGACGGCATTGGTAAAGAGGTGACTGCCGAGGCGGTGAACATCCTCGAGGCAATTGGCGGCGTCGAGTTGCACCATCTGCCGTGGGGCGCCGATCACTATCTCGCGACCGGCGAGACGATCCCTGCGAACGGCTACGACACGCTGCGCTCGTTCGACGCGATCTTCGTCGGTGCACTCGGCGATCCGCGCGTGCCCGATAACCGGCACGCGCGCGACATCCTGCTCGGCACCAGGTTCGAGCTCGATCTCTACGTGAACTACCGGCCCGTGCGGCTGCTCGACGACCGGCTCTGCCCGTTGAAAGGACGCACCCGCGCCGACGTGAACTTCGTCGTGTTCCGCGAGAACACCGAAGGCCTCTACGTCGGCGTCGGCGGGCGATTCAAAGCGGGTACGACCGACGAAATCGCGATTCAGGAAGAGGTCAACACCTACAAAGGCGTGAACCGGATCGTGCGACACGCGTTCGAGCACGCGCGCCTGCAGGGACTGCGCTCGGTCGCGATGGCAGACAAGAGCAATGCGATGTCGGACGGTCATGCGCTGTGGCAGCGGGTGTTCAAGGAGGTGCGCGCCGAGTATCCGGAGATTGACGCGCGGCACTTCTACATCGACGCGCTGGCTATGATGCTGGTGCAGGATCCGGGACAGTTTCAGGTGATCGTGACCAACAATCTGTTCGGCGACATCATCACCGACATCGGCGGCGCACTGCAGGGCGGACTCGGCATGGCCGCTTCAGCCAATCTCCATCCCGGACGCACCTCGATGTTCGAGCCCGTTCATGGATCGGCTCCGCCGCTCGCCGGGAAGGATGTTGCGAATCCGGTCGGCGCGATTCTTTCCGCGGCGCTGATGCTCGAGTATCTCGGTCGATTCAACGAGGCGCATCGGATCGAGCGAGCCGTGGAGGCCGCGGTTCAGGCTGGCGAAACCACGCGCGATGTCGGCGGCACGCTCGGGACCCGCGCCGCAGGCGATTCGATTCTGCGCAGACTTCAGTGAACGTGACCGTTGCGCCGCAAAGCCTTCGTCCCCTTGAGCCTTGTCCCTAGAGAGCCTTGCCCCGTTTGACCTTTGACCTTTGACCTTTGACCTACTAAATTTCGCCCCGTGACTCCTAATCGCTGGCGCATTCCCATCGGGGCCGTCCTCGTTCACGTGTGCATCGGATCGGTGTATGCGTGGAGCACCTTCAACCGGCCCATCCAGTCGCTCTTTCCCGATGCGCCATGGTGGTTCAGTCCGCCGTATACGACGTTCACCACCGCGCTCGCGCTGCTCGGACTGAGCGCCGCGTTCGGCGGACCGTGGGTCGAGCGTCGCGGACCACGTGTGGCCGCGACCGCCGCAGCGCTGTTCTTCGGCACCGGTCTCCTGATCGGCGGCCTTGGCCTTGCGTTGCGTCAGTCCGTCCTCGTGTTTCTCGGCATGGGCGTGATCGGCGGCATCGGCTGCGGGCTCGGCTACATCTCGCCGGTCAGCCCGCTGGTGAAATGGTTTCCCGATCGGCGTGGCATGGCCACAGGCATGGCCATCATGGGCTTCGGCGGTGGAGCCTTCATTGCCGGATATCTCAACGTCTTTTTCATGGATCGGTTCGGCGTGGCGCCGACGGTCATGATGCTCGGCGTCGTGTACCTGATCGTGATGCTCCTCGGCTCGCGGCTGATGGAGTCTCCGCCGCCCGGTTGGATGCCGCCTGGCTGGACGCCTCCCACCAAGACGAATCCCATGATTGCCACGAGCAGCGTCTCGAGGAACGAGGCGATCCGCACGCCGCAGTTCTATCTGCTTTGGGGCATCCTGTTCATCAACGTGACGGCGGGCATCGGCATCCTGGCGCAGGCCTCTCCGATGATGCAGGACATGTTCAAGCGCACGCCGCTCGAAGCCGGCGTCGTCGTCTCGCTCATCAGCTTGTTCAATGCCGGCGGCCGCTTCATGTGGGCGTCGGGGTCGGACTACATCGGCCGGCGCAACACCTACACCATCTTCTTCGTCACGCAGTTCTTTCTGTTCCTGTTGATCCCGCAGCTAGCGGCGAGCGGGAACTGGTGGCTGTTCCAGGCCAGCCTGTTCGTCGTGTTCACGATGTATGGCGGCGGGTTCGCCACCATCCCTGCGTTCCTGGCCGACATCTTCGGTCCGCAGAACGTCGGCGCCATTCATGGCGCGCTGCTGACGGCGTGGACCGCGGCCGCCATTGTCGGGCCGGTCATCATTACCGAGCTGTCGAACCGCGCAAAAGCTGCACTCCCGCCCGGCGCGGACCGCGTCAATATCTACGACACGCCGCTGCAGGTGCTCGCCGGTCTGCTTGCGGTCGGCTTCGTGTTGACTCTGCTTGTGCGGCCGTTGAGATTACGCACCTCGGCTCGGGCCGGGGCGCCGGCAACGGCCTAAAAACACTTGCACTGCCGGGCCACGCCCGGCGTAGACTACGCCGTCCGGCGTCACCGGGAGACGCCGCGACGCTCGAATCCCAAAATTCCCGGACTCGTAGTCGGCATCGGCGGCGTTCCCCAAGGTGTTTCGCAACAGAGGGAGGCGCGGCGTGAACGACGACGGCACCTTTACCAGCCAGCAGGCACCCTGCGGCCGTGTGGTCGGGGGACATCGCTACGAAGATCACGACGACGAGGTCGTGGTCACTCGCGAAACCGTCTACGACTGCGGATGTCAAAGCATCCAGCACGAGTATCACGACGGAACAGTCAGCCGCAGAATCGTCCGTCATGACGGACGTGTGCTGACCGACGAGCGCGTGTTAGGAGTTTAGGGGTATGTCACAGGTACTCCTTCAGCGTATACGGGCCACAAGAACGTGACGCCCACCCACGACGTGGTGATGGTGGGCGGCGGAGGCGCGGGCCTGCGCGCGGCGATCGCGATCGCCGAAACCAATCCCCGCCTCACGATTGCCGTCGTGTCGAAGGTCTATCCGATGCGGAGCCACACCGTCTCCGCGGAGGGCGGTGCCGCCGGCGTGATTGCTCCCGACGACAGCCTCGACGAGCACGCCTACGACACGATCTCGGGAGGCGACTGGCTCTGCGATCAGGACGCGGTCGAGGCGTTCGTTAAGGAGGCGCCTCAGGAGTTGCTGCGTCTCGAGCACTGGGGTTGTCCGTGGAGCCGGCAGATCGACGGCCGGATCGCCGTGCGGCCGTTCGGTGGCATGAAGAAACAGCGCACGTGGTTCGCCGCCGACAAGACCGGCTTCCACATGTTGCACACGCTGTTCCAGACCTCCCTCAAGTTCACGAGCGTGGTCAGGTACGACGAGTGGTTCGTCACACGCCTCCTGGTCGGTGACGGACGTGTGCAGGGCGTGGTCGCCTTCGATCTCAAGTCGGGCAAGATCGAGGCGATCACGGCGCGTGCCGTCATCCTGTGCACCGGCGGCCTTGGCCGCGTGTTTCCCTTCACCACGAACGCGTCCATCAAGAGCGGTGACGGCATGGCGCTCGCCTTCCGTGCCGGCGCGCCGCTGAAGGACATGGAGTTCGTGCAGTACCACCCCACCGGGCTTCCATTCACCGGCATTTTGATCACCGAAGCGGCGCGCGCGGAAGGCGGCTATCTGATCAACAAGGACGGCTACCGCTATCTGCAGGACTACAACCTGGGCAAGCCGCACCCCGAGCCCGTGTTGCGTTCCATGGAGCTCGGGCCTCGCGATCGACTGTCGCAGGCCTTCATGAAGGAGATGGAGAAGGGGCGGACCATCGAGACGCCGTACGGCCATGTCGTGCACCTGGACCTGCGCCATCTGGGCGCCAGGAAGATCGACGCCAAGATCCCGTTCGTGCGCGAGCTGTGCATGAAGTATCAGAACCTCGATCCGGTGAAGGACCTGATTCCCGTGCGGCCGGTCGTCCATTACATGATGGGCGGCGTTCACACGGACATCAACGGCGCCACGCCGCTTCCCGGGCTGTACGCCGCCGGGGAGGCCGCGTGCGTGAGCATCAACGGCGCCAATCGTCTTGGATCGAACTCCTTGCCGGAGCTGCTGGTGTTCGGCGCCCGCGCCGGCCGCGCCGCAGCCGAGTACGCCTCGCGGGGCCTCGAGATAGACTCCCGCATCTTCGCCCAGAAGACCGACGAGCATCGTCGCATCGAGCACGACCTGCTGAACAAGCAGGGAGGCGAACGGCTCGCCGATCTGCGTGACGAGATGCAGAAGACGATGGAGGCAAGCGCCGGCATTTACCGCAACGGCGAGTCGTTGATCCAGGGCGTGGAGAAGATGCGTCGTCTTCAGGAGCGCTTCGCGCACCTGGCGATCGAGGACCACAGCAAGACATTCAATACCGAGCGGGTCGCGGCGCTGGAGCTCGGTTTCATGCTCGACGTCGCCGAGGCGATGCTCAGCGCCGCGGCGCGTCGCGAGGAGTCGCGCGGCGCGCACCAGCGCACCGATTTTCCGATGCGCGACGACCAGCGGTTCCTCGCACACTCGCTCGCGTATCGCACGAGTGAGGGCTCCACTCGCATCGAGTACCTGCCGGTCATGATCACTCGCTGGCCGCCGGCCGAGCGGGTCTATGGGGAGGCTGCAGCGCATGCGGGATCGCATCACCTTGCAGGTAGCGCGGTATCGTCCTGAGCAGGAATCAGAGATTACGTTCGACGAGCACGAGGTGCCGTGCCCCAAGGACTGGGTGGTGCTCGACGGACTGAATCACATCAAGGACCGCATCGACGGCACACTCTCGTACCGCTGGTCGTGCCGGATGGGCATTTGTGGCAGTTGCGGGATGACGGTCAACGGTGAGCCGAAGCTCACGTGCGCGACGTTCTTAGCCGACTATGCGCCGGGCCCCCTGCGCGTCGAGCCGCTTCGGAATTTCCCGGTGATACGGGATTTGATTGTTGACATCGGCGACTTCATGCGAAAGCTCGTGCGGGTGAAGCCGTGGATCGTGCGGCAGGTGGAAAAGCCGCTGAGCGAAGGCGAGTATCTGCAGACTCCGGAGGAGCTCGACGAATACAAGCACTACAGCATGTGCATCAACTGCATGCTGTGCTACTCGGCGTGCCCGATCTACGGCCTCGATTCGAAGTTCATCGGCCCTGCTGCGATCGCGCTGGCGCAGCGCTACAACTTCGACAACCGCGACCACGGCGCCGCGGAGCGGATGGACGTGCTCTCCGAGCACGAGGGGATCTGGGGCTGCACTTTTGTTGGCGAATGCACCAAGGTCTGCCCGAAGCATGTCGATCCCGCTGGCGCGATTCAGCGCTACAAGCTGACGGCGGCCATGGAGTCCATGAAATCGTTCTTCCTGCCGAGGGGGGCGTGATGGCGAGCACGCAGGTCTACACCGACTACCATCCGCGATGGCTGCGTCGACAGGTCTCGACGTACTGGTGGCTCGAGAAGTGGGCCTACTTTGCCTTCATTCTCCGCGAGATGACCTGCCTGTTCGTCGCGTGGTTTGTGGTGTATCTCCTGCTGCTAGTCGGCGCCGTCGCTGGCGGAGCAGAGAGCTATCAACGGCTCCTCGATTGGTCGGCCTCACCTTGGGTGTTGACGCTCAACGCGGCGACTTTTCTCTTCATGATTTACCACGCGGTCACGTTCTTCGTCGCGGCGCCGCAAGCCCTGGTCGTGCATGTCGGCCGTCGCCCGGTGCCCGCGCGTCTGGTACTCGCGGGTCACTATGTCGCCTGGGCTGCCGCGTCCGCGCTCGTGGCCTGGATTGTGTTGAGGGCGTAATGCACACCCGACACCCGGAGCCGCTTCTGTGGATGCTGTTCAGCGCCGGCGGCGTCGTGTCGGCGATGCTCATGCCGATTCTGGTGCTGCTGTTTGGGGTGGCCATTCCACTGGGCTGGCTTGCCGCCCCGTCGCACGCACGAATGCTGGCCGTGCTAGGCAATCCGCTGACGGCCGTGCTGATGTTCGGTCTGTGCGCGCTCTCGCTGTTCCATTGGGCGCATCGATTCCGGCACACCCTCTACGACGGCCTGCAGATCAAGCACTTGAACGAGCTACTTGCCCTTCTGACTTATGGCGGCGCCGCGGTCGGGTCCGTGATGGCCGCCTATCTGTTGTGGCGGATCCCGTAACATCCGCCCCGCGGGGCGCTCCCGCAACGCAAAGCGGGTAGACTATCGAGCGTTAAGGGGGAGGCATGAAAACGCCCGGGCGTGGTGCGTTCGGAGGCCTGCTGCTACCGCTCTGTGCGGCGACGTTGATCACCGGCCTGGTGTCCGCTCAGCCGGCACGGCCTGCCATTCCACCGGACCTCGCCGGCGAATGGCGTCTCGACAACAACGAGCAAGACACCACCGCTCAGCCGCCGCTCGGGGACTACCTCGGCATTCCGTTCAACGATGCCGGGCGCATGCGGTCCGACACGACGGCCGAGTCGATCTGGGGCACGCCCGAGTATCAGTGCCGTCCACACTCCGCCCCGCACCAGTGGCGCGGCCTCGGCGGCGCGCGCATTCTCAAGGAGCAGGATCCGCTCACCCGCAATATCAGCGTGTATCACATCCAGTTCATGCGCTCCCTCGATCGGCCGGTCTTCATGGATGGCCGACCGCATCCGCCGGCGTACGCGCCGCACACCTGGACTGGATTCTCGACCGGTGAATGGATTGGCAACACGCTCAAGATCACGACGACGCATCTCAAGGACGGGTACTTGAAGCGCGGCGGCCCGCAAACGAGCGACATGCTGACCATGACCGAGTTCCTCACCCGCCACGACGAGATTCTGACCATCGTCACGTCCGTGGACGATCCGATCTACATGGACGAGCCGTACATCGAATCGACGACTTATACGTACGACACGACGTCCACGGTCGCGACCGAAACGTGCAATGCCTCGTCCTTTGCCGAGAACGGCGGCACCGATCGTCACTGGGTGCCGCACTTCCTGCCCGGACAGAACACCGCGCTTGGTGAATGGCTCAAGGGTGCGGACTGGATTCCCGTCGAGCCAACGCGCGGTGGTGTGAAGACGATCTATCCCGAGTACCGCGCGACGTTGAATGGCGGCGCGGTCAAGGCGGCGGAGCTGAAAGTGCCGTCCTCGCGTTCGGCCAACGACATCGCCAAGCGGCTGGCTGAGTCGAGCCCGCGCGACGGAGAGGTCCATATCCTTCCGACGCAAGGCAATATCTATATGGTGATTGCCGACGGCACCAACCTGGCGGTGTCGATTGGCGGTGACGGCATCATGCTCGTGGATACGGGCGCGGCGAAGATGTCGGAAAAGATCCTGTCCGCGGTCGGGCAGCTCGCCAGCGCCGTCTCGGCCAATCCCGCAGCCAACCAGTGCTTCGGCGCGAACTGTCCAGGGAAGTGGGGATGGTCGAGCCCGTATATCGGCGCCGTGATCAGCGCGCCGGCGCCCGCGCGTCCGTTGCGTTACATCATCAACACCAGCGCCGGTGCCGATCGCATCGGCGGCAACGAGCGCATCGCCACGACCGGCTTCTTCCCGCGCGGGTCACAGTTCGGCGGAGCAGTGGAGAACGTCGGACCGCGTGCGTCGGTGATTGCGCACGAGGAAGTGCTCAACCGCATGAGCGCGCCTGCCGGCAAAGCCTCGCCGTTGCCGGCTGCCGCGTGGCCGACCGACACCTACTTCGACGAGTTTCACAAGCTGCCCGAGTACGTGAACGGCGAGGCGGTGATCGTCTACCACGCGCCGAATGCGACGACCGACGGCGACAGCTTCGTCTTCTTCCGCCATTCCGAAGTGATCGCTGCCGGCAATCTATTCTCGACGGTCAGCTATCCGGTGATCGACGCCGAGAAGGGCGGCACCATCAACGGCGTGATTGGCGGCCTGAACAAAATCCTCGACATCGCCGTCGCGGAATACCGCGCGCAGGGCGGCACGTGGATCATTCCCGGGCGTGGACGGCTGTCGGACACCGCGGATGTCGCGGCGTATCGCAACATGGTGACGATGATCCGCGACCGCGTGAAGGATCTGAAGGGCAAGGGCATGACGCTCGCGCAGGTGAAGGCGGCGCGGCCGACGATGGACTTCGACGGGCGGTATGGATCGACCACGGGTCCGTGGACGACGGATATGTTTGTCGAAGCGGTGTATTCGACCGTGAAGTAGATGTAGTGTCCGCCTTTAGGCGGACCGTTGTAGTGTCCACCTTCAGGTGGACCGTGGAGTAACTGATGCGAACGCTTCTTCTCATCATCGGCGCGGCACTGATCGCGGGCAGCGCGGCGTACGCGCACCACTCGTACGCGGCGACCTACGACGTGACCAAAGAGATCAAGCTCGAGGGCAAGCTCGTGCAGTTCGTGCTGCGCAATCCCCACTCGTTCGTGCACATGGAAGCACCCGACGAGCACGGCGAGGTCAAGCGCTGGGCTGTCGAGTGGGCCGGCACCGCGCAGCTCGGGGCGCAGGGCGTCAAGCGCGAGTCGCTCAAGGTCGGCGACGAGATCACAGTGACGGCGCGTCCATCGCGCGTGACTGGTGAGTACCGCGCGCTGATGCTCAGTCTGCGTCGGCCGCTCGATGGATTCACGTGGGGGACGCGTGCGGGAGAGGCCGTTGATTGACGTGTCCGTCCGGCTAAAGCCGGACACTACGACCGTGATCGTAATCGCACTCGCTTTTGTCGTCACCGTGCCTATGTACGCGCAACGCGGTGGTGGACGCGGCGGACCTCCGCCGGCCGCGCGCGAGGCGGCGGCGCTCGATCTCACCGGTTACTGGGTATCAGTCGTCGTCGAGGACTGGAAGTGGCGGATGGTCACGCCCAAGAAAGGTGTGTACGATTCGCTGCCGCTCAACGCCGAGGCTCGCAAGGTCGCTGACACCTGGGATCCCGCGAAGGACGAGGCCGCCGGCGAGCAGTGTCGCGCCTATGGCGCCGCAAACGTCATGCGGCTGCCAGGTCGTCTGCACATCACGTGGGAAGACGGCAATACCCTCCGCATCGACACCGATGCCGGCACGCAGACGCGTCAGCTGCGTTTCGCGCCGGCCGCCTCAGCGCCGGGCGAGCCAACGTGGCAGGGACACTCCATTGCGCAGTGGGAGTACGCCGCGGGGGCACGCGGCGCGGCGCGAACCGGTAATCTGAAGGTGGTCACGACCAACCTCCGACCCGGCTACGTCCGCAAGAACGGCGCCCCCTACAGTGCCAAGACCGTGGTCACTGAGTACTACGACCTCAACACCATGCCCAACGGCGATCAGTGGATGACCGTGACGACGAAGGTCGAGGATCCCGTTTATTTCACCAGGCCGTATTTGACGACGACGGACTTCAAGAAGCTCCGCGACGCAGCCGGCTGGAATCCCTCGTCCTGTTCCGCTCGATAAGGCGCCATCGTCGTAACCCAGCCACACGAAAGCGGCTGATTCGGTCACCACGGCGTCTGAGGAGTATGCCGCTCCTCACGTTGCTGCTCGGTTGCGCAGTGGCATGCGTCGGCCAGACGTCGCCTGATCCTGGTCAACCCGAGTCGCCAGTCTCACTAGAGCGAATCTGGAAACGGCTGCAACAGCCGGCAGTGGTACTAACCGAGAGGAAGCCCGATTTCCGCGGCAGCGTGACCGAGGAAATCGAACGCCCTGAAACCGTGCTCGAGGCGCTGCGACGGGCGCTGGGGAGCGACGTCACCGCGAAACAGATTCCGCCCGGTACCATCACACCCCCGCTGATCACGGTCGATCTGCTGTCAATCGCCTCGCTCGTGAAGCGACAGCTGAGCGGCGCGCTTCGCGCCCGCGCCGAGCGCAACGCGCGAGCCGAGGTCGAAGCGGCGCTGGCCGAGTTCTGCGCCGCGCATGATTGTTCGGTCCTCGAACAGAGCCTGCCTCGCGAAGACGGGAAACAATCGACTCCTGAGGGCGTGTTGACGCACTGATGGTGATATAGTCGTTCGGTTTTCTGGTCGCTACGAGGTCGTACCACAAGGCCTGCGCCCGCTTTCGCCTGATGGCTTCGGTGGGGCAAGCGGCCAGAGTTGCTCACTACATTTTCGACAGGAGTTCTTCGACATGGCAGCGGACTTCTTTCTCGGTGAGTCGCTGGTCGGCGATGGCAACGAGGTCGCGCACATCGACCTGATCATTGGCTCCAAGTCGGGGCCTGCCGGCACCGCATTCACGAATGCGCTCGCGAACAACAAGGATGGCTTCACGACTCTGCTCGCGGTCGTGGCGCCGAATCTCCCGGCCAAGCCCGACACCCTGCTCTTCAACAAGGTCACGATCAAAGGCGCCAAGCAGGCGGTCCAGATGTTCGGACCCGCGCAGGCAGCGGTGGCTCGCGCCGTGGTCGATTCGGTTGCCAGCGGCGTCATTCCTAAGGACAGAGCCGACGACCTGTGCGTTCTGGTGGGCGTGTTCATCCACTGGGACGCGAGCGACGATCAGAAAATCTACGACTTCAACTACCAGGCGACGAAGGAATCGATCGCCCGCGCGCTCGGCAAGAAGCCGACCGTGGACGAGGTCATCACCAGCTCGAAGACCGCGAAGCATCCGTACTCTCCCAAATAGAATTCCCAACTACCAACGCCCAACTCCCAACCACTCCCAACTCCCAATTCCCAAATTGAACGTTATTGGGACTTGGGAGTTGGTGGTTGGGAGTGGTTGGAAGTTGGATTTTGGGAGTTGGGAATTGACAAGCATCCTCCAAGTGTCCAGTGCGAAAGCTCCTCATTCAACTCGATAGTTCTCCGCATCCCAGTGTCTTCGATGGCGTCGTCGCGCGCGATGGTGGCGCCGACGATGTGATGGCGTATGGCGGCGTCACGGAAGACGCAGTGCGCGATCTCGTGCACGGCGCGATCTTCACGCGTGGCCCCAAGGACCTGCACAACACCGCGATCTTCATCGGCGGCACCGACATGTCCGTGGGTGAGCGGATGCTCGCGAAAGTGAAGAAGGCGTTCTTCGGTCCCATGCGCGTATCGGTGATGCTCGACTCCAACGGCTCCAACACCACCGCCGTTGCCGCCGTCGTCCGGATTCAGCAGGCGCTCGGCGACGTCGCGGGCCGTCGCGTCGTCGTCCTTGCTGGATCGGGTCCGGTGGGTTTACGCGCCGCGGGTCTGCTGGCCAAGGCGGGCGCGCAGGTGACGGTTACCACGCGCCGGGCGGCCGACGGCAGTTTGAGCCGCCGCATTGAAGAACGCTTCGGCTTCCCAGTCCGCGAAGTGACGATGGCCGATGCATCGGGCGCGACGTCAGCGCTCGAAGGCGCGGAGGTGTTTCTGAGCGCCGGTCCAGCTGGTGTGTGTCTCGTTCCGAAAAGTGCGTGGTCGGGCCGCGGCGGGCTGAAGGTCGCCGTGGACGTCAACGCTGTGCCGCCGCTCGGCGTAGAAGGCATTGACGTCACCGACAACAAGACTGACCGCGACGGTGTGACGACCTTCGGCGCGCTCGGTGTCGGTAACCTCAAAATGAAAATTCACAAGGCCTGCATCGCGAGGCTGTTCGACAAGAACGATCAGGTACTCGACGCCGAGACCATCGCCGAGATCGCGCAAGGCCTGTAGGAGGTATCGTCCTGCCTCGGGTGATCGGCATCGATCCGGGCACCGTCAGTGTCGATCTCTGCGGCCTCGATCAGGGACAGATCTTCCTCGATCTCTCGATTCCCACAGCTGAAGCGCTGGCGCCGCCGTCGCGTCTGCTCACGCTGCTCGAGCAGCAGTCGCCCATCGATCTCGTCGTTGGACCATCGGGCTACGGACTTCCGCTGACTGCGGCGCGCGACCTGACCGAGGCCGATTTGCGTCTCGCGTTTCTCGCCGCTGAAGGCGAGGCTGGCGGCATTGGTGGACTACGTGCCCTCGTGCGCGCGCTCGGACAGGCACCGGTGCCCGTCCTCTTGACGCCCGGCGTTGTTCACCTCGCTACCGTTCCTGCGCATCGCAAGGTCAATCGGGTGGACATGGGCACCGCCGACAAGGTGTGCGCCGTCGCGCTCGCCATTCGCGAACGCGCCGAGCGCCGGCGCTGCGCCGTGCAGGACGTCTCGTTCATCCTGCTCGAGCTCGGCGGGGCATTCAGCGCGGCGATCGCCGTCGACGGCGGACGGATCGTCGATGGCGTAGGCGGATCGTCCGGGCCGTTGGGCATGCGCGCCGCAGGCGCACTCGACGGCGAGGTCGCGTTTCTCGCCGGGGGCATTACCAAGAATTTCGTGTTCTCTGGCGGCGCATCTGCGATGGCCGGGATGCCCGGTGTGTCGGCGGAGGAACTCGCGGCGTCGCGCACGCAGGCCGGCCGCGTGGCGTGGGAAGCCTACATGGAGAGCGCCGCCAAGGCAGTCGCTGCGTTGGCCGTCGCGGTGCCGCAGGCGCACGACATCGTGCTCTCGGGACGAAGCGCGCGCAGCACCCGAGTCCGTGACGAGCTGTCGCATCGACTGCGCGGTGTCGTCGATGGCGTGTCGGTCCATGCGCTGAATGGCTTCGCCAAGAACTCGAGTCAAGCCGCCCAGGGTGCTGCCCTCATCGCCGACGGCCTCAGCGGCGGCGCGTCGCGGACGCTCGTCGATCGAATGGATCTCCGCGGCGCCTCGGGAACTGTGCTCGACAACCTATTCCTTGTCGATCGCGAGGCTGCCCGCACGCGGATCGGCATCAGCTAGTGGCGACGCGTGTGCTCATCGCCGGTGTCTCGACGCGCGCCGCCGCCGAGTCAGCCGCCAAGGCAGGCTTCGCGGTCACGACGATCGACGCGTTCGGCGATCTCGATCAACATCCTGCGGTCAGAAGTCTGACGCTGCCGCGAGAGACGGACGCGCTCTTCAACGCGCAAGACGCCGCCAATGCGAGCCGCGCGGTCGAGGCTGATGCGGTGGCGTATCTGTCGCCATTTGAAAATCACCGCCGCGCGGTCGAGGCGTTGTCGTCGGCGCCTTCGGCGTCGCTCAGGGCAGGCCGTGCGCTGTGGGGCAACCCACCAGACGTGCTTCGCCGTGTTCGCGATCCGTTCCTCCTGACCGGATGGCTTCGACGCCGCGGGTTCGCCACGCCGATGACTCGTGTGGACGTTCCCCGCGAGCTCGCCGACTCGAAGGAATGGCTCCTCAAGCCGTTCAATTCCGGGGGCGGCCACGGCGTGCGGACGTGGACTCCGGACACTCACGTGTCTCCGGGTGCATACGTCCAGGAGAGGATCAACGGAGTGCCGGCGTCGATCGTGTTCGTGGCTGCCGCCGGTCGTGCCGTGCCGCTCGGCGTTTCCCGTCAGCTGATTGGCGAGGCGGCCTTCGGCGCATCTGAGTTTCGCTACTGCGGCAACGTCCTCGCTCCGGCAGATGACGAAGTGCTGACCGAGCCGGTCGTGCAGTCCTTGATGGCACTGGCGGCATGCACGACGGAGCAGTTCGGACTCGCCGGTCTCAACGGCATCGACTGCATCGTTCGAGAACAGGTGCCGTATGCCATCGAG
>Ga0209382_10006728_pt1 | contig 14750 bp, 6 predicted proteins | sample SoiMetdeltSBSDD5_FD_187599 | JGI IMG/M metagenome (GOLD analysis project Ga0209382, IMG submission 187599) | Bulk soil microbial communities from a Populus tree surrounding site in Tennessee, USA - Soil MetaG P. deltoides SBSDD5 (SPAdes) (version 2) | ecosystem: Environmental > Terrestrial >... | reverse complement strand
AGATTGTTATGACGCAAAACCGGTTTTATCGGCGGCAGAGAAACCCGGGTCGAGTTGCGATTCCTGAGGTGTTCGGCCAGACGCGCCACGGTCGGCTCCTCGAACACAGTTCTCACTTCAAGCTCTACTCCGAAAACCTCTCGGACTTGCGAGGTCAATTCCGTGGCCAGCAGTGAGTGCCCGCCCAGTTCGAAGAAGTTGTCATCCATTCTCACTTCCTCGACACATAATATTGTCTTCCATATCTCGCCGAGCAATTCTTCGATGAGGTTTTCCGGTCGCAATGCCTGCTCTCCGGCATCTGCCTTTCGATACTGTTTGAGCGCCGCTCGATCGATCTTGCCACTAGCCCTAACCGGCAAACTTTCTAGCAAGAGGTAAGACGTAGGCGCCATGAATTCGGGCAGTCGGCGGCGCAAATAACCTGCCAGGTCGCTCCGGCTGACGGTTGGATCCGCAGACACATATGCGACCAGGAATTTTCCGCGCGGCCCATCGATCACGTCTACCGCAACCTGCCTGACACCTTCGTGCCCGCTCAACACCGTCTCAATCTCTTCGATCTCTATCCGGTATCCCCTCACCTTGATTTGATGATCGGCTCTCCCCAGAAATTCCAGCTGAGAGCTTGCATCATACCTTGCGAGATCGCCCGTCCGATAAATTCTCGCTCCTGGTTCCCGGCTGAACGGGTGAGGTTGGAATCGCTCAGCCGTCAGGTCGGATTGTTTGACGTACCCACGAGCCGTCCCCTCTCCGGCGATATAGAGTTCACCGGCGACTCCGACCGGCGTCAAGTTCAGATGATGATCAAGAAGATACACCTGGACGTTGTCGATCGGTCGCCCAATCGATGGTTTCTTTCCTTCAATTTGCTCACTCCCTACCGAGACTGAGGTCGTGACAACCGTATTTTCCGTCGGACCGTAGTTGTTGATTAATGCGAACGGATGTGCAGGCCGATTGTATTTATGGAGAGTGTCTCCTCCGGTGAGGATCGTTCTCAAAGCAATATCCGGCGGCCAATGCAGATCCAACATGCTCTCCGCCAAAGGCGTAGGCAAAAACGCTATCGTAATTCCCGCTTCGATCAATCGGCGCTGTAATCGTTCGGGAGAGCTTCGGGTCTCGTCATCAACGAGATAGATAACTGCTCCGGCGGTGATATACGGCCAGATTTCCCAGACCGACGCGTCAAAAGAGGCGCTTGCAAGGTGAGTAGCTCGATCGCTCGGAGTCACATCGAATGCGCGTTGATGCCATCGGCAGAGATTCTCCAGGCCGACATGCGTCAGTTGCACTCCCTTGGGCCGGCCGGAGGATCCTGAAGTGTAGATGATATAAGCCAGGTTTTGCGGCTGAATGTTGAGTGACGGGGGAACTCGATCAGCCTTATATGCCTGCCAATGCTCGGAGTCGAGGCACAACATCCGGGCTTCACTCTCGGGCATTGAACCCGCCAAATGTGACTTGGTCAGCAAAAATTGCGCCCCGGTCTCCAGCAACATATAAGACAATCGTTGCTCAGGATAATGAGGGTCCATCGGCACATAGGCCGCTCCGGTTTTAAGAATCGCGACCAGCCCGATGATCATCTCGATCGATCTTTCCGCGCAGACGGCCACCAATTGCTCGACTCCGATCGATCGACTACTCAATTCGGCGGCCAGGGTGTTCGCTCTCGCATTGAGTTGCGCATAAGTGCAATGATGACTGTCCGCCGCAACCGCTATCGCCTCCGGCCTCAGACTCACTTGCAGTTCGAACAACTGCGTTATCGAATGGCTGTCATCCTCTGTCCGATTCCCGTTCCATTCTTCGCTGAGCAGGAGCTTTTCAGCCTCGCTCAACAGGTCCAGGGCCCCGATCGGGAGATCGGGATTCTCTACTATCGAGGTAAGTAAGTTGCCATAATGTTCGATGAAACGGCTGATCGTACCCTGTTCGAAGAGACCTGCATTATATTCGATCCAGCCTTTTATACCCTGTTCAACTTCGAAGAGAGTAATCGCTAAATCGACCGCTCCGCTTCCGATCTCATTGACCGTTGTTTCAACCGTTAAGTTGTGAAGCGACAGTTCGGTCTGCGGGCCGTTGTTCAGAGCCAATACTATTTGATACATCGGTTGAGGGCTTGAGGCTCGATCAGGCTTCAATTCCTCAACCAGTTTTTCGAACGGCACATCCTGGTGAGCATATGCTTCCAAAGTCAGATCTCTGACCCTAGCGCAGACTTCAAGGAAGCCGGGGGCGCCGGAGAGATCGGCCCGCAGCACCAGCATGTTCACAAAAAATCCGATGAGACCCTCAATTTCAGGATGGTTGCGGTTCGCGATCGGTGTGGCTACGACCACATCATCCTCGCCGCTGTATCTATGGACCAATGTCTGCAGGGCGGCGAGGAGGGTCATAAACAAAGTCGTCCCTTCTCGCCTACCCAACGTCTTGAGTTTCTCGACCAACTCATTGCTAAGATGGATCGGCCGGGACCGTCCTCGCCGGGTAGAGATCGCGGATCGTGGGCGGTTGGTCGGCAACTGCGAGACCGGCGCGTTCTTTAGCCGATCTTTCCAATACGCCACCCCTCGTCCAAGGATCTCGCCGCTGAGCCATTCTTGTTGCCGGATGGCGAAATCGGCATACTGAATCGGCAACTCTTCAAGTTGTGAGGGCGCGCCTGAAATAAAAGCCTCGTACAAATGCGTGACCTCTTTCACCATGACCGTCATCGACCATCCGTCGCTAATTATATGATGCATGGTGAGCAACAAGATTTGATCGGTCTGGGTTGATCGCAGCAGTTTCAGGCGCAGCAATCGACCGGTTGTGAGGTCAAAAGGTCGTCGCGCCTCCTTCTCTATCAACCGACTCGTTGTCGCCGTATTCCCTTCCTTGGATAACCCCGTCAGATCGATGATCTCGAGATCAAGCCGCAAATCGTCGGAGATGATTTGTACCGGCCGGCCTTCCTTCCGACTAAACCTGGTTCTGAGAATCTCGTGTCTGCGTACAATTTCACGCAGGCTTTGCAGCAAAGCCATTTCATGCAACTCTCCCCTCAGGCGGACGGTGAAAGAGATGTTATTTGCCGCGCTTTCAGGATCCAGTTGCTCTAAGAACCACAATCTACGCTGAGCAAACGATAAGGGCAGATCACAATTGCGCTCGGCGGCGATCAGGAGAGGCGATTTCAGTATCGCGCTCCGGTACTTAGCCTGCTCTATATTCTTCGCCAGCGATCGCACGGTCGGCCCCTCAAATACGCTCCTGACACCGAGATCTACGCCGAAAATTTCCCTTACTCGCGAGACGACCTGCGTCGCCAAAAGTGAGTGGCCGCCCAGTTCGAAAAAGTTTTCATTCAATCCGAACCGCTCTTGTTTGAGAACCTCCCGCCAGATGTCGCCGACCAACTCTTCCACCGGTGTGAAGATTTCTTCTCCCAGCCTCTCATTCGCCTCGGTCGGCTGCGGCAAAGCTTTCCGATCCAGTTTTCCGTTCGGCGTCAACGGCATCCTTTCCAGTTCGATGATCGTTGACGGCGTCATATATTCGGGCAATCTTCCCCTCAAATACTCTCTTAACTCTTTGGTGTCGGCCTTTCCCGCACTCTCTCCGACGATATATGCGACTAATCTTTTTTCGTTTTCTCCGGCGACCACGACAACCGCTTCCCTCACCCCTGCGTGCCGACGGAGCTTGGCCTCGATCTCGCCGAGTTCGATCCTGTATCCTCGGAGCTTAACCTGATAGTCTTTTCTGCCCAGGTACTCGATGTCGCCCTCTTTTCGCCTGCGGCACAAATCACCCGTCCCATACATGCGCCCACCCGGATTGATTCCAAATTGATCGGGAAAAAATCTTTCTGCCGTCAGCCCCGCTCGTTTCAAGTATCCGCGCGCCAGCCCATCACCAGAGATACAGAGTTCCCCAACGACTCCGGCCGGCGCCGGATTCAGTCTCTCGTCCAAGATGTAAACCTCGGTATTGGCGATTGGCCGTCCGATCACCACATCCTCATCAGTGGGAGCAATCATGGCTCCGGTTGTATACGTTGTGTCTTCCGATGGCCCGTACAGATTCCAAACTTCCCTGACTTCGCTTTGCCGATAGATTCGATCCACGAGCGCTCGGGGAAGGGCTTCACCTGCCAAATTCACGACTTCGACTCTCTCCGGCATCCCATTCATCCTGAGCAGTTCCGACATTGCGGACGGCACGGTATTTACCAGCGTCACGCCTTCATCGGTTCCAACCTCAATGAGGTCCAGTACGTTCTCTACCAAGATGATGCTCCCCCCACTGCTCAGCGGTACGAATATTTCGAAAACCGAGAGGTCGAAGGTGATCGAGGTTGAAGCCAGTACTCGGCTGAGCGCCGTTTCGTTAAAGACCTCCATAGCCCATCTCACCAACACGCTCGCGCTGTGGTGCTGTATGGCCACGGCTTTCGGTTGACCTGTGGATCCGGATGTATAAATCAAATATGCGAGATTCGCGCTGGTGGTCTTGCTCTCTACATGTTCCTCACTCTCGGCGTCCGGCGCCTTCGAACTATTGGGCGGGGCAACCACTCGGATGATCTCCGGCGCCCATCGATCTTCCATTCCCGCCGATGTCACCATGATCTTCGCCCCGGCGTCCCTCAGCATGAAATCGAGCCGCTCTCGAGGACTTTTAACGTCAAGCGCGAGGTAAGCGCCACCGGATTTCAAGACGCCCAACAGCGCCACGATCATTTCGACGGTTCGATCCATGAGAACGGCGATTAAAGTTTCAGGGCCGGACCCCAATCGCCGCAGATGATGAGCCAGTTGATTGGCCCGACAATTCAGTTCGCCATAGGTCACCGCGTGACCGTTAAATACGACAGCTACGCGGTCGGCGCAGTTTTCTACCTGTGCTTCAAATAACTCGTGAAGGCAACCATCCGACGGATACTCACGTCGAGTGGTATTCCATTCCGACAGTAAGCGGCGGCCCTCCGATTCAGATAGTATCGCGAGATCGCCAAGACGCCGATTAGGCGCTTCGATGATGCCGGCCAAAAGAGTTTCGAAGTGTTTCGACAACGCTTGAATAGCGTCGGCGGTAAAGAGCGTCGTATCATATTCGATCGACGCCATCAGACCGGCCGGTGATTCGATCATGTTCAAACTGAGATCGAACTGAGCCACTTGCTGCTCTAAGGCGATCGAGGTCAAGGATAATCCGCCCAGTTTCAATTTGGATCCGGACTCGCCGAGCGCCAAAACCGAAAGGTCTTCCCGATTGGGAAGTTCCATCTTCGGCATCGCGAACATGATCTGGAACAGCGGTGAACGATTTGACTCGCGGTTGGGTTGTAGCCGTTCAACCAATTGCGCGAGCGGCAAGTCCCGATGCTCAAGCCCCTCTATCACAGTCTGCCGCACTTGCCCCAAAAAGTCTTCGAAACTCAAACCTCCGTCGATCTTCGATCGCAGAACTATCGGGTTAACGAAGTAACCGACGACTCCCGCCAAATCGGCCCGGCTCCGCAGTGTCGTCGGCGAACCGATCGATATGTCGTCTTGTCCGCTGTACCTGTAAAGCAGCGCTTTGAAGGCCGCCAACAATGTCACGTACAGTGTGGCGCCATGGCGTCGCGCGATCCGCTTTATCCCCTCGGTAAATTCGTAGTCCAGTGTAAAAGTGATTGAAGCCCCGCGCCGGGCTTGAGTCGGTGAAGAGCGCCGGACTGTGGGAAGGTATAGCTCGGGCGTTAACTGATCGAGCCGCCGCCGCCAGTAATCCCAGAGATCTTCCCCTCTCGATCCTGAGAGCCTCTCCGCCTCCCAACGAACATAGTCGGTGTATTCAATGGGAAGTTCCGTTAAAGTAAGCGGCTCACCGTGACTATGTGAGCGATAAAATTCTCCCAGCTCATGCGTCAGAATTCCTAAAGACCACAAATCGATCGTAATGTGATGCGCAGTCAGGACTAATAGCCGGCCCGAAGTGGCGCCGTGGAACAAACTGATGCGCCAGACCGGGCCATTCACGAGATCAAATGGGCGATGGACCGCTTCCAGAACCGAGACCTTGAAGTCGAGATCATCCAACCCTGTGGCGTCGATCTGTTCGAACCGAACCGGCAGCCGTCGGTGCACGCGCTGCATTGGTCCTTCCCGCCTCTCCACGTAGGTCGTGCGCAGACATGCATGCCGATTCATCAATGATTGGAATGCCTGATGCAGCGCCTCGATCTTCACATCTCCATCAATTCGCACTGCTCTCATAATGTTGTAAGCCGGGCTCTCCGGATCCAGCTGATGCTGGAACCACAAGGCTTTTTGTCCGTAGGAAAGTGGGTGCTCATCTACGGTTTCCGCCGTGAGAGTTGTCGCGGCTTCGATCGCAGGCGAAACATTCGGGCGCGCCACTGCCCGAGTGGCCAGTTCGGCGAGGCTATGACCTTGGAGAAAAAGCTCCGCATCCATTTCAACGCCGAATTCGGTCTCAAATCCATGTTGAAGCTCGAGGGCGGTTAAAGAACTGAGACCGTATCTGGAGATGGATTCATTAACATCGATCTCAATTGGATCGATTCCGGCCCGAACAGCTAACTTGAAGCGGAGCCATTCTTGGATAACCTCTGCGCTCCGCACGGAAGATGGCGGCGGCGGTTCTACCGAAGTCTGAAGCGACGAGGCGGCGCTGCGGCGCTCGTGAACGACTTCAAGACTACCTTCTAAGAATCTGGAACGAGTGGCGCGACGCTGAATCTTTCCACTTGATGTTCGCGGAATCGTTCCGGCTTTGATCAGTGCGACGGCATATAGATTCAAGTCATGTTGGCTTGCTAAAGCGTTACAAATCTCGCCGATCACTTGATCAAAATCGGGGTTCACCCGATACTCCAACTCGCAGACCACAACCAGCCCTTCTTCACTTCCGACTTCGATCGAGAACGCGGCGCTGCTGTTTGAGCGCAACGCAGGGTGGCTGAGTTCCACCGTGTACTCCAGATCCTGGGGATAATGATTTAATCCGCGGATAATAATTAAATCTTTGAGCCTACCGGTGACGAACAGTTCACCGTCAGACATCATCCCCAAGTCACCCGTGCGCAAGAATACGCCCTCACTCGGCTCTGCCAGCCGCGCCCGAAAAGTTTCTTCCGTATCCACTGGTCGATTGAAATACCCCTTGGCAACGCTTGGACCGGCAACCCAAATCTCTCCGATGTGATCCGATTCACACTGAGTTGATGAGCGGGGATCGACGATCAGGATCTTTTGGTCCGGTAAACACTCGCCGCAGCCGACTATCCTTCGCATCCTACGAGGAGAATCAGCTTCGAGCATCCTGCCTTGCTCATCCGAATCTGACGGCAGGGTTTTGATTACCGGAGAGCTTGAGCTCCGGCCCCCTGAAACAATCAACGTCGCTTCAGCGAGTCCATAGCAGGGAGAGAATGCTTCGCGGTTAAACCCGCAAACCTCAAAGGCGGAGCAGAATCGATCCAGGGTTTCGGCTCGAATCGGTTCAGCCCCACAGAAGGCCGTGGTCCACTTGCTAAGATCCAGAGTCTCTTTTTGTCGGTCGGTGATTCGACTGACACATAAATCATAGGCAAAGTTGGGTCCTCCGCTGATGGTCGCCCCGTATTTAGAGATTGCCTGCAACCATCGCAAGGGGCGCTGCAGGAACGCCGCCGGAGACATGAGCGTGCACGGAAAACCTCCATACAACGGCTGCAAAATTCCGCCGATCAGCCCCATATCGTGATAAGCCGGGAGCCAGCTTACACAATGACTATTTTGATCATACCGAAATGCGTGCGCCAGCAAAGAAGAATTGTGAAGCAGATTTCCGTGGGTAAGCATCACACCCTTTGGAGCGCCGGTCGACCCCGACGTATATTGAAGAACGGCGATACTCTCCCGATTAACCGACGGTTCCCGCCATTCACCTGCCGCTTCATCGCAATACTCATCGGTCGAGAGCCACCGCATTGCGCTCAAGAATGACGCCTCAGTAAACATCAGTCGGATTCTGGAGGCGATCGAACTCGTGGTCAGGGCCAGTTTGATCCCGGCGTCTTCCACGATGGTCTGCAGTCGGGAAAGGTTACGGTTAAGACGGGGTGGGTATGCCGGAACAGCTACGACTCCTGCATACAGGCAACCAAAGAAAGCAGCCACATATTCCAGCCCCGCTGGGTAAAGAAGTAGGATCCGGTCTCCGGCTCGTTGTTGTGACTGAAGCCGGGCTCCGATTGTGCGAGCCCGTTGATCCAATTGACGATAAGTGAGACTAGATTCTTCAGTCTCTCCGTTACCCAGGAAAGTATAGGCGATTCGGCCAGCCTGATTCGACGCACGAACGCCCAGAATATCGATCAATGTGTGTGGTTCGCGCTCTAGCCCGGAAAAATCCCGAAAAAGTGTAGCTCCACTCTTATCCATTTTGAAAGGTATTATTCAATGCAACGTCTTTCAATTAATCCAATCAGGCGAGTTCTCGGCAATATGCGTTGAGATTGAGGATTACTGCGGTTCAGTTGTGTCTCTTATCGGCAATTCTCGGTTTAGACGAAAACAAAGGACTCAGCGTCAGAGGTGCAATTGTAAACCTGAACTTTGGGACATTTAGAATCTAGGCTTTATCCAATTTTGGTCTTTGAAAAAGTAACGGCAGGTAGTGCGAGTTGAGAGAGACATCTTCGCCAAAAGGAATCTTTCTGATGCTCACGTTGCCTGTCGAACCGCTGCCCTTGATTGTAGAGCTCGCGCCGCTTCTCTCTAAACCGGTCTGGGAACCAGCGAAAACCTTGATCGTCGGAGCCATTCTGGCCATTGGCAAATGCGACCTTACCGCGTGTATGCGCGTGACGGTCAAAAATGAAGAGTTCCAATTCCAAAACTACCATCGCGTTTTGAACCAGGCGCGCTGGTCGGCGATTGAAGTCGCCAAGGCGCATATGCCCGTCACGCCCCTTGCTCCGAACGGAGATGGGAAAAGATCAAAGCCAAGGGGATCTACCGCGATCCGGTTCGTTCCTCGCACTCGCACTATGTCTGGTTTTTGTGAGCGACAGCCGCTTTGCCATGCTCGATTTGCTTTACCTCGCGAGCGGCACGCCGCAGATCAAGAGGTTAAGCCGGTCCGCGCCGCCTCATGGTATGAAAGGCAGACGCCGCGCCTAGCGGATGCGACAGCTATCGTAAGGCGTTGTTTTTGTGGCATTTGCCGTTTTTCAACGTCGAGTAATAACAGCGATGTTCTAAAAGCCCTGCGTTCGCTGTTAGAGCGCATAACTTATGTGGTCTGTTACGCCACTCTCTTGATTTCCTTTCGCAGTCAATTTTGCTTATGCGATGATGCTTGGGATAGTCCAAGTAACTTGGAATCTGCGGGCACCGCCTCTCCCAGTTTTTTCCGGGGCACATCTTGAATCGAACCTTCACAGCCCTGGCGCCCTAATGGCTGAGAAGCCAAATCGATAACGCGACATGTCATACTAATGGGCTTTCTTCACTGTGTCTTTATCGACCTCAATATGGGCCTGGTAGCTCACGGCATCAAGAAGAATCCGTATTCGATCAGTGTCTTTCATTTCTCGCTCGAATATTCCCGCGAAATTTTTCAACGGACCGTCCTTTACTATTACCCTGTCGCCGGGCCTAATTCCCTCATCAATTCTGACGAAACCGTCTTCCTTTATATTGGATTGAATCAACGCGATGATTTCTTCATCGATTGGGGTCGGGCCTTCACCGAAGCTGACCACACTATAAACACCTCTGGTGAAACGAACCTTATGATATAGATCATTGATTTTAAATTGAGCGAAAATGTAACGTGGAAACAGTGGCTGCGTCACATAGGTCGGCACAATTATAAATTGGCCATAGCGTCTCCCTCTTATTTTTGGATTGAAGATTGGCACTCCTAAAACCTTCAAGTTACTGCATGCTCGATCTTCCTGTTTTGGATGAGTGTAGATCACATACCAGCGAGCCATACCTTCAATTGTGACTTTGCTCATTATTAGGAGCTTCCTCATTGATTTGTAGTTTGAATTGAAATTTGACAAGCTACCGCATGTTAAGCCAACAATATTTTCAACATCAATGTTAGCTCAATGAATTAAAGCAGTGGCAGACGCATAGACCACATCCCTTTGATAACGCATGGATGTAGCTACTCGCGCTGCCTTTTGTTCCTAGCAACCCCGAGCTTTAACCACTCAGGCCCAACCGCGATCAAGCTCCGCGACTTAATTCATACTACTCGATTTGTTTTCGTAACTCCTTGCCAGTATTAGCGCAAGAAGCATGCCCTAACGGAGCAGAGTTAGGTGAAAACAGTAATTTTACGCGGCGACAAGTACTGGGATAAGACTCGACTGTTGCGCCACAAAAGCCCACGCTGCCGAGCTTAGTGGCGCTTCAACCTACTAAAAATAAAGCATTTAATGGGAACCAGGAAGATATTGGCTGCTTACGGCCCCCTTGATTTGGCTGGCCTATGGACATTGCAATTTAAGACGACATGGTTTAGACTAAGCTTTAAGTACATACTTTTCAAGTTTGTGCTAATAGCAAGGTGGCTTGTGCTGACTAGGCTTGGAGTCACCTTGCTACGTATTAATTACTCGATACTGCTTCACCACAAATCCTAATTTTCGCTCCTTTGTAGATATAATGGGCGACAGCCAGCCTGGCGGCGCCGCAAATGCGATCACTACTACACGCTACGGCAACTACCTTCGAAAGTTACCTTGCTTTTGCGCGGGATCGCCAAAGGGGAGTTAATCGCGCCCTTATCCCGCGGCTCGGGCGCGTTCGCGTCAAGGAGTCGCATCAACAAATTCAGCACAACTTGCTTGGAAGCTGCACGAAAGAACCATTGCTTGATGACGCGCTCGAATCCGATGAGCCATACCCAAACGACAAAAAAAAACGAGCCGCATCTCGACCCGGGAGAGAATTCATGAAGGCACACTAACATGTGACGCAGGTATGGCATATATGAAAAAGATCGTCCGCTGATCTATTCGATCAAAGGTCAAAGCGGCAGCCAAGCGCGCTATTTCGTTTGCCATCACTCCAGCAGTGAGACCTGCCCGGAAGTGGTCAAAGCTGCCATAGTTTAGCACAGCAAGGCCGGTAGCGGACAAAGCGAATGGGCGCGCGACGATCATGCGGATGGCGTGCGAGAGGTCCATTGCAACAGATGCGATGGCAATGGCGCAGCCTTGCGGACCTACTTGTGCGGCTTCCGCCGTTAAGTCGCGACATTTGAAGCAATAATATGCGTAGCTTTAAACTGGGGGCAGCTACAACCGATTGTTTGCTTGTAGTGGCCCTATAAAACTGGACACACTTTAGCTCTTTTTTCTTGGGTCGCAGCAGCTTTCTGTTGCGCACACCATTGAGCATTGAATTCCCCTGGCATCAGGTACCCTAGCGATGAATGAGTACGCTTCGACAGATAAATTTCACCGATGAAGCGTTTCATCTGATCGCGCACGTCCGTCAGATCGCGATAGCCGTTCAGGCAACTTCCTTTTCAACTGTCCAGTCTTGGGGTCCATACAAGTTTATAGGACAGACCGCTTATACATTCTTTCAACAGATTACAAATAACCCTAATGCTCATTATTTACCATGCATATGCGATATCAGTCAACATGGTATTTGCGAATAGGGCGCCTCATCGCTATTGGTAATCTCGAAATTCATAAATTAAGGCTACTACTAGCGTGGTGTCCTTTCAGATTACGTTATCAAATTTTCCGCTGTATTTTCAGCTAGTTAGCATATTAACTGATCCTTTGACCATTATGATAAGTTTTATTGATGGTCGGCTAGCACTTGCAATAGCCGCGCATGGTCCACAAACGACTCAGAGCGCGGCGCCTCATTATCCAGTGAAGCCATGAGAGTGGTCAGCCGGCTCGAGATAAGACACGATTCAATCAGGTTAACGACCAGATATGCCACCCGCCGGAGGAACTCTTTCTCCAAAACAGAAATATCGTGTGGTTTACGGTCAATGACGCTCAATATTCCTATCCTGCTTTATTGTTCAACCAGACCTGAGCGCAATCAAGTGAGCTGCGATATATAATACCGGCGACTTAAAGGGCTAAATAAACTGTGTCGCCTGGACCACCGAATGCTATAGGGATTGCCAAGGAACCGGAATCAACCAGAACTCCGCCGCTTAAGCGCAACCATTGTTCAGCGCTCGCAGGCATTTGATAGTTTATCTGTTTTGTCGAGACGAAAAAAAGCAGACTCCGACGCAGCATCGTCAGGATCAGGGCCATGTGGAGTCATTGGACGACTATCGCAAATTGATCACCTACCAGGTCAACGCGATCAACCTCGTCAAAACAGCGGCGCCCATTCGATCGTCATCCGGGCGACAAAGGCCTGGCGCGCACTGCGACTTCAGTGTCAATTTGTTTCGCTTTTATAACGATTCCCACTTGGTCGGATCGCGAAATTATCACATGCTTCTATCTACAACTGCGGCTCTATCCTTATAAATATTTTCCTGCGATTAGGAATTTTCTCTTCATTTATGACTATACTAAGTGAGAGGTAGAACGCCGCCGACTTCGTTGATCGAATCGGCCGGCTGAGATCGAAGGAACTTCTCAGTTGAAGGGGTAGACTTATGGAAAACAGCCTGGGGATTATGGAAGCGCCTGTCGTCCAAGCGACGCGGGAAAACACAGTTGACGATGGGCTTTTCATTGGGACTGAGGTGCCCAATTCGGGGTTGACCATTCCGTTCTACAAAGGTTCGGTTGAAGAAGGTTACAACCTACCATTCGAGTGCGCCGGTTCTGCTGTTGTGCGCTCGGCGCGTATTTCCAAGCGAGATGGAAATGTCGTCTGGCTTGAACGTCATCTGAAAATGACTCAACTTTTCATTGGTTTGGGAGACCAGCCGTTTGCGATGTTGCTCGGAAAACCCAATCACGAATCGGGCGAAAACGTTCCGCGCCTGGAAGACCTGCGCTGCTTCGTCTTTCCTCCGGGGCATGGAATTATGCTCCACAAAGGGGTCTGGCATGACTTCCCACTCGCCGTCAAAGAGCCGGTAACTTGTCTGACAATGAACTCGCCGGAAGTGGTCGAAGCTTTAGCCGGGATGAAAGAGCCGGCTGAAATGGATCATGGCGATGTTTACAAAATCGACGTCAAAAAACGAACTGGCGTCACCCTGCTAGTAAATCTTTAGACGACTATAGACATCAAGAAAAAGAATGTTTGTAGTTCCGCCATCGGGCTATAGCGACTGACAATCATGCGCATTCAAGCATTCAAAATTCCAACCAATGGGCCGGCGGATGTCAGCCATCTCGAGCGATTGATTGCTGACGGCCTCATCAATCCGGCTGAGGTCGTGTGCATCATCGGCAAGACTGAAGGCAACGGCGGTCGCAACGATTACACTCGCGATCTGGCGATGATGGCGTTCGAAAATCTGTTCGGCGCGCGTCTCGACATCGCCCCGACTGAAGTTCATGACAGGATCATTTTTTCGCTGTCCGGCGGCTGCGAGGGCGTCGTCAGCCCTCACATTGTCGTCTTCACAAAATCCGGAGCGCCGTCTGACAGTCGCCACTTAAACAAGCGGCTGGCGCTAGGAACCGGCTTCACACGACCGTTTCATCCGAGCGAGATCGGACGCATGGCGCAAATTGAAGAGACGGCGCGCGTCATCGGCGACATCGTCGCGGAACTGCGCGTGGATTCGCCCGCGGACGTGCATCTCATTCAAATGAAGGGAGCGATTCCGGGCTACACCTACGAAGAAGCGCAGGCCACCATCGCCGCAGGGCGTCCGTTGCGATCAGACATGGTCTATTCACGAGGCGCGTCCGCGCTCGGCGCCGCGCTCGCGTTGGGCGAGGTCGAACTTTCGAACCTCAACGATGAGATGGTTTGTCGTGATTGGACGCAGTATTCCAGCGTCGCTTCGTGTTCGGCCAAGCCCGGATTGACGCGCACGGAGATTATGGTGATGGCGAATAGCGCCTACTGGGACGGCGACCTGACCATTCACCACGGAACGCTCCGGGATATGCTCGACGTGCGCACGGTCCACGACGTGCTTAAAGGGCTCGAAATTCCATGCCACATCCAGCTCGAACCGGAGCAGACAGAACGCATCGTCGGGGTTTTCGCCAAATCCGAGGCCGATGCGCGCGGCGTTATTCGCGGAAAACGGCATACTATGCTCACTGATGATGACATCAGCGATACACGATATTCGCGGTGCGTGCTCGGCGCGGTCTTAGCCAGCGTCATCGGCGATACCGCCGTCTACATCAGCACAAGAGCCGAACATCACGGCCCGCTCGGCGGTGGAACGCTGGCGATTATTGCCAGGCAGTTCTCCGGAGAAGATTCGACATGCTGAACCGGGGATCTGGCGAAGCGCTAGTCGGTTTATATGAATGGTTTGTTCAATATCCGACGCAGGGCGGCTTATTGGGCTTCGTACTGGTCGCCGTAAACATTGCTCCGAAGATAATCTTGTCACACCCGTCGAAGCTTTCCTTGAGCTTTTCAATTGAGAGTATATCGGTGAACGAGACTTTCGCTGAACAGGCGCTCATCATCAACAATATATCCAAAATATCCGAACGAATATGAACCTCGAACGCGCGAATCGAGGTGGCACACAGGTTGCCCGATTCAATATGGGTCGCGTCCGAGGCCCTGAAGCGCGGGTAACGGGATTCCGGAAGCTGTCGC
>Ga0209382_10006727_pt1 | contig 14751 bp, 11 predicted proteins | sample SoiMetdeltSBSDD5_FD_187599 | JGI IMG/M metagenome (GOLD analysis project Ga0209382, IMG submission 187599) | Bulk soil microbial communities from a Populus tree surrounding site in Tennessee, USA - Soil MetaG P. deltoides SBSDD5 (SPAdes) (version 2) | ecosystem: Environmental > Terrestrial >... | reverse complement strand
ATGGAGGAGGACGCCGGCAAAAATATTCACGACGCGCACGGCGACTCGAGCCTGGTCGATCTCAATCGCGCCGGCGTACCGTTATTGGAAATCGTCAGTGAGCCCGACTTGCGCACGCGAGAGGAAGCCGGCGCGTATCTCAGAACGCTCCGAGCGATCGTCCAATATCTCGGAATCTGCGACGGCAATATGGATGAAGGCAGCTTTCGCTGCGACGCCAACGTTTCGGTGCGCCCGCAGGGCAGCGAAACGTTGGGAACCAAAATCGAAATAAAAAACCTAAACTCGTTTCGCTCCGTCGAGAGAGCGCTCGCATTCGAAATCGAAAGGCAAAACGAGGCGCTGTTGAGCGGCGGCAAGCTGACCCAGGAAACCCGACTGTGGGACGAGCAACGTGAGGAGACTCGTTCGATGCGCTCGAAAGAATCGGCGCACGACTACCGGTATTTTCCCGATCCGGACCTGCTGCCGGTCACCATTGAAGAAAATTGGATCGCTGAAATCGGCGCGTCGCTCCCGGAGCTTCCTGCCGCGCGCAAGGCTCGTTTCGTTTCACAGTACGCGCTGCCCCATTACGACGCCGAACTGCTTACAAGCCGCAAAGACACCGCCGACTACTTTGAAGATGCCGTGAAGATTCACGACAATCCCAAAGCGCTTAGCAACTGGATTGTCGGCGATTTGTTCCGCGAACTGAAAGAACGCCGGCTCGATGAGCAGTTATACATCCCGAACTGGCCTATACGGGCTGAGCGCCTGGGAGAGCTGGTAAGATTAATTGATAACGGACGGATCAGCGGAAAAATCGCCAAGATCATCTTCGAATCATTATTAGAATCGGATCAATCACCCGAGCAAATCGTCAGCGAAAAGGGACTGGAACAAGTCTCCGACTTGAGCAGCATCAACGCCGCCATCGATAAAGTACTGGCGGCGAATACCAAACAAGTCGAGCAGTTTCGCTCCGGCAATGAAAAAGTCTTTGGTTTTCTCGTCGGGCAAATAATGAAAGTGACTCAAGGCAAGGCAAACCCGCAGAAGGTCAACGAGCTGCTGCGCGCTAAACTCAAAGCCGGAGCTTAAGGCTAATTCAGCACAGCGGATTGACAAGCCACGCTGCATCAGCGCCATAAATCGTTTGCCAGCGCGTCGGCCCGGGAAGGTTTTGTCGAGGGGGGCCGCAATTCACGCGGTCGTCTTTAGCGGGACCGTACCCAGCCCGCTGCTCCCTTGTCAACTTACGGCATCGACGAGCGCGCCTCCGGCTGGAAAGCTTGCGGCAGATTGATGATGATGCCGCTCATGCCCTCTTGTTTAATATTTCGCAGCTGCCGCTCCGCGTCATCGCGCACGGCAAAATTACCCAACCGCACACGAAAGGAGCCACCGGCGCCCGCTTCTGTTACCGAAACGGCGTAACCGCGTTGCTGCATCTTTTCCGCCCAGCCCTGCGCCTTTGCTTTGTCGTTGAAAGCGATCTGAATAATGAATCCTTCGAGTGGCTTGAGCAACGGCCGCGCGAGCGGCGGTTTGCTGACCTCGGGTTCGGCCGGTTTTCTCAATAACGCCAGCTGATCAGGCTTGTCACTGGCTCTTTCCTGAACCGGTGCCGCGATGGGCAGCTTCGGCTCAGGCTTGCTCGCCGGTGCAGGTTCAATCTTGGCGACGCCCAGCGCAGGCGCGGGAGTTTCACTTTTGCGCGTCAGCGAAGGTTCAGGCGACTGCTCAACGGACGACCGCGCTTGCGGCAACTTTGCGAGCTGCGGCGTTACCTCAGGCTGGCGTGCCACTGCAGATTCCCGCGACTTGCTCGGGGTGGAACCCACTGCTTCCGGATCCGCAACATTGCTCTGCGTTGACTGCGAAACCCCAGTCGACTTTGTTTCACTCGCAGCCGCCGACGACGTTTTCTCAGCAGATGAACCGGCGGAGCTTTTGGCCTGCGAAGTTTTTGTTGGCGCGGGCGTCAAAGATTTTACAACCGGTTCGGCTACCCCCCGAGTTTTCTCCATTGCCGTTATCGACGGCGTCGCTGGAAGGTCTTTCACTTCGAGCGGCTTTTCTACGGCGGCTTCTTTCACCGCGGACACAACCGGCTTTGTTTCACGCGGCGCAACTTTAGCAATTGGCAGCGGCGCTATGGCGTCGCCGCGCGGGCGAGCAACTTCCTCAGTCTTTGAACTGACCGTGGGCGCAACGGCACGTTCAGGTGACTTCGCCTGCTTATCGGTTTCTCTCGATGTTAGATTCACTGGAGCAGGGACTGGCTCCGTAGCCGGCCGGCTATTTTCCAGTTTCGCCACACCGGGATCCGGCGCGATCCTTTTCTCCTCAATGGCTGGCAGTGCTGCCGGCAATTTTGCAACGGGTACTGGCACAATCTCCTGCCCTTTGATCTCTTCCGCTGCTTTAGTTTTCGCTCCTTCGCTCGCAGCCTTGGATGCAACAACCGGAGGCGCTGGTTTTGCCGTTTCTTTAGCAAACTTAGTTTCGGGCGGGGTTTTTTGAATTTCTACGGGTTTCGCGGGCGGCTTTTGCTGTACCTGGGTTGGCACTATCGGCTCAATGGCCGGAGGGTCGTCGCTAGTTTTGTTCGCCTGATTCGGCTCAGCTGCAGTGGATCGAGGCGTCTCTGGTTTCGTGGAACTTGGCTGCGGCAGCGCTATAACCGGCGGCGGTTGGGCTTCGGGCACCGCACTCACGGCCGCAGCTTCGGCCGACGGTTTCGCAAGCGCAAGCTTCTCCGCCGCACTATCAATATTCGCTGGTGGCAACTTTTCCCCCGCAACCGTTGTACTTGCAGCAGACCGTGACGCAAGCGGCAACTCTTTCTTGGCTGGTGGAAGCGAAGTCTTTGTTTCTGGCTTCTCGGGCACCGCGATCGGCGGACGAGCCTTTGTCTCTGTCGCAACCGTAGGTTCTTTCTTAGCGGTCTCAGTCTTCGCTTCAAGCACTGGCTTGGCTTCTATTGCAGTCTGAACCCGGGACGTTTCGGATTCAGCCGTCCCCGCCACCAAGTTATCCTCGCGGATCGCCGGACGAAAATCAGGCTTAGTCTCTCGTGGCTGGTACGAAACCAGATTGAGCGGCCCGTCTTCTTCCATTGCAAAAATTACCGCGTCATTCAGCAAGTCGTTTTGGCCTACGTCTTTACGCAGAAAACTAGCGACTCGCTCCTTGCTGAGATAGATGATCGCGCGGGCCATAGTGACGCGGTTTGCCGGGGTTTCCGCGATCACGTTGCGCCAGGTAAGATTAAGACCATATCCGCTTAGTTCCTTGTCTTGATAAACCTGGGTATCTCCCGCCAGGATTGCCAGCAGGTCATGGCCAAAGCGAGAAAACAACCGATTTACCTTTTCGCTGTATTCCCCTTTGGTTTCAAAAGTTTCCGGCGTTGAGACCACAACTTCGAGATAACGCTCGTCGGGAGTTTTGGTTGCGGAGTGGGTAAAAAAACCGATGCCGCCAACCGACGATATGTTGTTGGCAAATTGCAATTGAGATGTGTTTGCATTGCGCACGATCCGTTCGGCCATACGGTCAAGATTGTCCTTGTACTTGGTTCCCAGATAACGGGCTTTGGCCGTGCTGTAGTAACTAGCCGGCGTAGCGATCAGCCCCTGAGGAGCGGTCTTCTTTGAATTGCTATCGTCCCATAGCACGCAGCCCGTTCCGAGTGAGGCTACCAGCAGAAATAACGGTTTAATTTGGTGGATAGTCATGGCGCTCCCCTGCCAGGCAGAGCTTGCCCTGGAAGTTTTCTTGACACCTTACCGTGATGACCTATAATGAAACCGTTTTTTGCGGTTTATACCACGAATATAGTTGCTGCTGGCTGTAAACACAACATTTTTGTGATCGTAGCGGCGTAAATCCTATGGCAATCGGCGAACTTCTCCTGGCAAAGGGCGTCATCACTGCAGAACAACTCGACAGAGTCGTTCGTCAACAAAAAATCGCTGGTGGACGGCTGGGCGATAACCTGGTGGCGTTAGGGTACATCAGCCGCGAAAATCTCGAAGCCGTTCTGCAAGAGCCTCCGCCGGTCGCTAAGACGCCGGAAGAAACCGGTCTCGACACAAATTTTCTGCTCAACTGTCTGCTGCGGACCATGTACATATCCCAGTTGCAGACCATTCCGGAGCTTTCCGAGCAGATCAAACTTACCCGCCCGGTCGTGGAAGACTTGCTGAACTTTGCCAAGAAAGACGCGCTGGTGGAGATTCGCGGGCCGTCCGAAAAGAATTACAACATCATGCGCTACGCGCTCACTAACGGGGGCAAAGAAAGAGCGAGCGAAGCGCTGCGCCGCTGCGAGTATATCGGGCCGGTGCCGATCCCGTTAGAAACTTATCAGATCCAGGTCCAGAAGCAGACCATCACGAATGAAGTGATCAGCATTGAAAAGCTCAGGAAGGCGATGTCTCACTTGGTGTTGTCCGAGGACATCATCCGTCGCCTCGGTCCAGCCTCCAATTCCGGGCGCGCCATATTGATCTACGGTTCAGCCGGCAACGGCAAAACATCCATTGCCGAGGCCCTCGTCAGCGCTTTCGAACAGCCCGTGTACGTACCCTATGCCATCGAAGCCGACGGCCAGATCATCAAGATTTACGATCCGTCAGTTCACGTCGAGTTCCCCGCGGGAAACGGCGCCAACGGCGACAATAGTCCGATCTTTTTGCCTCATCTAGTTCACGACCCTCGTTGGGTGCGCTGCAAACGGCCGTACCTAATTTCCGGCGGTGAGCTGACTCTCGAGATGCTCGATCTAGACTTCGACCCGCATTCGAAGTATTACGAGGCGCCGTTACAGATGAAAGCGATTGGCGGCGTCTTCGTCATCGACGACTTCGGCCGCCAGCGGGTGCGCCCGCATGAATTATTGAACCGCTGGATTTTTCCGCTCGAACGCAAAGTTGACTATCTGACACTGCACACCGGAAAAAAGTTTGCGTTGTTGTTCGACCAACTGGTAATATTCGCTACGAACTTTCCTCCCGAGGAGCTCATGGATCCGGCGCAGTTGCGGCGCGTCCACTACAAGATGAAAATCAATCCGCCGACTGCGGAAGAATTTAAAGAAATCTTTCAGCGCATCTGCGACTCTTATGGACTCGAACTTACCGAAGAGATCATGGCTTATTTGTTCAACTCATTTTACATTAAATACAAGATTCCTTTCGCGGGCTTTCATCCCAAGTTTATTGCCGAACACGTTATTGCTGCATCCAATTATCTCGGCACCGTGCCGATGATTTCTCCGCAGTTGCTTGCCGATTCGCTGGAAAACATGGTGATCCTACCGAACTCTCCGGCCTCAGAGTGATGCCGATGGTAAAGCCACTTGCCCTCATCATCCATCCTACCGGTGCGCCGTTAACCGGAATTTCGAAGCTCGCCGAGGCGCGCGATTGCTCAGTCCACGTGAGCCGATCGGTCGAAGAAGCGGAACGAGTCCTTGCGGCTTTCCCTATCGAACAACAGAAATTCATCTTTGCCGATCTCAGCGTATGCCATGGCGAAGACTGGAATAAATTCACCGACAGGTTGCGCGAAAAGTCAGCGTATCTGGCGCTGATCTGCTACAACCCGCTCCACGTGCAAGGTCTTTACGGCCTGTTCGGTCACCTCAACAATTCCCCGGTTGAAAATAACGATCCTCACTCGATCAAAGCGCCGGCGATGATCGGCGACACACCGCAATTCTACGAAGTCCTCAACCTTGCCAATCGTTATGCCATGCACGACATCACAGTACTCATAACTGGGGAGACCGGCACCGGAAAAGAGGTGATGGCGCAATACATCCATGCCCGCGGGCCGCGCGCGGAGAAACCCTTCGTCGGCTGCAACATGACAGCGATTCCAGAGACTCTCGTCGAAAGCGAGCTTTTCGGCTACGTTAAAGGCGCGTTTACGGGCGCCGACCGAAATAAAAAGGGGTTTATCGAGGCGGCGGAAGGCGGCACGCTCTTTTTGGATGAAATCGGCGATTTGGCGCCGGCGATTCAGCTCAAACTACTGCGTTTTCTGGAGACCCGACAATATTACAGAGTGGGCGAGTCGACAGCCAAGACCAGCGACGTGCGCATCATCGCCGCAACTAACAAAGAGCTCGAAGAAGCGATGCAGGACAACGGTTTCCGCAAGGATCTTTATTTTCGCCTGAACAGCGCGCGGATAATTTTGCCGGCGCTTCGCGAGCGCCGAGAAGATATGATTTTATTGATCGCAAATTTCGTCTATCAGGCCTGCGGTCAATATCAGAAGCAACTCAAAAAGCTAACGAGTTCCGCCAAGGCGCTCTTTCTCGACTACCCGTGGCCGGGCAATATCCGCGAGCTTCGGAGCGTGATCGAAAGCGCTGTCATGGTTTCCGACGGCGATTACATTACCATCAGCGATTTGCCCATGAACTTGCAGCATTACGCGACGGGCCGGCGCGAAGAAATCGGCACAAGAGCGATTCGTAACATCGAAGAGGGTGAACGCAGCGTTATCGAAGAAGCGCTTCGACAGACCCATGGAAATAAGGCCAAAGCTGCGGAGGCGCTCGGCATCTCGACGCGCACGCTTTACCGCAAGCTGGAAAAATTTGCCCCGGCGACTTAACCTTCGCGCCGTCCCTTCCATCGCGTTTGCTGCCGCCGTAATCATAGCCGCGGTGGTGCCGCTTTCAGATACATGGTCGGCTAACGCCCCAGCCGCGCAAAGCGTAGCTATCCCCATTTACGCTTCAACCGACGAAAACACCCTGCCGATCGCCACCTTGGCCGCAGAGGAGAAGATCACGCCGATAGCAGAAACTCAGGGCACAGGCACCATCAAATGGTACCTTGTCAAAAGCCGGAGCGGAGTAGTCGGCTGGATCAAGCAGGGTACCAGCGAACAAGCAAAAAGTGCCGATCTTTTTTTTCGCTCTCTGCCGTCTGAACCGAGCGGGATAGTCGTCCAGATCCCAACAAGCTCAGCGGTCGCCGTTACAAAAAATGCGGTCATCATTCCGGTTACGCTCAGCAGCGGAGCGGTCATTGTGCCGGTGACATTCAATGGCTCGGTTACGGCCAATCTCCTGCTCGACACGGGGGCCTCCATGACGATGATATCGCGTCGACTGGCGATTCACTTGGCGCTTCCCGCGATAGCCTCCGGTTTATTTTCCGGTATCGGTGGAACGATACACGCTCAAGTCTCCCGGGTCGACTCGATCAAAGTCGGTGATGCGGAAGTCAGCGGCATGCCCATTGGGATTCACGATATCTCTCGATTTCAGCGATTCGATGGGCTGCTTGGAATGGATTTTTTAGGCCGTTTTCACGTCTCCGTAGACTCCGCCAAGCAGGTCTTGGAGCTCGCGCCAAAGTAGCCAGCCTAAATATTTCCTCATTAAAACCAAAAACATAGCTCTAGTTTCATACGTACAATTTTGTGTCGTGCCGAACAGAACTTGTGGAATTATCTTGCCATCTAAAGACAACACAGTCCGATCACCCTGAAAATACTCGGCTTTTTGCAAGGGTATTCGTGGCAACCCTTTTGCTTAATTGCTAACGAGTATTCCAGCCCCATCACAAACGTTCAAAGTCGGGGCAACTAGGCATATGCTTTCCGTTCAAAAACAACAAATACCAAGCGACACATCCCCGGAGAGTTCACGTCCGACTACAGCTACCGGATTCGCCAAGGTGTTAAGCTCGATTCAGAGCCTGCAGCAGCGGCTAGACGACTTTTCAGTCGAGGAAGTGAGCAGCGCTCACGCTAAAACCCACACGCTGATCCGCGAGATCGATAATTTGCAAGCGCAACTAAACACGCTCGTCCAACTCAAGGACGCGGTGCTTGGCGTCAATGCGCAGATCGCGACAATTCCGGAAGAAAATTTCGATCTGGTTGGGCCGAATAGTTTGGAAAAGCATCCGCAGTTGGGAACTATAGTACAAGCTGGCAAACTCATCCGCATGTATCGCATGTTAAAGGCGGCCCAAGCTAGCGCTGAGTCGTCGTTCGATCTTCAAGGAAGTATATCGAACGGCGATGCGCTGCCGGATCAAACTGAAACACTCGGTAATGCATTGCCTCCGTCGTTAGAGAAAGTTTTGGAGAGTTCGCCGGCGGCATCGCCGCTTGCGACCCCACCGGGCGCCAACACTGAGATCGCAGCAGAGCCTGATCAACGGCTTGCGCCTCTCGAAAATTCGCCAGCAGTGCACGACTCTAAACAGCCGCCAACCTATAATTTTGCTGAACTCAAACTGGAAGAAGCACCAGAGACTGTGTCGCGCCGCAAGGACGACGCTTCGCAACTCAATTCGGGCGATAAAGGTGTTCTATCGCATAAAGAGAACCCGCACATCGACCAGCGCCTCTTAAGCGATTTGATCGAAAACTACGGCGAATTTGCGATATCGACGAGACCTACCACAGAGGCGATAGAAATGCCCCCTCCCGCAGTCAAACAGGCAGCTTCGACATCGACCGATCTCGTTTTGTTCGAATCACCGTGTGCCGAATTAGCGTTAGCAAATCCGTCGGGGCGCGGCGAACTGCTAGGCCTTCCCGCGTCGCGGCAAGAACGCGAGGAACCGCTTTTCGATGGACCCTCTCCGAACTTTAAGTCACAGGGTGAACTCGACAGGCAACTCAAAAGCATCATCAAGGACTACGGCGAATATGATCTGTATCCGCATCGAAAAAGGCTCAACGTCAAAACCGCTGTTATCGCGGCGATCGCCGCGCTGATATTGATTCTAGGTGGATTTTATCTCTTCAAGGCGCCGTCGGCTTCGAGCCCTTCGGCCATAGAGGCAAACATCCCGGGATGAAACCCGGCGGCAGAAGTGAGTGACCAGCTGCCAAACAGCAAACAAAAGTTAAAAATAAAGAGATGCGAAGGGATTGGAGATAATATGAAGAATGATTTGCAAAACCTAACCGAAGACATTTCCCGGCTCTACGAGGATATCACTCAAAAAGCCGAATCGCTCGGCCAGATCGATAGCATCACTCGCCTCTACGACGAACTCCAATCGCAGCTCCAAGGAATCTCCACCGAAGAAGTGGAATTGTTGCAAAGCCAAATTAAATCGACGCTGGAGCAGATGGTCGGCATCAGCAAAAGCCTCGCGGTGATCAAGACCCTGAAGGTTACTTTGAATGGTCGCGACGAATTCGCTGACTTGAGCAAAAAATCCCATGACGGCAAGGACGGCCGGCGTTCACTGGAAGACAGATAGAAGATTTTGTGGACCGAATTTATGCAAGGAAATCTTTCACAGATTAGCTTGACTGACCTTCTTTTGCTCGCCACGACCGGTAAAAAATCCGGCGTCCTCAAACTAGCCCATGGCAAAGAATTAGTCGAAGTGTTTTTGACCGAGGGCGAGATCGTGCATGCTACCTGCCCCATTGGCGACGGGGAAAAAGCGCTGCTGTACCCCGTGACATGGGGCGAGGGAACTTTTAACCTCGAGGCGAACGGCACTTCGCCAGCCGCAACGGTGCGCAAGTCAGCCGATGAGATTCTCGCTGAGGTCAAAGCGATGGCGCGCGAGTGGGAGGTCATCCTAGAACTCATTCCAACCGGCAAGGCGGTGTTTAGAATTGCCGACCTGGCCCAAGATCACACCGAACCGGTCACCGTTCCGAATGCCGGCTGGCGGGTGCTCAGTAAACTCGACGGTACCCGCAGCGTTCAAGACGTAGCCGAATTGCTGCGCATACCTTTCGCCTATACAGCAAAAGTGATCTATAGTCTGCACAGAGCAGGCCTCGTGGAGACCGCTACGCCGATTTCGAAACCGGTGGCAGATCTGGTGCCGCCGGCGCTATTGAACCGCGTAACTGGTTTCCTGACAGAAGTCATCGGGCCGATGGCGCCGCTGGTGCTGAGGGATCAGATCGAAGCACTGGGTGAGTCGCCGGACAGTTTGCCGGAAGCTAAACTCGATGACCTCATCATGCTGATTGGCCGCGAGATTGGCGATGGCCAACTCAAAAACAAGTTCGAAGAATCGATGTTTCAAGAGATCTCGAACTTTAAGCGCTTCTAAATCTTCCTTATTATTAATTATAATTGGCTGGGAGGAGATATTCGATGCCTCAGGAAACCGCATCCATGGAAGGTTCCAAAGTAATCAGACCGGTCAATTTGAACTGGCAGCGTGGCGGGCTGAGATGGAAGATCAGTACAACCTTTAGCGGTTTGATTCTGGTCTTGGGCCTGCTCGTCATCGGTATAGTCTACTACTTTACCGCCAACGCTCTGCAGAAGCAGGTCGATTTGCGTTCGAGCGCGATCGCCACCAACTTATCCGACGCCGCAGCCGGGCTCGTATCCCGCAAGAGCACGCTCGAGTTAGACGCCCTCGTAGCCAAGTATGGGCGTCTCGACGGCGTCGCTTACGCGTTCATTCAGGACCCGAAGGGCGACCTCCTGGCTAGCAGCATGCAGCCCTTTCCGGTGGAGTTAAAAGATGCCGTCGGGACAAGCGCGTCGTCCGGTGTCACCCGGGTGCGGGGCAAGTCTGTTTACGAAACCCGCTCGCCGTTGCTCGACGGCCAGCTCGGCATGGTCCGCGTCGGCCTCTGGGCGGAGGCCGTCCAGAGTGACATGCGGTCGACTTTGTTACCGATTATCGGTCTCATCGTCGCCTGTTTGGTGGTCGGGGTGGCTTTGTCGATCATGTTGGCCAGCAAGACAATCCGGCCGATTCTCGATTTGAAGGCTGTCGCCGATGAAATCAGCCGCGGCCGGCTCGATACCATCGTTCCGATTCAAACCAACGACGAGGTCGGCGAATTGGGCCGCTCGCTCGAGCGCATGAGGGCAAGTTTAAAGGCAGCAATGACCCGTCTAAACCGTGAATAAAGGCGCGATTTCTAACTAAGGAGAACATATGATGCCCCACTTTAGAATCATCCTGCGGCGATTCGTCCTCGCCGTAGTTAACATATTCGGCGCCGCGTTTGTCCTGAGCCCGCTGACTGCCTCGGCCGCCGACCGGCCGCTACAAAAAATCAACGTTGCCTTCAGTTCGATTTCCGGCAACATGGCTCCGTTGTGGGTCACCCAGGACAAAGGCTTCTTTCGCAAGAACGGACTGGATGTTCAGGTGATCTTGATCGAGTCCGGCACGACCACGGCGCAAGCGCTGGTTGCCGGTGATATCAGCTTCGCCACCTTGGCTGGGCCCGCGGTCATCCAGAGCAATCTACGCGGCGCGGACGCAGTAATGATCGCAGGCATCGTCAACACTCTGACGTTTCAGCTTTTTACGGAGAAAGGGATCACCCGCCCCGATCAGTTCAAGGGTAAATCGGTCGGCGTCACGCGCTACGGCTCGGCCACCGACTTTGCCATGCGCTACGCTTTGGATAAGTACGGCCTCGATGCCAACAAAGAGGTAGCGATTCTTCAGCTCGGTAATGTGCCGGCCCTGCTGGCAGCGATGGAAGCCGGCAAGATCCAGGGCGCGATGCTCTCGGCCCCAACTTCGCTCCGAGCAAAGAAAATGGGGTTTCCCATGCTCGCCGATCTACAGATGCTTGGGTTGGAATACCAGCATACGAGCGTTGCCACCAGTAAAGCCTTGATCAAATCGAAACCAGATTTGGCGCGTGATTTTATGCGCGCCTACGTGGAAGGCATTCATTACGCTAAGACGCATCGTAAGGAGACTTTAGACGTACTGGCAAAGTATCTTCGCACAGACGACAAGGAAGTGCTGGATGACACCTACGAGTCGATCGTCCAAACGTTGGTGCCCGAGAAACCCTATCCTACGCAAAAAGGGGTGCAAATTATCTTACGCGAACTAGGCGCCAAAGACCCGGCCGCGCGCTCGGCTCGTCCGGAACAATTTATCGACGCAAGTATCGTGAAAGAGCTCGATGCGTCCGGCTTCATTGACCGCCTCTACAAATCCACCGCAGTCGCGAAGGTCGCGCCAAAGGCCGAACCCCTGGCCAGCGCTCCCGTGCCGGTGGCAAAGACCGCTTCCAAACCCGAGCCTGCAGTAGCCAAGGCGGTCGCTGGTGAAGAGAAAGTTCAACCGGTCGCGAAGCAAGTGCCGGTCGTTACCGCCAAGGCGACCGCGTCGGCGCCGGCGGCGAAATCCGAGAAAGCCGTGACCCAGCAATACACCGTCAAGCCGGGCGATACTCTGGCGCGATTGGCCGAACAATTTTACAGCTCAGCCAACAAGTGGGAGAAAATATACGAGGCCAATAAAGACCACGTGAAAAATCCCAATTATATTTTTATTGGCATGAAGCTCATTATTCCGGCCGACGGTTAAGCGGCGCCGCGCTACCGCCTTAGAACCCAAGAGCCGGGCGTTATAAACGCTCGGCTCTTTTTTTTGGTGATGCGATGAATTCAACCATCGGCACAACGGGCATCCAAATTCGTCTCCGCTTGAACGCCGAACTACCCCGCAACAAAAACGATGCGATCGGAAGTTATCCCAGGAAGCGCATGAAACTAGTTCCGCTTGAGCGCAAAAATACGATGCTTGCCATCGGAACTGGTAAAAACGCGCTGCGCCTTATCGCCATATGAAGCCACGATCTCATCGAACAACTTAAGCGTCGCCTTCCCTTCTGCGTAGCTGTCGAGCGGGTCGATAATGAGATAGTCGATGCGCATTTCTTCCAGCTCCGGTTTGATCTCATTTACTGAACCGACGTCAGGCTTGGCCTGACCGTAGGGGTAAAAATAGGTGGCGGATCGATGCAAAGCCGGACGAATAGCGTGGCGTCCCGTGTAAAGGAAATACATCGGATCATACGCCGTGCCCAGGCGTGCTGCAGACACGGTGTTTTGGCGAATCCAGGCGAAGCTTTCCTCGAAACCAGACCAGGCGTAGGGCGCGCGGCTGCCATAACCTCCCCGCGTCGTCTGCTCGTCGCGAATGAGCAAGTAACTCGAAAGCCAGACACCGTTAAGCAACAGGATCAGCGCAGCCGGAGTCCAAACGAGCTTTGCCAGGACTTCCTTAAAGAGATAGTCGCTACCCGAGGTTTTGATCCAATGCTCAGCGCTCGCCATGCCGCGAAATAGGAATAGCACCAGCAAGGGCGTTAGCGGCGCAACATAACGGCTGGGATGGAACGGCCATGCGAGCAGTAGCGTCACCGATGATAAAAAGAAAGCCCACGCAAAAGCGTCTTCTCGACGAAGTGAAAAAACCATCCCTAACACGGTAAACACCGCCACAAACGGGACCAACCACGGCATGAGCGGCAGAAGGTAGAGTAAATCAAAACTTCCCAGCAGATAACGCGCATTGCTCATCGCAATCTTCAGGTAATAGGAGAGCAACTCCCCTACTCCACCAGATCCACCGGCAGCATAATCGTAGGCGTAATAGTAAGCTAAGAGAGAACTCGCCGATTGTGGTCGATTGAACGACACCCATAAAAACCACGGCGCCACGAACAACGAAACCACACCGACAAAATAAATCGCTCCGCGCCAACTGCGGCTGATCGCGCCTTGTACTACCCCAGCGAACACCAGCGGAGCCGCCGCGAGCCGGGTCAGGCATGCCAGTCCGGCGAGCGCGCCCATCGCCAGCAGCTTAACCGTCCGTCGGTCAGAATAGGCTGTATTACGGCTAAGATGGAGGCACGCGAGCGCGAGTAGGACAAACAGCAGGTCGCTCACGACATAGTCGGTGTAAGTGAAGATAATCGGATTGGTGCATACCAACACACCGAATAAGAGAGCCGCAATCGTCGCAGCGGGAAATACCCGGCGATAGAACGCGATAGCGATAAAAAAGATCGCAACTAAAACACCGATATTGAACGTCTTCAGGAGAAGAATGTTGCCCGGGAAGGCGGGATTTAAGGACCAGAACCAGGAAAGTATGAAGGAATAAAGAAACGGATACTTCGTCTGCGCCGGCGCGGTCGGCAGGCTGATGATGCGATAGCCGTCCCCTTGGTAAATGGCTTTCGCTACGACGGCATAAATCCCGTCGTCATGAAACAAACCGAGTGCTTGCTTATTCGCTCCCCAGACGGCAACGGCGCCGAGAAGAAGGCCGAGGAAAATGGCAGAAATCGCAAAGCGCGGTGAAAATCTTCGCTGGCCGTTGGCCTCCGAGCGGTCCATGGCGACCGGAGCCTACTTGGCCTGGCCTAGCTCCTCATCGATGATCGCCGCAAAGGATTCCACCGGCAATGCCCCGGAAATCTCCCGACCATTGATAAAAAACGTCGGAGTTCCCGTGATCCCCAATTCAGCACCTTCTGAAAGATCCTTTTGAACGAGAGCCTTATATTTTCCACTCGTCAAACACTGGTCGAATTTCGTCGTATCCAGAGACATATCCTTGGCGTAAGTTTTCAAATCAGCCGCAGCCAACTTTGGCGCCTTAGCATATAGGGTATCGTGATACTCCCAAAATTTTCCCTGCTCGCCCGAGCATCGCGCCGCCTCCGCCGCTAATTGCGCCTGAGGATGAATCGCTTGAAGCGGCAAGTCCTTGTGAACAACACGGACTTTGCCGTTGTACTGCTTCAGCACCGCAGCCAGGGCAGGCTGAACCGTTTTGCAAAAGGGGCACTCGAAATCTTCGAACTTTACGATCGTGACCTGCGCCTTTTCCGCACCTTTGAATGGCGCCCCGTTGACTGACAGGTCGGCGCGTTGAATCGGTGGCGGCTTTAAATAACTGACAACCTTCGCCTTGGAACGAAGAGTTTTGAAAAACTCGTTTTTCTGCGATGCAGTCTTTT
>Ga0209382_10006726_pt1 | contig 14752 bp, 14 predicted proteins | sample SoiMetdeltSBSDD5_FD_187599 | JGI IMG/M metagenome (GOLD analysis project Ga0209382, IMG submission 187599) | Bulk soil microbial communities from a Populus tree surrounding site in Tennessee, USA - Soil MetaG P. deltoides SBSDD5 (SPAdes) (version 2) | ecosystem: Environmental > Terrestrial >... | reverse complement strand
AGAATACCTCCGTGCGGATCGGCTTCCATCTCACACCGTTCTGGAGCCCGACCGACCGCGCGCCCACGGCCATCATCGACGAGGCGATCGAGGTCGTGCGGGCGGCGGCCGGCATGGGCTTCTCGTGGGTGTCCATCGGTCATCACCAGCTCTCGCACCCGACCGTCTGGCCCCATCCGATCGCGATGCTGAGCCGGCTCGCGCCCGAGGCGGGCGACATGCGGCTCAAGACCTCGATGCTGCTGCTGCCCTTGCTGAACCCGGTGGACGTCGCCGAGAGCGTCGTCACGCTCGATCACATCACTCACGGGCGGCTCGACGTCGGCGTGGCGATCGGCTATCGCGAGCGCGAGCTCGAGGCCGCGGGGCTTGCCCGCAAGGACCGCGTCCCCAAGCTCGAGGAGTCGCTCGACGTGATGAAGCGGCTCTGGCGCGGGGACGAGGTCACGTTCGAGGGCGCCTACACGAAGCTGACGACGGCCCGGCTCGGCCTGCCGCCGCACCAGCTGCCGCATCCGCCGCTCGAGATGGGCGCGCAGAGCGTCGGTGCGACCCGTCGCGCCGCGCGTCTGGTCGACGCCGTGTTCTTCGGCCCGCAGGTGGCGTGGACCGATATCGGTCGCCTGGTCTCGGTCTATCGCGAGGCGCGTACGGCGGAAACGCCGGGATCGCCGGGGACCGCTTACGCCTCGCGCAGCCTCATCGTCGGCGCGAGCAAGGAAGCGGCGCGGGCGGCGGCCCGTGGATACCTGGAGCGGACGTTCAATATGTACCGTACCTGGCAGATGCAGGAGTCGAGCATGGTACGGCTCCAGCTCGACTTCGACACCAGCCTCGACGACTGGACCATCAACGGCACGCCGCGCGACTGCCTGGAGACGATCGCGCGCGCGCGCGAGCGCGGCCTCGACGGCATCGGCTTCACGATCTACAGCCTGCCGCGCGAGGTGAAGGCCAGGATCGACTACCTCCGGATGATCGCGGACGAGATCGTCCGTCCCGCCGCGGCCCTCGGCCGCTGACCGTGCTCAGGCCGTTCACGCTGCACCGGCCCACGAGCGCCGACGAGGCGTGCGCGCTCCTGGCCGGGCTCGGCGACGACGCGGCGGTCTACGCCGGTGGAACCGAGCTCTTGTTGTTGATGAAGCTCGGCTTGCTCCGGCCCCGCCATCTGGTCGACGTCAAGCGCATCCCTGGATTCGGCGACATCGTCGACGGCCCCCGGCTCGCGATCGGCGCGGCCGTGACGCATCGGGCGGTCGAGCAGTCACCGCTCGTGCGGGCGCGCTGCGCGCTGGTCGGCGCGGTGGCTCGACACGTGGCGAACGTGCGGGTCCGCAACGTCGGTACCGTAGGCGGCAACCTGGCGTTCGCCGATCCCCACAGCGATCTCGCGACCTTGTTCCTGACGTTGGACACCGCCGTCGAGCTCGTGTCGCCGCGCGGGCGTCGTGAGATGCCGCTCGACGAGTTCGTGCGCGGACCCTGGGAAACCGCGCGCGCGGCCGACGAGCTCTTGGCGTCGGTGCGGCTGGCGCCGTGGCCGAGCCGGAGCTACGCAGCCTACGTGAAGTTCGGCGTGCACGAGCGCCCCACGCTCGCGGTGGCCGTGGTGCTGGCGCTCGACGGCACCGCTACGCACGGCGGCGACCGGATCCGCGACGCGCGCATCGCGGTCGGTTGCGTCGATCCCCGGCCGGTGCGAATAGGCGCCGCCGAGGCCGCGCTAACGGGCGCCTCGATCGGCGACGTCGAGGCGGCCGCTCGCGCGGCAGGGGACGCCGCCGCCGAGCGGGTCGATCCGGCGGACGATCTGTACGGCTCCGCCGACTACAAGCGCGACATGGTGGCCGTGTTCGTTCGCCGAGCGCTGCGGATCGCGGCGGCGCGAGCTCGTGGCGTCGAGCCCACCGAGCGCTTTCCCCACGCGGTGGTCGCGTGAAGGGGGACGCATGAAGATTCGCCTGGTCGTCAACGGCCGTCCGCGCGAGCTCGACGTCGAGGCGCACTCGCTGCTGCTGGACGTGTTGCGCGACGGCTTGGACCTCAAGGGCGCCAAGCGGTCGTGCGACACGCAGGTGTGCGGCGCCTGCACCGTGCTGGTCGATGGCCTGGCGGTGAGCGCCTGCACGTATCTCGCCGTGGAGGCGGATGAGCGCGCGGTGCTCACCGTCGAGGGCCTGGCCGACGGCGAGTCGCTCCATCCGCTGCAGCGCGCCTTTGTCGAGGCCGGCGCCGTGCAGTGCGGCTTCTGCACCTCCGGGATGCTGCTCACGGCGCGGGCGATGCTCGCGGAGAACGCCAGACCGAGCCGCGGCGAGGTGCTGCACTACCTGCGCGGCAGCCTTTGCCGGTGCACGGGCTATCGCAAGATCGTCGACGCGGTCCTGGCCGCCGCCGCGAACGGACCCGCCGCGGGAAACGGACAATGAGCGCGCGTCCGCTGCGCGTCGTCGGCCGACCCGTGCCGCGCGTGGATGCGCTCGAGAAGGTCACTGGCCGTGCGCGCTACGTGACCGATCTGACCATGCCGGGCATGGTGCACGCGAAGGTGCTGCGCTCGCCCTACGCCCACGCGCGCGTCACGCGCGTCGACGTCACGCGCGCTCGCGCGTTGCCGGGTGTCGTCGCCGCGCTGGCCGGCGCCGACGTGACCTGGTGCGATCCCTACTATGGTCCGGCGTATCGCGATCGCCCGGTGCTCGCCCTCGACGTCGCCCGCTACGAGGGCGAGCCGGTCGCCGCGGTGGCGGCCGTGGACGAGGCGACGGCCGAGGCGGCGCTCGAGCTGATCGACGTCGACTACGAGCCACTCACGGCCGTCATGACGCTCGAAGAGGCGCTCGCGCCCGGCGCGCCGCTCGTACACGCGGGACAGCCGCCCGCCGGCCATTTCGCCGATCTCTCCACCTTGCGGCCCAAGCCCGGTACGAACGTCTGCCACCAGTTTCACTTCGCTCGCGGCAACACCGCCAACGCGCTGGCCGGCGCCGACGTCGTGGTCGAGGACGCGTACCGGTTTCCGCCGGTCCAGCACGTGGCGCTCGAAGCCCACGCGGTGCTCGCCGCCTGGGACGAGAGCGGCGCGTTGACCTTGTGGGCGTCAACTCAGAACCCGTACTCGGTGCGCGTCGAGCTGGCAAAGATGTTCGACGTGCCGCTGTCCCGCATCCGTGTGGTGGTGCCGCACCTCGGCGGCGGCTTCGGCAGCAAGACCTACGCGAAGCTCGAGCCGCTTGCGGCGATCCTGGCGCACACGGCCGGCCGACCCGTGCGCCTGGCGGCGTCGATCCCCGAAGCGTTCCAGACGGTGCGGCGCTGCGCCTCGCGCGTGGCGGTGCGCGTCGGCTTCCGGCGAGACGGCTCGCTCGTCGCCGTCGAGTGCGACGCGAGCTACGACGTCGGTGCCTACGCGGACATCGGGCCGCGCGTCGTCCAGAAAGGGACGTACACGGCGACGGGCCCATATCGCGTGCCCCACGTCACGCTCGACTCGTGCGCGGTCTACACGAACACGACGCCGGGCGGCGCCTTCCGCGGCTTCGGCGTTCCGCAGCTCGCGTGGGCGCTCGAGTCGCTCTTCGACGTGGCGGCCGCCCGGCTCGATCGCGATCCCGTCGACCTCCGGCGACAGAACTTCCTGGCGCACGGTGAGGAGTTCGCGCCGGGCGACACGCCGATCGACGGCAAGCTCGAGGAGAGTCTCGGCCGCGCGGCCGAGGCGATCGGCTGGACGCAAGCCCGCGCCGCCGACCGCGGCCGCGGCGTGGCGGCGATGCTGAAGGCGTCGGTGGCGCCGAGCGTGTCGGAGGCGATCGTGCGCCTGCACGCCGACGGCAGCGTCACCGTGCTCGCGAGCGCTGTCGAGATGGGCCAGGGCACGCGCACGGTGCTCGCGCAGATCGCGGCCGAAGTGCTCTGCGTTCCGCTCGATCACGTGACGGTCGTACAGCCGGACACCGCGGTTACCCCGTACGATCAGACCACGAGCTCGAGCCGGTCGACCGCGATGACGGGCCGGGCGGTGCAGGCCGCGGCCGAGGACGTGCGCGAGCAGCTCTTGGCCGCGGCGGCGCAGAGCCTGGGACTGGCCGTGCGAGAGCTAGAGCTGGCGGACGGCGCGGTCGTGGGGCCGTCGCGGCGGTTGACCTACGCCGAGACGCTGGCGCTGAAGTTCGGTATGTCGGGCGGCGAGCTGATCGGACGCGGCGTCATTGCGCCGGGCCGCACCGCGGCGCCGCTCGGCGGCAGCACGCCGTTCTGGGAGATGGCCGTGGGCGCGGCCGAGGTGACCGTCGACGAGGAGACAGGCGCCGTGCGCGTCGAGCGCTACGTGTCGGTGGCCGACGTCGGGCGCGCAATCAACCCGCTCACGCTCGAGGGGCAGGACGAGGGCGGCGTCGTGCAGGGCCTCGGCCACACGCTGCTTGAGGAGATGCTCTACGCGGACGGCCACCTGCTGAACGGCACGTTGCTCGTGTACCGCGTGCCCCGCGCCGACGACACGCCGGCGGAGCTCGAGTGTCGCTTCGTGGAGAACGCGGACGGCAGCGGCCCGTTCGGCTCCAAGGGAGCCGGCGAGGGTAGCCTCATCCCCGTCAGCCCTGCCGTCGCCAATGCGGTGACGCGGCTCACCGGCGTACGTCTTCGCGAGCTTCCGCTCACGCCCGAGCGCGTCTGGCGTGCTCTACGCTCTCGGTCTCCTCAGCGTCCTGACTCTCGCTAGCGGAGCGCGCGATACACCTCGGTCTCGAACTTCGCGAAGAGGTCGATGGCCGTGTCGTCGTAGAACGGCAGCACTTGCGATAGGAACACGCCGGAGACGCGCTTGGTGCGATCGATCCAGAAGTAGGTGTTGGCCAGGCCTGCCCACGCGAGGCTGCCGGCCGAGCGTCCGGTCGGCGCGTCTTGCGTGTTGATCAGGAAGCTGAGCCCCCAGCCCTTGCGCATGCCCGGGAATAGCTCGACGTCGTTGGACAGCCCCGGCGCGGCCGTTTTGATCTTCGGAATGTCGAGCGGCGCGATGTGGTTCTGCGACATCAGGTCGACGGTGTCGCGCTGCAGAACTTGCGTCCCGTTCAAGGTGCCGCCCTGCAGGATCATCTGCGTGAACGTGAGATAGTCGCGCGCGGTGCCGTAGAGTCCACCGCCGCCCATGAGGAACTCCGGCTCGTCGGGCAGTCCGAACTCGATCGGCGCGAGCGCGCCCTTGTCATCGCGCTGATGCACGCTGGCGAGCCGTGCGCGCTGCGACGGCGAGATCTTGAACGAGGTGTCCTTGATGCCGAGCGGGCCGAAGATGTTGTCCTGGAAATAGCGGTCGAGCTTCTGGCCGCTCACGGCCTCGACCATCTTGCCGATCCAGTCGATGTTGATGCCGTACTCCCACCGATCGCCCGGATCGAACAGGAGCGGCGTGGTCAAGGCCGCGTTCGCGCAGGTGGTGATGCCGGGCGTGTTCGTCACGCTCTGGTACTGGGCGATCTCCGGCCGCCAGAGCTCGTAGGCGAACCCGGCCGTGTGCGTCAACAGGTGGCGTAAGGTGATCGGGCGCTTCGGCGCCCGCTGGCGAGGCTGGCCCGAGGCGTCGAACCCCTCGAGCACTTTGGCCGACGAGAGCGCCGGCACGACCTCACTGGCCGGGCGGTCGAGGCTCAGCTTGCCTCGCTCGACCAGCTGCATGGCCGCCGTCCCGGTGATGGCCTTGGTCATCGACGCGATCCAGACGACCGAGTCGACGGTCATCGGCGCGTCCTTGCCGAGCTCGCGCTTGCCGAACGCGCCTTCGTATACGGTGGATTTGTCCGTGGCGGCGACGGCCACGATGCCGGGCATGGTTTTGGACTCGACCGCCTGGCTGAAGAGCTTGTCGACGGACGCGATGGTTGGCATGCCACCCTCCTCTTGACGGACTCACACGGCGACGGATGATGAGGCCGACAGCTTAGAGCAACGACGTCCTGCGCCGCAACGGCTCTCGGGCGTTCCACGGAGGCCAGTATGGGGAGGATTCTCGATACGGAAACCATTGCGGCGTTTCAGACGTCCCAATCGTGGAGGTCTCACGATGCGACCGAAGATCATCTCCGCGCTTTTCGCGATCTTGTGGCTCGTGCCGGCGGTCACCACTTTGCAGGTCCCGGCGGCGGCGGCCGACGAGCAGGTCGTCCGGGTGGACGGCCTGGTGCAGTGGATCGGCGGTGGCCAGCTGATCGTGCAGTCAGATAACGGCGCCAGTGTCGGCGTCGATCTCACGAGCGTCCCTCAGGACGAGTACGCCGGTCTTGGCGTGCGGGACCGAGTGGCGGTCATCGGCATGGTTTCGCCCGACGGCCGTCGCGTGATCGGCACCTCGATCTTGAGGAGCGTGCGGGCCCGCTAAGCCGGATCAGCCGCGCATAGCGGCCCGCGGGCCCGTGACCGTCGGCAGGCGGCGCGCACGGTGTAGACTGTGCGCCGATGCCGACGGTCCGCGATCTCTGCTTCACACCAGCTGTTGACCTCGCCAGGCTCTATCGAGCCCGGCGCGCCTCGCCTCTGGAAGTCATGCAGGCGTTCCTCGCGCGTATCGACGCCGTCAACCCCGACGTGAACGCGATCGTCACTCTGGTGCGGGACGCCGCGCTGGGCGACGCGCGCCGGGCGACCGCCGTGCTCCGCCGCGGCGCGAGCCTTCCGCCCCTGTTCGGCGTGCCGGTCGCCATCAAGGACGTCACACCGACGAAGGGCATCCGTACAACCCACGGCTCCAAGCTGTTCGAGAACCACGTGCCCGACGAGGACGCCCTGGTGGTTCAGCGCCTTCGCGCGGCCGGCGCGATCGTCATCGGCAAGACCAACACACCCGAGTTCGCGTTCGGTCCGAATACCGTCAACAACGTCTTTGGCGCCACCCGCAACCCCTGGAATCTGGCGTTGACGGCCGGAGGCTCGAGCGGCGGCTCGGCCGCGGCCCTGGCCACCGGCATGTGCCCGCTGGCCGAGGGTACGGACCTCGGCGGCTCGCTGCGAGGGCCGGCGTCCTACTGCGGCGTCGTCGGGTTTCGAACGACGCCGGGGCTGATCCCGCGCTACCCGTCCGTCCTGGCCTGGGACACCTACTCGGTAGAAGGTCCGATGGCGCGAACGGTCACCGATACGGCACTGATGCTCTCGGTGATGGCCGGCCCCGACGATCGCTCGCCGATTTCCTACGACGTCGATCAGCGTGAGCTCGCGAACGCGGCGAAGGCGCCGTCGGTCAAAGGGTGGCGTATCGCGTGGACGTCCGATCTCGGCGGCTTGATGACGATCGACGACGAGGTGCGCGCCGTGTTCGAGCGCGCGGTCCCGGTCTTTCGCGCGGCCGGCGCCCGCGTCGAGCACGCCTGTCCAGACATGAGCGACGTGCCCGAGATCGTGCGGTTCACTCGGGGACTCCTGATGGTGGCGCGCCACGCGGACAAGCTTCCCGAGCACCGCGCCATCCTTCAGGACGGGCTGGTGGAGAACACCGAGCAAGGGCTGGCGCTCACGTCGCGCGACGTGGCGCGCGGCGAGCTCCTGCGCACTCGCCTCTGGCAAGGTGTGCGCGAGTTCCTCGCCACGCGAGACGTCCTGATCACGCCGACGTCGGCCACGCCGCCGTTTCCGATCGAGCACGCGCACGCCGTCGAGATCAACGGACGGCCGGTGGGACGTATTCTGCAGCGCTCGTATCTCACGTACGCGTTCTCGGTGCTCGGCCTGCCGGCCATTTCGATCCCGTGCGGCTTCACGAGCCGTGGCCTGCCGGTCGGGCTCCAGATCATCGGCCGCCGGCGCGGCGAGGCCGCAGTGCTCCGCGCCGCCGCCGCGTTCGAGGCGGCTCAGCCCTGGGCGGCCCACGTGCCGCCGAGCGTCCACCGGACGCGCTGACGCGAAGCAGGCGGAGCGACGCGAGCCAATCAGGAGGTAGTCATGGCAGTCAACCGTCGGATCAACGTGTCGTCCGGGCGATCGCTCGAGAAGCTGGCGCACTACTCGCGAGCCGTGCGAGTCGGCGACATGGTCCTTCAGTCGGGTACGACGGCGATCGATCGGCAGGGTAACGTGCGCGGGGTCGACGACGTCGCCAAGCAGGTCGACACCATCATGGCGATCGCGGAGTGGAGCGTCGGTAAGGCGGGCGGCCGGCTCGCGGACGTGGTGCGCAGCCGCATCTACGTGACCGATATCCAGATCGGCGATCGCGCCGCACGCACCCTGGCACGCTATCTGCGCGATGCGCGGCCCGCCGCCACCTTGGTCGAGGTCAATGGGCTCGCGCGCCCCGAGCAGCTGGTCGAGATCGAGCTCGACCTGGTCGACGGTGCCGGCGCCTCGGGTCGGCGCATCTCGTCGGGCCGCGCGATCGAGGAAGAGTACGCGTATTCGCGGGCGCTTCGCGTCGGCGATCGTGTCTTCGTCTCCGGCACCACCGCGCTCAGCGCGCGCGGCGTCGTCGAGGGCAAGGGGGATCTCTACCGGCAGACGCGGAGCGCGATGGATACGATCTTCTCGGCGCTCGCACAGGCGGGCGCCGCGCGCGAGGACATCGTCTACACCAAGACGTTTCTCACCGACCTCCATCGCAGCGCCGAATACACGCGCGCCTGGCTCGAGGCGCTCGGCGACGTGCGGCCCACGTCGACCTTGCTCGGGATTCCGGCGCTCGTGCTTCCGGAGATGCTCATCGAGATCGAGGCCGAGGCGGTCGTCGGCGCGGCCAGAAGCCGGCGCGACATCTATACGCAGCAGCAGCGCGAGAAGCCGCGTGGCTATGCGCGTGCCGTGGAGGTCGGCGACTGGGTCTGGGTCAGCGGCTGCACGTCGATGAGCCCGGCGGGCGAGCCGCAAGCGGCCGGCGACTGGGCCGCGCAGACGGATCTGTCCATCGAGACCGCGCGCTGGGCGCTGGAGCAGGCCGGCGCCTCGCTCGACGACGTCGTGCGACGGCGTACCTTCACGGTCGACGGCGCCACCGTCAATCGTCCGCACGGGGCCGGGCCGGCCTGGTTTGCGTCGAGCTGCCCGGCGTCGCTCGGCTGTCGTATCGCCGGGCTCGCGCGGCCCGAGCTGCTCGTGGAAGTCGAGGTTGCTGCGGTGAAGGGCGCGCACGCCGGCATCGAGCAGGTCGGCCCCGACGCGGCCGACCCGCTCGACCGGCTGTAGGCGTCAGTCGAACATCAGGACGGTACGGGCGACCTCGCCGGCCTTCATCGCGCGAAACGCCTCGTTGACGTCCTCGAGGCGGCCGCGCCGCGTGATCATCTCGTCCAGGCGCAAGAGGCCGCGCTGGTAGAAGTCGACGTACTTCGGCATGTCGACCTTGAAGCGGTTCGAGCCCATGCTGCAACCCTGGATGCGCTTCTCGCGGAGGAACACGCTGCCCTCGAGCTCGATCTTCTGCCCGACGGGGATCATGCCGATGACGGTGGCGGTGCCCCCCGGACGGATGCACTCGAAGGCCTGCTCGGCAGCCTTCTTGAGCCCGATCGCCTCGAACGCGTACTCGACGCCGCCGTTGGTCATCTCGCGAATGGCCTTGACCGGATCGACCTTGGACGAGTCGACCGTGTGCGTCGCGCCGAGCTCCTTGGCCTTGGCGAGCTTGCTCTCGAACACGTCGACCGCGATGATCATGCCCGCGCCTGCGATGCGCGCGCCCTGGATCACCGCAAGCCCGACGCCGCCGGCACCGTAGACCGCCACCGTCGCGCCGGCCTCGACGCGTGCGGTGTTGAGCACCGCGCCGACGCCGGTCGTGACGCCGCACCCGATGAGCGCGCCGCGATCGAGCGGCATGTCATCGCGCACTTTCACCAGGCCGTTCTCGTGAACCAGCATCTTCTCGGCGTAGGCGGACAGGTTCGCGAACTGATTCACCGGCGCGCCGTTCCAGGTGAGCTTGGGCGGCTCCTGGGGCGTGCGGACCGGCCGCGACTGACAGAGGTGCGTGCGCCCGGTCAGGCAGTACTGGCAGTGACCGCAGAACACCGACAAGCAGGCGATGACGTGATCGCCGGTCTTGAACTCCGTGACGTGCGGGCCGACCGCCTCGACGATGCCGGCAGCCTCGTGTCCGAGAATCGCCGGCGTGGGAAACGGATAGTAGCCGTCGACGAAGTGCAGATCGCTGTGGCAGACGCCGCTGGCGACCGTGCGGACGAGCACCTCGCGCCCGATCGGCTTGGCGACCTCGACGTTCTCGATCGTGAGCGGCTTGTTGGGACCGTGGAAGACGGCAGCTTTCATGGACTGCTCCTTTCTAGGGCGGGAGGTGCCTGGCGACGCCGCTCCCGGGACCTCCAGAGGGGACGCTACGTCAGGCGCCGACCAACGTCAACGTGGGCGATTTCGACGCGGATTGCGATTCCGAAAACTTACGCGCGACCCTCGGGCTCGCGGTCGACCTTGCGGCCGGCCTCGGCCCAGCCGTTGAAGCCGACCGCCAGGTGCGCGACGTTCGGGAAGCCCATCTCGCGCAGGACGTCCGCGGCGAGCGCCGAGCGCTGGCCGCCGGCGCAGTACACGATGATGCGCTTGGTCGGATCGATCTTGCCGGTGTAGTAATGCGAGGTCGGATCGAGCCAGAACTCGAGCATGCCGCGCGGGACGTGCGTGGAGCCGGGGATGAAGCCGAGCTTCTTCCGCTCACGAACGTCGCGGATGTCCACGACCTGCACGTCGCCGCGGGCGATCTCGGCCTCGACCTGTTCGACCGACAGATTCTCGATGCGCGTCTTCGCTTCTTCGACCATCTGACCGACGGTCTTCCTGGGCTTCCACATGGCGATCTCCTCAGTGCGCTATCGTCGCACCGACGGTCAGATCTGGCAACGCGCGCGAGGCGGTGAAGCGCTCGATGTCCTGGCGGGCGCGATCGGTCAGCGCGTACGTCGCGCGCTCGAGCCGGCGAAACCAGCCGTACACGTCGCGCTGGAGGATCCGTGAGGCGTTGGGCACCAGGCCGGTCTCACGCAGGGCCTTCAGGCTCGCCTGACCACCGCGCTCGATCAACATCGCGCAGCGCAGCGCCTCCTGGCGGTACGCGGTGACGATCGGCATGCGCGTGACTCCGCCTCGATTCGGATCGCCCACGCGCCGCGTGTGCTCGCCGAGCAGGCGAGTCAGCGCCGCCGCGCGCCGGCGCGGCCGGTACGGCACGGGATCCACGACGACCTCGACGCAGCCGGCCGATCGTCCCGGTGCGACCGTCATGAGCCCGAGCCCGAGACGCCGGCAGAGATCACGCACGTCGCGCCGTAGAACCGACCCGCGCCGGCCCCGGCGCCCGCGGGGCCGGCTGACCGCGAGATACACGCGGTCCGTGAGCCCGAGCCGATCGACGCCCTGGAGCAAGAGCGCCAGGCTGAACGCCAGCTTCAGCTCGACGATCACGGGTGGCTCTTCGCCGCGCGTCGCGACCACGTCGCAGCCGCGGATCTCACCCTTGACGTCGTAACCCTGAGCTTCGAGGAAGGCTTTCACGGCCGGATACAGGTCGGCCTCGGCGCAGGAAGCGGCGCGACGTGGCATCGCCGCGATTCTACGTGAGCAACCGGCGGAAGCCGCTACGTTCTCGCTCGCGGCGGGCCCGAAGGCTCGCGCCTGGAGAGGCGCCAGAACACGACGACGTGACCGGCGATGATCAGCGGCACCAGGAAGGTGGGGAGGAGGCTCAACGGCAGACGCAGCAACGCGTTCAAAGAATCCGGATCCGCTACGGCAAGTCGTGTCGCCGTGGCGACGACGAAGAGAATGTCGATCAGCCCCAGCGTGTTCCACAGGCCAACCAGCAGGCGCCGGCGCTCGAGCCTGCCGGCCATGACCAGGAGACCGAGCGCCAGGGTCGCCACGATGATGTCGCCCCAACCGCCGGGAACTGCGAACGCGCGCGGCAGCGCTGCGTCTCGATAGTAGACGACCAGAAAGTACGCGCCGACGAACCGCGTCACGTGCAGCGCGACCAGCCAGCGCAGATCGAGGGCGCGAAGCCAGCCGCGAAACCGCGGTAGCGCCACGAAGGCCAGCAGCACGAGCGCAGTCAATCCGACGAGAACGACCTGGGGCACCGGCGGTCGCCAGCTCGCGACGTGACCCGAGGCTCCGAGCGCGAATGCCGCCAGGAGCCACACGATCCCGACGATGATGTAGCGTCGGCCGCCGTCGCTGGATGGGCTCATCAGCGCACCGCCGGGAGCACTTTTTCGCCGAAGAGGCGCACGGCGCGGACAGGATCGACCGCGAGGCTCACTGAGAACATGAGCCGCCGCACGCCTGCGGCTTGCGCGGCCCGCACCTGCGCCAGGCACTCGTCGGGAGTGCCGCAGACTGCGAGGCGACGGCTCAGATAGTCGAACAGGCCGAGCTCGGCGACCAGCGCGGCGTCGGCGTCGCCGGGTCGCGTGCTGTACCGGCGTCGGAGCTCCTGAAGTGCCGCGCGGTACTCGGCGGGCACGCCGCGGCGTGCGAGATCGCCGCCGCCCATGACATACGCCGAGACGAACGCCAGGATCGCGCCGATCTTGCGGCGCGACGCATCACCGTCGAGGCCGCAGTCGAGACAGGCGATCTGCCAGATCTCAACCTCGTTCGGATCGCGTCCGGTCTCGCGCGCCGCGCGGGCCACCTTGGCCTCGGACTCGGCCACGTTGTCGGCCGCGAGCCCGTAGTTGATGAAGGCGCCATCGGCGCGAGCGCCGGCGGCCTCGAGCGAGCGCGGATGAGACGCCGCGAGAAAGACCGGGCTCGGCCGCTTCACCCACGGCAGGTGCGCGGTGCCGCCCTTGTAGGACGCGGGCCGCGCTCTCAAGAGCTCCTTGATGAACGCGACTCCTTCGGCCAGCTCGGCCGCGGGAAGGCTGGCGGTCCCGAGATTCCGCGTGCCGCTGTGGCCCACGCCGATGCCGAGCACCGCGCGGCCGGGCGCCAGGAGGTCGACCGAGGCGATCGACGCCGCCGCGATCGCGGGATGTCGCGTCACGAGGTTGGTCACGCACACGGCCACGCGCGCGCGGCGCACGTTCTCAGCCAGGATCGTCGTCGCAACCCACGGATCCATCGCGATGCCCGGCGTGTCGGCGATGCCGACCATCTCGTAGCCGTGTGTGTCCGCGGCGTCGGCCATCGCGCGCACCAGCGCGACGTCGTACGGCCAGAAGAAGAACCCGATCTCCACGGTTAGCGCTGTTCCTGGCGCTGCGGCGCGGTCGACGGCATGCGCACGCGGGTCCACATGTTGATGACGAAGAGCAGGACGCCGGCAGCTTGCCCGAGCCCGCCGAGCGCGATCGCCGCCCGCAGCGCCGACGAGTCCGAATAGGCACCGAGGAGCTCGGCGACGGCGCGGACGCATGTCGCCACGGTCATCGTCCAGTAGATGGCTTCGGCCAGCTCCGGGCGGTAGCGAGCGTCGTCACGCGCCGGCCGCGGAAACATCCAGGTCGCCACGCCCATCACGATCATGAGCACGAAGCCGACCAGCAGGAGGTGCACGTGGGCGGTGATGATCAGCCGAGGCGGATACGTCGCCACGACATACTGGCCGACGCTCACGTAGCTGCCCAGCAGCACGCCCGCGATCAGGAATGCGAAGCTCGTCTTGATGTAGCGGCGGATGAGGGGCGGCATCGTCTCGGTCGCCTCTACAGGCTCCCGGTCTCTTCGATCCCACGAAGAGCGTCGAGCGAGGCGACGATCAGCCGGCCGTCTTCGTCGATCACGATGCCCTTTTTGATCCAGCGGCTGACCACACGGATCGCCGTTTCGACCGTGGTGCCGCACATGTCAGCCAGCGTCTGGCGCGTGAGATGAAAGGGCAGCACCAGCCCGCGCCGGTCGCGCGTGCCTTCGCTCTCGGCGAGCCGGATCAGCCTGGATGCTAGACGGGCCTCGGCCGGATCCGAGGCGAGCGACTTCATGGAATCGTGCGCGGTACGCAGGCGCCGCCCGAGCATGAGCGCCATCTCGCGCACGAGGGTCGGGCGCCGCTCGGCGAGCGCGAGGATCGGCGCACGCGGAATGCCGACGACGGTGGTCGTCTCCATGGCCTGTGCTGATGCCGGATAGGGGCGGCTCTCAAGCACTGCCATACCGCCGAAAGGCTCACCCGGGCCCAGGAGCTCGAGGACGACCTCGTCACCACTTCGTGCGTGTCGAAGGATCTTCACTCGCCCCGTGCGGACCAGCCAGAACCAGGCGGACTCGTCTCCCTCCCTGAAGATGAAGTCGCGAGGGTGGTAGCTCTGCTCCCGGGCCACCGCCGCCAGGGCGAGGATCTCCGCGGCGGGAAGCGCCGCGAAGACCGTGCCGGCCTTGAGGAAATCGGCGGTCGGCTGCGCCGGCATGTGCGGATGATAGCTCGGCTTGCCGGGATATGACGGCCGTCATAACGCGACGCAATCGCGCGGAGGCATCCTGACCTCGGGAGGGACGCCATGAACACGCCGCGCATCGCGCTCGCACGAAGAGCTGCAGCGCTGTTGTTCGTTGCCGCAGTGTGGGCACCCGCTCTGGTCGTCGGTCAGCCCGCGGCGAGTCACCAGCACGCCCAGGCCAAGCCGGCGGCGCCGACACGGGGCGTCTCGAAGAAAAGCCCCGCTGCGGAATACACGCCGACCGTGCGCTTTCGTCTTCGCACCGAGCTGGCCGAGGGAAAGATGGCATTCGTCGGCATGGGTGGCGACATCGAGGGCATCGTGAATCCAACCTTGCGCGTCGCCGCCGGCGACATCGTGCAAGTCGGCCTCGT
>Ga0209382_10006723_pt1 | contig 14754 bp, 15 predicted proteins | sample SoiMetdeltSBSDD5_FD_187599 | JGI IMG/M metagenome (GOLD analysis project Ga0209382, IMG submission 187599) | Bulk soil microbial communities from a Populus tree surrounding site in Tennessee, USA - Soil MetaG P. deltoides SBSDD5 (SPAdes) (version 2) | ecosystem: Environmental > Terrestrial >... | reverse complement strand
GCGCGCCCATTGACAGAACGACGTATTTGTCTACAATGTAGACAAATGGCGGAAGTACTCGGTGCGTTCGAACAAGCCGTGCTCCTGTCGCTCATTCGGCCGGTGACCGACCTTGGTAAGGAAGCATACGGGCGCGGCATTCTCACCGAGGTCCGGCATCGACTGGGGCGTGAGGTTTCGGCAGGCGCGGTGTATGCCACGCTGGACCGGCTCGAGCAGAAAGGCCTCATCTCGTCGAAGCTGGAAGCAGGGAACGCCGTACGCGCCGGCCGCCCACGTCGCTGCTATGCGATCGCGGCGGAAGGTGTGCGCGCGCTCAACGACGCGAAGGCGGCTTCCGAGCGGCTGTATGCCGGACTGCGGTGGCCGCTGAGGAACACGTCGTGACGCTGCGCACATCGCGCGAGGAGGTGTATCCGCCGGCGTGGGCCGAGGCCGTGTTGCGCGTACTCGTCGCGCCGCGCAACCGGGACACCATCACTGGTGATTTGCTCGAGGAATATCGCGAGGTGATTGTTCCCGCGCGCAGTCGTTTCGGCGCGCGGACGTGGTACGTCCGCCAGGTCGTGGGCTTTGTGAGAGTCGATGGATTGATTCGCGCAGTGCGTGGCGGGCCGAGGGAGGATGCGATGTTCGACAGACTTGCTGACAAGTCGATGTTCTGGCTGGTTGCCGGTGGGTTCGCATTCATGGCGCTTCTCGGTGCGCTCATTCGAAGCAGTTTCGGGCCGCCTGCAGGCCTCGGCGTGTTCGTCGTGCTATCTGCGATCCTCGGCGTCTCTGCCGCGATCTCGAAGTGGTCGCGAGCCGACATCCAGCGCCTCTGGCGGATTGTGCTGGTCTGCGGGATTCTCATGGCACTGGTTCTCGTGGTCCGTCTCCTCGTCGAGGTGTTCGATCCCGTCGATCCCGTCGACCGCTTTCTGGCCCGGGCGCGCGATGACTACTCGGAGTTCAACTACCCACGGCGTTGGGTACCGGCCGCGGCCGTAGCCCTCATCATGATCGGTGGAGGGCTGCGTGCCGCATGGCGGACTGCGCGCGTCGGAATGGGGACCATCGCCGCGCTCGCGGCCAGCGTCGTCGGGTCGCTCGCCTATGTCACGTTTGTCGCCCTTGGGAACACACTCCCACTCGGCCCTCAGGACCCGTTGGGAAATTCGCCACGCGACCTGCAATTCTTCGGGAACATCCCTTCGATGCTCATTCCTGTCCTGGCGATGTTCGGCACGGTGCTCGGGACCATCGGCGCGCTCTTTGGCCGGGCCCTGTCGGCCGTCAAAAACTCGCCTGCCCACGGCTGAGTTCGGTTCTGCCGTCCGCCCCGTTTACTGACATGTGGAGGGACTTCAGCCAGGGGCCGTCAGGGCAGTCGTTAGCACCAGGGCCAGCTTGTTGGCTCCGACAGGTGGGGGATACCATGTGCAGTACGACTATGCAGGAGATGCGATTGCCTGATCGGCCGGCCGGGATGCTGAGCACGCTCGACCTGCTCGAGCGGTTCAAGCGGGGAGACGAAGACGCGGTCAGCCAACTGGTCGAGCGGTCGATACCGCCACTCCAGCGCTGGGCACGCGGACGGCTGCCGCCGTGGGCTCGCAGTCTGGCCGAAACGCAGGATCTGGTTCAGAACGCTGTGCTGAGGGCCCTCCCACACCTCAAATCTTTCGAGGCCAGGCATCCCGGCGCGCTGCAGGCGTATCTGCGGCAAGCCGTCCACAATCACATTCGAGACGAGATTCGCAAGGTCAAGGTGCGGCCGGCACCGGCCGAGTTGCCCGACGACCAGCCCGATGAAGGACCCTCGCCGCTGGAACGCGCAATCGGACAGGAATCGCTCGAACGCTACGAGGCGGCGCTCAAAACGTTGCGTGAGGTCGACCGCGAGGCGATCATCGCCCGCGTCGAGCTACAGCAAAGCTACGACGAGATCGCCATTGCCCTCGGAAAGCCGAGCGCCGACGCAGCTCGAATGGCAGTGGTGCGCGCCCTCAAGAATCTGCTCAAAGCCATGTCGACGAAGGTCGATCCACCGGACAAGTAGACCCCGCTAAACATCGGCGCGTAGTATTGTAAGCCTCGCCAACACGCAGACAGCCCAGGCTGTGACCGGAGCACGGGTATCGACCTGCCTCCGGTGCCGTTCGACGACAGCGCGGCGCGCGCCGTCGCGGACCGGCCATGCGTGACGGGAGCCGCGAGGCATGGCAGGAGAGTCAGACGATTTAGACAAACTGTTCGAGTCGGTCGCCGACGGTGAGTCGATCGATTGGGACGCGCTCGAACGGGCAGCCTCTGACGAAGAATCGCGAGCACTCATCCGCCAGCTTCGGCTGATTGCCGACGTCTCCGAGGTCCATCGATCGCAAGTCGACGATATTCCCACTCCTGACGGAGTAGTCACCGACCCGGCGACCGTGCAAGGGCGCGGATGGAAACCGCCTCAGCCGCCGCCCCGGGTTGTGGCCGCGGTGCCAGCGCCCGACGAAGGGGCGGCATGGGGACCGCTCCTCCTGGTCCGCAAGATCGGCGAGGGTTCCTACGGTGAGGTGTATCAGGCACACGACACCTGGCTGGATCATCCCGTCGCGCTGAAGCTGCTCAAACGGGAGGCGGAAACCCGTGTCCAGCCCTCCGACCTTCTCCACGAGGCGCGCAAACTGGCGCGCGTCCGGCACACCAACGTCGTCACTGTTCATGGCGCCGATCGGCACAACGGGCGTGTCGGGTTCTGGATGGACTTCGTCGACGGCGAGACACTGGCCGCGAAGGTGGCCAGGGGAAGGTTGAGCGCCGGCGAAGCGACGAGCGTGGGGCAAGAGGTCTGCCGCGCGCTTGCGGCCGTCCACCGGGCGAACATCATCCATCGCGACGTCAAGGCGCAGAACGTGATGCGCGCTCATGACGGCGGCCGGATCATCCTGATGGACTTCGGCGCCGGCCAGTTCGTCTACGATCCGTCGCTCGGGAAGCGCGCGCAAGGGACGCCGCTGTATCTGGCGCCAGAAGTCCTCCACGGCGGCGACGCGACCGTCCGCAGCGACATCTATGCGGCGGGCGTGCTGCTGTTTTACCTGGTCACCGGGCGGTTCCCGATCGAGGGCTCCTCCCCGAAAGAGTTGCTCGACGCGCATGCACGCGGGAAGCGACGACGCTTGCGTGACGAGCGTCCGGACCTGAGCGAGTCGTTCATCACGATTGTCGAGCGCGCCATCGATCCCGATCCGGAGAGACGGTACGTGTCTGCTGGCGAGATGGAGGCGAAGCTCTCGGGCCAATCGTCTATGCGTCCCGAGTTTGTCGTCCCGCCTCGACCGATGCCGCCTTCCGGTCCGAGCGGCTGGGATCGTGCCAAACGCGCGGCGGCTACTGTAATCGGTCTGTTGCGCTCACGGCGGTGATCGGGTTCATTGTTTCAGGCGAAGCCCGATATTCGTCTCCGGATGAAGCGGCGTTCCGTCTCCTGACGCGTGAAGGCAAGGGCGCGCTCGTAGGCTGCCCTGGCTTCTTCCGTCTTTCCTAACCTTCGCAGCAATTCGCCGCGTGCGGAGTGGGCGAATTGATAGTCAGTCAGATCGCCACGCGCGAGAATGGCGTCGATGAGCGCGAGGCCTGCCGCGGGGCCGTCGCGCATCGCCACTGCCGCGGCGCGATTCAGTTCCACCACCGGTGAAGGGTCGGCCCTTACGAGCACGTCGTAAAGTCCGACAATCTGCGGCCAGTCGGTGGCGTCCGCGGTTGCGGCTTCAGCGTGCACAGCGGCAATCGCGGCCTGCAGCGAGTAGGGCCCGAAGCGTCGAGAGGAAAGCGCACGCTCGGTGAGGGCAAGACCTTCGTTGATCAGCGCGCGATCCCAGCGCGATCGATCCTGATCCGCCAGCAGCACGAGCTGGTTATCCTCGGACGTGCGAGCGGCGCGCCGGGACTCCTGCAACAGCATCAGCGCGAGGAGACCAACGGCCTCAGCCTCGGGGATCAGTTCCGCGAGCAGACGTCCCAGCCGGATCGCCTCGGCCGAAAGGTCGTGGCGCGTCAGCGAGCTGCCGGAAGACGCCGAGTAGCCTTCGTTGAAGACGAGATAGACGACGTGCAGCACGGCGTCGAGTCGTCGTGGCAATTCATCTCGTGCAGGCACCTGATAGGGGATGCCAGCATCGCGAATCTTCGCCTTCGCGCGGACGATGCGCTGGGCCACGGTGCGCGGCGCAGTGAGATAGGCATGCGCGATTTCCTCGGTCGTGAGGCCGCATACCTCACGAAGCGTCAGTGCGATCTGGGCATCTGGGGGAAGCGCCGGATGACAGCACGTGAAGATCAGTCGCAGACGATCGTCTTCGAGAGGCTCCTCGTCGATGGGGACCGGATCGACCGAGGTCTCCAGCTGCTTCGCGAGCTCCGTGACCGAGGCGTGGAAACGCGCTCGTCGGCGGAGGACGTCGATGGCCTTGAAGCGACCGGTGGAGACGAGCCACGCGAACGGGTTACCAGGCAACCCGTCGCGCGGCCATTTCTCGACCGCGGCCGCGAAGGCCTCGTGCAGGGCCTCCTCGGCCAGGTCGAAGTCACCGACGAGCCGAATGAGCGTGGCCAGGACCCGGCGCGAGTCTGACCGGTAGAACGCCTCAATCTGGCTGGTGACTGGAATCTCGCTCAGCTGAATACCTCGATCGGCCGTACCTCAACGGACCCGCTGCGCGCGGAAGGAATCCGCGAGGCGACCTGCAGCGCATCGTTCAGGTCCCGGGCTTCGATCAGGTAGTAACCGCCCAGTTGTTCCTTCGTCTCGGCAAAGGGGCCGTCCGTCGTTGACATCTTGCCGTTCCGCATGCGGACGGTCGTCGCCGTGTTGACCGGCTTGAGCGCCTCTCCGCCGACATAGTGGCCGCTCTTCTTGATGTCGTTGGTGAAGGCAAAGTACTCGCCCATGAAGGCGTTTGCGTCGGCCTCCGACATGGTGGCCATCTTCGCTTCCTCATCGTAAATCAGGCACAGATACTTCATCTCAGTCCTCCCAAAAGGTGTCGATTTCGGCCTTACATTCACTAGTCGCTCGGAGGTGCGCGAAATCGACAACCGCGTGCAGGGCGTCACAAAAGATCTGGATCGTGTAGATTTCAGGTCATGAAACGGGTTGTCGTGCTCGCGCTGTGTGCGGCGGCGTTCGTCCTGCAGGCATCATGGGCCGTTTACACCCAGACGGCCAAGCCCCCCGGACCCCTTCGGACAGAACGGGTTAAAGGGGACCTGTACATGGTCTCGGGTGAGGGTGGCAACGTCGCCCTGTATACGACCTCTGAGGGAGTCGTGCTGGTCGACGACATGTTCGACCGGAATCACGCCGACATCCTGGCGCAGATTAAGGCGATAACCAACCAACCGCTGCGCTACGTCATCAACACACATCAACACGACGATCATGCCGGCGGCGATCTGAAGATGCTGCCGATTGCCGAGGTAATCGCGCACAAGAACGTGCGCGTCAACCTGGCCGATCTCAAGCGCCCATATTACGAGGACACGCCGGGGACGCCCATCGGCCTGCCGCGCATTACGTTCTCACAGGAACTCGCCGTCAACCTTGGTGGCAAGGAAGTGCAAGCGCATTATTTCGGTCGCGGGCACACGAGTGGCGACGCCGTCATCTATTTCCCCGAGCTGAAGGTGATCCACACCGGCGATTTGTTTCTGGCCACCCGGGCGGGCGGCCGCGGAAACGCTCCCGCCCGCCAGCGGCCACCCGGTGTTCCGATCTATGTCGACTACGTCCAGGGCGGCAGTTTCCTCGACTGGTCGAAGACGATGGACGGGATGTTGAAGCTCGATTTCGACACGGTGATACCGGGGCACGGGCCGGTGTCGACTCGCGCGGACGTCGTGAAGTTCAGAGCCGACCTCGAAACGATGCGCACGCGACTCATTGGTCTGATCAAGGAGGGGAAGACGAAGCCGGAGCTCGCGAAAATCCTCGAAGACGACTACGGCTGGCGATCGACCGGATGCCCCGAGAGTCCACCCACCGGCGGCTGCCTCCAGTACCAGCAGCTCGATGCGCTGATGAAGGAGCTTGGATCGAGCTGACTCTACGAGTTCCTGAGCGCGCGAATCGGGTCGATTCGCGATGCCCGGAACGCCGGCACGTACGATGCGAGGAGCCCAGCGATGGCAAGGATCGCGGCGGCGAGGCCGAACGCCGCCGGGTCGAATGGGCTGATGCCGGCGAGGAACGTGCCGAGAGCGGGCATGACAAGGGCAGACGCTGCGGCGCCACCACCCACGCCGATCGCAACGACCGAGCCGCCACGTTGCAGCATCTCGACGCGAATACGGTTCGCCGATGCGCCAAGCGCCATTCGTACACCAACCTCCGCCGTCCGAGACGCCGCGATATACGTCATCACCCCGTAGAGTCCGACCATCGCCAGGAGCAGCCCGACGAGGCCGATGCCGCCGACCATGGTGGTTGCGACGCCACGCATCGTCATCTCCAGGCTCGCCGACTGACGGCGCGTGTCTACGCTCACCGGCGCACTTGGATCGACATCGTCAATCGCTCTCGCGATCGCAGAGATGAGTGCTTCCGAATCCACCGTCGTCTTCGCATGCACGATGAGACGGCCGGGCCGTTGCGCGTACGGATAGAACACCACCGATTTCGGCGCTTCACCGATCGTGTCGATGCGGTGATCTCGCACGACACCGATGATCGTCGCGTCCGGTTCATTGGCGGTCTGAACCCGCTGTCCCAGCGCCTGCGTGTTTCGGAAGTAGGTTCGGGCATACGTCTCGTTGACGATCGCAACGACAGGTCCGCCGGCGACGTGGGTTCTGTCGAAGTCCCGCCCTTGCACGAACGGCACTCCGAGCGCCTGGAAATATCGCGGACCGACACTGAAGGTGGAGGGCCGTGTCCCGGGGATGTCGGTGCGGCCGGCAGGGTGGAAGCTGCGGATCAACGAATCACCGCCTAGCGGGACGAGAGTGGCGGCTGAGGCAGACGACACGCCAGGAATCTGCTCGATGCGCGCTACGATGCGATCCGCGAAGCGCGGCCGCTCCTGATCTGGATATCGAACCGAATCAAGTCCAAACCGAGCGACGATCCCGTGTTCGAGATCGAACCCGACGTCTACCTGCGTGATGTGCTCTTGACTTCTAACGCAGAGCAGCGTCGCGACGACCAGGACGAGCGAGATCGCCAACTGGACGACGACCAAGCCCTGGCGTAAGCCAAGTCGTGGCGTTACGGCATCCGTGCTGGAACGAACTCCTGCGGTGCCGTCGATACGCGTCGATCGCAAAGCAGGGACAAGGCCGCACACCACAGTCGCACCGACGATGATCGCCAGAGCAAAAGGAATGAGCCGGCCATCGATCGCCATCGCATCCTGCATCAGTGCCATCTGGTTGACGAACGGGATCCGATTGAGCAGGAAAGCGAGTGGGAGGCCCACCGCTGCGCCCGCGAGCACGACCAGGAGCGCTTCGACGAGCATCGCCTGAACCATGCGCCTTCGTCCCGCTCCCAGCGCGATGCGAATCGCGATCTCCTGGCTCCTCTGCGCCGCGCGCACCATCAACAGGCTCATCACGTTGATGCACGCGATCATGAGTACCAACCCTGCAGCCATGAGCGCCATTGTGGCCGCTGCCCGGAAACCGACGGGCGTGCCACGGAACTGCAGTTCCGCGGCAGGAAAGACGCTGGCCGGCTGCGCCATGCGCTCGTTCGCCGCAGGGTAGGCGCGTTCGAGCGATGCTGCGAGCGCGGTCACGGCAGCCTGTGCCTGCAGTGGGGTTGCGTCAGGCGACAACCTGGCCAGGACCGTGAGGCTCGGACTGCCTCGTTCGTTGAGCGTCGGCATCGTCAGGCGGCTTACGGGAACGTAGAGTTGCGGTGCCATCCAGCCCGTGATTGCCTTGAACCTCTCGGGCAAAACGCCGGCGATCATGAACGGCTCGCCATTGAGTGTCAGCGTGCGACCAACGACGTTCGGGTCCGCCTGCAGACGCCCTTGCCAGAACGCGAAGGTCACGACGACGAGACGCGGCTCGCGCTCTGCGGCGGCTTCGGCGGCAGAGAAGGTGCGCCCCTGCATGACCGTGATGCCGAGGACTTCGAAGAAGTTCGCGGTCACATTGAGAATGCCGACCGGTGTCACGCGATCGCTGGAGCCCAGATTCAGGGATGACGTCCTGAATCCAACGACGCCATCGAAAGTGTTGACGCCCTGCAGGTCGAGGTAGTTCGGGTACGAGAACTGATTCGCGTTACCCGGTTCGACGCCTACGACACGATCGGCGCGCGCGATCGTTGGCTGGTGGAAGTAGATGGTGCTCACGCCCATGTAGAGCAAGGCGTTTACGCCGATGCCGAGTCCGAGGGACGCGGCACTGACGGCGACGAGCCCGGGGCTGCCGCCCAGCCCGCGCAAGCCTCGACGGATGTCCTCCCCCAGGCTCTCAATCCAGATCGCAACACGTCGCATATCCACCATCGCTGAATGAGCTATGTCAAAGATGCTTGACATCATGAAAGACGCAGGCATCATATGTCAAGAATCTTTGACACGCCGTTGGAGCGGGAGACTGAGACATGGAGATGTCGTTTCGAGAGAAGAGCGCCTGGATTTCGCTGGTGTTGATTGTGCTGGTGTTCGGCCCGTACTTCTGGCTGGTCGGCCGATCGTTCGCGGGCCAGACACACGTCCATGGCGGGACGCAGTTTGCGCTCATCCTGCTCTTTGTCGTGCTCGAGATCGTCCTGCACATCGCGGTTGCTATCCAGTCACCACGCGACGCAGAGGCACCGAGCGACGAGCGCGACAATCTCATCGACCTGCGGGCGACGCGTGTGGCCTTCTACGTCCTGTTCGGAGGCGCGCTCATCTCGATTTTCACACTGCATTTCCCGGTGAACGTGTGGACGCTGTCGCAGTTCGTGCTCTTCTCGATTGTGGTAGCCGAGCTCGTCAAATTCGGCAGTCAGATCGTCTTCTACCGCCGGGGCTTCTGAGATGGGCAGGTGCGCGATTCGCAACAAGATTCGTGAGCTGCGTTTCAACCAGGCTGAGATGACGCAACAGGAGCTCGCCGATCGCATCGGCGTCACGCGCCAGACCGTCAACGCCATCGAACTGGGCAAGTACTCGCCATCCCTCGAGGTCGCATTTCAGATCGCGGCCGTCTTCAATGTGCCGCTCGATCAGGTCTTTCAGTACGAGAAAGCCAGGAAGTGAGGCGATGCGTGTCAAGGCAATGCGAACACGTACACGGCGCCGCCCTCTGGCACTTCAGGGTACTGGCCGGGGAAGAGGCGGTTCAGTCCGTTGTTCATGCCGCGTGGGTCGCCGCCCCACCCGCTGTGAACGGCCAGATACTGCTTCCCGTCGACAGAAAATGTGGAAGGCGGCGCGACGATGCCCGATACCGTCACGAATTCCCACAGGAGCTTTCCAGTGGTCGCATCGAAGGCGTGGATCTTCCGATCGTTCGTGCCACCGGTGAACACCAGTCCGCCGGCCGTTGCGAGCATCGAACCCCAGGTCGGACTGGTGGGGTAGGGATATGTCCAGACCTTCTCGCCAGTATCAACGTTCCACGCTTGAACTTCACCGATGTGATCCACACCCGGTGCGGTGAACTGACCACCGGACTGTGAACCAGCAAACGATCGTCCCTTCTGGTACTTGATCGGCACGCCCGTCAGGATGCCGCACAACCCGTTGTTCGCCGGGATGTAGATCATGCGGGTCTGCGGGCTGAAGGCGATCGGCGGCCAGTTCTTTCCACCGTGCGGACCAGGACAGAAGTCTGCCTGCTTTCCAGTTCCTGGTTTTCGAGCAGGGTCGACGTCAGGTCGTCCGGTCACCGGGTCAAGGCTTCGAAAGACCGTTTGCGTTACGAAGGGTTTACCTTCGACGAAGCGGATTGGTCCGGTGCCGCGCTCGAGGAACCAGAGGTATCCATCTCGCGCCACGTTGACGAGTCCCTTGATCGTTCGTCCGTTGCGCTGGTAGTCGACGAGGATGGGCGGAGAAACTTCGTCCCAGTCCCACGATTCGTTCGGGTTGTACTGGAAGTGCCCCTTGATCTGTCCGGTTGCAACATCGATCGCAATCGATGACGCAACATAGAGGTTATCGCCAGGCCGTTGATCGCCCATCCATGGCCCGCCGTTGCCCGTTCCCCAGTACGCCAGGTTCGTCTCGGGATCGTAGTTACCGGTCACCCACACCGGCGCGCCACCGGTCTTCCATTGATCTCCCTTCGGCCACGTCTCGCTGCCCGGTTCGCCCGGCGCGGGCACGGTGTAAGTGCGCCATGACTCCTTGCCGGTATCCAGATCAAACGCGGCGACGAATCCGCGAACGCCGAACTCACCCCCTGATGCGCCAACCATCACCTTGCCCCCTGCTACGAGCGGCGCGAGTGTGATGTAGTACGCGGACGTGTTGTCGGCCACGGTCCTGGTCCAGATCTCTTTTCCTGTGCGCGCGTCCAGCGCCACCAGTACCGCCTCGGCCGCGGCATAGAACACCGTGTCGTTGTAGAGCGCGACACCGCGATTGGTGTCGTGCAGCACGAACACGTCCTTGGGCCGTGGACGTCGATATCTCCACAACATTTCGCCAGTCACGGCGTTGAGAGCCATCACCTGATTGTTGGGCGTCGAGACGAACATCACGCCGTTGTTGACGACGGGCGCCGCCTCGTGCACTTTGGGCTCATCCGTCGGCACCATCCAGACTTGTTGAAGCTTGTCGACGTTGTCCCGGGTGATTTCGGTGAGTGGACTGAAGCCCCACCCATCGTATGTCCGGCGAATCATCAGCCAGTTCCGCTCTTCGGGCGCGAGCAGCCGTTCGGCCGTGACTGGCTGATACTCGCGGAGCACTTGTGGAACGACCGGCTCCGATGACGTCTCGCGCTGAGCAAGCAACGGCGACACGAGCAGCGCCGCCGCGAGCGTGGCTGCGCCGATCCGCAGAATCAGACTAGACATGCGTCGAGTCTATACGGTTCCAGGTTCCTCGTTCCAGGTTCCTCGGTCGTGTTTCGCGGTTCGGGTTGCTGGTTCTATGTGTTCGTGGTTCTAAATTCGTGGTTACCCTTCTGGCTCTTGCGACAGAACGTGAAGCGTGGGCGCCACGTTCACAAACGCGTCGACCACGACGGGGTCAAAATGCGAGCCCTTGGATTTCACGATGTGCGCGACAGCCTCTTCATTAGACATCGGCGTCTGATAAAGCTTGCGAGTAATGATCGCGTCATAGACGTCGACGACGGCCATCACTCTGCCCGGAATCGGAATGGCATTGCCGCGCAGCCCTTCCGGATATCCTGAACCATCCCACCACTCATGGTGGGTGTAGACGATATCCTTCGCGATCGCCAGCGCGACATCGTCGCGAACGCCAGCGGCGCGCTCGGCGTTTTCGATCACGTCGCGGCCGTATCGCGGATGGCGACGCATCTCGGCGAGTTCCTCCGGCGTGAGATGTCCTGGTTTATTGAGCACGCGGTCCGGTACACCCACCTTGCCGATGTCATGGAGAGGCGCGAGGCTCGCCAGTAATTCCACCCGTTCAGGCGTGAGGTAGTCTCGATAGTTGGGATGCTTCGCCAACTCCTCGGCAATGACTTGTGTGTACTTCTGCGTACGCTTCGAGTGACGTCCCGTCTCCAAATCACGGATGCCCGTCAACGACAACAGTGTCTGCACCATGAGGCGATGTGACTTGGCGGTCTCGACGCCAGCGCGTTCGGCACGGCGACGCTCAACGCCAAAACCGGCCACCGTCATCGCGGCGAGGCTGGCCAGGAGACTCAGGGAGGGGTAGAGCGGCGAGAAGTACGCGCCGTCGGTCGCCAGCAGCGATCGCGACCCGGTCCAGGTCGCTATCAGGAACGAGACAGCGGCGATCGCGCCCCACACGAGACCGAACCGGGCAACGATGAGCGCGGTGAGCGTGCCGAGGCCGATCACGGCTTGGGTTTCGAGAGTGACCCCATGCTCGGGCCGATACATGAAATCCCGTTGAACGAGGTTGTCAGCCACGGTGGCCTGCACTTCGACTCCCACGAATAACGTGTCGAGCGGCGTGGCGACGACTTCGCGTGTGCCCAGCGCGGTGGTCCCAACGAACACGATTCGATCCTTGAATTCAGAGGGATCGACCTCGCCGTTGAGCACGTCCACTGCCGATATATAGGGGAACGTGCGTTTCGCGCCGCGGTACCGAAGAAGCAGATTGCTCTTACCGTCGAGTGGGACGTCCTGCCCGTCGAGACCCAGCGACGCGGTGTTGACGTTCGCGATCCGCAGCACGAGGTTGTTCGCGTCTGTCAGCGCGCGCACGGCGGCAAGCGCCAACGCCGGGTAGACCCGATCGGCGTACTGCATGAGCAGCGGGGCGCGACGAAGGATGCCGTCAGGATCCGGCGCGGCGTTCAAGAACCCGGACGCCTGGGCGGCGGCTGTCAACATCGAGATGTTGCAGACCGCGCTCGTTGCCTGAAAGAACGGATCATCAGCCTGTACCCCCGGGCTGCGGATGATTGGGAGACCGAGCGCATGCTGCACACACGGCTTGAGTTTTTCTTGCGTCTGATCGAACAGCAGCCCGTATCCCAGAATCACCCGGCCGCGCCGAAGGCTATCGGACAGGACCGCGTCTGGAGATCGACCGGCTCCCTCATAGCGATCGCTTTCGGGGAACATGATGTCGAGCGCAACCGTCGCGGCGCCGCGCTCACGCAGGCTGTCGATCAATTGACTGATGATGTCGCGGCGCCACGGCCATTGGCCCACACTGGCCAGGCTTTTCTCGTCGACGTCAACGATGACGATCTTCCCGCTGGGCAGACGCGTGGGCGTCCAGCGCACGAGGGTGTCGTAAGCCGAATATTCGAGTTTGACGAGAGGGGCGGGCCTGGTCAGCGACAGTACGGCCGCAACCAGTGTGGGAAGGAGGCCGCAGAGCAGCAGGATCCTGCGATAACGTGGGCTCATCGCACCGTGATATCGACTCGGCGATTCTTCGGCTCGTTGACGTTGTCGGCAGTTGGGATGAGGGGCGTTGCCTCGCCATGTGAAGTGACGACGATCGACGAACGATCCACGCCCGCCTCGATGAGGCGCATGCGAACGACCTCTGCCCGCCTGAGTCCGAGTCCGATGTTAGCAGTGGCATCTCCCGTCGTGTCCGTGTGTCCGACGACGGCGACCTGCGGTGCGGGATATCCCTTGACGGATTGCTGAACCTCGCCGACGAGCACGCGACTCTCAGCGGTCAGTTCGTCGGAATCGAATTCGAAATACAGCGTGAAATGAGCCGGGGCTGGCGGTTGTGCGCCGATGGCATCGCCGAAAAGACGCATCACGTCCGCTTCGCTCATCTCTTTTACGACTTCTGGCGCCAGTCCCGGTACGACGCGCGTCGACGCCCGCGGCGTGACGAGCTCGACGTTACCGTTCGGATTGGAAACCGTGGCGCGTCCGACACTGCCGTCGGACTCTGGCAGTAGAACGACGGTGGCTTGTCCCTTTGGCTGCGGAGTCCGCGACCGGAGGGGGCCGCAGGCCATTTGCAGGCCCACGGCAACCCCTACCAGTACGTAGACTCGGCGCGCGTAGATCATTCGGATACGACGTGGAGCGCTAGTGACGTTCCTCGGACGCCCACGATGGCCGAAGGCGTTTCGAGACGGATGGAATCCGGTGCGAGCTTCGCGATCTGACCGGAGACGTACACCGCGATGCCTCTGAGGAAGCTCATTGCAAGACCAACCGAGCCCTGCGCCGGGGCATACCGAAACGAGTTCAGACGAACCTCGCTGCTGGGACCAAGCGACACCCGGGTATCGTCATCGAGCGTGATGCCGATGCGACCGTCGTCACCTGTCCGGAGGCCATCCGATTCGAACACCGTTTGACCGACTTCGGCTGGGATCGTCCCCCCCGATCGGACGATGAAGGCGGATCCAGAGACCACCTTGATGCGCCCCGCGGGAGACGGCTGCTGAGCAAACGCCGGCGCAGCCAGCAGAAGGAGTCCGATGGCAGCGAGCCAGTGTTGTCGGGCCTTCATATGACGCTCCATACAGGGGGCTGAACTCTACTGTGCCAGAGACGGCGGCTCAGAACAAGGATGACGTGCGAGGTTCAAATCGTGCGAATTCGGGTCGACCAATATTGAATCTTGGTCGCCGAATCTGTAAGGAAGACCGCGGCAGGTGTGGGCAAACCGCTGGCCGGCGCGGTCAGCGGCTTGGCGCCGCCGATCGCGCTCGCACGCACGCCGACACGACGAGTGGATGAGTGAGACGCTCGCCTTCAGCGGCTGATTCGGAATTGCGGCGTGGGCGCATCACGCCACAAATACACGTCGCCGATCCGCCGCAGGAACCCTTCTTCGAGCAGTGCGTCGAACACCTCCGTACAGTGGGTTTTATCGAGGGACCAGCGGCGTTGTGCCTGTGAGAGCGTGACGGCGATACCGGGGTGTTCCTGGAACTCGCGGCGGATGCTGGCTAGCAGGCGAGCGGTCGACATACTGACTCCAGTCTCCACGCAGCAGGCGCTCGAGGGAGACGAGCGACCGGTGCTGCGTAGGCCGCGGGTGAGCAAAACTGTGTCCAGTGCAGATCTGCGCAGCCGTCGTCTTGGACGATTCCTTGCTATGCCACGCAGTGGTGGATACGCCAGTTCGTTTGCTCGTTGTCGATCTCGATGCCGGCCACCCTACGGCGATG
>Ga0209382_10006722_pt1 | contig 14755 bp, 9 predicted proteins | sample SoiMetdeltSBSDD5_FD_187599 | JGI IMG/M metagenome (GOLD analysis project Ga0209382, IMG submission 187599) | Bulk soil microbial communities from a Populus tree surrounding site in Tennessee, USA - Soil MetaG P. deltoides SBSDD5 (SPAdes) (version 2) | ecosystem: Environmental > Terrestrial >... | reverse complement strand
GCAGTGCGTCCCACTCGTCGCGGAGTCGTTCGAATGCCGCTGTGTCCATCAGCACTTCCGTGCTGGCGACGGTCACAGAGGACTCGAGGCTTGACGGGCGTGTGACGTCGCCCGGCGGTGACGTCGGGACTGCTCGGGAGGGAGGCTGCGCGCGCACATTCATGGCTCGATCCCTGACGCCGAAACCCCGCCTGCGGGATTCGACGACGGGAACTCGCACTGAGGGATCCCCGATCAGCCGCGCAGAGGTAAGCTGAAAGGTAACTCAGGTCGGGCTTATCGGCAACGGGTGGTATTTCTATAACCGCCGCCTCAAGGCGATCTGGTTCGGTGGCCCTCCTTCACGCGACCAAAGTCCCTTGCGGGGCTGACTAACGTCGCGTCAATCCCCCTCTGCACCCTGAATTCGCTGGCCCGGCGATTGCCAACCACTAGTCTCGACCACATTTTTTTTGTGACGAAAGAGAGCGGAATGAGACTACCGGTGCGTTTTGCCTTTACGGCCTTCATTATTGGTATTGGTTTCGTCCTGTCCTCCGCCAGTGAGGTGAGTGCACAAGTCCTGACCTTCGATGAGATGACGCCGAATCCGATTCAGAGCCCGATTCTCGGAACCGTCGTCTGCTCGGCGGGTACCGGCTTCCGATTTTCATCGGATCATTTTCACATCATCGACGAGAACTACGGCGCGATCTTCTCGGACAGCGGGTCGACACATCTGGGCTACGAGGCCGGACGAGGCTTTCCGATCAGGTTGGAGCGCGAAGGAACCGGCACGTTCTCACTCTTCTCACTCGACGCCGGTGAGTTCTATTCCGCGCATGATGCGGAACGTCCCGATGCCGAACGGATCACCCTCACCGGTTATCGCGCCGACGGCAGCATCGTCACCCATACGATATATCTCGACGGCATTCGCGACGGCGTCGGCGGTGTCCAGGATTTCCAGCACTTCGTCCTGCCGAACACGTTCGTGAACTTGCGGGCCGTCCTCTTTACCGGTTTGCAGCAGAACGACGAGTCCGGTGGCATCGCGTTCGACAATCTCGAGTATCAGCTGACCCCGAATGAGGCGCTGCCGCTCTGCACGTTCCAGGTGCTGCCCTCCGATATTCCTACGGTGTCGTTCGTGAGCCCATCGCCGGGAGCAGTGGCTGGCACCATTTCGATCGAGGCGAACGCGACCGATAACACGGGCGTCGCCAACGTCGTCTTCAAGCTCGATGGCGCCCCGCTCGCTCCGCCGGACACGACAGCGCCATATTCGCTGCAGTGGGACACGACCGTCCTCCCGGACGGCGCGTACACGCTCACGGCTGAAGCAAGCGACGCTGCCACCAACGTCGGTACTGCATCGATCTCGATCACGATTCAGAACGGGATCGTGATCGGCACGGGCCCGCATTACGTCGTTTTCGACGGCTTGGACGATCACCTGCTCGTCGGAGATCGCCCGGTTCTGAGTTTCGGCACGGGCACGTCGGACACAGCGTTCACGATGGAGATGTGGCTGCGGCCCGATGCTGTGCAAGGGCAGCACCTGCTGCTCGATAAATCCGGTGAGTATCGCGTCGCGATCATCTACGGCACGCTCCTGGTCGACCTTCGCGATGAGAGTACACAGTCAGTGGCGCAAGTCTTGTCCATGAGCAATCCTGATCTGGTGGGCGGGTGGCATCATCTGGCAGTCACCTACGATGGGCGAGGTGGGCCCAGCGCAGCGAACGGGATCACGATCTATCTCGACGGCCAAGTCTTGTCAGTGTGGCGCTCGACGGATCCTGGCTACGTCGCCATGGAGAATCTGTCAGCGCCGCTGACGCTTGGCGGCGGGAGCGACGCGTCGCGTGCATTCGATGGTGGCCTCGACGAAGTGCGGCTGTGGAACGTGGCGCGCACGCCGGCGCAGATCCAGGCCGCGTTGAACGCCGAGCTCCTGGGCACCGAAACGGGCCTCGTGGCCTATTGGCGATTCAACGAGGGCGTTGGCTGGACTGGCGCGGATGATTCCCCAGGCAACGCCGTTGCGGCACTCATCAACGGCACGGCGTGGGCGGCCGACGGGCCCCTGGCGCCCGACACCACGGCGCCACAGATCACCAGTATTGCGACCTCGAATCTCACCACGTCTGGCGTGACGATCACGTTCTCGACCAATGAGCCGACTACTGGCTGGGTGTCGTACGTCGCCGGCACGGCGTGCCCGTGCACGGACGCGTTCAGCGCCGGCGCGGGGACGTCACACGCCGTGACCTTGACGGGTCTGTCACCGGACACCCAGTACCGGTTTGTGGTGAACGCGCGAGACAGCTGGAACAATCAGCAAACGGCCGCGCCTTCGACGTTCCGTACGCTCGTGCTGTCAAGCGATTTACAGCCCCCGACGGTGTCGTTCGTGACCCCATCGGCCGGTCTGGTGTCGGGCACGCTTTCGATCGAAGCTGCCGCCGCGGACAACGTCGGCGTAGTGAGCGTGGTGTTCAAGCTGGATGGCGTGGCGCTCGGGCCGGCGGATGCGAGTGCGCCGTATACGCTGTCGTGGGATACGACGTCGGCGTCGGAGGGTGCACACACACTAACGGCGGAAGTACGCGACGCGGCGAACAACGTGGGGACGGCGTCGGTGGCGGTGCTGGTGCAGAACATCCCGACGGTGACGTCGCCACACTACGTCAATCTGGATGGCGTGGACGACTTCGTGCGGGTCGCCGACGCCCCGGCGCTGAGCTTTGGGACCGGCACGACGGACACGCCGTTCACGATGGAGATGTGGCTGCGGCCCGACATGGTGACGGCACGGCACCAGCTGCTCGGCAAAGCGGGTGAGTATCGGGTGGCGATCTTCTACGGCACGCTGGTGGTGGACTTGCACGACGAGAGCAGCGGGTCGAGGGCGCAGGTGCTGACGACCAACGCCGTGGATCTGTCGGCGCTGGTGGGCGGGTGGCATCATCTGGCGATCACCTACGACGGGCGCGGGGGTTCGACGGCGGCGGAGGGGATTGCAATCTACATCGACGGGGTCGCGGTGCCGCTGTGGCGCTGGGCGGACGCCGGGTATGTGGCGATGGAGAATCTCGCGTTCCCGTTGGAGATCGGCCACGCGAGCGACCTCGCCGATCAGTATGACGGCGCGCTCGACGAGCTGCGCCTGTGGAATGTGGCGCGCACGCCGGCGCAGATTCTGGCGACGATGAATGCTGATCTCGTCGGTACCGAGACGGGTCTCGCGGCCTACTGGCGATTCAACGAGGGCGCCGGTGCCACCGTCGCTGATGATTCACCCGCGAATCATGCGGCGACGCTGCTGGCAGGGACGGCGTGGTTGGTGGGTGGGCCTTACTGAATCGCGCGTTACAGCACTGAGGATTACTTTGACGATCGTCTGATCCAAATCGGCTATTCTTTCGCCGGCGAAACGCTCCGCCCAGTTCAGGTGCTGGTCTGCCTGCATAATCTACGGGATCGCGAGCATGGATCAGGACTACGCATTCGAGATGGCGGCGTCGGCGGTGCGATTCGGCGCCGGCGTCACTCGTGAGGTCGGCGCAGATCTCGCAGACCTGGGCGTCACGAAGGCGCTCGTGCTGACCGATCCTGCTGTCTCGCGCCTGGCGCCGGTGCGCACGGTTCTCGAATCGCTCGAATCGAACCGAGTCGCCTACGCGCTGTTCGATCGCGTCCGCGTTGAACCCACTGACGAGTCGTTCCTCGAAGCCATCGCATTCGCCCGGGAAAGTGCCTGCGACGGATTCGTCGCGGTGGGCGGCGGCTCGACGATTGACACCGCGAAGGCTGCAAATCTCTACACGACGTACCCGCCAGCTGATTTTCTGGACTACGTCAATCCTCCGATCGGGAAGGGACTTCCAGTCCCCGGCAGCCTCAAACCATTGATTGCGATTCCTACCACCGCCGGCACAGGAAGCGAGACCACGGGCGTCAGCATCTTCGATTTGACGCGAATGCACGCAAAGACAGGGATTGCCAGCCGACGGTTGAAGCCGACACTCGGATTGCTCGATCCGGAAAACACGAAGTCGCTCCCACCCGAGGTCGCGGCATCGAGCGGGCTTGACATCCTGAGCCACGCTGTCGAGTCGTTCACGGCGTTGCCGTTCACAGGACGTTCGCGACCGGATCGGCCTTCGCTCAGGCCGGCCTATCAGGGAGCGAACCCCATCAGTGATGTCTGGTCGCTGCAAGCCATGCGGCTGGTCGATCGATATCTCGTCCGCGCCGTCGAGGATCCTTCAGACGACGAGGCGCGTGCGAGCATGCTCCTGGCGGCTTCGTACGCAGGAATCGGCTTCGGAAACGCGGGCGTCCACCTGCCACACGGAATGTCGTATCCAGTGTCCGGACACGTGCGCGAGTATCGCGCACCGGGTTACGACGTGGATCATCCGCTCGTCCCGCACGGCGTGTCGGTCATTCTCAATGCGCCAGCCGTCTTCCGATTCACGGCGCAATCAAGTCCTCGTCGTCATCTCGAAGCGGCCGAAGCGCTCGGCGTGGACATCGCGCATCGGCGTGCGGAAGACGCGGGGGAGATCCTGGCCGATCGCATTACGTGGTTCATGGAACGGCTGAGCGTTCCGAACGGGCTCCGCGCAATCGGCTACACGATGTTGGATATTCCCGCGCTCGTGGAGGGGACGCTGCCGCAGCATCGCGTGACGAAGCTCTCGCCGCGGCCCGCCGGACCCGAAGAGCTCGCTCGGCTTTTCGAGAGCGCTCTGGTCGCCTGGTAAAGCTGTTATCGGGTGCGACGATTCAGGCCTTCGCGTCAGAACCGAATCGTCGCGAGCGCTCCGGTCCGCCCGCGGCCGAGCACCGGCGACACTTGGATGCGGACCGTAGTCCGCGTTCCTGCGAACTGAAAGACCGTCTTCTTGATCGCTGCATCGACAAGCGCGCCTGCAACCGTGCCGCCGACAATCGACGGTAGACCGATGGCCGCAAATACGATCGCGGCGCACTCATCGTCGGGAAGATCACAGAAGAGGTGAGGCGCGGTCCATGCCGCGGCAACACCGGCGCCGAGGCCGAGCCACAGGCCGTTTTGTATTGAATCGCGACGCTGAATCCGGTTCACGTCCGCTTCGGTCATCTCGATCTTTCGGGACCCCTGCATCAACACGAGGCTGCCGGGACGGATCTCGACGAGCCTTCCCTTGACACGGTCCCCCCACGCGTCGGTCACGTGCACGGTTTGGTTCGGCTGAATGGCGTCCTGTGCGATCAGCTGCTCGAACGACGCTGCCGGCGTCTGTGCGTGGACGGGCGCGGCAATCATCAGAAGAAGGACGCACGCGCCAGTCAATTGCCGTATCGTCATAACTGCCTCCATTCGCCTCCAAACAGGCATGTGCGAAGCGGCCACGGTCCGGCTCAACTGCGCGTGCGCCGCGCGCGAGTCGGAGCACCTGTCCGAAATTCGCCTCGATATACTGGCTTGCGACGTCGGGACAAAATCACATGCTTCTCACCGTCAGAACGACTTACCAGCCAGCGACTGATCTAGGGTTCCTGCTGCACAAACACCCTGAGCACGTCCACACCAGGGAGTTCCCGTTCGGCACGGCGACTGTCTTCTATCCGGAAGCCGGCGACACGGGCTGCACTGTCGCCGTTCTGCTCGATGTCGATCCGGTCGGGATGGTGCGAGGAAAGGGCCGCAAGGGTGGCACGGAGGAGCAGTACGTCAACGACCGGCCATACGTAGCCTCGTCTCTGCTCTCGGTTGTTCTTTCGCGTTGGTTCAACTCCGCGCTTGGCGGTCGATGCGAGCACAAACCGGAGCTCGTGGCAACAGAGTTCCCGCTGGAAGCCCGTCTCGCGTCCGTGCCGTGCCGTGGCGGTGAAGCGTTCCTCCACGCGCTGTTCGAGCCTCTGGGCTACGAAGTTGAAGCGCTTCGCCACGAACTCGACCAGAGCATGCCGGCGCTTGGCCCGAGCCGACTCTTCACAGTCACGCTTCGGTCAACGCGCCGCTTGTGTGAACTCCTGACGCACCTCTACGTGCTCGTCCCTGTGCTCGACGATCAGAAGCATTACTGGGTCGGAGACGATGAGGTCGAGAAGCTCCTTCGTCATGGACAGGGCTGGCTCGACGCGCATCCGTCGCGGGACGCCATCGTGTCGCGGTATCTCGTGCACCAGCGCGGGCTCGTTCGGGATGCCATCGCGAGATTGACGGCCGAGGAGCAGCCGGAGGAAGAGACGATCGCGGCCCAGAAAGATGAACAGGAAGCGACAATCGAGCGCACGATCAGCCTCAACGAGCGTCGCCTGGATGCCGTGTTCGAGGCGCTGAAAGCATCTGGCGCTTCGCGCGTGCTCGATCTGGGCTGCGGCGAGGGCAAGCTCCTGCGCCGTCTTCTATCAGATCAGCAGTTCGCAGAGATCGTCGGCATGGATGTCTCCGGTCGCGTACTCGATCTCGCGGAGTCTCGTCTCAAGCTCGATCGGCTCGCGCCGAAGCAGCGCGAACGCATTCGCCTGATTCACGGTTCGCTGATGTATCGCGACGGTCGACTCGACGGATTCGACGCCGCGTCGGTGGTCGAAGTGATCGAGCATCTCGACCAGCCTCGGCTGCGCGCGTTCGAGCGCGTTCTCTTCGAGTCAGCGCGTCCATCGACCATTGCGCTGACGACGCCGAATGCCGAGTACAACGTGAAGTGGCCGTCGTTGCCAGCAGGAAGGCTCCGGCACCAGGATCACCGCTTCGAGTGGACTCGGACGGAGTTCCAGAACTGGGCGAACGATGTCGCGTCCCGGTTTGGCTACGTCGTCACGTATCGGCCGGTCGGTGACGAAGACGCCCATGTCGGTCCGCCCACGCAGATGGCGGTGTTCACGCAAGCGCCTGCGGCCGCCGAGCGAGACCAAGCGGGGGTGGGGCCCCGCGAGGCTGAAGGATGACCCTCACGATTCCCGAGCTCTCGCTCGTCGTCCTCATCGGGCCATCGGGCTGCGGAAAATCGACGTTCGCGCGCAAGCATTTCAAGCCCACGGAGGTGCTCTCGTCGGACGGGTTCCGCGCGCTGGTGTCCGACGATGAGAACGACCAATCGGCGACCGACGACGCGTTCGCCGCATTGCATTACGTCGCCGCCCGTCGCCTGGCGCGCGGGCGTTTGACGGTCATCGACGCGACGAACGTCCAACCGGAGGCTCGTAAGCCGCTGGTTGCGCTCGCACGCGAGTATCACGTTCTCCCTGTCGCGATAGTGATCGATCTGGCGGAGCGCGTGTGCCATGAGCGTAACCGCTCCAGGTCGGAGCGGGACTTCGGGCCACACGTCATTCGTCACCAGCGGAGCCAGCTCCATCGCTCGTTGCGAGGCCTTGGGCGCGAAGGGTTCCGACACGTTCACGTGCTGAAAACCCAGGAGGAAGTCGACGTCGCGGTCATTCAGCGTCAGCCACTGTGGAACAACCGGAAGTCCGAGCGCGGCCCGTTCGACATTATCGGCGACGTCCACGGGTGCTGCGACGAGCTCGAGGCGTTGCTCGAGCACCTTGGATATGCGAGGAACGGCAATGCAGCGTGGACGCACCCGAACGGGCGCAGAGCGATCTTTGTCGGCGACCTCGTCGATCGAGGGCCGCGAATCGCGGACACCCTGAAGACGGTTATGACCATGGCGCAGATCGGATCGGCGCTCTGTGTGCCCGGGAACCACGACATCAAGCTCAAACGGAAGCTGGAAGGTCGCGACGTCAGGATCTCGCATGGCCTGGATCGGACGCTCGCCGAATTAGACCAGCAGACGCCCGAATTTCGAGTCGCCGTTCAGCAATTCATTGACGGGCTCGTGAGCCACTACGTATTCGACGAGGGCCGGCTCGTCGTCGCGCACGCCGGCATGAAGGCAGAGATGCAGGGCAGGGGCTCGGCAAAAGTCAGGGACTTTGCGCTGTATGGCGAGACGACGGGCGAGACCGACGAGTTTGGCCTGCCCATTCGATACAACTGGGCCTCTGAATATCGCGGCCGCGCCACCGTCGTCTATGGCCACACGCCCGTGCCGGAACCGGAGTGGCTCAATCGAACGATCAACATCGACACCGGTTGCGTGTTCGGCGGGCGATTGACCGCGCTGCGCTGGCCGGAGAAGGAGCTGGTGTCGGTGCCCGCGCGGGCGGCGTACGCTGAACCCGCGCGTCCATTCCTGGTGCCTCCGCCTGGCACGGGGATGAGCGCGCAGCAGACCAACGATGACCTTCTCGACATCGAGGACGTGCGCGGAAAGCGCGTGGTGACGACGAGGCTGCATCGCAACGTCACGATCCGCGAAGAGAACGCGGCGGCAGCGCTTGAGGTGATGAGCCGATTTGCGGCCAACCCCAAGTGGCTCATCTACCTGCCGCCGACGATGTCGCCCAGTGAGACGAGCAAGCGGGAAGGGCTGCTAGAGCATCCTGCCGAGGCGTTGTCGTACTACCGATCCAACGGTCTCAGCCAGGTAGTCGTCGAGCAGAAGCACATGGGGTCGCGGGCGATCGTCATCGTCTGTCGAAGCCTCGATGCCGCACGTCAGCGCTTCGGGGTTCTCGAAGCCGAAGATGGCATTTGCTACACGCGGACGGGGCGCCGGTTCTTTGAGGACGCGGCGCTGGAGCGCGAGCTGCTCGCGATCGTTCGAGCCGCTCTCGACGGCAGTGGTTTCTGGGAACGCTTCAATACGGACTGGGTGTGCCTCGATTGCGAACTGATGCCGTGGTCTGCCAAGGCAATGGAGCTGGTGCGACAGCAGTACGCGTCGGTTGGCACGGCGGCACGCGTCGGCTTGGGAGAGACAGTTCGCGCGCTCGAGACAGCTGCTTCTCGTGGTGTCGACGTCGGCGCGCTCCTTGAACGTCATCGAGTCCGCCTCGACCTCGCGGAACGGTTCGCGCGCGCCTACCGGCACTACTGTTGGCCGGTGGAATCGCTTTGGGACATCCGTGTGGCGCCATTTCATATCATGGCAACTGAAGGCGCGGTCCACATCGACAAGGATCACGTCTGGCACATGAACGCGATCGCTGATTTCGTACGGGACGGTGACGGGTTGCTGCTGGGCACGCCATACCGCGTGGTCGATCTCACGGATTCCGCCAGTGAGACTGCCGCGACGGTGTGGTGGGAGTCGTTGACGGCGTCCGGCGGCGAGGGCGCCGTCGTGAAGCCGCTGACATTTGTCGCCGCCAACTCACGTGGTCTCCTGCAGCCTGCTGTGAAATGCCGTGGCCAGGAGTACCTCCGGATCATCTACGGGCCTGAGTACACGCTGCCGGCGAACCTGACGCGGTTGCGCAACCGCGGGCTGTCGAGCAAGCGCTCGCTAGCGCTCCGCGAGTTTGCGTTGGGAATCGAAGGTCTCGAGCGGTTCGTTCAGCGCGAACCGTTGAGACGCGTTCACGAATGCGTGTTCGGCGTGCTTGCGCTCGAAAGCGAGCCGGTGGATCCGCGGCTGTGAGCTACGTCGCGTCTGCAGCCGCTTGTGAAAATGGCCATTCGCTCGGATAGGCACGATTCGGGTTGGGCCCTAGGCCATCGTACCCTGATGACTGTTGCGCCAGCCGTTCAGGAACCCGATCGACACGAGTGAAGACGCTCTCCTGATCCATCCACGATGGTTGCGAGAGGTAACCGATGTCGCCCTCGTGCTCCGCGACGGCGTCGAATTCCGGCCACAGAGAAAGGTACGGTTCTCCGAGAGCCACTGCGCAGGCTCCGTGTGTCGGTATTCCCGCCCAGAATGGACCGCACACTGGATGACGTTCAGCATCCATCAGTTCGTCAAAGTTGCCGGCTCCGGCGCGATACCGTCGCAGTATTCGCACGTCGGCATAGAACGCGTGAACTGTTCGAGCCATCCGTCGCCACAGCTGTTGAAGAGCGTTGGGCCAGCCGCCCTGTTCGAGAACGGCTGCGTCAAGCGTCAACGTAAGACGGTGACATCGCCAGCCAGCCGGAGATTTGCCAACGCCAATTGATAGTCCGACGTGGAGCACGGGGCGTTTCGGGTACCACACCGCGAAACCCAAGCTTCCTGGTTTCAGAAACTCCTCCACCAGAAAATCGATCAAGTGCTGACGTCCCGTTTCGCTATATCGAAACGAAGGTGGTTCGTACTGTCCATAACGAACCGGCAGCGCCTCGTGGACCGTTCGTTCGAAGCACTCGACGATTTCGGCGAGCCCGTCTTTCGAGGCGCATCGGGCGTCCACCGAGAACCATGACAAATCGAGCGCAGTCAGACTGACGCCACGAGGCGGGGTGACGTATCGTCGCACTCCTGTCGGCGTCGTGACGGTCTCTGTCTGCAGATCCAGGATCACACCGTGACGAACCGTGGCAAGAGACTTCGCGACTCGTTTCAACAGCGCGTGCGCTGATTGCGGCGCTGCCGCAGGTTCGAGATTCAACTCGACCATGTAGCCGATGCCCGGGAGCAAGGTGCGAACGGCTTCCGGAACGTCTTCAGGCTCTACGCAATGCACCGGACCTACAACAACCTGCCAATCCTGTCGAGTCATGATCCAGGCGCCTCGCTGGGCCTGCCAGAGCGCAACATCCGGAAGACCTGATGGAAGGCCTGGCGGCTGCGTCGACCACACTTGCAAGTCGTAGCTCATGTCGTCCCGTTCGATGCCCCGGATCGTTGGATGCCGGGAATGTTACAGAGCCCACCGCTGGCGGTACGCATCGATCACCCATTTCTCGACGCGTTCTCCGTTCGGTTTCTCAGGTAGCGGGCTTGCGGTGGCCAGATCGCTCAGCTCTTGTTCCAATTCGCCAGCTCGCGTCAGGCATTCTTGTTCGCTCACCTTGCCTCGACGCACGTCCAGCAAGTAGGAACGTTCTGGTTCTCGCATTGGCAGGCTCAAGCGCCCAGTGGTCAGCAGTTCGACGCCCTGAAATCCTAGTCGCAGCATGTGCATCGCGTACTTGGTATCGAACCCGTACATCTCTTCCAACTCAGGACGATGGATCCGTTTCTGTCCCCGCTCACCGGTCAAGCGCTGCTTCTGTGCTTGCAAGTATCCGAGAAAGGGTTCTTGGACACGACGTGAGACGATCTCGGGCATGAGCGCACGCAACTCGGCGCCGAGATCGTCGTAGTAGATCAACTGGTCGTCCGGTGTGAACAACAAAAGCATGATTGTCGGGTTGCCCTTGAGAGCAAGCCGGGTCCACTTCCGAAGGCTGTAGATTGTCAGATCGAGATCGCCGGCTGTGCTGCGCGCGTCATCGCGCCCCTCACGTTCGGCAGCCGTGCGGTAGATGAACTGCTCGAAGGGAGCCCAGAGTGCCATCGCCTCGTCGAGCGGTTCGACGCAGATGCCCATCTCGTCGCGGTCTTCAATCCCGTCGTTCACATTGAGGCCATGCACCGTCGACCCAACGAGCCCTCGGAGTATCGTGCAGCGCTCAGCGATTTCGCGATTCACCCGAGCACCTTATCCAGTTCTTGGATATTCGCGCAACCCTCTCGTCTGCGTACCGACATTGGGCAGTCGTTGCGAATCTGTGATCGCATCCGATTTGCGCGAACCTCGATCTCGCGCGATAATGCGTGGGCTGGTCGCTACGCAACCAGCGATACCTCAACTCGACGCAACAGCGGAGGAGACCATGTCCCCTATTGCACGCCGCCCGATGTCGTCGAGCCTGCTCGCCGCCGCGTAAGTAATCCGGCCGGCGTGGCCGGCTCCCATCGCTTTCAACAACAACCAGGTTGACGGCCACAGCGTACGTGTCTGCGTACGGGCTTGCGCCTGCTTGCGCAACAGGGGAGCTTTGTCTTGAAACAGCGTAGTCGTCGCCAGAAATGGTCAGTACGTTTCGTCGATCCAGAATTCGCCCACGTTCTGGGCGCAGGGACATCGGATCGTTTGTCGTCAGGCAGGCAGAGTGAACGCAAGGCCCGGCAGTTTTGCCGGCAAGTACAGCGTGCGCTGAATCTCGCGCTTGCCGAGCGGCAGATCGATGATTGCTTGAACGATCTGTTCGTTGAGGAAGTGTCGCCGGCGCCCGACTGCGGACACCTGCTCGTGCACGTGATCGTCCCGGCTGATCGGCCAGTGAACGAGGCACTGAGCGCGCTTCGCCAAGATGCGCCGCGCCTCCGTTCGGAGGTCGCCATGGCGATCACGCGAAAGCGTGCGCCAGAGCTGTCATTCGTGCCGGCCGTTCCGGATGGAGGTGAGGATGAGTGAGCCGTCACGCGCTCCAATCCGCACATGGCTGGCCGAGCCGATGAACCCCGACGTGTCGGAGGCGATCGAGCGCCTCCGACGCGCGCCGGACGTCCAACAGATAGCCGTTATGCCAGATGTGCATCTAGCCGCCGACGCATGCATCGGCGTTGTGGTCGCGACATCGCGGCTGATCTACCCGCAGGCTGTAGGCGGCGATATTGGCTGCGGAATGCTGGCGGTTGCCTTCGACGTTGAGGCGAGCGCGTTGAAAGATCCTGGGAGAGCTGGCCGAGTCCTCGTTGGACTCGGCCGCGCCGTACCGGCTCGCCGCCGAAATCGATCAGGGGCGATCGTGGCGCCGGCAGATGTAACCAACGCCCCGCTGAGTGATCCAAGCTTGGAGACATTGCGCCGGAACGAAGGACTGATCGAGTTCGCGACGCTTGGCAGCGGCAACCACTTCATCGAACTCCAAAGCGACGATGATGATGGCCGGCTGTGGCTGATGGTGCACAGCGGATCTCGCGTCATCGGTCCCGCGATCCGCGATCACCATCTGAGTCACGCTTCGGCAGTCGGCGGAGGACTGCGCGCTCTAGATGCCGCGACAGAGCAAGGGGCTCGCTATCTGCGGGATGTCGCGTGGGCCCGACGCTTCGCGGACGCCAGTAGAAAGGCGATGGCGGCCGAGGTCGGCTCTGTCTTCGAGGAGACGCTCGGCGCGCAACTCTGCTGGGACACGGTCCTCACGACCGATCACAATCACGTGTCGCTGGAGCGCTTCGCAGAACGTGAACTCTGGGTCCACCGCAAGGGCGCGATGCCGGCAGGACCTGGGCAACCAGGAGTGCTGCCAGGATCGATGGGCAGTTCGAGCTTCCATGTCGAGGGACGGGGGCACGAACCGGCACTCTGCTCGAGTGCGCACGGCGCAGGTCGCGCCTTGAGCCGCACCGCCGCGCGCGCCAAAGTCACCGAACGTGATCTCCACCGGCAGATGACGGGTGTGTGGTTCGACTACAGACTATCGGCCAAACTGCGCGACGAAGCTCCGGCCGCGTACAAGAACGTCCGAGCGGTGCTTCGAGCGCAGGGAGATCTTGTAAAGGTCAGACGGGTGTTGCGTCCGGTGCTGAACTACAAAGGGGTCTGAACGCAGTCCTCAATCCTTCGGTAGGCGAGCGTATTCCTGTTTCGCGGCGATCAGGACCGGCAGGTTGGCGTCGGCGTTCTTCCAGACGCCGAAGAACTCGTCGTAGGCCTTGCGACTCTCGGCTGTCTTGCGCATCTTCGCGAGCGTGCGGCCGTAGTAGAGGTGCGCGAGCGGCTTGAGCGAGTTGATGGTCTGCGACCGGCGGTTCACCAGGCGCTTGAATTCGTTGGCAGCCGCCTCGGTGTGGCCGTGGTCGAAGTGGGCCACGCCGAGCATGTAAATCAGGCCGATGTCGTTATCGTCCTTGGGCACAGGCATCGCGTCGAACGACCTGAGGTCGCCCTTTGTGAGCCGCGCCAAGCCGTTGACCAAGGCGACAGCGCGCTGCACATCTTCATTCGACGCGCCCGGCAGTTTCGACGCTTCAGCGGTCAGCTTCTGCGCCTCGTCGAGGTCCCCGGCCAGAGCGAAACAGAACGCGCTTTGCAGCAGCGTGGCGAGATTCCGCTCGAGATCCAGCGCGGTCCGAGCGGCCGCGCGCGCCAGTGCCTTGTCGCCGTAGGCGCCCGCCGACTGTCCGACGACAGTCCATTGCTGTGCCGCGGCGCCTTGCAACCCTGTTTTCGATTTCGATTGTTCGGCGAATTGTCCGGCGAGGTCACGGCCGCGCGTCAATTGCCCCGTATACAGCGCCGTACCGAGTTGCGCCACGACGATGCGAAACCCGTCGGGCAGCTTGCGCGCAGCCTCGAGCTGCCGCGCCATCTCCGCTTCGTCGTTCCTGAAGAACGCCTGTATGTACAGCGCCGATCGAAACGTGGTTGCGTCGAGTCCGCGCGCGATCGCACCTTCAATCGTCTTGCGCGATTCGTCGGGCTTACCCATCGAGTTGTAGACGCTGGAGAGGTTCGAGTACGGCAGCGGCTCGTCTGGGGCCAGCGAGATCGCCGTGCGATACCCCTCGGCCGCCTGCTCGTGCTCGCCACGGATTTCATACAGGCCCGCGATGTTCGAGTGCGGTACGAAGTCCTTCGGATACGTCTGAATCCAGACTTGGTAGGCGTCGATCGCCTTCTGCGTGGAGACTTCGACGGTCGTGAAGTAGCGCGCGGTGATATACAGACGCTCCGGCTCGCTGACGCGGTCCTTCAGCTCATAGGCTCTCGTGGTGTGCGTGCGCGACAGGACGCCTTCGCCCAGGTTGCCGTAGACCGTGCCGAGCCGCGCGTGCGCCAACGCGAAGTCGGGGTCCTGTTCGACTGCCTTCTTGAAAAACGGCAGCGATGGGCTGTCGCCCTGGCGGCGCCGCGTCGACATACCGAGGCTGTAGGATTTCAGCGCGTCGAGCGATGCGGTGGTCGCGCCCTGAATCGGCGCGTCGTACTTCTCGATCGACGTCAG